>Ga0208937_1000916_pt1 | contig 15729 bp, 13 predicted proteins | sample June2015DPH_11_5_FD_184705 | JGI IMG/M metagenome (GOLD analysis project Ga0208937, IMG submission 184705) | Peatland microbial communities from SPRUCE experiment site at the Marcell Experimental Forest, Minnesota, USA - June2015DPH_11_40... | ecosystem: Environmental > Terrestrial > Soil >...
CCTGTCAAGTCCTTTTTTGGGGAATGCGAAAATAGGAAGGGTTCAGGAGAACTCGAGGGGAACGCCGGGAGATGCGCGGCTCCTAGCTACAGCCGGAAGCGCCTATCTGCCGTTTCCGAAGCTGCTGGCCAGATCGAGGGCGCCCACGTCCGGGAATTGCGGCGTCGCGCGAGCCAGCGACAAGGCCAGGACGCGCGAGGCGCCCGCCCGCTTGAGGGCGGCGGCGCAAGCGGAAAGAGTCGCCCCGGTAGTCATCACGTCATCGACCACCACAACTGTACGGTTACGCACATCTTCGGGCCGGCCCACGGAAAAGACGCCGCTAACATTCTCGCGCCGCGCGCTCACACTCAGGCCCAATTGCGGAACAGTGGCGCGAATGCGTCGCAGGGAACCCGCCACCAATCGCAATCCGCTCTCTTCTTTTCGGAGACTTCTTACCAGACCTTTCGCCAGCAGTTCAGCTTGGTTGAACCCTCTTTCGCGCCTTCGGGAAGGGTGCAACGGTACCGGCGCCACGATGGCTGAATCAGGCTCGGGCAGCGCCTCCCATGCCCGCGCCAAAAGCGCCCCAAGGCGGTGGCCCAGGTATTCCCGCCCGTAAAATTTCAAATGAAGGATAGCCTTGCGCAAGTTCCCGGCGTAGAGCCCATAGCTTCGCGCCATGTCGAATTCCAGTTCGCCTTGCCGGCACGAGCCGCAAAGCGCGTCTACAGAGTCCACTGCCTGTAATGAGGCGAAAGGCAGACCACAACGTTCACAAGCGGGGCCGAGCCAGGGTTGAATGTTTTCCCAGCATGCCCGACATATGGATGCGCCGCCCGGTTCCGTGAGTTCCTGCTGACACAACAGGCAATCGGTGGGGGATACTACAGCAAGCAAACTGCCGACTAGTTCCCTAAGAATGGAGGGCGTGGGCACTTTGGAACTGCGGGGGAGATAGAAGACGAACCTCGCTTTCGACGCTGCTTTAGCGCGCTAGAGGAGACCCTCGTCCTGCTTTTCCTGGCACTCGATGCAATGGCGTGCCCAAGGCACCGCCTCCAGGCGTTTTACCTGGACTTCCCCCTGGCAGGACACACAGAGGCCGTACGTGCCGTTTTTGACGCGTTCCAAGGCTTCGTTGACCATCTGCAAAAGACGCCGGTTCTCGTCGCTTTGGTGGAAAAGGAACTCTTTGGTGTAGGAGTTGGCGGCCTTGTCGGCGATATCCTGAGTGGCTTCTTCGTCCGCCTCACGCCCGTCGCGCTCCGACTTCGTCACCAGTCGCAATAACTCGTCTTGCGTCGTGACCAGGCGCTTCTTGTAGTATTCGACTTTCTTCTTGTCCATGTCCAACCTTTTTGCCGCCAAACGAGCTACAACAATTTAATCTTATGAGGCACAGTGCAAACTGTCAAGCATACGCCGTGCCACAATTCAGGTCTCTCTAGGCGGCCTTTTGGAGTTAGAATGCATCGCTACAGGCAAAGCAAATTGACCAAGGAGAAACACAATGCCGGGAACATACAAAATCACAGAGCTGGTGGGAACCTCACCCACGAGTTTTGCCGAAGCTACAAAGGCAGCCGTTGCGGAAGCGGCAAAAACGTTGCGAAACATGGATTGGTTCGAGGTTGTGGCGGAACGGGGCAAGATCAAAGACGGTGCGGTGGCGGAATTCCAAGTCACCATTAAAATTGGGTTCAGAATCGAAAGATAACAGAATCCGCAAGCTCATCCGGGGGCGCCGGGAGAGGCATTCACCTGTTAGTGTGTCAGACCGGGAAGGGCAAGTCAAAATGCAAATCGTCCCGCAGGGCGGGATCAAATGGCAAAATTCCATCGGATTTCACATTTGCCATTTGCCTTTTGACCTTTGACCTTTGACTTTTGACCTGCCCGCTTCGCCGCCTCGTAGTGTTGTGAACGACAAAGACGGGCGATGCCTTTCCCGCCCGTACACTCCCTTGCGCTTTCTGCCGAAACTCCTTGAAGGATGGCCGCCTCGTGAAGAAGAAGAGGTGCGTCTTGCACCTGCAATCCGACGAGCCGAATCCTGCAATGGGAACAGAGGCTCCCCGCAGCGCGCGGATAACGCGAGCCCATCGATGCTCGCGACAAACCCGGTCGTGAGAATACCAAATCCGGTCGAGACAGGTATGGGGTCGCAGGTAATCAATGTGCCAGTGAGGTCGCAGCGACACCTTCTGATGGTGCGCGACGCGGGCTCGGACACCTCCCGGCCCGACCGCGCTGCCCACGTAGACATAGAAACCTCGTCGAAGCTGCAATGGGCCGAGCTTCCCTATTTGGACCGGCCCTTCTTGGGAACAGAAGAGGATTAAAGCGTAGGCGCCGCCTTCTGCTGTCATGATCGTTCTGCTCGTCGCTGTCGCCGCAGCCGCAGGCATGGGGTCAGTGCCCTTCAACTCCGAAACGCGAGTTTATGTGAAGCCTCGCTTGCCGGCAACTTCCAAATTCCGCTGTACAGTATAGGAGTATCGTGGAGAAGAAGCGGCTTAACAGGCTGCGGAAAACTCGTAGGCGCTGTCATTCTGAGCATGCATAGCCTAGAATGGCTATCCATGATGTCAGAAACGGGCGCCACGGGGCAACACAGAAGGGTAGTTTTTTCGTGCCCTGCAAGGGCACAAGATAGTAGCCGGGGCAACGCCCCCGGAATCCGCAACGCTCGTTCCCCGACCCTGAAGGGGTCGTATTCCCTTGGGCCGCAAGACCGGAGTGACGTCACCCGAATTCGATCCCGCGCCTGCGGGATCGGACCTTAGGGGGGACCGTTTTCCGGGGGCGTTGCCCCCGGCTACTGTATCAATCCCCTGCGGGGATCAAGGATGGAACATGCCGAGGACGTTCTGGGGGCGGGATCAGAATAGGAGCGAAGGACTCAGAATGACAGCAAAGGGCTCAGAATGAGAGCGAAGTCCTCAGGATGACAACACGGAAGCGTTTTTCCGCAGGCTGTTAAGCCTGAAGAGGAGGTAGCAAAGCGAAATGCACATTCTTGACCAGTTCAAACTCGAGGGCAAAATCGCCTTGGTGACGGGTTGCAGGCGCGGAATCGGGAAGGCCATGGCTTTGGCTCTGGCAGAGGCCGGAGCAGATATTATCGGGGTCAGCGCCTCGCTGGAGAAAACCGGCAGCCAGGTGGAACGGGAGGTTCGGGCGCTGGGCAGAGACTTCCGTGGTTATGGCTGCGACTTCAGCAACCGCAAGGCTCTTTATGCCTTCATCAAACAGGTGCAGACCGATTTTCCAACCATCGATATCCTGGTGAACAATGCCGGGACCATTTTGCGCAAACCTGCCGTCGAATACCCGGACGAATATTGGGATAAATCGATTGAAGTCAACCTCAGCGCGCAGTTTATTCTGAGCCGGGAGATCGGAAAACGGATGGTAGAGAGAGGCCAAGGCAAGATCATCTTCACGGCTTCCCTTTTTGCGTTTCAGGGCGGCATCCTGGTTCCGGGCTATGCGGCCAGCAAGGGCGGTGTGGGTCAACTTGCCAAGGCCCTGGCGAACGAATGGGCGGGGAAAGGCGTCAACGTCAACGCCATCGCGCCCGGTTATATCAGCACCGATAACACGGAGGCGCTGCGAAATGACCCGCAGCGCGCCCCGGCCATCTTGGCTCGAATCCCCGCCGGGCGCTGGGGCGAACCCGAGGACCTCAAGGGAGCCGTTGTATTCCTTGCCTCCTCTGCCTCGAATTACGTCCACGGTTCCATCCTCACGGTCGATGGCGGTTGGATGGCCAGGTAAGCCTTGGGAAACGGGCCCATGATCTCACCGGGGGAAACCCCGGGCCCGCTCGTAGAGGAAAACGCCACACCGCCTGTCATTCGTAGAGGATAACCCCGCCGTGTGTCATTCTGAGCGGAGCGCAGCGTAGCGAAGAATCTCGCTCTGGACTCTGAAGTCTGATACGGCTTGTTCGTCATTCGCAGAAGAAAACGTCACAGCCTGTCATTCGTAGAGGAAAACGCCACCGCCTGTCATTCTGAGCATGCATAGCCGAAGACGGCTATCCGTGATGTCAGAAACGGGTACTGAAAGGGAGGATTGATGGGGCCGTGGCAGGCCCCGGCAGGGGCCCACCCTGAGTAGCCGCAGGTTTGAACCTGCGGATAGCAAAGCCCCCCCGGTCGCCCAACCCCGACGGGGTTGACCCTACGAAGGTCCGGCCCCTCCAGCGCCGGAACGAGCTCGCGGACGTTTGGATGAGTAATATAAGAGTTGACACCGCCAGAGTACTGGATGTAAAAGGGGGCAGGTTCGGAGACTCGCTTGATGGGGCTTCCGCCGGGGAAGATGCCCCGTCAGAAGCCTGAGATTTGAGCGGGTGCAGAGGGTAATATGAAGGCTTTGGGGTGCAAGGCGGCAGCTTGGATAGGGATAGGGCTGAGCGTGTTGCTGTCGGCTTGCGGTGGGGGTGGCGGTGGCTACCACCTAACCCTCCCTCCAGTCACCTACGTGCTGATGGTAAACTCGACCAACCCTTCGAGCGGCGTGGCGATCACGGTTTCTCCCAACGACGTCAACAACGACGGAAACGGCACCACCAGCTTCACGCGCACGTATGACTCCGGGGCCACGGTGACTCTGTCGGCGCCGGCCACGGCGAGCGGAAATCCATTCTCCTCGTGGAGCGGATGCACGAGCGCCAGCACCGTGACCTGCACCGTGACGATGAGCAGCAACACCACCGTCACGGCCAACTACACTCAATCGGCGATCACCTCGGTGACGGTAGCGCCGAATTCCCCAACCGCAACCATTGGAACCCAGGTGCAGTTCACGGCCACGGTGGCGGGAACGGGCAACTTCTCCACCACCGTCACCTGGGAGGTGAGGTTGCTTTCCTCCTGGACAGGCAGCATCGGCTCGATCAGCAGCAGCGGGCTGTATGAGACGCCCTACCCGGCGCCGGCTTACGTAACGGTTACGGCCACCAGCACTCAGGACACGACCAAGAGCGGCAGTGCGACGGTGACGCTCCAGCCTCCGGCGGCGGCGGCCGGCCCGGCGCTGACGGTGGACGTCGGCAACCAGACCCATGCCATTAGTCCTTACATCTATGGCATGGATGCATACGGCTTTGTCAATTCCGTGGACGGGGCTGCCAACCCCGCGGTCCTTCGCTGGGGCGGAGACAACACCTCCCGCTACAACTATTCGAATGGCAACACCAACTCCGCCAGCGACTACTACTTCGAAAACCAGTCCAGCGTCGCCGGCATGCCCGGCACGCCGGAGGCGGGCGAGTTCAACGACTTGGTAAGTCTCGATCAATCCATCGGGGCCATCACCCTGGGCACGGTGCCCGTGCTCGGCTGGGTGGCGAACAACACCGCCACGGCCTGTAGCTTCCCGGTGTCGACGTACCCCGATCAGCAAGAAGTGTCCCCCGACGGCCGCGGCTGCGGCAATGGCGTGCTGGCTGACGGGAGCGACATAACCGGCAACAATCCTGATGTCACCAGCAACCAAGAGGGACCCGCGTGGGCTGGCCAATGGGTGAGTTCCCTGGTGAACACGTTCGGCACGGCGGCGAGTGGACATGGCGTAGCCATCTACGACCTGGACAACGAGCCCAGTTGGTGGGATGCGGTGCATCGCGACGTGCATCCGCTGCCCTTCACCTATGACGAGGTGACGAACAACGGCATTCAAACCGCCCTGGCCATCAAGACTGCCGATCCGACCGCCCAAGTGAGCGGTCCGGTGATGGATTATTGGTGGGATTACTTCTATTCCAAGCTGGATGTTGAGTCCGGATGGAGTTCGGGAAGCCCGTGCTATGAGCCGTGGAGCAATCCGGTCGACCGGGAGGCACACGGAGGCGCCCCATTCATCGAGTACTATCTCCAGCAGTTCGCGGCCTACGAAAACACCAACGCCATCCGCCTGCTGGACTACCTGGACCTGCACACCTATTTCGCCGCCGACTATAACGGCTCCTCCGTCGCTTTCACCACCGCGGGAGACACCGGAGAGCAAGAGGCGCGGTTGAACTCGACGCGCGTGTTCTGGGACCCGACGTATACCGATCCCAATTACCCGCAACCGAACTACATCACCGATCCGAACCACACGACAAGCTGCTCGCCCCCGGCGCAAGCCCCGCAACTGATTCCCATGATGCAGACGTGGGTTGCGGAAGATTACCCCGGCACCAAGACGGCGATCACAGAGTACAACTGGGGCGGGCAGGAGCATATCAACGGCGCACTGGCGCAGGCGGACATTCTTGGCATCTTCGGAGAATACGGCCTCGACTTGGGTACCCTCTGGGGCGCTCCGGACGCATCGCAGGTCCCCGGCCTGATGGCCTTCGAGATCTACCGCAACTACGACGGGAATGGCTCGAAGTTCGGGGACGAGGCTCTGGCTTCGACCAGCAAGGCCCAGAGCCAGCTCTCGGTGTACGGCGCGCTGCGGTCCACAGACCAGGCGGTGACCGTGGTGGTGATCAACAAGACTTACGGCGATCTGACCGCGACCCTCTCGCTGGACAACCTGACACCGAACGGCTCGGCGCAGGTTTTCCTCTATAGCAACGCCAACCTGGGCGCAATCGTGGCGCAACCCCCCCTGACGGTGACGCCACCCTCCGGGGGCGGAACGGCAAGCACAATCAGCACCACTTTTCCCGCGCAGTCGATCACCTTGTTGGTGGTGCCGCAGTAATAAGCGCCTGTCGCGGCGCCCGTCCGACGAAGCTTTGGCCTTTTCATTCCCTGTTCCCTCTTCCCTATTCCCTGTTCCCTGTTCCCTGTTCCCTCTTCCCTGTTCTCTGTTCCCTATTCGACAGAAGTAATCAGTCGTCAGGTCTCAGCTATCGGTAAGAAAGACGAACACTAACCGCGCGCAAACGTTCTTCAAATGAGTCAATGACCAGGTGAATCAATGACTCAATCCGGTGGGCCGCTTCTTCGCTCCCCCTGTACGCGCCGCAGACCGCAGCGCGTGATGCGGACGGCACCGGCGCGCTCGCCCATGGCCCGGAAGTCTATCGGCAGCGAGATTGAGGCGTCGATCCTTGAGCAGGAACCTCTGATGCTGGACATAGCCGCCGCTCGCTTGAGCCGCAACGAACTTGTCGCCTGGCTTCGCGAACACGTTCGGTCCCTTCCCTGATGGGTCGCCGGCGTGTGACGACTTGGGCCCTTAGGCCGGGCCCGCTTTTCGCCGTCGGTCGCAGCGCCCGGCTAGGCCTTTGTCAGACGGGATCTCCCGTACCCCGTCTCTTCCTCATCCTTCTGTCCTTGTGGTTATGAAATTACCTTTGCTCCCCAAACTCAATCTGGCGGTACATGTGCGTCTCCATAACAGTCACCGCCCAGGTATTGGTGGTCGGCGCCACGAGCAGCGTCGAACGGAAACGGCTTGGGTTGGAAAACGATTGAAGCCTCTCAATGTCAATCACCACTCTCCCTTCGCACCCGTCAAGCTCGCAGAAAACGCTATACGGGGGTGGCGTTGACATTAAGATCCCTCCCTTAGTCCAGGGCCTCGCCTGGTAAATCTCATACAGGTTAAGAGCGTGCCTCGTCGGTTCCTTATCTATCTTCCCGAAGCGAACGAAGGGAAGCCAATGAATCCACTCGACGATCTTTTCTCCGTTCGCGAACACAAATCCGACCGGTTGATCGCTGGGTTGGACGGTCGATAGGTACAGTACACGGGACGGGCCGCCGGGGAGGTTGTAGCGAAGGTACTTTTCAGCGTCGTCGGGTCTAATCAGGGCGCTGTCCCGAAAGTTCTCAGAGTAGCCGGTCTTTCCCAGGAAGGTCACGAAATATCGCATATTCTCCATGCTGCCACCGGCCTCCGCGAATTTCCTGAAGAATATGGGGGTTCCCTTGGCTCTTATATAGTCGAGGGTTATCTGAGCAGGCTCTAACTCGGTAAACGCTGGAAGCTTCAGACGAAATATCCCTGCCCTGAATGCGACGAATAGCTCTTGCGTGATGAAATTGATGATGACCGAACTAATCGGGATGCCATGTCGAACGCATGTGATCGCGGAGGTAGCTCCCGTTATCGAAGCAGGTGCGCCGAACTGCCTGCCCCATTCTAGCGCTGCATCGCCTCCTTGAACGATATCGCCGAGTCTGGTGTGTAACTTCTGGCCCGAGAGGAACTCATTTAGCTGGGCTGACCGATCCGTTGGATCGCTCACGTAGATCGTGGGTGGAAGGCGCCGATATCGATCGCGACGCCAGTGCGCACTAGTCGCACCGATCTCCTCAGTTATCAGTACGCCGCTGCTGTCGAAGTTCCTCAGACAATTGGCAATCGTGCTCTCGGGAATGCCGTCCAGGCCGAGAGTATCGCACTTGTCAGCGGTGTGACGCGCAATGGGCTGCAATGCTTCCTCTACGGTTGCATGCATAAGCTGCAGGTTTGCTGTCACAACGGCGTTGATAGCAGCGGTGCAATGCACCTCCTCGATGTTGTACATCTTGCTGTTCTCCCTTTCTCCCTAGGAATTCGAGTCTCGGTTGGTGTCCTAGGTTTGCTTCATTTTGTCCTCTGGACTGTTTCGCACGGTTCGGCGGCATAACTCATGCTCATGTTGACCAGCATAGGAACCGCCGCGCTCATCTTACCACGAAACCGCCGTCTGGCCACTCGCGGCCACAGCTCGTTGCGCGTTAAGAACTCCCCTCCATTTCACAGCCTTCCCCCCGAACCCTCAGGCAGACCGGCCAGCCTAAGACCCCCGGCGTCGACGGACATCGGCTCGCGGAGCCGGTCCATCACCTGCGGTTCGGTGGGGAATTTTCCTCAAGGGCCGCGGACCTCACACAGCAGAGGTCCGCGCTACTTGCTTAGCATCTGAGCTCAGCTTGAAAAGGTGGGAGATTTTGCGTGTGAGGCACGAAACAAATGCTATGACCGGGTCAAACGGATGGTTCCGATGTTTTGCCTGTCTCGGCCCGAGTAGTATTCTCCCTCCAATATTGCTGTACCGGTGTCGTTGACGGTCAATCTGGCGACGCCGCGATGAGCATGCATTGTGTCTGGCGCTGATGCCGATGGCTCATTTGTGTACTCGTAGCTTAGCGTGTATTCGTCACTTGTGATCAAGCTGCCAGACAAACTGTGAGATTCAGATAGTGTTGTACGACCAACAACGAGCATAGTTGTCCAGGTCTGCCGGATGGATACAGTTATATCAGTATCCGCCCCCAATCCTGCGGACGCACCCCCCGTTTCAACCGGGTATACACGGCCTCGCCAGGTGCCAGATAGGTCAGGAATTTTCGTGATTCGGAGCCGATGCATAACGGGCAATTTCCAGATGTATCGATCGAAGAAGCCATAAAAAGCACCATAAAACGCCATTGTATCGATAGGCGGACTTGCCCACCACGGCAGAGTGAAATGGTATTTGCCGGCAAAGTGGAATGTGAGGAAGGTTGCACCGATGGCCGCAGCCGCGATGAAAAACGGAATGTAGCGCCGTTCGGTCGAATCCGTTGAATATGTATGTGCCGTCATGTCCAGTTGTCCCATGCGTTTCTTGCGGCAAGAACAAATGTTGCGAAGTTGTTCTCCGGCCACTGCGTTGAACCACTGCCAATCAGTCGGACGACTCCATTTTGACAAAGAAAGCCTGCATACGGTGTATTCAGAAGATAATTAAGGATTGCAGGCACTGTATCCGTGAAATCCCCTCTGAAGAGATTGTCGGGGACATTGTGCAGGACGCATTCAATGAAGTACGACGGGGCAACCCCATCTGCAATTGAACCGTTGTCCACGAGATGATTGCGAAAGTTCTTGAACAATCTGATGGTCGCTTTGTACTGCCCGCGCGTGCGCGCTTCCTGATTCTTTTCTTCGCCACGTTCCTTGTGGTATTTGGGATAGTTAACAATCGGGTTGTTTGAGGAATCGAAGAATTGTATGCCCCAGTGCGCGGTGCAATTGTTTTGATCGATGAAGGTTGCGTAGCGACGAAACTGCATGGCGGGAACCACATCTGAGGTCCTGCGTCCGAGACTAGTCTCCACCTTAATGGATTTCTTGCCTAGCCTAACTGCGTCATATCCGTAGTGTGACCGGAGTGCAGCAAGTACATCGTCTCGAAGGTCCGACCACAGGTACGTGGCTGGGGGGAACAATGATTCATGCAATTGTTGCTGCGCAGGTGTTAGAGCGCTCATGTCCTTGTAAAAGGTATTGTCATAAAGAACGACAACATCAATGTCGCTGTCTCCGTAGACGTTGGTTGCATTCGCGTACGAACCTTGGAGAAACACGTCCACGCCGCGATTTGCCAATGGAGATGTTGACTTCAATAGGGCAGCGCGAATGCTGTTATATGCGCCGGATGAAGTTGTGATCGCACCCTGATTGGCCCACGTCTTGAGTCGTGAAAGGGGAATGGACATATCCTTGGCTTGAATTCTACCGCGCGCTACTAAGAAACTAAAGGTCAATCATCAACGAGCTGGATCACAATCCAGCTTTGTTCTTATGGACCAAACACCGGAGGAACGACTTTTCGGCGGGTGGCGCAGACCCGCCCACCATTAAGGTCGGCGGACCGTAGGCCGCGATGGCGCTGCGACATGCTGATGCCGCTTGAGGCTGAGGGAAGAACAGGATTCGGAAGGGCAGGTTCCAGGTGTCAGGTTTCGGGTGTCAGGGGCTGAACTAGGCTTCAGGTGTCAGGAGACGGAAGGGCAGGTTTCAGGTGCCAGGTTCCAGGCGTCAGAGGCTAAGACAGGGTTCAGGATTCAGGATTCGGGATTCAGGAAGTGAAAGGGCAGGCGGTCCACCACGCCCAAGAGGTTTTCGATTTCCTCGCGGCTGCTCTTGTGCTCGGTCAGCCAGCCGTATTGCACCCAGTCTCGCAAGCTCATGCTCATCGCCCACGACAAAGACTTTTTCATTTCTCAGCACACTTGACAGAAAGTGATGGTGCGCCTTCAGCTTGGACTTGAATTCCGCGGGCGAATAAACGGTGGGATTAATCTCCCGGCCAAGGGTTTCCTGGGCGACTGCTAGCGCCGAGACGGCATCGCCGAAGCTCACGTCACCCACCACCATCAAATCCACATCACTGCCGGTCTTCTGTTTGAATCTGGCCACAGAACCATAGATAAAGGCCACCATGATTCGACCGGCTAAAGGCGCCAGGGCATCGCGCAAGACCTCGACAACGCCAGCGGTCTTGACTACTAACCCTTTCAGCTCGGCGAAAACCGGGCATTCCGGATCCGCCTGGTAATAGACCTGGCGCCCTCGGACTGTGCGCCGGAGAATCCCGGCCTCGGTAAGCCGCTTGACCTCCCGCTGGACTGCCCCTAGGCCCAGCCCACCTGAACGGACCAGTTGACGCAGATAATAGGCTTCGTCCGGATGGCCATAGAGCAGGGCCAGAATAGCGCGCCGCGTCTGGCCGAACAGCGCAGCAGATAGGCTCGAACTGGCCGGCGCTGTACTCATATTGGATACGATTGTAACCAATCCGGTTACGCCCGTCAAGCTGAAACCTCTCGGCGTTTTTGCTCTTGACACGCGGCTGGAAGTGTGGTAGCCTACCGACGTTGACGTATGCTGGACGCGCCACCACACCGCTTGCAAGGGGTTCTAAATCGGCCCCACGGCTGCGGAAGATGGGCGGAAAAGGCAAAAAAGATACTAAATAGACGGAACGAACCTAAGATTCTGCTGAAAAGAAAGGACTTACATTTTTCAGGGCCTCAAAACGAACTGGTTTTTGAGTACGAAAAGCGCCAATCGAACCCGAGAATATGGCCAAAAATCGACGGGTTGTGGGGCGGAAGAGGAGGTTTCAGGTGCCAAACCAGGATTCAGGATTCGGGATTCAGGAGTCAGGAGTCAGAATGAAGAGCATCTGCCTTCCCCTTTCACCTTTCCGCTTTTTGCCTTCTGCTTTCTGCCTTCTGCTTTCTGCTTTCTACCTTCGCCTTCTGCTTTCTGCCTTCTGCTTTTGAAGCGCCGAGGTCCGGAGAGCGGGACCTGCGCTACGCCTGCTTTCTGCCGACTGCCTACTGGGGGTGATGTCAGATGCCGCGATTGGTTCGCGGCCAGTCGATCCGCCAGCGCGCGCCTCGCACTCCGACCCAGAATAACCGCTTCATTGGCGTTCCGCGCGCGTGGTGGTAGAGCGCGGCAGTGCGCGCGAAGAAGCCACGCGTGTGCGGAGAGTCGCGAAACCCGAAGCGCTGCGAGTCGAGGTGGTGGCAGAACTCGTGGCAGAGGGTGCTGAGAAACGTGCCGAACGAAGTGACTTGCTTGCGGACCGCCGTGCGCATCCAGACGCGGATCAGCGTCTTTTCCGGAGCGTAGTCCCCAAAAAGCTCGGTGGCCCAGCGGCCCTCGCGGACTCGGACCGGGCGGGCCGCAAGGACGCGGACCAGGGGCTTGGGCACTTTGTAGAAGTCGGATGCCAGGGTGAGAAACTCGGCGCATGCCTCCCGGACGGCTGCGCTTTTCCCGGTTCTCATTGCCGAGTCGATGGACTCTGCCGGGGGGCGCAAGCGGGCATCCTGCGGCACTTCGAGGATACCGAGCCGGTCGCTATCGAGGAACTGTGCCAGGAGCGCCGCATTGCGTGGGGGACGGTCCGTAAGCATCGCAGCCAATCTTTAACCGAAATGGCCACGCGCTGCAAGTGGTGCGCGCGCTGGGTATTGGTGTCATTTGCGAGACATGGGCGCTGCAAACCGCAGTCATTCCCGCGAAAGCGGGAATCTACTCGGCAAACCTTCGGACATGCGCTGTCGACGGACTGGATTCCCGCTTTCGCGGGAATGACCGGCGTTTCGAAGAGGATCCCGTCCCAAATGACACCACCACCGCGCGCTACGACGAGTGGCCCCGTTCATAATTGACGCTGCAATGGGGACGATCAGAAGATGACCTTGGTCGCCACCACCCCCTACCCCCTCCTCCGCTGAGGAGGGGACTCGCTTAGATTGGCCAATTTGTAGCCCCCTCCTCCGCTGAGGAGGGGACTCGCTTAGATTGGCCAATCTCCAGTGGCCGTCCCGCCATGGCGGGAGGCGGCCCTACATTCTAATTCTGAAGACCTGGCGGGTTCAGGCCGCAAACTATTCTGAGGCTGGGCCGAGTTTGTAGTGGCCCCCCTGCGTCAGTTGTAAGAGAAGGCGCGAGCCGTTTTCAACGGGCGAACCCTCCAGAGATTTGCCGTTCACCATCACCGAAGTCTGGCCGGCGCTAACCGGCATGGAGACCTTCCCGATTAGACCCTGGGGCAAATCGATCTCAGCTTCCAAGCCCTTGGCGGCCTTTCGATAGTCCACGCGGATCAACCCCTGAGGTGTGGGCTCAGCGCCGCGAGCCCACTCCAAATCGACTAAATCAGGTCGAATCGAGACCTCGCGGAATCCGGGCTCGAGGGGTTGAATCCCCAGAACCTGCTCGATCAGCCAGGCGGTAGGTCCGGAAGCCCATCCATGAGCCAGGCTGACGAAGTAGCCTTGGCCGTTGTCCGATTGCAAGGAGCGATGGAAATCTTCCTTTGGCCAACTGGGATCATAGGCCTCCCAGGTACTGGTGGCGCCTTCCTTGACCATCCCGCCCCAATAGTTGCGTATCTCCTCGAGGGTTTCGCGCCGGTGGCCTGCTTGGGCCATCGCGGTAATCACGTAGAAGTTGTAGTAGGGAGAGATCATGAACTGTCTAGGATGGGAGAGTACGCGTTGCCAGATCGTCTCGGTTTGGGCAGCATCGGCCACACCCGAAAAGATCGCCATGGCATTAGTCTGGTGTCGAAGCCCGAAGGTCTGCGTGCCGGGGTCGAGCAAGAACTTCTGTGCCGCCGCCTTCATGGCATCCGCTTTTGCCTGGAAACGCTCAGCCGATGCATTATCGCCTTGCTGCCGAAGCAGCCAGGCTCCGTCCGAGAAAGCTTTGCAAAACTCCAGTTGAGTGGCCCGGAGCACTTCCGGAGTGTTTTCGTTCATGTCCGGCGACCAGTCCACGTAGGGCCAGGATTTTCGCGGCTCGGCGAAAAGGTTGCGCTGGTCCAATGCGCCTTCCATGTAGGAGAGAAGTTGCACGAGTGGGTCATGAATGGAGCGGAGATATTCGAGGTCAGCAAAGTGCCGGTAGTAATCCGCCTCTCCCATAACCCAGAAAGCGGAATAACCGGGAATGGTATTGACGTCCGCATCAACAGGACTGCCGGCATCGTGGACCAACCGGTCCATGGTGTCCTGCATGAGGAAATGGTCTGCAAAGACCGAATCAATCACTCGTCCGCTTACGTCCAGGTCTCCCATCCAGCGGCCACGGTCCCGCTTGGGAGCGTCCCAGATATCGTCCTGCATGCACAGGTGCGCCGTGTAGGCGCCTACAGCCCAGATGCGGTTGAGCAAGGGATCAGAGGATTCGAAAGCCCCACGGTACCTCACCGGATAATAGATAGCGTCGAGGCGAATGGCCTTGAAGCGCAGGGGCGTGGGTCCCTGAAGAAATTGAATGCGCGCGTATCGGAAAGCGCTCTTGGGGCCGTACGCCGTCGCATGGGGATGAACCAGGAGATCGTCCGTGCCAAGATACGGCTCGCGCAAAGCCTCTCCCGGTGATTCTCCATAAGCGATCTGCACCTTGAGGGGTTCATCCGAATCAGAAACGACTTCCAGCCGCCCATTAATTTCGCGCCCGAAATCCAAGACAAGGCTGGGATGCTCCTCGAGGGGTACCGAAGCCGGGGGTAGACGCACCGCGAATTCGCTGTCGGCACTAAGGGAGGAGTTGGCTGGCGACGTCAAAGCCTCCACATGATCGAAGTGTCCAAGGCCCTCGAAAGCGTCAGTGACCTTGCTGGCAGGCAAAGGAAGCCGCGCCAGGAAGGGAGATATCCCATCGTATCCAGGCCAGAGGTACATGTTCGCGTCCGAATTCCACTGAAAGAAGTCGATGTTGCTTTCAATTCCTCCCAAGGCGACCACCGGCTTCCAGATGCTATCGTCAAAATCGGGGCGCTCCCAGCCGCTTTGCGCTTCTGTGCTGAACTTCCAATTGGTCCCGCTTAGGAGGAGAGCCGGGGCCAATTCCTCGGGCCCGCGTGGCAAAACCTTGACCGCCAGGCGGTCGCCTCCTACCACTTGAAGGGCCAACACGTTGTGTCCTCCCAGCAAATGCTGTGTTACATCGAGCCAAAAAACAAAGGGGCGCAATCGAGAGGTGGGATTCTGCTTGAAGTTTCCTATTAACTCACCATTCAAGTAGACAGCAACCTGCTCGGGCCCTGCCACATAGAGGGTGGCATTGGGTGGCTTTTCCGAAAGGTTGAAGGAGGAACGAAAATAGCTTGGTCCTTCGCGGCGCTCATGGGCACCTTTCGAGGACCAGATGTATTGTTCGGGCAACGGCTGGTGGGTCTGAGACTCCAGCACAGGGGAAGTGATGCCGGCGGTGGGATCCAAAGGCGTTGGTTCGCTCCATTGCTCGAGGGCAGAAGAACTTCTTGGGATCGCCGCAATCAGAAACGAGACTCCACAGAGAAGGATCACTAAGCGAAAGCACTTTACAGCAGGCCATGGCATGGGATAAGCCTCCTTGCTTGCGTTTTCATTATGAATCCGGTCGCGGTAGGGATACCAGTTACCTGATACCCCCCGCACGGATCCGTACAGGCGCTCATTAGCGCATACGGCTCTTATCGTAGATACCGAGCGGCAAAGCGAACCTCGGGATAAGGATGGAGCACGC
>Ga0208937_1000917_pt1 | contig 15700 bp, 9 predicted proteins | sample June2015DPH_11_5_FD_184705 | JGI IMG/M metagenome (GOLD analysis project Ga0208937, IMG submission 184705) | Peatland microbial communities from SPRUCE experiment site at the Marcell Experimental Forest, Minnesota, USA - June2015DPH_11_40... | ecosystem: Environmental > Terrestrial > Soil >...
TGCGCGGAATTCCAGTTTCGATGGGGAATCCGCATTATGTAGTGTTTGTGCCGGAGGTTGCCAAGAACTGGCAGGTGAGGGCTGCAGAAATTCAGCGCAGTCCGGAGTTCAAACAGGGCGTGAATGTGGAGATGGTTGTGGTCGATGGAAAGCACGACGTGACAGTACGCTTTTTCGAGCGCGGAGTGGGAGAGACGCAATCCTCGGGAACGGGATCGTGCGCATCTGCTGTGGCGGCAATGGCGACGGGCAAGACGGAATCTTCGGTTCGCGTGCACGCTCCCGGAGGTACGCAGACGGTGCGCCAGGAACGAAGCGAGATGTTTCTTCGTGGAACGGCGCGATTGGTCTGCCGCGGCGAATTCTTTCTGAACTGATCTGCTTACGTTGTAGAGAAAACGCACGGATTCGTTTCTCCTTCGTAGCGGACGTTTTGGTTCGATACAGGCTGCTGACTGCATGTCTTCCTCGAGAACTCCGTTAGTAAAGCCGCCCGCCCTCCTGCCGGGAGATACGGTCGGCATCGTGGCGCCAGCCAGCAATGTAAAGTGCGGCGATCTGGAGGCGGGATGCGAGGCTCTGCAGCGAGCGGGCTACCGGCCAATTTATTTCGACTCGATCCTTGATCAAGATCTCTACTTCGCGGGATCGGTGGAACGCCGGGCGCGCGAACTTGAAGCAATGTTTGTTCGCGAAGATGTGAAAGCCATTGTTTGCGCGCGCGGCGGCTACGGCGCCAACTATTTGCTGGAAGTCTTGGACCTGGAAAAGATCAAGGCGCATCCGAAGATTTTTGTCGGCTATAGCGATCTAACGACGCTGCTCACTCACTTCTCCGATGCGACTGGATTGGTGACCTTCCACGGGCCGATGATAGCGAAAGATTGGGCGCATGACGATGGCGTCGACGTCGCTTCCTGGCACGCAGCACTTACAGGTTCAGCCCCTTGGGAACTCAATCTGGGAGCTGGTTCCGGCGTGAGTGGATTGGTGGAGGGTGCAGCTGAAGGTATTCTTTACGGCGGGTGCCTCTCGATTCTGGCAGCTTCGCTCGGCACTCGCTACGAGATCAAGACGGCGGGTTCAATCCTTTTTCTCGAGGATGTGGCGGCGAAGCCTTACCAGATCGACCGCATGCTGATGCAGCTGAAACTGGCGGGAAAGTTTAAAGGTGTGCGCGGCATTGTCTTCGGCGAGATGCGAGATTGCTTGCAACCCGGAAATCAGGGTTACACGCTGGAAGAAGTCGTATTGCGTATCGTGGGGAAGTTGGGAGTTCCAGTTGCCTACGGAGTGCGGTCAGGACATGTGACGGCAGGGAATATGACGCTCCCGATCGGCGTGCGGGCGGGATTGACAGTGCGCAATGGACAGGTACGCTTAAAGCTTCTGGAAGCAGCGGTGGCAGCGGAGAAAAGTTAGGTGCGCAGAAAAGCATGAACAAAAACAAGCACATTCATCTGATCGGTATCTGCGGGACGGCGATGGCGTCGCTGGCAGGAATGCTGAAGCAGCGTGGATTTCACGTTACCGGATCGGACGCTGCAGCGTATCCACCGATGTCCGATTTTCTGGCCGAACTCGGAATTCAGGTGGCTCAGCCGTTTGACGCACGGAATCTGGAGCCTGTGCCCGATTTGGTGGTTGTAGGCAATGCGATTTCGCGGGGCAATGTTGAATTGGAGCATATCCTCGACCGGCGCATCCCATTTTGCTCGCTGCCACAATTACTGCATGACGAATTCTTGCGCGGCAAGGAAGTTCTGGTAGTGGCGGGCACGCATGGGAAAACGACGACTACCTCCATGCTGGCGTGGATCTTTCATACAGCAGGAATGCAGCCGTCGTTTCTGATTGGTGGCATCGCCGAAAACTTTGGCTCCAGCTTTCATGTGGGACAGGGAAAGCATTTCATCCTAGAAGGAGACGAATACGACACGGCGTTCTTCGACAAGGGACCGAAATTCTTGCACTACTTTCCAGATGCCGTGATTCTGACGTCGGTGGAATTTGATCATGCCGATATCTACAAAGATCTCGACGCCGTCGAAACTGCGTTCAAGCGCTTGGTGAATCTAATCCCGCGGCGGGGCCGGATTATCGCTTTCGATGGAAAGGCGGGCGAAACGGCCGAGAGCCCCAGCCTGGAACGCTGCCTGAGCAAGTCGTTTAGCCCGGTGGAGCGCTATGGGTCGGGTGCGAGCGCGAATTGGAAAATCACGAATCTGAAATTGGAGGCGGAGAAAACGTTTTGGACGGTGTTGCACGAAGATCGCCCGTGGGCGGATTTTGAATTCCCGCTGGCCGGCGAATACAACGTGTGGAACGCAACGGCTGCCGCGGCAATGGCTGTGGCCTACGGCATCTCGAAAAACGAGATTGCGGCGGCGCTGAAAACATTCAAGAGCGTGAAGCGGCGGCTGGAAGTGAAGGCGCAGGTGAACGGTATTACTATCATCGATGATTTCGCGCATCATCCCACGGCGATTGCGGGAACGCTGAAAGCATTACGAGCGCGTTATGCGGGTGCGCGACTATGGGCGATTTTGGAGCCGCGGTCGAACACGCTGCGGCGGCGCGTGCTGCAGAGTAATCTTGCGCATAGCTTAGCCGTCGCCGACGAAGTGATCGTCGCGGCCGTCTTCCGTTCGGAGGCGATACCGGAAAACGAACGATTGGAGTTGCCCGAACTAGCGGCGGACATTCGGAAACATGGTAGGCAAGCTCGGTTGATCACCAATGCAGATGAAATCGTCGCGAAGATAGCCCCGGAGATGCGTAGCGGCGACGTGGTCGCGATTCTTTCCAACGGCGGATTCGGCGGAATCTATGAAAAATTGCCGGCGCGATTGAAAGCACTGGCGGGAGAAGGCGCCACCAGTAATTCGGCGAATGCGGCAGGAAGACGATGATCAATTCCGATTCGAGGCGGGGCGCGGAGCGGTACCTTCTTCGCCTCGCGCTGATCCTGGCGACGGCTCTGGCGCCCTCATATGCCGTAACCGACTACACAATCTCTCTCGTCCACCCCGAGCAGCATCTGGTGGAAGTACAAATCCAGCTACCGGAAGGATCATCGCAGCGGGAGTTGCAGCTTCCTGTATGGAATGCGCTGTATCAGGTACGTGACTTCGCGCAATACCTGAACTGGGTGCGCGCGAAAGATCGCGGTGGACGACCGCTCACCGTGCACGCACTGGACAAAAGCCGGTGGCAGATCTCCGGCGCAGAAGGTGGTGCGGTTGTCGAGTATGAGATCTACGTCGATTCCTTCGGCCCATTCGGCGCACAACTCACCCCTCATCATGCCTTCTTCAATCTGGCGCAGATTCTGCTGTATCCCGTGGCCGCTCGAAGCGAGCCGATGGTGGTGCGTTTCACCCAGCTCCCTCAGGGATGGCACGTTGCCACGCCACTGACGCCCTCGCCGAACGGCGGATTCAGCGCCGAGAATTATGACCGGCTTGTCGATTCGCCAGTCGAGATGGGATGGTTTCAAGAATCAGATTTCGACCAGGACGGCGGACATTATCGTGTGGTGGTTGATGCCGAACCCAGCGATTACGACGTGGAAAAAATCGATACCATGCTCCACAAAATCGTCGCAGCGGCGACAAGTTGGATGGCCGACCGTCCTTTCGAATTCTATATGTTTCTCTATCATTTTCCGCGGGGGCCAGCGGGTGGAGGCATGGAGCATTCGTACTCAACCGCAATTGATGTGAATGCAGATGTGCTATCGCGTTCTCCAGAAGTGCTGGCTTCTGTGACGGCGCATGAGTTTTTTCACCTGTGGAATGTAAAGCGCATTCGTCCTCAAACGCTCGAGCCGGTGGATTACACGAAAGAAAATTACACACGCGCGCTCTGGTTCAGCGAAGGTTGCACCAGCACCGCCGCGGACATCATTCAGTTGCGCAGCGGCCTGCTTGATGAGAGCCAATTCGAAAGGCAGTTATCGTCAGGGATCGCAGAACTCGAGCGGCGCCCGGCGCACCTGACGCAGTCGGCTGAAGACTCAAGCCTTGATGCATGGCTGGAGGGCAACGCCTATTACCGCCGGCCGGAGCGCAGCATCTCGTATTACAACAAAGGCGAACTGCTTGGGATCATGTTGGATTTGACTGTGCGCGAAGCCAGCCACGGACAGGCTTCTCTTCGCGAAGTCTTTCAGTGGATGAATCAAAACTACGCGAAGAAGGGACGGTTTTTCCCCGATTCCGACGGCGTCCGCGAAGCTGCGGAAGCGGTAAGCCATGCGGACTTAGGCTGGTTCTTCGCTAAGTACGTCGCGGGTACCGAGGAAATTCCCTGGAACGATTTCTTCCGGGGCGTGGGATTGCATTTGGTAGAGGGAAAAAATACGGCGGCGGATGCCGGCTTTGTGGCCTCGCGAAATTTCGATGGTCCCATGATAGTGGAATCCGTGACTGCGGGCGGCGAGGCCGAGCGAGCCGGCCTGCGAGCAGGAGACACAATTCTCGAAATCAACGGCAAGATAGCGGGACAGGAATCTTCAGAGGAGGTGACTGGGCTCGCTGCGGGAGACACGATCACGGTCCGAGTGCGCAACCGAGGAGGTGCGGAGCGCGAATTAAAATGGAAAGTGGGCGGTCGCGAAGAGATCACCTACGAACTCAAAGATTTCGAAAACATTAGCGTGGAACAGCGCGCGCGCCGGACTGCGTGGTTGAAGGGCGAGGCGCAGACTCTGCCCGCGCCATCCCCACACTAACAGCACGTTCGCGCCGAGGCACATCGACTCATGATCCGCACCATCACGATGCTCGTCTTCTGGGGACTCGCCGCGCCCGTGGCGGCGCTGATTGGATTCCCCTGGACGTTTATCACGGGCGACATTCGCCTGCTGTATCGCATGTTTATGATTGGCGCGTGGAATGGCGTGCGCTTTACCGGGGTCCGCGTAAAAACCGTCGGACTCGACAAACTGGACCCGGCGCGCACTTATATCTTCATGTCGAACCATGTTTCGAATCTGGATCCTCCGATTATCACCCCGCTGATTCCGAAGCGCACTTCGGTAATGGTTAAGAAGGAATTGCTCAGCTATCCGATTCTGGGCCGGGCAATGCGAATGGGATCATTCGTGCCCGTCGACCGCGGCAATCGTGACGCCGGCATTGAGTCCGTGCAGGCCGCCAAGCAGGTCGTGCAGCAGGGCCTCAACATGACGATCTACGTGGAAGGTAAGCGCTCCTTCGACGGCAAGCTCCTCCCGTTCAAGAAGGGACCTTTCTATCTCGCGATGGAATGTGGAGTACCCGTAGTCCCTGTAACCATCACCGGCACGCGTTATGTGATGCCGAAGGGAAGGTTCGCAATCAAGCCGGGCGTGGTCACGGTGAATTTTCATCCCCCAATTGAGCCCCAGGATTTCGGCAGCCGGGAGTGTTTGATGGAGAAAGTGCGGGCGGCGATCGATAGCGGACTTCCGCAAGAGTGCCGGGAAGCCGCAACCGCCGCGAAGCTCACATCGTCTCACGAAAAATAATCCGGCGATGTCATCGGATATAACCAGTCAGCAAGTACCGCTATTCCTTCCGACTTTTCGCCCGCAGCGCTCGCGCCATCTCCGGCAGCCTTGACAGCAGCGCAGAATACTTCAGCCACAACTTGTGATCGACGGCAGGAGCGCCGCTGACCAGCGCGCCAGCCGGAATATCACTAGCCACGCCACTCTGCGGCGTAACGATGGCATCATCGCCAACTTTGCAATGCCCAACCACTCCGACCTGTCCCGTTAGAATCACGCGGTTGCCAATTTCTGTCGAACCCGCAAGACCCACCTGGGAACAGAGCAACGCATCTTCGCCGACCTGCGACCCGTGGCCGACCTGAACCAGGTTATCAATCTTGACTCCGCGCCGGATGCGCGTTTCTCCAACGCTGGCCCGATCGATGCAAGAATTCGCCTGAATCTCCACGTCATCGTCGATCACGACTAAAGCCGGCTGCGGAATCTTGTGCCAGCGTGCATCGTGAGTCTTGGCGAAGCCAAAGCCGTCCGACCCGATCACGACGCCGTTCTGCAACAGAACGTTGTTGCCGATGCGGCAATTTTCTCGCACCACAGCATGCGCGTGCGCAAAAAACTTTTTTCCAATCTTCACTCCGCGATAGATGACCACATGCGCGAGCAGCACCGCGCTGTCGCCGATCTCGACATTCTCGTCGACCACCACGTAAGGCCCGAGGTGCGCATCACGTCCGATCTTCGCCGAGGAATGCACCACCGCCGTCGGATGCACTCCCGGCGCATAATGCAGCGGCTGATGGAAAAGTTCAAGTGCAAGGGCGAAGGCCAGGTAAGGATCTTTGGCCCGCAGCATCGCCGTTGGAACCGCAGGAAAGTCCTCGGCCACAATCACGGCGGATGCCCTCGTCGAGAGCGCTGCCGCTCCGTACTTAGGATTGGAAACAAAGGTCAGTTCGCCCGGCCCCGCCTGCTCAATGCCATTGAGCCCGGTAATCTCGGTATCAGGCGATCCGTTCTCGAGCCGCGCATCGAGCGCGGATGCAATGGTAGAAAGCTTCATAGGGTAAAGAGAGTAGATCAGCGAGATTGTAACGGACACGCACGTGGAACGCCGAGCAATCGCCGAAACCGAACGGCTGCGCTAGAATGAGAGCCGGAACTCGCCTCACTTCACGATCAGCGAAAAGGTCGCTTGTTCGGAAAGCGATCCTGCTGCCGCTGTAACCGTGACAGTGTATGTCCCCGCCGGAGTGCCGGGATCTTGCTGCTGTTGACCGCCGCCCCCTCCTCCACTTCCGCTTCCGCCTCCACACGCGGGGAGCGTCAGCAGCAGGCCGAGCAACATCAGTCCAAGCAGCGCGGCCTAGCGCCGCCGTCTGGGTGTAGCAAGCAAAAAGATACCCACCAATGGCAGTCCTCCGCCAAAGATCGAGGCTAGGTAGTACTGTCGTTGGTTGCGGCGAAGCATCGTGACGTGCGGCGCACTCGTGGTTATCGTAATGTTGACGTTCACCGGTGTATTTGGACCACTTCCCGCGACCGGCGCTGAGTTGCAAGCGGCTTCCGCGGGCAGGCCGGTGCAAGTGAAACTCACGGTCGTAGTGAAGTTGCTGGAAGCGATGAAGCTCACCGTGCTGGTGCCAGACATTCCAGGGCTCGTGATCGTGACATTCGTGGGCCCCGAAATTCCAGCGAAACCCGGCTGGATGGTAAAAGTCACCGGCTGCGCAGTCTTGCTTGAATTGAAGCTGGCGTCACCAGCATAGCTGGCTGAGATACTATCGGCGAATGTGACCATCCCCGTCGGTACGCCCTGACCCGATACTCCAGCCACGTCAGCACGTACAAATACAAAGCTGCCGAAAGGCAACACGGTCCCGGACGGAATCGAGTTGCTATTCTGATCCACCGCGGACACAGCCGTCGTACTGCCTTCCTGCGTCACAGTTACCTCAACCGGGTTAGAATAGCTAGGTCCAAACGTCCCATCGCCCGCATAATAAGCCGCAACCGTGTAGTTTCCGCCTGACAGCTGAGTTGTTGACGTTGTGAGCGATCCCGCATTCAGCGTGTATATCGGAATAGCAACAGACGGTCCGCTGACACCATGCCCGGTAGTTAGCGAAGCAGTGCCGGTCGGCGTGCCAGTGCCTGTGACAGGAACCACCGCGATGGCAACACTAACAGAAGCGCCATGAGAAACGCTGATCGGAGCAGTGGATGAGTTCAGCTCCAGCGTCGTGTTCGTTGTTCGGAACGCGGAAGAGACTGTGGACCACGCATTAGCTAGGTTACTGACGTTGACTGATCCTAAGCCAGAGGCGAGATCGAAGCCGGCCCCCGCCGCATATAGCCCATCGGGGTATCCGACCTCGCCGGGAACGGAATTGTTGCCCACCGTCACGTCGTTGAAGACACAAGCGCTGTTCGGCAAGGTGGACACGCCGGATCCGTTGCACAAGCCGTTCAGAGTCGTATTCGCCTGCTGCGCTTCGGCCAACGCGTAAAGCACGTAATTCGCCAGTCCTTGCCGCCCTCCTGTGAGAGTTCCCACCTGCCCCGTTTTCGCCTCGACCAGCGCCATGATTCCGGCAAAGGATGGCGCTGACGCTGAAGTCCCTTCCACTCCTTCAAACCCTATTTCGTTCTGAGCGTTTGGAACGCAAGAACCCTCGATGCAAAGCAAATAGGGATCGTGACTGGCGGCGCTGAGCGAGACGTCCGGAATGTCTCGCGCACCGTCATTAGGCATACCCGTCAGCGCGAGCGATTGCCACGCCGGCTTCGGAAAATAAACGCTCGCCCCCCCCCGGCTCCCGCTGCCAACGGGGGCTGACCTGCCCCGCACGCTGTCGTACAGGTTTCATTCCACACATCTTCCGGAATGTAAGACTTGGCAGATCCCAACGAACTGTTATTCGTAGTGTTCCAGTAGGTGGCGTCCTGCCCGTTTTCGTTGAACATCGTACCGCCCACCGCTACGGTGAATGGCGTGGAAGCCAAAACATTAACCGAGACCGGCCCCTGCGCCGTGGTGTCCGTAAGGTCGTCGCAACCTGCGGCCCCAGCGTCTCCCGTAGAAACCGTGTAAGTGATACCCTGCGCGGCAGCTTGTTCCGCGAGAAAAGATATCCCTTGCGCGTCGGTCGTAGTAACGTCCGCTTCGCAGGATCCAAAACTTTCCGTCATTATGTTGAAGAAATTGTTTTCAATAGTGAAAAGCTCAGAGAGGTCAATGCCGTCGGTAGTATTTGTGGTGGCCGAAACTACAAGAGCTACGGTGGCGTCGGTCGCCAGCGCGGCAGACCACGAGGTGTCCAGAGTTGCCTCCGCCTCTTCGTCACCGCCCAGATCACCAGGGTCGGGCCCGTTGAGAAGAATGTTGGTAAGATTCGCAGGCAATCCAAAGACGTTCTGGAAATCAGATACATCCTGCCCGCCATTGAAAAGATTGCTGCGACCCACGATCCCGATTGTGATCCCGTACCCATTGACACCGCTCTGTTGTACTGGTCCGGCGTTATAGATGATGCTGTAGTCCGCTGGAGTAAGCGCATGCAGTCCGTTCGCGGCCGTAAATTGCGGCCGCGAGCCGGGCGTGAATTTTGCCGGAATATTCTTCTCGACCAAGTGGACGTTGGGTTTCTTCAAGAAATTATGCAGCGTCAGCACCCCCGCCACCGCCGGCGTCAGCGCCGTCGGAATCGAAGGATCACTGGAATTCGCCCAGTGCTGTTCTCCCTTCACTACATACTTGTGAATCGACGTATGAAACGCCTCTTTCACCTGACTGGCGGAGCCCGAAAACTCAAGCACAGTACGCCCTTTGGTCGTGCCAACCTGAAATCCATGAGACTGCAGCCATGAGGTGATTGTCTGCATGTCACCATCGGTGGGTCCAAACTGCTGGCCGAACTGCTCAGGCGTCAGCCACTTGTGATAGTTCGGCGAGGCCTTATCCTGCTGATCGGCGAGAAGTTTCCTTAGTGCGGATTCCTGCTCCGGGCTCCGCTTCAACACCAAGAGCATCCGCTGCATGGGCAGCGTGGCGGGCGCAGTTCCCAAGTCGAACTCCGGCCGCGCCAAACGATGCGTATTTCCTCTCAGCACCGTGACCTGTGCTTCCTCGACAGGTTGCGTGATCAGCGGACGTGGCGCCACGCTCGTGCTGGGAGACGAACTCGCCTCCTGCGCGAACAATGCCAATGGAAGGTTAGTTGCCAGAAAACCCGGAATTATGGCGATTACCACACGCGCGGAGAAGCGGCAGAAAGCTCTCATGACTTCAGCACCTTGAGACATAGCTACGCCTGCGGAGAACGGACGGGGGTAGGAGGAAGGAAGTGGCCCAATCCATCTCGCCACGCGACAGGTTTCTTTTCGCGCGGGACCAGCTTTTTCATCCCAACTTTCCCCGGATTGCAACTGCATTTCCGCGTCCTCACCTCGCTTCAGCGGCCGCCTTTCGGGACATTCGCGTAGCAAGGACTAGCAAGCGGGATTAGATCGTCCTGAGCCTTAGGCGGTGGGAGACGCCCTTTACTCCTCGAACATGGGCACTTGGCGCTGATCTTCGGCAGCGCCGCGGCGCGGACGACGCGTGGCTCCTATGACTGCGAGCACCGTCAGCGACTCCAGCGCGGTACGGGGAACGAAGATGCGCTGCGTGTTCGAGCGCTGGTCCGGCGGACTGATGAGAAAACCTTCTGGTGTAGTCTGAGTGAGGTCGGCCGGCATGAGTCCTTCGAGGATTTCGTTGTCCTTGAAGCGTAGACGCACCCACAAGCCTTCGGAGCGGGGACGGGAAGTGAAGGTCTTGCGCGTGAGCGACTCGGAGTCGCCAAACTCGCGCACGAAGTAGACTCCCTTGATCTCGTGCAGGTCCATCGCGACCACGTTGCCGGCGGTATTCAGCAATTCAAGTTTGCCATCATTGACAAATTGCGCAGGCGAGACATATCCGGAGACCGAATCCCGGTCCATCTTACGGACGATCACTTTCTTGTGGGTTGAGGGCATGGGTCGGCTGTCGGCTATCGGACTAAGGGCTGCGGCAAGAAACGTCCCGCCAAGTTCCGCGTCCTCTGGCACCCCCTAAAAAACAATTCCGGGTTAGCCGAAGCCCGATGGCTGAAGCCCGAAAGCCAAGCGTCATTCTCGCACTATTTCGCAGCAAATCACGGGAATCCACGTTGGCAGTAGCCAAATCGTAAACGTTGTGTTATTCCTTTAAGTTGCCTCGGTGTGACTCAAGTCTGTATAAGTCTCTTGTATTGAATGGCTTGTGTTGGGTCGGGAGTGGATTTGCCGGGGTTGGGCCGATTCGTCCTGTGGAAATCCTGTGGAAACATCAATCCAAGCTGGCTCAAGGGCGCAGGAAAGCCGACTCGGTGGCCGTTTGACTTGGATTGCTTGAATACGAATGGCTGATTACATTTACACCATGGAAATCCGGTTGACGCCGGATCAGCTTAAAGGCGTCAACCTCGTGCAAGACGTAGCCCGTGCGGCGGGAATCACACTCTACCTTACCGGTGGCGCGATCCGCGACATCATCAGCGGCTTCACCATCCGCGACCTCGATTTCACCGTCCAGGGCAATCCTTTAAAGCTTCAGAAGGATTTCGAACGCGCGGGCGCACAAATCGCCGGCCATGAAGAAGATGTCCGCACTCTATTTCTGGTGTTGCCGGGCAACGTACGCGCCGAAGTCGGCATGGCCCGCTCCGAACACTATGAAAAGGTTGGTAAGCCACCGGTCGTGGCTCCCGCCAGCATTCAGGAAGATCTACGCCGCCGCGACTTCACCGTAAACGCCATGGCGCTGTCGCTGAATGAAGGCTCGCGTGGGCTGCTGCTCGATCCGTTCAACGGCGTCGCCGACATTGAGGCGAAGGTCCTGCGGGTCCTGCACAACTATTCCTTCGTGGAGGATCCCTCGAGGTTGATCCGGGCGACACGGTTCAGCGCTCGTTTCCACTGGCCGCTCGAGGAACGCACCCAGCAGCGCTACGACTCGGCCAAAGAGAACAAATATATTGAGCACATCTCTCGCAGCGCGATAGGACACGAAATTGCTCAATTGGCGCATGAAGACGATCCGCTAAGCGTGGTGCGCGCTCTCGAGAAAGAAGAGTTTCTAAAAGTCCTGCACCCGCACTGGACTACAGCCAAGGTGGATACAACCGGGCTTAGCCAGTTGATGAAGACGCGGCAGCAGATTGTTGACCTTGGCTACACAGTCGATCCCTCGGCGGCGGTGATGCATTTCCTGACGGCGCACCTGTCGGATAAAGATGTCTCTGATCTGCGGCGCCAGGTTCCGCGCAAAGATTTAGTCGAGGCGTGGCGGGACATTGAGGATCACGCTAAAGACTTAGCAAAACGATTGATGGGGAAGGAAGCGGCAACCCCTTCGCGGACGTGGAATCTGCTTTCCGCCGCTCGTCCCGAGATGATTCTGTTTCTCGCCGTGACTGCCCGACAGCAGGCGGTGGCCCAGAAGATCAAGAACTTCTTTACCAAGTGGCGCGACGTGCAGAAGCGCATTCCGCTGCCGGAGATGACGGAACTCCTGATTACGCCGCAGTTGCCGGAGTATCCCAAGATTTCACGTGATGTATTCATGCTGTTGCTCGACGGAAAGTTGCGTTCGCGGACAGAGACTTTGAAGTTCCTCAAACCGTTCGCGCCTCCGCCACCGCCTCCTCCTCCGCCACCCAGGCGCGGACGTGGACCCAAAGCGGCCGCTACGGTGCCTGCCCCGGTTGCCGAGGCACCCGGCAAGCCAGTGAAGGGTAAAGGGAAGAAAGCGGCGGCAGCAGCTGCCGCCCCGGTTATCGCGGTGATTGCCAAGGCGAAACCCGAAGCAAGTGGGAAGCCAAAGGCAAAAGCAAAGCCAGCCAAAGCGGCAGGGAAACCTGCCAAACCCGCGCGCAAAGTGGCCTCTGCGAAACATCCGCCAAAGAAGGCCACGCCGAAGAAGGCAGCGAAGAGGAAATCGCCCTCGAAGAAGGCCAAGAAGCACTAGATTTCGCAAGCTTGCAATTCCTGAATCCCGCAGCCTGAATCAGGCATATAATAAGGCTATGCGGCGCCTGGCAACCATTGCGGTTTTCTTGGTTTTGACGGCGTCTGTGCCGCTCGAAGCGCAGCGCGGCGGCGGACACGCATCAGCTGGAGGGCACGGCGGATTTTCCGCACACGGTAGTTTTGGCGGTTATGCGGCCGGCGGACACGCTTTTGCTGGCGCGCGCGCAGGTTCAAGCTTCGCCCCGCGTTCGTACGCACGAGGACGATCTTTCGCTACACCATCGTCTGCCCGCGGCTTGACCTCCCGAAAATTCAATCACTCTCCCGGTCTGCGACTCCGCACCTATGGTCTGCGAAATAATTGCTACGGATACGGATACGGCTGCGCCTGGGGTTACGGATATCCGTACCTTGGCGGCGGAATCGATCCCTACTGGTGGTGGGATTCTGACTCCTCTTATGACCAGGACCAGCAGAACCAAATCGGCCTGGCGAACGAGATGAACGCGCAGAGCCTCGATGAACAACAGATGCGCCGGCAAGATGATCAGGATGTGTATGCGCGGTCGGCGCCCTCGCTGCCGCGCGAAGCTGAGCGCACGGTAGCCGCTCCAGCAACCGTGCTGGTGTTCCGCGATCAGCGCAAGCAGGAAGTGGAGAATTACGCCATCGTGGGCCAGACGCTGTGGAACTTTGCGCCACAGCATACCCAAAAGATTCCACTTTCTGACCTCGATCTTCCCGCCACAACTAAGGCAAACGAAGATCGCGGCGTGGACTTCCGCGTGCCCGGTGCAAATGAAGGTCAATAGATTCTTAAACTAAGTCCTTGCCAGATATCTGCTCTGTGGATAACTCTCCGCTTACGCGAGCGCGTTTCCCGTTAGAATGACGCCAACGTAAAATCACATTGAGCCCTATGTCCCAATTCGTTCATCTGCACTTGCATACCGATTACTCCCTGCTCGATGGCGCCTGCAACATTGAGCGGCTCTGTGACCGCGTGCAGAAGCTCGGCATGCCCGCCGTGGCCATGACCGACCACGGAAATATCTTTGGAGCCGTCGAATTCGTCACTACCGCGAATAAGTATGGCGTTAAGCCCATCATCGGCTGCGAACTCTACATCTGTAAGAAAGACGATCACAACATCGAGCGCACGCCGCCCGAGGGTGACACTTACAACCATCTTTTAGTGCTGGCTCAGAACGAAGAGGGCTACCGCAACTTGGTAAAGATCACCTCCGAGGCCTCTCTGCACGGCTTTTACTATAAGCCCAGAGTGAGCAAGAGTTTTCTCGCGGAGCATTCCCGCGGGCTGATCGGTCTTTCAGGATGTCTTAAAGGTGAAGTCGCAGAGCGGTTGACGGAAGGGAAGTATGACGCCGCGCTCGCCGCAGCCGCGACCTACCGTGACATCTTCGGGAAAGAAAATTTCTATCTCGAAATCCAGGATCAGGGCTTAGCCATGGAACACAAGATTCGTCCTGGCCTGTTTCAGGTAGAGAAAGATCTCGGATTGCCGCTGGTCGCGACCAACGATAGCCACTACCTGTGCGAGGACGATGCTCACGCACAGGACGTCATGCTGTGCATCCAGACCGGCAAGTCAATTCACGATACAGCGCGGATGAAGTTCGACGGCACGCAGTTCTTCGTCAAGAACCACGACGAAATGTATCGCGTCTTCAAAGACTCGCCCGAGGTTTTGACGCGCACGCTAGACATCGCTGAGCGCTGCAGCCTGCGCCTGGAAAAGGTAGCCACGCCGTTCCCGCAATTCGACGTTCCCCCGGGCTACACCATCGACAGCTATTTTGAGCACGTTTCCCGCGAAGGCTTCGCGCGTCGCTTGGCAGCGCTTCGACCGCTGCACGACCAAGGCAAACTCAAGCACTCGATCTCGGATTACGAACTCCGTCTCGAGCGCGAACTCGCGATTATCCAGCAGATGAAGTTCCCCGGATATTTCCTGATCGTCTGGGACTTCATCCGCTATGCCAAAGAGCATGAGATTCCCGTAGGGCCGGGTCGCGGATCGGCGGCCGGGTCGCTGGTTTCCTACGCGCTCGGCATCACCGATATTGACCCTTTGCAGCACGAGTTGCTGTTCGAGCGCTTCCTGAATCCCGAGCGCGTGTCCATGCCCGATATCGATATCGATTTCTGCATGAACCGCCGCGGCGAAGTGATCAACTACGTGACGCAGAAATACGGACGCGACAATGTCGCCCAGATCATCACCTTCGGCACCATGGCCGCCAAGGCCGCCATCAAGGACGTCGGCCGCGCCATGGACATCCCTTACGCAGATGTTGATCGCATCGCCAAGATGGTCCCCACACAGCTCAACATCACCCTCGATCGGGCCATCGAAGATTCCCCACAACTGCGTGAGGCGATGGAACAAGATGGACAGATTCGCGAGTTGATGGAGACGGCGAAAAAGCTGGAAGGCATGGTGCGCAACTCCGGCGTTCATGCCGCGGGCGTAGTAATTTCTCCGAGACCTCTTACAGAACTGGTTCCGCTGCACAAGACGAAGAACGATGAAATCGTTACCGCCTTCGACATGGTGGCCATCGAAAAGATGGGCCTGCTGAAGATGGATTTTCTCGGCCTGACCACCCTGACGATTCTTACCGACGCGCTGAGACTCATCCTACAGACGCGCGGAACCCCCATTGCTCTCGAAACGGTTTCCCTGGACGATGTGGAAACGTATGAAAAAGTCTTTCACAAAGGTTTAACCTCTGGCGTCTTCCAGTTTGAATCCCACGGCATGCGGGATGTGTTGCGCAAGTACCAACCGAATTCGATCGAAGATCTGACGGCCCTGAATGCGCTCTATCGCCCCGGTCCGATCCAAGGTGGAATGATCGACGATTTCGTCGACCGCAAGCACGGCCGCAAGAAGGTCGAGTACGAACTCCCAGAGTTGAAAGAGATCCTCCAGGAGACGCTGGGCGTCATCGTGTATCAGGAGCAGGTGATGCAGATCGCCAACCGCCTGGCCGGCTATTCCCTGGGTGAAGCCGATCTGTTGCGGCGCGCCATGGGCAAGAAAAAAGCCGAGGAGATGGCGCAGCAGCGCGAGCGGTTCGTGGAAGGCGCTGCCCAGCGCAAATTCCCGCCGAAGAAGATCGAAAAAATATTCGACCTCATGGCGCA
>Ga0208937_1000920_pt1 | contig 15660 bp, 17 predicted proteins | sample June2015DPH_11_5_FD_184705 | JGI IMG/M metagenome (GOLD analysis project Ga0208937, IMG submission 184705) | Peatland microbial communities from SPRUCE experiment site at the Marcell Experimental Forest, Minnesota, USA - June2015DPH_11_40... | ecosystem: Environmental > Terrestrial > Soil >...
ATAAGGGCACCGAGAGGCCCGACGTGAAGGTCGGGGATCGATGGGTGTTCGTAACACGCTCAACTGCGGGCGCGAAGTTGGAGTATGCCTGGGTGGTTACATCTGTAAGTCCGACGGGGATTGCGGGCACGGAGAATGGGCAACCGCTGGCGCTGACTCCTGATCTGAACATCATCGAATCGCCGCAGGAAAAGAATTCTGACGAAAGGTTCCTGAGCTTTCCGCTCGAGGTGGGCAAACACTGGAGTTACGTCAACGATTACGTGTTAAATGACATGACCTTAGGCACTCTGCAGGGTCATAACAACGAGAGCGTTGCCGTGCTCGGCTACGAGAAGGTGCGGGTGCCCGCGGGTGAATTCGACGCGTTCAAGCTCGAACTGCAGTGCAAATGGGTGTCACCTCAAGCGCCCTTTCCCGGCGCGTGCCACGATACGTATTGGTACGCTGCCGCGGTGCGCGCTATCGTGAAGAGAGTGTGGCAGTCCACGGGCATGCCCATCTACACGATTGAGTTGATCGAGTTCCAGTTGCAACCCTGAAAAAGAATAACAGGAGGAATTATCATGCATGTTGCAGTGCATGAGTCCGTTCCTGGCCCTTTTCGACATTTGGCACGATGCAGCGCTATGTCCGAAGTTGAGGTCATAGCGGAAGTGACTGGCGTACGCTCGAAATGACGCAAATGACCCAAGGCGGACTTCGGCCGTCGAGACTTGCTGCTTCGCAATATGACTTTTGGACCCTCTTTCGCTTGTAGGGTTTCCCTGTTGTAATCGCATCCTTGAGCTGCCGTAGTCACCGGCCTTGGGTGAGGCAAGGGACGAGGCGATTTAATCAAAGCGATGTTCTCTCGGCTGCCGACGAGGTGATCGTGCGGGCGGCCATGGCCACATCTATCGATCTAAGGCTAATCCCATGCGTTTGAATATCTCTGTAATTCGACCCGATTTTCTCGAAGCCGGCACGTCCGGCCCCCTCGTCGTGCTGGTCCACTCCGGCGCGTCGGGCGCGCGCCAGTGGTGGCGCCTGATGGACGACCTCAAGGATCGCTATCGCGTGCGCGCTGTGAATCTGTTCGGCTACGGCGCGACCCCGCCGTGGCCCCCCGACGCGATGCAATCAATCGCGGATCAAGCGAACCTCGTCGAGGGCGCGATACCGGCAGACGTTGATAAGGTCTGTCTCGTTGGCCACTCATTCGGCGGACTGATCGCGATGAAGCTCGCGGCGCGCCTCGGCGGCCGGGTGATGAAGCTTGTCCTGTTGGAGGCCTACCCGTTCAATCTGCTGGAGCAGGCGGGCCGGCGTGAGGCCTTTGCTGAGGTTGTATCATTGCGCGACTGCATGAAGGCCTGCGGCGCCCGCGGCGAATGGGAGACCGCGGCCGAACGCTTCGCCGACTATTGGGGCGGCGTCGGCGCGTGGCAGGGAATGTCATCCGAGCGCCGCGCCGATTTCGCGCAAGCGCTGAGACCGAACTTCCATGAATGGGACGCAATCATGGGCGAAACGACACCCGTAGAGGAATGGGCTCGCATGCTCCCGCGTGCGACGTTGGTGGTGTACGATCCCGCCACGGCGTTGCCGATCCGCGAGATCGCTGCGATCCTGCGCGCGGCCTGCCCGGCATGGCGTTACCAGGAGGTGCCAGGCGTGGGTCACATGGCGCCGCTGACGCGACCCAACGTGATCAATCCGATCATCGGTTCGTTCCTCGACACGTGAGGTGCTGTGCAAGCGACCCGACCTTATGCCGCGTCCAATCTGACGTGGATATTTTGCGCTTTCCCAGTATGCACCTTTTCTTTCCTCCGCACCGCACCGTACTTCGGTAGCATTGCGGGCTGGGGCCTGCGAGGTAGCGCCGCCAGGGCCACCATTGGACCTTTGATAATCCCGGTCGGCAACCGACAATGGCGGGAAACGGCACCCCCTTTTGCTTACGGGGAACCATACTGTCTGCTATCATTCACGTCGCCCCAGAGTTGATCTGGCAACATAAACTAAAACTGGGAGGGATATCATGCACGCCGTCGTGAGAAACTATTCAGGCAAAGGATCGAAGAAACTGATTGACGTTATCGAGCAGAACAAGCCGGAAGTGGAAAGGCTCATCCGGTCGGTGAAGGGTTTTGTGAGCTATTCCCTGGTCCGCACCTCTCGCGGCGGATTTTCGGTGTCCGTCTACCAGGACAAGGCCGGCACCGACGAGAGCATTCGGGTGGCAAGGGATTGGATCAGTAAGAACGCCGGCAAAACGGGGGCCGCCGCACCGACGATCTCGGAAGGCACGGTCATTCTGCAATTGAAGTGACTTACGGACGCGCATCACCGTAGCGGCTGGCGTAACTTCCACCTCTGTGCAGGTTTTGCCGCTGGAACTGCTGCGCTGGCCATGACGGCGGGCGCGACCGGGCAACCGTTTTAGTTTGTCACCTTGACGGCAACGTCGGCATTGAGACCATTTCGGACCTGGATTGACGCTGGCGCCGAATGCATCGGAAGCGAAAGACCTAGAGCGGTCCTGGACACGCTGTTTGGGCTGGACGATGATTGCGCGCCGAGCGGGAGTTGGGCGCCATCATGGACGTCGCAGGTTGGCTGCGGAGCCTGGGCCTCGAAAGGTATGAGGCGGCATTCCGTGAGAACGAGATCGGCGAAAAGGTCCTGCCGAGCCTTACGACCGAGGACCTGAAGGAGCTGGGCGTCAACGCTCTCGGCCATCGCCGAATGCTGCTCGATGCTATTGCGGCCTTGCGACGCGATCCGAGAGCACCGGAGCCCGAACCCGCTCCAGTCATCGACCGCCCTGCGAAAGATACTGCCGAACGCCGCCAAGTCACGGTCATGTTCTCGGACCTGGTCGGCTCGACGGCGCTGTCCGCCCGCATGGACCCGGAGGACCTGCGCGAGATCATTTCAGAGTATCAGAAATGCGTCGCCGAGACCGTGCGGCGGTTCGGTGGGTTCGTGGCGAAGTATATGGGCGACGGCGTGCTCGTATATTTCGGCTATCCAGAGGCCCATGAGGACGATGCCGAGCGGGCGGTACGCGCGGGGTTGGAGCTGATCGCGGCGGTGACCGCCCTCAAGACGCGCGCTTCGCTGCAAACCCGTGTCGGCATCGCAACTGGGCTGGTCGTGGTCGGCGATCTGATTGGATCAGGCGAAGCGCAGGAGCGCGGCATTGTCGGCGAGACGCCAAACTTGGCGGCCCGCCTGCAGGGGATCACCGAGCCGAACACGGTGGTCATTGCCGAGGGCACGCGAAGACTTCTCGGCAATCTGTTCGAGCTGGAGGACCTCGGGGCGAAGGACCTCAAGGGCATTTCAGGGCCGGTGCAAGCCTGGGCGGCGCTGCGGGCGAGTTCGGCGGAAGGCCGTTTCGAGGCCCTGCACGCCAGCGGCCTGACCGCCCTCGTCGGGCGGGAAGAAGAACTTGAATTGCTGCTGCGGCGCTGGTCCAGGGCAAAGACCGGCGAAGGCCAGGTAGTGTTGATCTCCGGCGAGGCCGGCATCGGCAAGTCGCGGCTCACGGCCGCCCTCCTCGAACGTCTCGCCGGTGAGCCGCACACGCGCTTGCGCTATTTCTGTTCCCCGCAGCACACCGACAGCGCGTTTTATCCCGTCATCGGCCAGATGGAACGTGCCGCCGGACTGGCCCACGACGACACCCCCCAGGCGCGGCTCGACAAGCTCGACGCACTGCTGGCGCAGACCGCAACTTCTACGCAGGACGCCGCGCTTTTTGCCGAGATGCTATCGCTGCCGAACGACGGACGCTATCCCACGCTCGACCTTGCGCCGCAGCAGCGCAGGCAACGAACCATGGAAACGCTCATTGCACAAATCGAAGCGCTGATACGCTCCAACCCGGTCCTGATGATCATCGAAGATGCGCATTGGATCGATCCGACTAGTCTGAAAGTGTTCGGTCGGACGGTGGACCGAATTAAAAGCGTTCGGGCGCTGCTCATAGTAACTTTCCGCCCCGCGCCGCGCGCAAACGCAGGCGGAAAAGACGTTAGAGACGGTGGCAGGGTTTTAGCAATTCAGACCCCATGAAATGATTGCCCGACATCAGCACCCGTGGACAGATCTAGCTGATGAGGAACGGAGGATTTCTGGATGAAAACGGTGCGGCGCAGCGATATGTCTGCAATTGGGTAAACAGCAGAGATTGGCTTCGTCGACGCTCCGATGCTGCAAGACGATGCTGATCCCGTTAGGCTTCTGGGCAGCAACGAAAAGTGGACAAAGAAAAAAAGCGATGCAGGCGGTCATGCGCGCGGTGCTTGATGGCCAAGATCGCGCAAACCTCCGGCAGAACAGGTGACGCCGGCATCCCGATAACTGAAATGTGAAATCAACGCTTGAGTTGTGATGTGAAGGTGATCGCTCATAAATCCTAGAAGTAACATGCAACAACCTGCGTTGGAGACCGCCATGCTGTCACGTCGCTCCGTTCTGATCGCCGCACTGGTGACAAGTTGCGCCGTGTTCCCAGCCGCGTTCGCAGCAGGCCCTCAGGCCTTTGATGATAAAGGATTCGCCGAGGCGCAAAAGGCGGGCAAGCCGATCCTCGTCGCTATTCATGCTTCCTGGTGCCCAACCTGCAAAGCGCAGAAACCGATCCTCAGCGAACTGATGGCCGATCCAAAATTCAAGAACCTGGTCTACTTTGTGGTTGATTTTGACAGCCAGAAGAACCTCGTGGCGCACTTCGGGGCACGGCTGCAGTCCACCCTCATCGCTTTCAAGGGTGATAAAGAAGAAGGCCGATCCGTCGGAGACACAAACCGCGCTTCGATTGCCGCTTTGTTGAACAAGACACTGTGACCGGCCTGTTGTGATGATGATTGGCACTCTCGTTCTCGCCTTCACGGCGGGAGTGCTCTCGGTGCTTTCGCCGTGCGTTTTGCCCATTCTGCCGATCGTCCTCTGCGCGGCGGCCACCGATCGGAAGGCGAGCCCAGTCGCGCTCGCTGCCGGGCTCTCGATTTCCTTCGTAACCGTCGGCTTGTTCGTCGCCACGATCGGCTATTCGCTTGGCCTCGACGCCAATGTGTTTCGCTACGTCGCGGCCTCGCTGATCGTCGCGATCGGCATTGTTTTGATGCTTCCGCAACTTCAAGCCCAGCTTGCGGCCGCGAGCAGCCCAATCGCCAATTGGACCGATCAGCGTTTTAGATCTCAGCGTGGCACCGGGGTATCCGGCCAATTCTGGATTGGCGTACTGCTCGGAGCCGTTTGGAGCCCATGTGTCGGGCCGACGCTCGGAGCAGCCTCGCTCCTGGCGGCGCAGGGCCGAAATCTACCGCAAGTGGCCATTACAATGCTCGTGTTTGGCATTGGTGCGGGGCTCCCATTGCTGCTGCTCGGTCTGCTATCCCGCGAAGCGATGACCCGATGGCGCAGTCGACTCCTCTCGGCAGGTCAAGTCACTAAGGTTGGACTCGGCATCGTGTTTGTTGCAATCGGTGTACTTGTGCTAACTGGCCTTGATAAGTCGGTAGAGGCGGGGCTGGTTGCAGTGTCGCCGCAATGGTTGACCGATCTAACGACGCGTTTTTAAGAGCACAGTGACGCCAGGGCGGTTCCACTCAAGCCAACGCGGTAGTGTCCTCAAACCTCGTCGCTCGCCCCATAGCATCTAATTATTAGGAACGATACTACCCTACGGCCCGCTGGCGTCGAGCCCAGCCCCAAACTAGCATTCGACCCGCACGGAAGAACGCCGAGACGTTAGGGCCGATGTCAGTTAGCTCCGGATTCTGTTAGCTTCCGCGACGATCGCAGGGGTTTAGGTCTCGTTGCACACAGTGGAGCCTCAAACAGTCATGCGGATTGGCATTCGCCTCGCTATTTCCGGTCTTGTCCTCGCATCGATCATGGTGAGTGCGATCGGCGTCCACGTGCTGTGGTGGCGGACAGCGGAAGCGAACAGCCACGCGCTTGCAGCGACGATCAACGAGCACATCGTTTCCGCGGTCGAAAAGGAACTCGACGCGATCACCACGCAAGCGCGCGCCGCGCACTCTGCAATCCGCACTTTATTTCTGCAAAATGTCCTTGAGACACGCGAAGCAGACAAACGCGAGTTCGTCTTTCTCTCGCAACTGCAGTCGCAGCAGAGCATATCGTGGGTGGCCTTCGGCTGGCCGGACGGATCGTTTTTTGCAGCGCATAAGCTCGGTGATCTGGGGTTGGAAATGATGGAGATCGCGCGGGTCGACGGCGTGGTCAAGCGGCGCGTTGACACATATCAAGTGGTAGTCGGAGACATCCAATTCGAGAAGCGCCGCTTCGAAAACACCGATTACGCCGTCACCGATCAGGAATGGTACCGGACCGGCATACAAGCTGACGAACCATCTTGGTTCGCAGTCACGGTCCATCCTGTGGGGTTGCGTCCTTCAATCGCCTATGCCGGCCCGATCGACGTGTACCAAAAACGCCAAGGTGTGCTCGCCGTCATCATCGAAAACACGCGATTAGCGCAATTTCTGTCGCAACTCTCCGTCGGAAAGACCGGCGCGGCGTTCATCCTGGGTCGCGATGCGACCGTCATCGCTGCGCCTGATTCGGATGCCGATGAAGTCAATATGCAACGGTCGGATCAGCTGTTGCTGCCGATCGCCCAAGGCGCGATCAAACAAGCCGGCAGCTCGTACGACCGCGATAAGAAGATTGCGCGCCGGGTACGGTTCCTCGCTGCCGGCGGTGCCTATGCGGTCACTTTGACGCCGCTCGCCTTTCCCGGTTGGACGCTCGCGACCGTCATTCCGATAGCAGAGTTTCTCGGTCCGATTGAAACAACGATACGGCATTTGCTCATTGGCCTGGCCATTCTCATTCTTGCCGCTGGTATTCTTTCGGCCTGGCTTGCTCGACGGATTATCGCCAAGCCGCTGATTACGGTCATCGATGAGCTCAAACATGTCGAACGCTTTGAACTCGATCAGGTGCGACGGCATCCCTCGCGCCTCGCCGAACTTGAAAATCTGTCGAGCGCGATCGCCGACATGGCCGGTGGGCTTGCCGCCTTTCGGAAATACATCCCTGCGGATCTGGTGAAGATGCTGGTGAGCGAGGGTATCGAACCGCGCCCCGGCGGCTCGATCCGGACCCTGACGGTCTTGTTCGCGGATATTGCCGGCTTTACCGGGCTTTCTGAACGGCTCGGCGATCAGATCATTCCGCTGCTCTCCAGCTATCTCGACACCATGTCGCGTGAGATCAGCTCCCACGGCGGCACGATCGATAAATTCATCGGCGACGCGGTGATGGCGTTCTGGGGCGCGCCGGCGACGAACGCCGATCACGCCGTCGACGCCTGCCGAACGGCGCTCGCCTGCCAGCATGCCCTGCGGGCGTCGGGACTGACCGATGACAGCGGCCGGCCGCTCAAAGTGCGAATCGGCATCAATTCCGGCGACATGCTAGTCGGCAATATCGGATCAGAATTCCGGCTCAATTACACGGTGATCGGTGATGCCGTAAATGTCGCAAGCCGGCTTGAAGGCGCCAACAAGGAATATGGCACCGAAATCATCATCGGAGAGGAAACGCGTCGCCTCGCCGGCGATCGCCTCCATGTGCGCGAGCTCGACCGACTGATGGTCTATGGACGGGTGGGCGGACTTGCAATCTACGAATTGCTTGGCGTTGCGGAATGCGGAACCAAGCCACCGAGCTGGGTCGCGTTGTATGATTCCGGCCTTGCGGCCTATCGAGCGCGCAATTTCGCCGGTGCCATGATTTGCTTTCAGCAGCTTTTGGCTGCGCGGGCGTCGGATCAACCCGGGCGCATTATGCTCGAACGGTGCAGCCAATTTCTCAAGTCGCCGCCGGGAGAGGATTGGGAAGCAACGAACGCGATGAAAGCGAAGTAGGTCACAAGTAGGTTATCTGTATTATTCGCGCGCTGACCGGCGTAAGGCCATTTTACCGCGAGCAGATCGATCCCCATCACACAATTGTGACGTGGTCGGCATCCAACAACAATGCGTGATGTGTGTAATAGCCGCGTCCAGCTTTGCTATGAAGTCTGCGCGTCGCCGGTCTCCCCGGCGCGCCGACGGCCCGACTTAGAGTGTTGGTGGCCCTCGAACCGCAACGTCCGAGGTTTTCGGAAAGGATCGCCCCATGAATTCAAAAAGCGTCATCGCTACCGCCACGATCGCCGGCTCTTTCGCCGCCGCCCTCACTATGATCGCCACGCCAGTATTCGCCGGGCCCAAGCCGCCGCAACCCACCATGGACAAATGCTTTGGCATCGCCATGAAGGGCGATAACGACTGCGCGGCCGGCGCCGGCACCACCTGTGCCGGCACTGCGAGCGCCGATTACCAAGGCAACGCCTGGAAGTATGTACCGAAGGGAACTTGCGCGACGATACAGACACCAAAGGGCAAGGGCTCGCTTGAGCCAATCAAGTCCTGACCTACCACAGAGGCGCGCGCCGCCCCGCGTGCGCCCTCTTGGAGCGTACGTATGTCCATCATTTCAAATCTTCCAGCGCGCGCTGGCGTCGGCTTCAAGCCCGCGCATTTTCGCGACATTCTCGCCGCGGTGCAGCCGATCGGATTCTTCGAGGTGCACGCGGAGAACTATATGGGCGCCGGAGGACCGCCGCATGCGCAGCTCGGCGCGTTGCGCGAGCGCTATGCGTTGTCGGTTCATGGCGTAGGGCTGTCGATTGGCTCGATGCAGCCGCTTGATCGCGACCATCTCGCGCGACTTAAGGTGCTGTGCGATCAGTATCAGCCAGAGAGTTTCTCGGAGCATCTCGCCTGGTCGTCGCATGGCGATGTCTACTTCAATGACCTCCTGCCGCTTCCCTATACGCGGCAGACACTAGCCAGAGTCGCCGAGCATGTCGACGAGGTGCAGACGGCGCTCGGGCGCATGATGTTGCTCGAAAATCCGTCTACCTACGTTCGCTTTGCCGAAAGCACGATCCCGGAGCTTGACTTCCTCGCCGAACTATCGAAGCGGACCGGGTGCGGGTTGCTGCTCGACGTCAACAACGCTTTTGTGTCGGCAAAGAACCACGGTACGCAGCCTCTGTCATATTTGGACTCGTTTCCGTTCGATCGGGTGAAGGAAATCCATCTCGGCGGGCATGACGAGGAAGTGGATGATGCCGGCGCGCCACTTCTGATCGATACCCACGGATCGCGGGTCGCGGACGCGGTCTGGACGCTCTATGCGCATGTCATCGCCCACGCTGGGCCGATTGCGACCTTGATCGAGTGGGACAACGACGTTCCAGATTGGGCGACGCTGCGCGCTGAAGCGGTCGTTGCACAGGGTATTCTTGCTGACGCGTCGCGCGCGTCGGCGGCATGAGAGGGACCATGCTCGCACCGTTCGAGACGTCGTTTGCAGGTGCACTGCTCGACCCTAAGCAGCCGATTCCCCACGGCGTCACCGCGCATAATGCGGTGGTTCCAACTCGGCGCTTTGCCGTCTACCGCAATAACGTGGTGACGGGCTTGGTGAAAGCACTCAAAAGCCGCTTCCCTGTGATCGAGAAAATCGTAGGCGAAGAGTTCTTCGCCGCGATGGCGCGGGCCTTCGTGGTGGCGCGACCGCCGCGCACGCCGCTGCTCGCAACCTATGGTGACGAATTTGCCGCCTTCATCGCCGCGTTTGAGCCGGCGCGTGAACTTGCCTATCTTGCAGACGTGGCGCGGCTCGAGGCTGCGCGCACACGCGCCTATCATGCGGCCGACGCCACGCCGGTCGACGCGAGCCAGTTCGCGGCGCTCGATGCCTACGCTGTCGGTGGTATCCACATCGATTTGCTTCCCTCGACCGAAATCGTTCGCTCGCCACATCCGATCGTCACGATCTGGGCGATGAACTCCGGCGAGCAGGAGCTTGCACCTATTGAGAATTGGTGCGGCGAGGATGCGCTCGTGTTCCGCCCGTATTTCGACGTGGAAGTCCGCGTGCTGCCGCCGGGTGGTGCAGCATTCCTGCTCGCGCTCGCCGGAGGCCGGCCGCTTGGCAAGGCGGCCGAGGCCGCGCTTGCCGACTATCCAGAATTCGATCTCACCCGCAATTTGGCGGGGCTCATCGGCTTAGGCCTCGTGCAGGACATCGTCCGTCCCAAGCCGAGGAAGTAGGGGTTGCCATGACCAATATTTTCCCCGCTGCGGCGCACTCCGAATCTGGTCTGGTGGGGATCATTCAGCGGGTGATCGCCGCGATGAATTGCATTCCCTACCCGCAGTGGCCCCATTGTGTTGACGTTGAGAACCTTGGCCAAGGATTCGCAATCGATATTGCCGACAATACCAACAGAGGGACCAGGACCGATGATCGACCTCTATTACTGGACCACGCCCAATGGGCACAAGATCACGATGTTTCTTGAGGAGACTGGTCTTCCGTACAAGATCGTGCCGGTGAACATCAGCAAGGGAGACCAGTTCAAGCCCGAGTTTCTTGCGATTTCGCCGAACAACCGCATTCCGGCCATCGTCGATCACGAGCCCAGGGACGGCGGCAAAGCGATTTCGGTGTTCGAATCGGGCGCTATCCTGCTTTATCTGGCCGAGAAGACCGGAAAGTTCATTCGCGCCGACCTTCGCCGCAAAGTCGAGGTCATTCAGTGGCTGTTCTGGCAAGTGGGCGGGCTCGGTCCGATGGCTGGTCAAAACCATCATTTCAGCCAGTACGCGCCAACAAAGATCCCCTATGCGATCGACAGATACGTCAATGAGACGAACCGCCTCTACGGCGTCCTCAATAAGCGCCTTGCCAATCGCAAATTCCTTGCGGGCGAGTACTCCATCGCCGACATGGCGACTTACCCTTGGATTGTTCCCTACGAACGCCAAGGACAGAAGTTGGAGGACTTTCCACACCTGAAGCGATGGTTTGAGACCATCAAGGCAAGGACTGCAGTTATGCGCGCCTATGACAAGGCGAAAGAAATCAACACGCGGCCGACGGTCACGGAGGAATCCAGAAGTATCCTTTTCGGACAGACGGCGATCACGGTCGGACGCTAAGGGGGCGTTCGTGAATGGGGCTGAAACTCTACGATCTCGCCGGAGCGGAACCGGAACGCCGCTTCAGCCCTTACTGCTGGCGCATCAAGCTGGCGCTCATGCACAAGGGCCTGCCGTTCGATACGATCCCGTGGCGATTCACGGACAAGGAGGCGATCGCGTTCTCCGGGCAAGGCCGTGTGCCGGTCCTGGTCGACGGCGAGCATGTCGTTTTCGATTCCTGGACGATTGCGACCTATCTCGAGGACGCCTATGCAGATCGTCCTTCGCTGTTTCGTGGCGACGGGGGGCGCGCGGTCACGCGATTCGTCAACGCCTGGGCGGATGGCGTTTTAGTCGGTGGGATTTTGCGGTTGATTGTGACCGACATTCTCGCGCACCTCGACAAGAAGGACCGCACTTACTTCCGCGAGACGCGAGAAAAGCGCTTCGGCGTGACATTGGAGACGGTCACTGCTGATCGCGAGACGAATGTGCTAGCGTTCCGCAAGGTCTTGGAGCCCATTCGCGTCGTACTGGCAGCACAGCCCTACTTCGGTGGCGAGGTGCCGGCGTACGCCGATTATGCCGTGTTCGGCTGTTTCCAATGGGCGCGATGCATCAGCTCATTTCCGCTGCTGCTCAAGGATGATACGGTCTGGGCTTGGCGCGACCGGCTCCTATCCGCATTTGATGGATTTGCGAGCAAAGCCCTTGGTTATCAGGTTTGACCCAAAACACGACAAATGGCCGCATCCCTTCGAATGGATTTGGATACGGGTCGGCGCACGTCTCATTCCAGGCGACCGTATCATTATGGGTTTGCCCAGGGCAAGCTCGGTGCTCTTGCCCTTGGCACCGCGCTTGGCCTCGTGTGGACACCCTGCGCCGGTCCGGTGTTAGCGTCGATACTCACATTGATCGCCACCGCCAACAGTCTGGTCTCAGGCGCTGCGCTCCTGACGGTCTATGCTGTCGGTGCCGCCATTCCGCTCTTGGCCATCGGCTGGAGCGGGCAGGCCGTGACCATCGGGTCTTTTGGCTATGGAGTTGTTGCTCACGGGTTGCTTCGGCCGATTATCGTGTAACTTTTACCCGCCTCGGAACGAAAGACACTCAAAGGAGTGTCGGGGCAAATGGCACAAGCAAATGTGATATCTGCGTTGAAGCACGAGGCGTTGCGCCCCTTCCTATTCCCATGCTCGATATCGTTTTCACCAGTGATGGTACCGTCGGCAGCGAAGCCGCGGCCCGGGCACGCGATGAAGAGCGTCGAGCAGACACGAACGGAGTCCGACACACGCCGATCGGCGTTGATGGCCGCCGCCCAGATGGGCGACCGCACAGCCTACGAGACGCTGCTGCGCGATTGCGTGCCATTCATTGCAAGCCTCGCTCGCCGTCGAGGCGTCCCCTCCGACCGCACCGACGACGTGGTGCAGGAAGTGCTGCTGACGGTACACCGCGCGCGGGCGACCTACGATCCCCGGCGTTCCTTCGACGCGTGGCTCCGCGTCATCGTCCAGCGGCGCGCAATCGACATCCTGCGCCAGATGCGCCGGCACGGCGAGGGCGAAGTGCATGCACCGCTTGCCTACGAGAGCCATGCCGATGAAGCCGTCGACCTTTCGGCCAGGATCGAGCACAAGGAAAGGGCCAAGTGGATCGGTGCGGCACTCGCTGAATTGCCGAAGCGCCAACGCGAGGCGGTACACCATCTCATGCTTGAGGAGAAATCGCTGGGCGATGCTGCAGTGTTGACGGGCCGCAGCAAGGGATCGCTCAAGGTGAACCTGCATCGGGCGCTGACCGCACTGCGCCTCAAGATGCATCGCGGAGATTGAAATGGACGATTCCTACGATCGCCTGATCGGCGCGCTTGCCGCAGACCTTCGGCCCGTCCGGCGCGTGCCGCCGCCAGCTCTGCGCGCGCTCTTCTGGCTCGCCCTTGTCGCGGCCGTCGCTGCCGCGCTCGCGATGTTCGCCGACGTAGCGGCGATGTGGCATCGCCTTGCCGCGAGCCCCGACATGTGGCTTGCGGTGCTTGGATCGATCGCGACTGCGGCGACGGCGGCGTTCGCTGCGTTTGAGCTCAGCCTGCCGGATCGGTCGCGCGCCTGGGCGCTGCTGCCGCTGCCGGCGGCGGCGTTGTGGGCAGGAGCGAGCGGTCTCGGCTGCATGCGCGCCTATGTGTTGCCGGGCACCCATGTCGCCGCGATCGGCGAGACGCGGGATTGCTTGCTGTTCATTATCGGCTTGTCGGTGCCGCTGTCAGTGGCCCTGATCCTCATGCTGCGACGCGCCTATTCGTTGGCGCCGCCGCTGACGGCGGCAATGGCGGGCCTCGCCTCGGCCGCGGCGGCGGCGACGCTGCTGAATTTCTTCCATCCTTTCGACGCCGCGGCGACCGACCTTGCCGTGCACGCGGTTGCGGTGGTGATCGTCGTCGCTGCGGCGCGGGCGCTCGGCGGTCGGACACTGCAAAATTCGTTTGCCGGGCGTGTAACCGTTCCGCCGGTCGGTTCGAATTAGGAGTGATGGGATCGATATCATCGTAACCTAACGGAGAACCAGGATGATCGTCCGTTCGCGTCTGCTTTTGCCGGTTGTCGCCATCGCGCTTGCCTTTGCCTTCGCTGTGCCGGCGGCGTTCGCCGACGACATGAGCAAGGACAGCATGTCGAAAGACACCGGCATGAAGAAGGACACCATGTCGAAGGACAGCATGTCGAAAGACACCGGCATGAAGAAGGACAGCGTGTCGAAGGACAGCATGTCGAAAGACACCGGCATGAAGAAGGACAGCATGTCGAAGGACAACATGTCGAAGTAATCACGTGCCGCTGGGATGCGCCGGGCCCGCATTCCGCGGCCCGGTACATCGCGTTTCGCACGGTGCCCGGCTTGCGGAATCTAAGATGACCATCAAAAGCCGCTCGCGCCCTGATGTCCGGTTGGTACTTTTCGACGTTCGCGTGCAAGAAATAGATTATAATATCTGCGAGAAGAACAACTGGTTCAATGTCCAATAAACAGCGCCTGATTGCTAGCCTGGCTGAAGCCAAATGCCCTCCGACCTTTGAGGTGTGTCAACTGAAATCTGCGCCCGGATGGTATGTGCGAGTCTTATGGCGGTATGGCCAAGAGCAGCACGTTAGCGGCTTCGCGTCTGCGGACGAGGCACACAGTTGGATCCACAAGAAATCGGAAGGATGGTTGCGAAACAGGGCGGCTGCGTTGCGGGTCGAATAATTACGATCTGAGCCCATGAACACATTTAGCTATGATTGCTTGACGGGCAGTATAGGCGTGCCATCATCGACCTCGGTGGTTTGGCCGTGGAGCCTCGGCCTCAGACAGTACGAGATAGCGTTCCGCGACAAGGGAATCGACGTGACAATCCTGCCGAACTGACAGCGTTGGAGGATTTAGGCGCTTCGGCGATTGCATGGCACGTGTCTTTGAGGAAACGCCCCCATGAGAATCAAACTGCACTATCATCCGCTCTCAACGTATTCGCGCCGGGTCCTCATCGCGTTCGCCGAGAAGCAGATCTTGCACGAGCTGGTCGTCGTCGACATGGCGGCGCGCCGGCACCGTGAGCAGCCGTATCTATCGCTCAACCCCTATGGCCGCGTGCCGACGCTCGAGGAGGACGGGTTCGTGCTCTTCGAGTCGACGGCGATCCTTAACTATCTGGAGGCAACGCGGCTAACCCCGCCCCTGGTGCCGGCCGATGCGCGCGGCCGTGCGCTAGTCGATATGCACATGAAGCTGTGCGACCTGCAGCTTACCCGCCAAGCCGGAACCATCGTGTTTCCCAAGCGCTTCCTGCCCAAGGAACGATGGAACATCGCGGCGATGGCGGAGGCCAGGGCGGAGATCGAGAAGCACTTGGCGATACTTGACAAGCAACTCGCCGGCAAGACCTACCTGGTTGCCGAGCAGTTCTCGCTCGCCGACGTGTGCTACGCACCGTTCCTGGAGTTTCTGCCGTTGATGGAAATCGCCCCTCCAAAGGCCGTCGCGGCCTGGAGCGAGCGCCTACTCGCTCGCCCAAGCGTGGTTGCCACGAGGCCGGAGAAGTAGCTCGAAGTAATATAAGCGGTTGTCTTGCCTGGGTCGGCTCTGGTCGCAATTCGCCGCCAACCACCGCGTCGGATCTTTTGATAGGGTGTCTCAACGTCAAGGCCAAGGTCATTCGCGCCGAGCGGTATATCTGCGTTTGGCCCATAGCGACGGATCACGTTTTGATGGCTGACGGTCGCTATCGGAGCGAAGCGGACATGTAAGAACCTCGGCCTTGACCATCTCTGTCGTGAATGACCCGAAGGCGACATTTGCGGCGCTTTCACCAGCCTTCCATATTACCCGATGGAATGCAGTTGGCAGAGGAAACGTTCGCTTTCCCTGTAATGCAGGGAAGACATGTTATACCGAGTCCGGCTGATTGATTCCTAAGATTTCTGGGATTCACGGGCGGAATCGAAGCGGTTAGCATGCGTCGTCATGATTCGTCAGAGGACACGATCATGACGATTATCAAGGCCCAGTTGAGCAGCTTTGAGCTTGAGACACGCTATGAGGTGGCGGCCGATCCGGTTGGAAAGAGCCATTTTCATGCGCTGTGGCTTTTGTCTTCAGGCTATGA
>Ga0208937_1000927_pt1 | contig 15540 bp, 12 predicted proteins | sample June2015DPH_11_5_FD_184705 | JGI IMG/M metagenome (GOLD analysis project Ga0208937, IMG submission 184705) | Peatland microbial communities from SPRUCE experiment site at the Marcell Experimental Forest, Minnesota, USA - June2015DPH_11_40... | ecosystem: Environmental > Terrestrial > Soil >...
GCTCTGGAAATCGCCGGGCCCAGCGTGATTCTCAGTTACGTCGTCGCCACCTTTATCGCTTACACCGTTGCCATGGCTCTGGGAGAGCTGGCCAGCGTGCACCCTGCCGCCGGATCATTCGGCGTCTACGGCGAGCTCTATCTGAATCAATATCTGGGATTCCTCTGCCGCGCCGCATATTGGGCCTCCATCGCTTTCTCCATCGGCGCGGAACTCGTCGCCTCCGCCACCTACATGACGTACTGGCTCCCAGCCCTTCCCGGAGAAATTTGGGTTGTCGTTTTTTCCGCCCTGCTACTGCTGGTCAACCTTCGCAGCGTAGGTTCCTTTGGACGCTTCGAGTTTTGGTTCTCCATGATCAAGTTCGCCACCATCGTTGCCTTCATCCTGGCCGGCGCAGCGCTGCTCCTCAGCGGCCGCGTAGCACAGCAATACACTGCTCACGGTGGATTTCTGCCCAAAGGTCCAATCGCGCCTTTGCTGGCGGTTTTCTGGGCCATCTACGCCTTCGGTGGCGTCGAGATGCTCGCCGTCACCACCGGCGAATCCCGTTCGGCTAAAGACATTCCCCGCGCCGCTCGCCTCACTTTTTTTCTGCTCGCCGGCCTCTACCTCGGCGCCATCATTGTTCTGGTCGGAGTGATGCCCTGGAATCACGCGGGCGTTTCCGAAAGTCCGTTCGTCAGCGTGCTCCGGCTTGCCAAGGTTCCAGCCGCGGCCTTCTTCATGAATTTCGTCGTCCTCACCGCCGCACTTTCCGGAGCCAATGCCAAACTCTACGTCGCCTCCCGCCTGCTGTTTTCCATGGGCCGCACTGGATGGGCTCCCGCAAGTGTCGGCAAACTCAACGCCTCGGGATCCCCGCGTCTCGCCTTACTCGTTTCTTCGTACGGAATCGTGACCGCACTCATCATCGAAAACTGGGCCCCGAAACAAGCGTTCCTCTACATCATGGGAGCCGCATTCTCCGGCCTGATTCTCTCCTGGGTCGTTTCTCTGGCAGCTCATGTCAGCTTCCGCTGGCGCCTCACTCCCGAACAAGTCGCTGCCCTGCCCATACGGTCTCCCTTCGGCCTGTGGGGTTCGATACTCGGCTTCGTCCTGGTCTCCGCCGCCGTCCTCCAGACTCTTCTCTCCTCTCGAATAAACGAAGTCGGCGGCCTCGTTTTCTTCGTAGTACTAACCGTCGCCTACATTTTCCTGAAAAGTAATCGCCGGACAATGTAGCGCCATTACCAACGTAAGCCCGCTCCTTCCTTTTCTGCTGCCAGCTCCGCGACCTCTCGGATAGCCTCGATAACGGGTGTGTCCTTCATCCCACCCAGCGGACCGAACCATTGATTCTCTCTATCCTGTTACTTCATTCGTCCGATCCCATCCGCCCGACGGTCTGGTGCGCCATCGGACTTTGCGCCGGCCTTTATCTTTTTTTCAATGGATTCCGCCTGCTGCAGCGCCGGCACCTCATCCTCGATACGCCGCTTTCTAAAATTCGCAGCGCATCGATGGGAATGGTGGAGCTCAGCGGCCTCGCCGTGGGACCTTTTACAGTGATCGCGCCCATCACCGAACGCTCCTGCTACTACTTCCGCACCGTAGTCTGGGAATGGAAACGCCAGGGCCGAAGCAGCAAGTGGGTCAAGGTGGCCGCCGAGTGCATGCATGTCCCATTCTTTCTCGACGACAACACGGGCAAAGTCATGGTTGACCCCCGCGGCGCCGAACTCGACCTGCATCGCGACTTCCAACAGGAGTTCTGTGATTCATTTTTCACTACCAAACAAGAAGCACCACCAAATGTGCGGACTCTTCTCTTCCGCCACGGCGTCAACACCACCAACAAAATTAAAGTCGAAGAGTTCTGCATCAAGCCGAAGAACGCCCTCTTCCTGCTGGGAACGCTCGGCGAGAATCCCGGCCTCGAGCTCACTCCGCAGCCCATCCAGGACGACGAGCACAACACGCTTACTTTCGGCAAGTCGCTCTGGTTCAACCCAGCACAATCAGGCTTAGGGCAAACGCTACTTTCGTTCGCAACGGGATCCGGCGACGCGCCGTTCGAGCAGCGATCTGTCAGCGAGCTCCTGATCGGCGGTGGTTCCTTTCACAAACCAGACGTTCTCGAGTCAAACCTCAAACAGTCAGCTTTGCACGACTCAACGCTCTCCGCTTCCGCACAAAAAATCCAGCCTCCGCCAGATCCCCCTCCAACGAAAACGATCGACGCGGCGCAGCAGCAGAAAATCGCTGACGCCCTGATGAAAGCGGGCATTTCAAATCCAGCCGCGTGGGCCGCCGCCGGAATTACAGGGCCAGCTCCCGCAGTCGAAGTAAACGGCGCGTCAAGCGGAGGAACTGCTCCAACCGACGGATTCGACACGCATCCGCCCGTCGTTCTAATGAAGGGAAAGAACAGTCCAATCTTCCTAATCTCCTGGCGGAGCCAGCGCGAGATAGCCCGCTCGCTCGGCTGGAAATGCGCGCTCATGATCTGGGGCGGTCCCGTAGTCGCCCTGATCTGCCTCTACGGCCTGCTTACCCTCACGCATCTCATCTAGACCGTGTGGAAGAAACATACTCTTCGTCTAGTACAATGCTGGCGTGAGTAATGCCGTTCGCATCGGAATCCTCGGCGACTTCAACCCCGAATTCCGTTCCCACCACGCCACGTCGGACTCCCTGCAGCATGCTGCCCGTAAACTGGATTTCAAAGTCGAGTCGGAATGGATCCCCACACCATCACTGGCCAGCCCGGGCGCGGAAAAGATTCTCGAGAGTTTCGACGGCTTGTGGGCCACGCCCGGCAGTCCCTACAAAAGTTTTGCCGGCATGCTCAAGGGCATCGAGTTCGCCCGCCGCCGCGACTGGCCTTTCCTTGGCACCTGCGGAGGCTTTCAGTACGCCCTGATCGAATTCGCCCGCAACGTCCTCGGCATCGCCGACGCCGACAGCGCAGAAAATAATTCCGGATCGAAGAACATCGTCATCTATCCCGTTGCCTGCGCCGTGCCCAACCGAAAAGGGGACGCTCCGAAACTATCCGGCGTGATGCCCGAGATCCGTCTCCGCCCCGGCTCCTACCTGCAATCCTTTTACGGAAAAGACAAAGAAATTGTCAGCGAAGAGTTTTTCTGCAACTTCGAAGTCAACCCCGAGTACGAATGGGCCACCATGGAGGCCGGCTTCCCCATTGTCGCCCGCGGCGCGCAGGGCGAAATCCGCGCCATCGAGTCCCCCACACACCGCTTCTTCATCGCCACACTGTTCCAGCCGCAGCTATCGTCCACCGAAAAAAATCCGCATCCCGTGATCCTGGCCTTCGTGCAAGCCGCCGCCGATTGGGGACGCAAGAAACTCGACGACAGCGTACTGGAGTAAACGTCCCACGAAAATTACAAAAGATTAATCTTCCGCCGCATCCTACGACTAAAGTTTTCCCGCGCGTCGCCGATTTATGTCTTCATATGGTGAACCCAATTAGCAGCAGCCAGGTCAGCCAAGCCAATGAAGCAACGAAACCGGCAGCGCCCAAGCCTCAGCAAACCCAGCCGAAGAGCAGTCCGCTACCGTCGGACACTGTCACGCTAAAGAGCACGGCCGGGGTCGATCATGACGGCGACAGTCATTAGACCAACACCAACCTAGGCCTCCCGAACGCGTTGCACCACGCCAAGATGGAGAGACGGGCACATCGCCCGTCCTCCATTCTGGTTTGCCGGACCTCTGCTCACCTAGCCGGTCTGACTCACCTCTCTAGCGACTCAGCTAGGCAGTAGCTCGAACACAGGATAGTTCGCAGTCAACTCGACGAAGGTCTCGACAGGCGAACCGGCGGCCACAGAAAAGTAGCGTTGCACTTCGCGCCGGAAGGCATCGAGGTAAGCCTTCAAAATCTCTGGCTTCTCTCGTTTCGGCAACCAGCCGCAGATGAAATCTCTCTCGCGTCCTTCCCCTCTTCAGCGTCACCTCACCGGCAGCCTCGGCGTTGCGAACCCACTGCGTGCGCCCTCGCGGCGCCACCAGGAATCGCTTGCCCTGCCGCTCCAGCAGGTTGATCGGGGTTGAATAGAGCTTTCCGCTCTTGCGTCCGCGAACTTCCAGCAGATAGTTGTAAGAAAAACCCAGCCCGATCCCCAGCAGAAATCCGAAAATGCGGTTAAAGACCTTCTCCGGCACGACTCGGCTCACGAAAGACCGGCAAGTTTGAATTCATGCACCCCAGTGTACGCCGCCCCTACACGGCTTTCGCGAATCGCAGGGACGCGGAATTCATGCAATAGCGCAGCCCTGTCGGCTTCGGACCATCGTCGAACACGTGGCCCAGGTGCGCGTCGCACTCGGTGCACGAAACCGCCGTGCGCTGCATGCCAATGCTGTTGTCGGAAATCTCGCGTACATTTTCTCTCGCGATCGGTTCCCAGAAACTCGGCCAGCCGGTTCCGGAATCGAACTTCGTTGACGAACTGAACAGTGCGTTGTCGCAGCAGATACAGCGGAAAATCCCCTTGTCGTGCAGATCCCAATACTTCCCGCTATATGCGAGCTCGGTATCAGCGTGCCGCGCAATCTCAAATACTCCCGACGGCAGCTGCTTTCTCCACTCATCTTCCGACTTCACAACTCGCGCGATCTTCACCCTTGCCAGCCGCTTCCCCGCATCGGAGAACTGGACAATCGTCACTTCCGCCGGCTCCGTCTTCCCAGCTTCCGCAATCACATGCGGCCCCCGTAACGAAAATAAGGCCGCGCCTCCCAGCGCCGCGCCCACGCCGGACAAAAACAATCGCCGCCCTAGATTGACTTCGCCTTCACCACGATCGGATTCGAACATAGCTCCTCCGCAAAATTGTCATCCTGAGCGAGACGCGTTTTGTCTCGCGAAGGGTCTGGGCGCGCCGCGCGAATCGCCCGCGTTCTTTGCGGGAGAACAACTCGCGCGTTCGGCGCGCTTCCTTACTTGCCGTTATGCTTCCCTACTTTCCGCTATAAAGCTCAGGAAACTCCCGCCTCAAATTCGCCACCTTGGGTGCATCGTTATACACAATGTAAGGATTATCCGGATGCAGTGTCGCGTAGTTCTGGTGATAAGCTTCCGCCGGATAAAACGCCTTCAGCGGCTCCACCTGTGTTGCAATCGCTTTCCGAAAAACTTTCGCCTGGTTGAGCTGCGCAATGTAAGCCTCGGCAATGTGCTTCTGCTCATCGTTGCCGTAAAAAATCACCGACCGGTATTGCGTCCCTTCATCCGGCCCCTGCCGGTTCACTTCTGTCGGATCGAGCGCCACCGAGAAAAACACCCGCAGCAACTCTCCATAAGTAACCTTCGACGGATCGTAAACAATCTGCACGGACTCCGCATGCCCGGTCTCGCCGCTACTCACCGCCTCATAATCAGGATACTTCACCGAACCGCCCGAGTATCCCGAAGTCGCACTAACCACGCCCTTCACATGCTGGAATACCGCCTGGATTCCCCAGAAGCAGCCGCCCGCCACCACCGCGGTTTCTTTGCCCGGAGCCGTCGCCCTCACTTCATCCGCCACCGGACCCGGAACCGCCGCTCCACTTCCCGCCCGGCAAGCCACCGCGCCCGCCAGCACCGTCAACACCATCGCAACCATCCGCACCGAAGCTCTCGACATAAATCCTCCCGGCGTCACACGCCGCTACCTTCCCTCATTAGAGTTACGAGTCTGGGAGAAGTTTCGGATGGCAGCTCGTGCCAGGACCAAAACGGGTCTGTGGATTTCTGCTAGCGAAAATACTTCGAGTCCGTCTCGAGGAGAGCTAACAGGGCGAGCGAAAAATCCCTTCGTTTGAATGGCCGGGGGCATCCCTGACAGTTTAGACCGGGCACATCCCTGACAGTTTTTCTTCCTCCTCTTTGAGGGGATGGGGTGCAGGGGAAGGGGACTTCTGCCTCAGCCATATCGTAATTTTCCTCCTGGGGCAAAGGCAACACTCGCAACTTTCGGCTGTCGAAACGGGCGATGGGAAACTGCGCGAAGTAGACGGTAAACCAGCGCTCATCTACCGGCAGCGGCCGACGCGCTCGCCCCGCAATACCTGACTGAGAACCACATCGTGCTTCTTCCGGCGGATCTGGCCCTGATGTTGCACGCTGCGCACCAGCATGTTCGCCGGGTAGTCCGGCTCGGGCACCCGCGCCGGATACGCCCGCGGCGACGGCTCATAAACCAGCGCCGGAGTTTGCATTCCCAGCGCTTCGTGCGGACGCTGTTCGTTATACTCCTCGCGGAAGCGATCGAACGCCCGCTGCTGCGCCCGCCGGTTGGCCGCTGCCGGCTGCGCCGTCTCTTGCTTCAGCGTGCGATGCATGCGCTCGTGCCCCCGTTCTGCTCCTGATGTCCTGCCTGAATTCGCTCCGGCACGATCCCCAGCTATACTGCCTTCGCCTTGACCATGATGGGCTGATTTGTTGTGGGAGGCAAGGTTCGATGTCACGGGTGAGTGTGGATATTGAAACCATGCGGGACGGCGCCGTGAAATCCCACGTTTCGCAAAGAACGCGAAACATGGGGTACCCGGCTGTCGCCATCCGTGGTGGCCTTCGGAGAATCTGGCAAGAACTTCATCGGAATAGGCAAGAGGCCCAAGCTTCGGGACGCTATGCTTTGGCTTGCGGTGCCGTTGAGGCAGTCAGAATTTCGCAGCGCAGGAGAATGAGAAACAATGCAGAAGCGCAAACTTGGAAAAAGCAACTTGGAAGTTTCGGCTCTCGGCTTAGGCTGCATGGGAATGAGCTTTTCCTACGGGCCGCCCGCCGACAAGCAGGAGATGATCTCTCTTCTTCGGACCGCCGTGGAACGCGGCATCACATTCTTCGATACGGCGGAGGTCTATGGCCCGTACACCAATGAGGAGCTCCTCGGCGAGGCGCTCTCTCCGCTGCGCGATCGGGTGGTGATTGCCACCAAGTTCGGGTTCAAACTCAAGCCGGACGGAAGCCCCGGTTTTGTTGGTCCGAACAGCCGCCCGGAGCGCATTAAGCAGGTCGCGGAAGATTCCATTAAGCGCCTCAAGGTGAATGCCATCGATCTGTTCTATCAACACCGCGTTGACCCGAACGTGCCGATCGAAGACGTGGCGGGCGCGGTGAAGGAGCTGATTCAGGAAGGCAAGGTAAAGCACTTCGGCCTTTCTGAAGCGGGAGCGAAGACGATTCGTCGCGCTCATTCTGTGCAGCCAGTCACTGCGGTCCAGAGCGAATACTCGTTGTGGACGAGAGGCCCTGAAGCGGAAGTGCTGCCGACCCTTGAGGAACTCGGAATCGGCTTTGTTCCATATAGCCCGCTGGGCAAGGGCTTCCTGACGGGAAAGATTAACGAAAGCACCACGTTCGACAGCACCGACTTCCGCAACACCCTTCCTCGCTTTACGCCGGAGGCTCGGAAGGCGAACCAGGCCCTGGTTGATCTGCTGGGCACGATCGCACAACGGAAGAAGGCGACCCCGGCTCAGATCGCGCTCGCCTGGCTGCTCGCCCAAAAGCCATGGATCGTTCCAATCCCAGGCACGACCAAGCTGGGGCGGCTGGAAGAAAACATCGGAGCAGTTGCAATCGAACTTACGTCCGACGATCTGCGCGAGATCGAAAGCGCCTCCGCAAAGATCAAGGTGGAAGGGGAACGCTATCCGGAAGCGCTGCAGCGCATGACCGGCCTCTGAGCAGCACGAATGTTTGCAAAAGAGGTATTCTCGAACGCGTGAAGACCAATGGCAAACCGGCGTCTTCCTGGCGCGCAGACGAACTTGCGGGCCCAAACGAGCCAGACACGGCTCAGTTGACCCGTTTGATTGCCGCCTATGCACCTCACGACGGCAGTTTTGAGCTGCGCATCCCTGGCTTGCACGCGAATCGCTTTTCACGACCAAACAAAGAGTGTGTACACGCCCTGCGGTTGCCCTCGTTGTGCATAGCCGCCCAGGGAGCGAAGACCGTCATCGTAGGGGACGAAGTGTATGAGTACGACGCGTCGCGCATGATCGTTTTCTCCGTTGCCTTGCCCGTTGCTGCCCAGGTCACGCAAGCCAGCCATTCCGCGCCCTACCTTTCTCTCAAGCTGGACCTCGATCCGCACAAGATTGCCGAACTGGTCTTGAAGGTGTACCCGCACGGTCTGCCTCCAGTCCAAGAGAGGAGCGCGGTTTACGTCACTCCGGTCGACGCGAGCGTTGTCAACGCCGCGACGAGGTTAATGGAGTGTCTTGCGCATCCCGGAGACGCTGAACTGCTCGCCCCACTTGTGATGGATGAGATTTTGATCCGGCTACTGCGCAGCCCCATTGGTGTTCGCGTCGCTCAAATGGGCTTTGCAGAATCTAGCGTCCACCGCGTTGCCAAGGCCATTTCCTGGCTACGAGACAACTTCTCTCAACCCATGAAGGTCGAGGACTTGGCCGGGCTGGTGCACATGAGTGTTTCCTCATTCCACGAGCACTTTAAGTCCGTCACTTCGATGAGCCCTTTGCACTATCAAAAGATGCTGCGACTGCAAGAGGCGAGGCGCCTCATGCTGTCGGCAATTATGGACGCGGGCACTGCGAGCCAGCGCGTGGGCTATCTAAGCGCTTCCCAGTTCAGCCGAGAATACAGCCGCTTCTTCGGGAGTGCGCCGACCAAAGACATCGCCAGATTGCGTCAAGAGGCAGGACTTTGGGTCTAAACGTCCGGGAGTGATTGGGGAGAACAGCCGATTACATTCATTGTTTCCTCTTGACATTCGCTTTATATTCGCCAACAATGGCGACATGGCGATCACACGCAGGCAGCGCGAAGTGTATGACTTCATCTCCCGCTTTGTGGCCGAGCATGGCTACTCTCCGTCGTTTGAGGAGATCGGCACGGGGCTCCATCTGACGTCGCTGGCAACGGTACACAAGCACATCACGAATCTCGAGAAAAAGGGATTGCTCACCCGCGACTACAACCGCAGCCGCTCGATCGACCTGCTGCCGCCCAAGGGACGGCTGAAGCAGGCCATGAGCGTCAACACAGGCCTGGTGCTGCCGCTGCTGGGGCGCATCGCCGCCGGCCAGCCGATTGAAGCGATGCAGACCAATGAGACGATCTCGCTCGCCGACTTCGTCCGCTCGAAAGAAGTGTTCGTGCTGGAAGTGCGCGGCGATTCCATGCAGGATGAGGCCATCCTCGACGGCGACTACGTGCTGGTGGAGAAGCTGAAGACGGCGCACAACGGCGACATTGTGGTCGCGCTGGTGGATTCAAGTGATGCCACGCTGAAGCGTTTTTATCGTGAAGGCGACAACATCCGCCTGCAGCCTTCGAACGCAACGATGATGCCGATTATCGTGCCGGCGGCTTCGGTGGAAGTGCAGGGGAGGGTGATTGGAGTGCTGAGGAAGTACTGAAAACACCAGAGACCCCTATTGAAGAATCCGCTCATCCAACTCACCTCCGTCCAGGCCCGCCGAATCTGGCTGCATGCCCAGCGCCTGGACACGCGGCAAAAACTTCTGGCGCAGCGCTGGAACTGGATCGGCCGGGGCGCGTCCCGCGCCCATCAGCAGCAGGTGGAAGCCGCGTTGCACAAGTTCGAGCAATTTCAGTTGTGTCGGAGTTAGATCGAGCGCTAGCCGTTCGGCGATTAGCGCGCGTCAGTCGCCCAAAGATCTGGCTCTGCACCTCATGCACTACGAGCTGGTGTTCTTCGATCGGAAGTACGGGCGGGTTGAATGCGCCGAGAATCCATTCGGTGCTAAACAGCTACCTGTATCCCCAGTATAAATCGTTACCCATGTAACCGGGCCGGACAACAACAGAAATGGTGCGCCCGGAGAGATTCGAACTCCCGACCTAATGCTCCGGAGGCATTCGCTTTAATGCAGCTCGCCAAACTATCCTGTTTAATATCTCTCCCGCGAAAAGATATTTATCCCGAAAAAAGCTTCTAGCTGAACCAATCAGGACGACTGCTTGCGTGTTTTCGAAGGAAATATCTGAAAAAATAAAACGCACGCGACTCGGAAGAGTCAGCGTGCGTTTTGAAGCTTTAGGCCTGAAGCCAGCAGCTAAAAGCTGCCTTATCCGACGTGCTTATCAATCGCTTGCGCGATGGCGTCTTTCGGGCGATAGCCGACGAGCTGTTCCACCACTTGGCCACCCTTGAAAACCAGCAGCGTGGGGATGCCGGTGACTTTGTAACGCATCGGCGTGGAGCTGTTGGCGTCGACATCCATTTTGCCGACTTTGAGTTTGCCCTGGTAGTCCTTGGCGAGCTCGTCCACGATGGGAGCGAGGGCGCGGCAGGGGCCGCACCAGGTTGCCCAAAAGTCCACCAGCACGGGTGTATCTGATTTCAAAACATCCTGGTCGAAGTTTGCATCGGTGACTTCGACAATTCCATTGCCTGCCATTTTCGTTTCTCCTCGTTGTAACGTCGCGCTGTCGGCGGACGCTCCATCGAGCGGTCGTAGCCGGGCCCGGCGATCTGTATCGAATAATTGCTTGCCCTGGTTAGGGCATATCCATTATCGCACTTCGGTTGGATGCCTGGGTAATGGCGAAAGTCGCAAAAACGAGCGGGTACTCGTATCGTGCCCTCAAGGCGTGCGGCAGAGCGCCTAAAAGATGAACTTCATCGCAGCCTGCATCAGGCGGGGAGCGGCGGCGCTGACCACCTGCCCGAACGACGAGCTGTTGATGTTGCCATTCACGAACGCCGGTCCGTAGAACTGGGCGTGGTTGAAGACGTTGAATCCCTCGAAACGGAACTGAAGAGATTTGGATTCGGGGAGCGGCAGGTTCTTGATCAGGGCCATGTCGTAGTTGTCAATGCCCGGGCCATAAAAGAAGCGGCGCTTGGCGTTGCCGGGCTGCCCCAGCGGCTGGAGGCTGAAAAGCCTGGTATCGAAATAGGATTGGCCGTTGCGAGGATTGTGGTTAAGCCCCAGCGCGCCGGGAGTGTACTGCGGTTCGTCAACGCCATAGTTGTTCACCCCGTTCGGTTCAGTTCCCAACAAAGAATTGTCGCCGTAGTTATAAAGCGTGACTGGAAAACCGGTGCTGAAGCGGGTGATCCCGGAAGCCGCCCAGCCTTTCGTCCAGCGGTTGGAGATACCGAAAATATGATCGAGAGGAAGTTGGTAGTTATAGCTGACCACGAAATTGTGCTTCACATCAAAAGCTGACAGAGCCTTGCTCAGCGCGGGATTGAGCGGGTTGATCTCTTCTCCAAGGTTGGAAGCCTGGTCGAGAGACTTGCCGTAAGTGTAACCACCAAGAATCTCCAAGGGCCCGCCGGTATGGCGGAGCGTGACTTCGAGAGCGTTGTAGTTGGAATTGCCGATCGTGGCCTGGTTCGTATCGCTGCCAAAGCGTGGGCCGAGCGGACCGCGGGTTCCATTGATCGTCTGGTTGGAAGCTGTGATGTAGGTATTGCCTTCCAGAAACGGCCCGCAAGGGGTTTGTCCGGGGGCCAAATTCGCCGGATTCATCAGCTGCAAGCAAAGAGCGGGATCGCCAGGATTCGCTTCCACAAGCGCGAGAAGTCGATGTCCCTGGGTGCCCACGTAACTCGCGCTGAGTACGGTATTCGATGAGAGTCGGCGCTCCAGGGAAAACATGTACTCCTCGGTGTAGGGAATGTGGTTGGTGGTGGGATAAGCCGGGAGACCGCTGATAGGCTCGTACTGCGACCAATCGATGTTGGCGTCGGGATGGCTCGCGGAGGAGTTGAGCGGAGCCAGTTGCACCGGGAAGTACTGGCTGCCCTGACCGGTGGAAGCGGAAATGAACGGCGTGGCAAACAGCGGCGGAGTAGGGCTGGTATACGTGGTGCCGTAGGGCGCGTTCGCGCTGAGGACTCCGATGGTGAGAGCTTCAATGGCGGTGTAAAACGTGCCGAAGCCGGCACGCAGGCTGGTTTGGCCAGGACCTCCGAGCATCCTGCCGAAAACAGAATCCGAATCTGCGCTGGGAGAATAGACAAGGCCTACGCGCGGCGCGAAATCTTTGTTGCCCGGCGGCGCCAGTGTGCGTGGGACTCCGGGATCGGTTGGGAAGAGAATTCCTGCGGGCGCGGTTGGAAATACCACGGATTGTTTGCCCGGCTCCAAGGTCGCCACCTGATTGTATTTTTCGTACCAGGGTTCGATCCGGTCCCAGCGCAAACCATAATTCAGCGTGAGATTGGGACGCAGCCGCCAACTGTCCTGCGCGTAGAGGCCAAGATATTTGTTGCGTCCGTAAAAGGGTTGGAGCTGGCTCTGGTTGTATTGGGTGGGAGCGCCGAGCAGGAAGTCGACGAAATCCGATCCGGTCTGGCTCCCGAAGAACAGGAAACTGCCGTTGAACTGAGCGATGGCGTGAGTATTGACCTGGTCGTAATGGAATTCCCCGCCGGCCTTGATGGTGTGCGTGCCGACGACTTTGGAAAAATTGTCGAGCCACTGGAAGGTGTTGTTGCTCTGCCTCAGCTCGTTGGTGTCGGTTCCGATGGAGTAGTTGTTGAAGACGACGTTCTCCAGACCCTCAGTTTGCGGCGAGAGAGGCACGATGCCCGGAGTGTTGGGCCCGACCTGGAAACCCTGAGAGGCTAGGTTGACGCCCACTCCACCCTGCGGACGCCCGAGGTCATTGGAGTCGCGCAGGTAACTGAAGCGGAATTCGTTGACCGCGGTTGCGCTCGGAGTCTTGGTGCTGCCCAGGTTGAGCAACTGAGCGCGGCCAAGATTCAGCGCGTTGAAGCCCGGAACATTTGCTCCACCCTGCGCGGTGGGGTAAGGATTGTTCTGAGTGAAGTTGTCGAGGAAATAATAAGTGGAGATGAGACCCCATGGCGTGCTGGCATCGAAGCGGGCAGCGCCTTTGTTGTCATTGAGGGTCTGGTTATAGGCGGAGGTGGAAAAAACATTGCCGGGCTGGTTCGGCGCGGGAATGTATTGCAACAGATGCTGCGCGGGAGCGGACCACGCGCTGTTGGGGATTTGCAGCGTAGGAAGAACACATGCCGTGGTGCTGGTGGCGGAATAGTTTGTGTTCGTGCAGCCGGGAAAATAGTATGGCTCACCCACAGAAATTTGATATCCGAGGTTCTGAGAGAGCGCAGTGGCCCAAGCGGGACCGCTTACTGTCGTAACCAGGGAACTTGCCAGGTCCGCCAAATTGCCAGAGCGATCCTGGATTGAGGGCACCGGAATCAATCCGGTGTCTACGCCTTGGGTTTGGCGCGTACCTTGATAATCAGAGTAGAAGAAAATTTTGTTTCGGGTCGCTGGGCCGCCGAGGGTACCACCGAACTGATTCTGGTCAAAGGAACCACGGGAGGGTGAGAAGTAGTTACGCGCATCGAGATTCGTGTTGCGCAGAAATTCAAAAACGTCGCCGTGAAATGCGTTGCTGCCCGACTTGGTAATGACGTTGATCTGGCCACCACTGTATTCGCCATACTCCGCATCGAAATTGTTGGTGAGAATCCTGAACTCGGCGATGGAATCGAGATTGGGAATAATGGCCGTGCCCATGTTGACGTCTTCTTCCACATCGCTGCCATTCACCATAAAGCTGTTGGCGAATTCCCGTTGGCCATTGATGGAAATGTTGCCGGCGTTCAAGTCACCCGAGGGCGAGAAGGCGCTGGCACCGACATCCTGAACCGTGCTGGAGGTGATGGACGTGGCGGGGGCAACGCCGGACTGAAGCGCGAGCAGATCGGTATAGCTGCGGCCATTCAGCGGGACGCCGGTCATCATTGAACCCGCAATGACCTCACCCATCTGGGAACTGGAGGTTTCCACGTGCGCCGCGTTGTCGCTCACCGTGATGGCGTCAGTTCTCTCGCCGACCTGCAGCACAACATCCACGCGAAGCGCGCTGTTGGCGTCAAGCGCGATTCCGGTGCGGCGGTAGGGTTTGAAGCCAGGGTGGTTCACTTCGAGAACATAGTCAGCAATGGGGAGGACCGGGAACGTGTAACTACCCCGCCCATCGGTGGTAGCAGATTGCCGAGCGCCGGTACCGGTATTGACCAAACTGACGGCTGATTGAGCAATTGCGGCACCCGATGGGTCCTTGATCGTGCCCGAGATACTGCCGCCGACTCCAGCCCAACTTGTCCCTAGCAAACCTAGGAGCAGGAACAGGCGAAGCAGCGACAACTGGGGAAAACTTCGCATGGTATTCTCGCGATTCAGTTGCAAACGAGTCGCAACTATAGTTACGATCAACCTCAGGCTTTCGTGGAATTGGATTGATCGCTAGTTGCAATTCAGTCGCATCTAAGATATAAGCTTGACGGATTCGCCTATAAGCCGTCAAGAATCGGCAGAAGATTCCGTCGCAATACGCTTGCGACCAGTTGCGACAACATGAGGGACGGTTCCAATGCCATTACCACAAACGGAAATGCCGGGCCGGTTGCAGGCCCACTTTGCGGAGCGCGGGATCAGGATGACCCAGCAGCGGCGGGCCATTCTGCGCGTGATGGAGACCGCGACCAAACATCTGGACGCGGCCCAGCTTTTGCGCAAGGCCCAGAAGCTGGATGCCAGCGTCGACCGCAGCACGGTGTACCGAACGCTGCAACTGCTAAAGCGCCATGGGCTGATTGACGAACTCGATCTAATGCACATCCACGGCGAGGGTCACTACTACGAGCGGAAGCTGAATCGGGATCACATCCACATGGCGTGTTTGCGTTGCGGCAAGATCATGGAATTCGTCAGCGATATTTTCGAGAAGCTGAAGGGACAGGTGGAGAAAGACTGCCGGTTCCGGATTGTGGTGTCGCGGTTGGAAATTGGTGGTTACTGCGCGGGGTGCCGAGGAGCCAAGTAGCCGTTTGGCGAATCATTGATGGAAATTCGATTTCTTAATGCAAACGACGCGAGCAGGTACTGGAAGATCCGCCTCGAAGCACTCGAATGTGAACCGGAGGCGTTCGGAGCATCAGCGGAAGAACACCGCGCATCGACTGTGGATGATGCGGCGGCGCGATTATCCTCCGATCCGGCGAACAATTTCGTTGTAGGCTCCTTTCTGGGCGAGCGGCTGGTAGGCACTGCCGGCTTCTTTCGTAACAAAGGTCTCAAGGAACGCCACAAGGGACACATCTGGGGCGTTTATGTGACGCGCGCGGCGCGGGGCAAGCGAGCCGGGCGGGATATGTTGCGAATGCTCTTGGAGCGCGCCATCAGTATTGAAGGGATTGAGCAGATCATGCTCTCGGTGGCCACCACTCAAGATGCCGCAGCCAGCCTGTATCGGTCACTAGGATTTGAGTCCTTCGGCTGCGAGCGCCGGGCGCTGAAGCTCGGCGACCGGTATGTTGACGAGGAGAACATGGTTCTATACCTTAAACCGCTCGCATCAACATAACCTTGGCGATCAGAATACGTAGGACCACCCGGCAATAAAAAAGCGCCCCGGACTTTTCAGTCCAAGACGCCTCGGCAGCCCTCCCCCAGAACTGCCAAACCACTTCTGGATGGTAGGATTGGGGCTTTTTCTTGTAAACGGCACTTTGGTAATTGGCTGTCAGCGGCTCATGCTCTGCTGTT
>Ga0208937_1000930_pt1 | contig 15442 bp, 13 predicted proteins | sample June2015DPH_11_5_FD_184705 | JGI IMG/M metagenome (GOLD analysis project Ga0208937, IMG submission 184705) | Peatland microbial communities from SPRUCE experiment site at the Marcell Experimental Forest, Minnesota, USA - June2015DPH_11_40... | ecosystem: Environmental > Terrestrial > Soil >...
ATTTATGGACTCCTTAAAGTCCTTAACAATATACCACAAATTAATTTAGAGTTCATTCATTTTGGTTATTTCCATTTGTAATCTTGCATTAATTGGGAAAATTAGAAAAACAACATTACAGGAAGAAAGTCGGATTTCACGGGAACAGCAAATAAGCTGTCACGCATTTGCATGTTTCATCCCATATTCAATAAATTGACCCGATCATTAAATGTAACGCTTTGTATTCGAAAGCCCGGATATCCAGTTTTCGATGTTGCTTACTGCTTTAACCAAAAATACCTGCCGGTATTGCCCCTGAGAAAAATTGTACAAAATCGGACAGGGTTTTTGCGCTCTGCCTTCAGCGAAAATAAGTTGTCGCCGATTACGTTGATATGACCTTCGGTTCTCTGGGATAAGCTATTCGGTGAAAATATTTCGCTTACGGGCTAAAAAAAACAGTAAAATATTTTCGGCCAATTTTTTTATTCTCTTATTTTAATTCAATTATTCCAGTTATTCTGTTAATCCATGTTAATACAAGTTAAGATTAGTTAATGGGTTCCCATTTGTGCAAGAATAGAATAGCCCTATCATTCACCTACTACTGTTCAGTGGCAGGCAGTTGTAGGAATTGAGGATTACGGATTGAAAGAGAGTAATAAGTTGGGAAATGTTTTTTGTTATTTCAGGGAACATTGGCGATGAGAAATATCAAAGACAGGGTTTTATTAATATTTTTCTCTTCGTTCAAAACGTCCATTTTTTTGATTATATCTTATTCCGGCAGCGAACTATAAAGGTTTGCATTGATGTCCTCCTCCCTATTGTCAAGTGTCCCTGCTTTCTAAAGAGCGAGGTCAAGTTCTGCCAGGCAGGCGGCACCGTAGGCGGTCGAAACACGAGGCTGCTCCGGTACGAGGATCCTAGTGCCAAGGGCTTCACCAATGGCCAGGACCAATCCGGCATCTTCGCCGCCACCGCCCATAAGAACCACATCTGGCTCCATCTTCACTCCCTTCACCAGCATAGCCACTTTGATGGCCATGGCACGGTGTACGCCGGCAAGGATATCTTCTGCACGGGCGCCTTCGGCAATCCGTGAAACCGTTTCCGATTCGGCAAAGACGGCGCAGTTAGTGGAAAATTCCACCGGCTCTCGGGATTGTAAGGAAAGGGGGCCAATGTTCTCCAGCGTGACATGAAGGATGCGGGCAATCACCTGCAAAAAGCGGCCTGATCCGGCTGCGCATTTTTCACTCATGAGGAAATCGACGACTCTCCCCTGGGGCGTGATCTTTGCCACCTTGGTGAACTGCCCTCCGATATTGATTACCGTACGGGCGGAGGGAAAAAGATAATGGCAGCCCATGGCCTGGCAGGAAATATCGGAAATCTGTCGAGCGGGGAAGGGAGCGCTTTCACTGCCTAGTCCTGTTACAACAATCCCGGACAACCTTTCCGCATCCAGACCCGCCTGAACCAGAACGCTGTACAGAACTTTTTGGGCTGCATCCTTATAACTGGCACCGGAGGCCACAAGCTTAGTGGCAATCAACCGGCGGTTGCTAACCAGCGCGGCCTTGATGGAAACGGAGCCGATATCCACCCCGGCATAGTACTTTATATAATCCTTCATTGGAAAAAAGTTACCCTTTCTCTTCTCCGCCCGTGATCAGGCGTAACGCCGCGTCTTACAAAATCATGACCAGCAAGGGCAGCCCCCAGGGCACCGGTCAGAAGAGGCTCTGGCGGAATCAGGACAGGGAACCCTACCTTGTTTTCAATGGCCCTCACGAGGCCAATGTTCATGGCCCCGCCGCCAGTAACCACGACATCCTTCTCCATACCAAGGTGGCGAACCATATTAATGACTCGGCCGGCAATTGCTTCATGGAGACCGGCAACGATTTCCGGTATCGACGCCCCTTCCGCTAGTCTGGAAGTTACTTCATGCTCAGCAAAAACAGTGCAGGTATTGGATATCTGGACATACGCCTCTGCCGTTAAGGAAATCTTTCCCAGCCGGTCCAGTTTGAGCCCCAACGTTTCGGCAATGACCTCTAGGAAGCGTCCCGTACCGGCGGCGCATTTGTCGTTCATGACAAAATTCGCCACCTTGCCTTCGTTGTCCAGCTTGATCCCCTTAGAATCTTGGCCGCCGATATCGATGATGATCCGTACTGTGGGCAATAATGCCCTGATTCCTCGGGCATGACAGGTGATCTCCGTGATTTGTTTGTCCGCAAAAGGGACGCTAATGCGGCCGTATCCAGTCGCGACGATGAAATCAAGCCCCTCCATGGCGAGACTCGCCTTCTGAAGGGCTTCATCTATGACCTTCAAGGCCAGGTGACGATGTTCGGCGCCAGTGGGACCGATGACGGAAGCGAGAATCCGTTCCTCATGATCCACTATGATCGCCTTGGTCATGGTGGAGCCTATATCAATGCCTGCAAAGGGCATAAAAATCATTTTCCTTGCTCATTATCTAGCGGAACGTCCCGCCAGCGTCTCAATAAAAGCGCCGATCTGGGCCTTCCACTGAGCCTCGGAGTAGTCCCGCAGATCCACCATGTCGGAGACCAACTGCATCATTGGGATGTCTGTATAGCGGCCCAATATGTTTTTGTAGTGTACCTGGCCGATTGTAGTCGCCCGGCAGGAACGGCAAGCATGGAAGACGACACCATCTATCGCATAACGGTCGATCATGCCCAGTAAACGTTCCACAGTCGGATTACCGCTATTGGCTCTGGCCTTTTCATAGAATTGCGTGGCCCGGAGGAAGGAACGCCAGGCGAGAAACTCTACCGGGTCCTTCACCGAGGATGGCACCTCCACAGGGTCATAGGCGCGGTATTGTCTCTCGATCGCGAACACGGCGCCAAAGCTCTCAAAGTAGTTGAAGATCCAGAGGGTATGCCAAGGGGGAAGCCCGCCACCATACAAGATGCGATATTTTTCATCGGGAATCACACCGATCTTGTTCTCCACCTTGTATTTAACTTCGTCGTAAAGACTCTGATAAAAGTCCACCGCCTCCTGCATGCCTGGATAGTAATAGCCGGCCACCATGACGCTGAAATGATCTTGGGCGGGCATGGGACTGGGAATGGCAACCCGCATCCGATCGATCTCGTACCAGAGCCGCCAGGCCTCGTCACTCAGACGGATCGTCTCCCAAAGACGCTCTTTGTTCAATTTCTTTCCCGTCTGCTGTTCCATAAACGAAATCAGTCCCTGAAACTGCTCTTTCTGATACTGGATGTAATGGTCCCGTACCGCTTTCAGGTCGGCATCTACCGGCGGCCATACCACGTCGATGCTGTAGGTGGGCACATCCAGATAGCGCCCCGCCGCTTGAAACCATTTATATCGTGGATCGCAGACGGCACTGCTTCCCAACATCATATCCGGAGTGGGCATGCCACCGTCGGGGGCGCCTTCCGGGATTCCGCCCAATTCCTTCCTCAGGCTGTCAAAGCCAAGGCCGATCCGGGCATAGCTACAAAGTACCTGGGAGTAGCCGTCCGCCTCCGCCTTCAGAAGAAAACGATCCATTTCCCGCTTGGCCGCACAGAGTCCGGCATAGTTTTCCGTGGGGATCGGGACTACGTCCATGGCCCGGATGATTTCATCGTACTGCGAGCTCACCATCATGTAGGCCACTTTTTTCCCTTGCGCCTTCGCCTCATGAGCGGACCGGTAGATATTTTTCACCAAGCCCCGAACTTTGCGGGCCATGTCTGTTCCTTTGACCGCTGTCGTCTTCGTTTGTTCTTTTTGTTCCATGGTATCCCCCTTATCCAATCATTTCCAAAAACGCCTGCACTCTGGTGCGGAGCTGACCAATCGTCGAGGTCGAATAGTCATCCTCGATCATCAGGACTGGCAAACCCATGCCGTTCAGATACTCCCGCAGATCCGGCCCCTCCAACTCACATGTGTCGCAGTAGCGGACGATATAAAAGATGGCCCCATTGACCACCCATTCCTTAATGAAATCATTTATATAGCTGTAGCGGTTTTCCAAATCCCCGGCACGGGTTTTTGTTTGGGGTACATTGCTGCGGGGACAATGGGTGTAGAGGTAGCGGGTAGCAATTCCATCCAGGGGATCAGCTGTTTCCGGAACATCCTCCCAGAAGAAGCGCGTTCCCGTACATAGATCGTCCATGACAACCCAAGCGCCGCATTCCTCCACGAGCTTGATGAAGGCTATGTCATCAAGCTCATTCCCCCAAATGAAGATACGGGGCAACTTCTGGGTCTGCGGTAGAGGACGTCCCTTGACCTCATCGATGAACTGTTTGACAAGCTCTATATGCTTCGCCGCTGGAATACCCATGCCGGCCACGAGAACCGTGGTAATCTCCGTTCCCAATACCAGGGGCGGGTCCGATTTTCTCAAGTCGTAAAGTGCCCTGAGCACGGCACGCCGCTCATTATATAGCCTGACGGCATCCCTGAGCTTACCCGTATCCAGATTATGTCCTGTCCAGTTTTCAAGGCTTTTCACAAAGTAATCGAGTTCCTGGCGGTAGAACTTCTCGGAACTGGGTCCCATCATATGGGGAACATTGATTAAATGGTTAAAGGGGGCCGGCTTGTTCTGACACCAGATATTGTACATGCGCTCTACCGTGTCGCAGCTATGGGGCGCCACGAAGCCGTCAAGAAAATCGTATTCCCCTTTTAGAGCCTTGTTGAAACAACTCCGGACAAAGGGACAGGCCATTGGTTCAATGTAGGCATCCGCCTGATCGATGGCTTTGTTCTGGCTGCCCTGGATGCGGTAGGGAACCATGTCGAAGGCTGTAATGATCTCATCGGGAACGAAACAGCAGAAGTAGCCGATGACTTTCTTCCCCGAATCGCGCAATTCCTTGGCGTGCTTGTCCCTTTGTACGTATAGCTCATCCAATTGTATACTGGCTGGTTTCATAACACGTATCTCCCTTTTTTATTTTAATAATCAAATCGAAAGAAATGTTGTTTCCCTAAAGTCTATATCGATGCTTTGAAGGAATCTAGATCTGGGCAAGGGGGTATTCATTAATGCCATGGCAAATAATTCGGATCTGAAGTGGTTTTGCATACCTCCTTTTTTATATTGGTCCCATTAAGACTCCAAACAAATGATTACTTTTGTACATTCATTTCAAAGCGTTCAATATAGCCAATCAGTTCTCCTTTTTCGCTTCTTACAGGTTGTATATAAACCCTGTGGTTTTTCACGTTAACGCCAAGGTATAGTTCCATGCTATGATTTTTAAGCTTTTCCACAGCAGCTGTAATTTTTTCTTTAGATTTATCATTATGACAAGCAAATATTGATTTTCCGATGAGGTCATCGTAGCCTTGCTCTTGATAATAAAGATATTGAGCATTTTTATTCAGATAGCGAATGATGTGATCACTGTCAGCAAAAACGACAGGATACGGATAACTGTCTAAAATATAGGATAATAACTTTTCTCTGTCCATCTGTGTCCTCCTCTTTCATGACAAATCAATTTGATTTTGAATTGTTACCATAACTCACTAACTGCTTATTGTAAACGCATATATTAGATTCTCAGGAAAAAATGCAATTTTTTAAGAAGGAGGGTAACATCGTTCAATATCCAAAGAGAGCATATTTACAATATTTCCTTGTTGAGGCGCCGATGTTTGTTGTCAAAAGTGAATTGTGTTTATTACGGATTAAAATATAGCATATCTAACGCGGTTGAAGAATTGTTGAGTACAGGAAGAAGTCTATACTTGAATAAACACCTGTTATAAGTTCAAATGTTGGCCCAAACACATATTACGGACACAGACTGAAGATTGAAACTACTGCCGTGGTGATTTCTTCGGCTGTTAAGTAAGCGTCGTAGTCTTTCCTGAGATAAGCTTCGCATAGGATACAACACATTCAGTCCACACAGTTTATTGAATTACCGTCCCGCGGCATCAGAGACGGTCATATATTGAGAAATAAAAATCACTGAACTCTAACTTAACATGTGGTACAAATGTTGGAGACAGATCAGGATTAATATAGCGAAGTTTTCCATAGCTCTTATCTAATATTAGTTAAGAAAGCGGATGGAAGTTACAATGTTGTTACTTTGATGAAACCATCTGCGTATGAATTGTTGGAATAGGAAGGAGAAGTACTATGTACAAACAGAAACCCTGGTTAAAATTTTACAATGGCGCTCCGGAATCAATTGGTTACCCACGCGTCACCATGTACGAGGCATTGATGCAGACCGTCGAAAAATTTCCCGAGCACATTGCATATGATTTTTTTGACTATACATCGACCTATCGGCAGTTTGCCCGGAATATCGATACCTGTGCTAGCGCTCTGGCCGCGCTGGGCATGAAAAAAGGGGACCGGATCACCATCTCCATGCCTACGTCCCCGCAGGGCATCATCTGTTTTTATGCCGCCAATAAACTGGGGGTCGTGGCCAGCATGATTCATCCGCTTTCGACATCTAAGGAAATCGTCTATTATCTGAATATCAGCAAGAGCCGGGTGGCCCTGACCCTGGATCTTTTTTATGATAAGTTTAAGGAGATTAAAGGTGAAACGCAATTGAAAACACTGATCCTGACGGAGATATTCGATCAGTTGACCCCGCGGGAACAGGGCGCCGATAAAACCCACGAAGACCCCATGGTCAGATGGTGGAAGCCTCTCATGGCGGCATCCTACCCCGAGGCGCCGAAAGCGAACATGGATACGGACGAGATGGCTGTTATCCTTTACAGCGGTGGCACGACGGGATTCCCCAAAGGGATCATGCTATCCAACTATAACTTCATCAGCGAAGGCTTGATGGTCGCTAACTGGGGAAGCGGTCTTCAGGCCGAAAACGCTTCCGTCCTGGCCATCCTTCCCATTTTCCATGGTTTCGGTCTCGGTATCTGCTGCAACGCCGCTTTCATGGGGGGGGCCAAGAGCATTCTCGTGCCGCAATTTACACCGGAGATTGTGGCTGATCTCATCAAGAAAAAGAAGCCAACCCTTATCACAGGTGTGCCGACGCTCTATGATGCCCTGACTCGGAACCCCGATTTTCAGACGGCGGATCTGAGTTGCCTGCAAAATACATCCTGCGGCGCTGATTCCCTGCCCCGGCAGGTCAAGGAACGGTTCGAGGAGATTGTAAAGCGCCAGGGAGGAAATGTTCAGCTTGTGGAAGGCTATGGCCTGACGGAGGCCGTAACAGGTATTATGTCTACACCGCTTGACGGCTACAGGGAGGGAAGTGTGGGGATTCCCTTTCCAGACATGTTGGCAAAAGTTGTGGCCATCGGCACGACCCAAGAGGTTCGGATAGGCGAGGAAGGCGAGCTTTGTGTAAGCGGGCCGGCAGTAATGCTCGGCTACCTGGATAGCCCCGAGGAAACAGCGGCGGTCATCAAGAAACATGAAGACGGCCTTACATGGCTGCACACGGGGGATATTTTTACTATGGACAAGGACGGGTATTTCTATTTCAAACTGCGGCTTAAACGGATGATCAAATCTTCTGGGATGAATGTTTATCCAGTTCAGGTGGAAGCCGTTCTGGACAAGCACCCTGATGTACGGAGTGCGTGCGTGATCGGTGTACCTGACGAAACACAAGTGGAGAAGATCAAGGCCTTTGTCGTCCTGAAGGATTCTGCCAAGGTGACGCCGGAAATGGAAAAGGCTCTCATTGATCATTGCCGCGAGCATCTTATTAAATGGTCATGTCCCAGGGAAATCGAGTTTCGGGACAGTCTTCCCGTGACCCGGGTCGGAAAAATCGCTTATACTGAATTGGAAAAGCAGGAGATCGAGAAACTCCGCTCAGAAGGAAAATATACGGGAGGCAAATAAATAAATGAAGCTATTGTGGTTGATAGTGGCCGTGTTCATAGTGAGCCATCTTGGCTGGAAAAAATAAATTCCCTTTAATGATAGGAGAAAGAAAATGAAGCTTGAGTCTGTTGATCACATCAGTTATGCCGTAACCGATATCGACCAGGTGATCAAGGCATGGTCGAGGCTATACGGCATCGGACCCTGGACCTTCAAGGAAAACGGCGGTAATGATGTAAAGGGACGCCCCTGGAAAATCAGAATGGCCTTTGCCCATTTGGGAGCTACGGAGATTGAGCTTGTTCAGTGCGTCGAGGGGAAAATCTTTCAATCCAGGTTTATCGAAAAGTGGGGAGAGGGTATCCATCACCTCGGATTTTTTGTGGATGATGTCGATGCGGAAGTGGCCAAGCTGGTAAAAGGGGGCGCGAAACTGCTTATCCATGATCCCGGGCGATTCGCCTATGTGGATGCAGGAGGTCCTGGCGGCACTATCTTTGAATTGATGAGAAGAAGAGACTGAGCAGATATTTCACCTACTACTGTTCAGTGGTGGGTAGTTGTCAAAACTGAGGATTACGGATTGAAAGAGAGTAACGACGGCATGAGCGGCACGAGCTTATGATGGTTCTGCTCAATGACGATTTTGAACAAATAGTTCTTTGCATACATCGCAATAGCTGATTATGAAGATAATTGGCTAAAATCGGAACTAAGAAATATTACTTAAAACAAATAAAGCTAAATAATAAAAGGCGGCTCTGAAAACAGAACCGCCTTTTAAAATTCAAAGGGCTAACTTATGCTTATTTACCATACTGAATTTTCCTCAATTCAGCAGGAGTCTTAAACTCTTTAGGATGGAGAAATTTCTTCATTGCTTTTTCATTTTCCTGACAGGATTCCCACAGATATGCTATTTTGCCATTCTCCTGGAACTGAGCAATAAGCTGATAATAGTATCCTGGATAAGTCTTCCACGGATTATTCGGATCAACCCTCTTCCTGGAATGGTAAAACGGTTTTACTTTCTCGGTTTCGAATTTCATTTTCCCGAGTGAATACTCTGTGGTAACATCTTCCATACCCTTGATCAGCTTTTTGATATCGTCTGTTCCCCCTGCCTCCTCAACAACCGCTTTAAAATGGTAAATGTCAGCATAGGCAATATGCACATGTATCTGCATGGGGATATTTCGCTTCGCCGCTTTTTCCATGAGAGGCATGGTTTTGGATGTCATGGGAACAGTTTCCAAATCGGTAAATATGGACGTAGTCCCCAGCGCCTTGCCACCGGTCATAGGCCAAAATGCGTGCGTTTGGGAAACACCGCCATAAAGAGAAACATTGATATTCTTAGCCGCAGAATCAGCCCATTGTTTGGCAAAGGCGTCAGTATCTGTAAACCAGGAACTGACAAAAAAGATCAGGTCGGCCTTTTTATCGGCGATTTCCTGTAGAATGGGTATATACAAAGTCCCGCGCGGTTTAACGGCCTTACTATAAACAACCTTTAAACCCACATCCTCAGCCATTTTTTCCCATGTTGGCAGGTTTATATATTGAATTCCTTTTCTCCACTCGGTCGTCCAGGCCAGGTCTTCCCAAAGAATAGCGAGTCTTTTCACCCCTAGTTGTTTTTTCCAGAGTTTCTCCATAAAGTATTTCACTTGGGCATAATGAGCAGGTTCCGGATCCCAATCCCGGAAGCAAAAATCGTATTTCGGAGCTTCATCTATAATGCGTGCCGTTAATTGGGAGCCCATGGGACCATTGAAGACGAGAATGTGGGGATATTCCTTGAAAATATTACCCGAATTCTCCTGCACCGCCAGACCAATTTCTGTACGGCCTTCCACGGAAACAAATGAAGCTTTATCTTCGATTATCAGCTTTCTTGCCGCTTCGACGGATAACGATGTGTCGCCCTTGCCGTCCTGCACAATATACTTCACCGGCCGTCCCAGGATACCGCCGGCGGCGTTAATTTCATCAACCGCCATCTTCTGGATATCCATGCATGGCTTAGTACCCGGGGATGCAACGTTGCCAACATACCCGATAACAATGGGCTCCCCTTGCGGTTCTGAGAATGACACCGCTGGCAGTGATATCGCCATTACCGCTACCACCACTACTGAGACGATGAAGCCAACAACCCTTATACCTTTCTTCATCATGGTACCTCCTCCTTTAAAAAATATTTCCATCCTAAAAAAATTCACCCGTCCCTACGGAACGGATCTTCATTTATGAGTATTAAATATTTTATCATCCCTTGAGGTACTTATCCCTGATATAGTCATTATCCTTCCCGATCTCGCAGGAAACCCACTTCACCCTAGGGGGTGATTCGGACATCTTGACGAAATTTGCGCTAATAGTATATTTACCTAAATTTTTATCTTCAACTTCCTGGAACGCCTTGCGGATATGCCATTGCTTGTTTTCCATAGCGGTCTCCGGCGTCATCAATTTCATAACTATAGGAACTCCACCACCCCGCCATTTGGATCTTGCTGATTTCTTACTGTAATTCAAAGCCATTCTAACCAATTCATCGCCAGTATGCTTCATGGTTTCTTTTTCGATTAGTTTATGAAGATGCGTCGCCTGTTCCAGAATGTCGGGTATACGATCCGATGAATATCTCCAATCGTCTTCGATCTCCCACAGACCTAAAATCTTAAGCAAGGCTCGAAAATCATGATCTCTTGGAGCAGCAATGGCAACGAATCCATCCTTGCACTTCCAATGGCCATAAGGATATAAGATAAAATCCAGAACTCCGATCCTTGGCCGCGCTTTTCCCCATGTACAGCCGATTGAGGCCGGAATTCCTACCATGGAAGAATAAGCGTCCATGCTCGCCACATCCACCATCTGTCCCTGTCCCGTGTTTTGCCGATGAATAAGAGCTACTGTCCCCGCCAGGGCGGCACTAAGCCCGGAAACATACCAACCAGCCCACATTCCCGCACGCAACGGCCAGCTATATGGTTCCCCCATCTCCGGCACGTCCCCCATCTCGGCGGGAAGTCCTGATCCCGCCTGGGAAGTAATGTCGGAATCAGGCATACGGGCAAACTGCCTGGCTTTATCCGTATACTGTCCATAGGGAGTAACGGCTATATAGACTAGACCCTTGTTATTAGCACTTAGCTGCCGGAAACTTATCCCCCACAAATCCATATCTCCGGCAGGAAATGTTTCAATGACGACAGCGGCCTTTTGAGCCAATTTACCGAAAACTTCTCGATCTTTAGCGTTATTTTTAATATCAAGAGTCATGTAACGCTTATTTCTTCCTTCCATCATAAAGGGTATTCCCACTCCTTTGACATTGACACCGAAAGGCGTCATTTGACGGGCAGTATCCCCTTCGGGAGGTTCGATCTTAATCACTTCGGCGCCAAACTCGGCAAAAAAACTGGCGGCAATAATTCCCGCGAAATTGCCGTGGCTGGCATCTAAAACGAGCAAATCATCCATAACCTCCGCCTTTCCTTCGGGATTCATAATGTCGGCCAATGACCTAGCCATTTCGGAAAGACGGGAAGAAGCGTGCCGTGTGTATATTTCTTCTTTTTGTGCTTTCGGGCTCATTTACAAACCTCTTTTCCGTAGTTGCATATAGGATCTTCATTCAGATTATAGTATACAGGCGGTTTCAGACCCGGCCTGTCGTCAAATGTGCCAATAACCCTTTTCTTTTCCAGATACTTGATCTCTTCTTCCGACATACCAAGAAACTTCTTCAGCACGACCCGGTTATGGTAACCGAGAGGGCGGGCAAGCCACTTGGTTCTCGATGGCGTCCCGCTAAGCTGTGCCGAGGGGCCGGCGATTACTAATTCTCCGTACATATCGTCTTTAAAAAGGACGACGCTTCCCCGTTTACGCCGCCATTCGTCATTACAAATCGTCAAGTCATCTGCCACTGCTGCTGCCGGAAATTCCTTTGAATTTGCGGCATTGATAATTTCCTCGGCGGTTTTAGATTTTACCCAATCGGCGACAATACTATTCAAAGCCTTCGCATTTTCCGGCTTTAGTCTCTCCATGTTGTTGTTAAAGCGCTCATCCTTAAGCAATTCTTCTTTGCCCATTGCACTCAAAAGACCTTGAAACTGGTCATGAGTGGCGCAGGCTAAAGCTAAGAATTTTTCATCACCCGCTTTGAAAATTGCTGACGGAACCATAGTTGGATCTGAATTTCCAGTCCGACCGATTTCTCCTCCGGTGACAGAATGGTAGGTATAATTAAATAAAAGACGCATCAAGGCTTCGGACTGGGCCAAATCAATATACTGTCCTTTTCCTGTTTTATTTCTGTAGTAAAGTGCCATCATGATCGATAAGGCCCCAAAATTACCCGGTACAAAATCGCCCAGATAGTCGGGAAGCTTATAAAACTTATCCGTACCAGGATACCCGTTGAGACTTAAGACACCACTGGCAGCTTGGGCTAAAAGGTCCCATCCCGGGAAAAATCGCATCGGCCCGTATTGACCATACGTAGAGCAGCTTAAAAAAATAATCTTGGGATTTATTTTACTGATCTGAGAGTAGCCTATCTTCCATGCTTCCGCTGTTCCGGGAGCAAAGTTTTCAATGACTACATCGGCTGTCTCGGCCATTTTGTAAATCAATTCTTTAGACTTGGCCAGTTTTAAATTTACGGAAAGAAAATATTTATTTTTGGTAATATTGTGCCAGATCGGATTGGAGTGTTTCCAGTATTTGCCCCAGTAGGTTGCGGGTCTCCAGAGGTCTCCGGAGAAGGGCAGTTCCAATTTGATGACCTCCGCCCCGTAATCCGCAAGAAGCCTGGCAGCAATAGGACCAAAGATCACGTGAGAGAAATCCAACACGCGAATACCTTTTAAGGCTTCTGGTTTTGTGCCTGCTTCAGATGGATTGAACAGCTTTTCAGTATAAGAAAAATAGTCTTCCATGATTTATCTCCCCAAATATGCCTTCTTCACCAAATTATTCTTCATCAGGTTTACGCCCGTATCTTCAATAACAACTCTGCCGTCTTGAAGAATATACCCCCTGTTGGCTAACTGCAGGGCTCGCAGAGCGTTTTGCTCAGTAAGTAAAATGGTGAGCCCTGCATCCCGGAGCTTAACCAGGGTTTCATATAGAGCATCCACGATAATAGGTGCAAGACCTATGGATGGCTCGTCTATCATCATAAGCTTGGGATTCGCCATAAGGCCTCTGCCGATTTTAAGCATCTGCTGCTCTCCACCGCTGAGGAGTCGTGCCATCTGGTTGGACCGCTCCTTGAGAATCGGGTATAGGCTATAAACATAGCATAATGTTTCATTTCTTTTTTTCCAGGAATTGCTCCGATAAGCTCCCAGGAGAAGATTTTCCTTAACCGTCATATAAGGGAAGGTCTTGCTTCCCTCCGGCACCTGAACAATGCCCATATCCACTACTTTGTGCGGTGGTAAATTTAGAATGGGCTCATCCTGAAAGATTACTCTTCCGGTCGGATGTTTCATAAATCCCTGAATGGTATTTAATATAGTGCTTTTGCCTGTTCCATTGGAACCGAGAATAGTAACGATTTCATTTTCTTTTACATTAAAACTTACATCATGGAGCACCGGGATGACGCCATAAGAGACATTAAGTTTATTAACTTCAAGCATACGTCTTCCACCCCCTCCCCAGATAGGCCTCAATCACAGCTTCGTTGTTCACTACTTCGTCCGGGGTTCCTTCGGCAAGTTTTTCACCGTAATTGATAGCAATAATGCGATCAGCGGATTCCATTAGCACCGCCATGACATGCTCTATCCAGAAGATGGTAATTCCAAACTGTTCTTTGGCCCGAGCAATGAGTTGAATCGCATCATTGGCCTCGCCGGGATTGAGACCAGCCATAACCTCATCGATAAAGAGAAGTTTCGGCGTTGTAGCCAGAGACCGGGCAAGTTCTAACATTCTCAACTCATAAAAAGTCAAATCGCGGGCAAGAATAGCCCGTTTGCTGAAGAGCCCGACAAACTCAAGATAATGCGTCGCCTCAACCATCGCATCTTCAAAACTCTGGTTAATACGTTTCTTACCGCACAGGGCGCTGGTGGCCACACTAGCCAAAGCAGTCAATTCAGGAAAGGGCCGGGGAATTTGGTAAGTTCGGGCAAGTCCCATATGCGCCCGCTGATAAGGCTTCATCTTGGTGATGCTTACCCCATTCATTTCGATCTCGCCTGAATCGGCGTTAAGATAGCCGGAGAGCACATTAACCACTGTTGATTTCCCCGCGCCATTGGGACCGATAAAGCCGACGGTTTCACCTTCGTGAATCTCGAATGATAAATTATTTACCGCAACAATGCCCCCAAAAGTCTTCGTGATATTGCTAACTTTCAGCAGTTCCGACATTTATTAATTTACCTCCGCACATGTATTGTTGGGAAATACTCTCTATAACGGCGTTTACGATAAATCCCAAAAAGACCTTCCGGAAGCACGAAAAGAAGGATTATAAGAATTAAAGGGAATACAACTGCCTGTATCGGCCCCATAGTCCTGATCAGAATCATCTCTAAAAAGGCGACAAAATAACCGCCGACAACACAGCCAAATACTTGGGTCCGGCCCCCTATCATCATAGCTAAAAATATTTTCAACATAAATGCAAACGTAAGATAAGTTTGTCCGGCAAATGAAGAAAAATAGTGCGCGTAAAACCATCCGGCAACCCCAATCATACCGGCGGAAAAAACAAAGGAAAGAATTTTAACTTTGTTTATATTTACTCCAATGCCGTGTGCCACTTCCTCATCGTCATTGATAGCCGCCATAATCAATCCATAACGCGACTTTATAACCTTGTTGATGACCAAAAGGTACAAAACCATGATGAAGATGGAAATGTAAGCTATAACCAGGAAATTGATTCTGGCATTCCCCAAATCCAGAAGGGGCTTGATACCAAAAAGTCCGGTATCCCCCTTAAAGATATCTGTATAGATAATGGTAACTTCAAAAAAAACGAAAGGCAAAAGCAGGGATAACAAAACATAGTAGAGGCCTCGGGCAACAACCACCAGAGGACTGAAGACAAGAGCCGCAAATAGAGTAATTAAAATCGCAAATGGCAATGTAGCCAGTGGTCCCCAGCCGTAAGCAATGCTGAGCAGGGCGGCCGCATAACCTCCTACGCCGACGAAAAAATTCGGGCCAAAATTGACCCGGCCTGTCCCTAAAGTCATCAGCGACATCGGTAAAGCGATAGCGGCGTAAAGATTTGCCGAGATCATTGTATTGATAAGCCCGGGGCTTATAAAATAAGCAACGGCGGGAAAAACAAGTAAAAGTGCAACCCAGAAGATGGAATTGCGCCAGTATCTGGGTTCGATCATCCATTCCCATTTCTTATCCTTAAATCTGATTACAACGCGATCTCTTTTTAATTCAATATCTACCATAATGACTCACTCCTTGTTAATCCCTGCGGTCTCACTATCAAAACAATCATGACCAGCACTAAAGCCGAGAGTGTCATAAAACGCGGCTCCCCGACAATAAAACACATAACTGCATGAACTGCCCCGATGAGAAAGCTCGCCATAATGGTACCTT
>Ga0208937_1000931_pt1 | contig 15412 bp, 15 predicted proteins | sample June2015DPH_11_5_FD_184705 | JGI IMG/M metagenome (GOLD analysis project Ga0208937, IMG submission 184705) | Peatland microbial communities from SPRUCE experiment site at the Marcell Experimental Forest, Minnesota, USA - June2015DPH_11_40... | ecosystem: Environmental > Terrestrial > Soil >...
CTCCGTTAACGCAGCGGAACAAGCGTCCCCTGCATAGCTACGGGCTTTCAGTCGTTACAGTTTGACTGCCTTTCTCATCCCTCCTAAGATAAGTTTTCCCGCTCAATCCATCCATGATCGGCCAGATCATTTCGCATTACCGCATCACCAGCCAACTAGGAAGCGGTGGAATGGGAGTGGTCTACGAAGCTGAAGACCTTGATCTGGGCCGCCGTGTCGCGCTGAAATTCCTGCCATCGCAACTATCGAGCGATCAAAATGCGCTGGACCGTTTTTTACTTGAGGCCCGCACTGCTTCGGCGCTAAACCATCCCAACATCTGCACGATCTACGCGGTTGAAAAGGCTGGAGACCAGTCGTTTATCGCCATGGAGTTGCTGGAGGGCGAGACTCTGGACCGTCGCTTGAGCGCCGGGGCGGTGCCGGTGGATCGCCTGCTGGAGTGGTGTATTCAGTTGTCAGACGCGCTCGAGGCCGCGCACGCCAAAGGAATTATCCATCGCGACATCAAACCTGCGAACATATTTATTACTCAGCGCGGACAGGTGAAAGTTCTCGATTTCGGCCTCGCCAAGCTGAGTTGACGATGGAAACCATTTGGAGCAACGCAGGATTCACCGGGACCGTTGCATCTCACCAGTCCGGGCGCGACTGTTGGCACCATCGCTTATATGTCCCCAGAGCAAGCGCGCGGCGAAGAATTGGACGCGCGTACGGATCTGTTTTCTTTAGGCGTCGTGATCTATCAGATGGCAACAGGGCGCTTGCCGTTTTTCGGCGCGACATCGGCGGTAGTTTTTCACGCGATTCTTGAACTCGACCCGGGCAATTGAAAAGCATGGGCCGGGCATCTCGTCGATTTTCAATTACCCTCACTCAATTGCTCAATCCCCAAAATAAAAGGCGGCCATCTCTGGCCGCCCTTTTGCGAATTGTTAGCTGCGAAGTGGTTTAGGCACCCTTCACGTTCTCGGCCTGCCAGCCCTTGGGGCCTTTGACCACGTCAAACTGTACCTGCTGACCTTCCTGCAGGCTGCGGAAGCCGCTCGCCTGAATGGCCGAGAAGTGCACAAATACGTCCTCGCCGTTCTGGCGGCTGATGAAACCGTAGCCTTTGGCGTCGTTAAACCACTTCACTGTTCCTGTTTCCATGGTGTTGCAATGTTCCTTTGTTGTGATATAGCGCTGAAACTTTGGAAGGGTTCTTCTGCAGGCAGGTCACGCGCTGGTAAGCGGAGAAACTGGGTACTGCGAAAAACTCTAAAGTCAAACGCAAGCAGATTGTATTTCAAGTGCCTCAAAATAGCTACAAGTTTTCTTTTACTTCACATGTAAGCACCTTACCCTCAGTAACTTACAAGATCCTCGCGGAACCGGCCGATTCTGGGGGCCAGGACTTGTCCGGAAGCAAAACGCACCCTCAAAACTGTATTATCTAGGATATGCATTTCCGCAAGCTTCTGATCCTGATTATTCTGGCAAGTCCGGCATGGGCGGGCGTGGTGGAGGATGTCCGCGGCGCTTTGGCGCAACATAGTTTCACTGCAGCCGACTTGTACCTCAAGTCCTACGTCGCCAAGAACGGCGTCACCGCTGAATATGTCGAAGCCTACTCATGGATGGCGCGCTCAGCTCTGTGTAATGGCGATTACGGCCAAGCCAACGATTACGCCAAACAAACAAAAGCTTTGGCGCTGGAGCAACTCAAGCAGCGTCCTCTCGATTCCGAACCGCACCTGCCGATCGGACTGGGCGCGGCGATTGAAGTACAGTCGCAAGTGCTGGCGGCTCGCGGGCAGCGTGACCAAGCCGTCGCAGTTTTGCAGACCGCACTGCGCACGTATGGCAACACGTCGATCCGGGCACGCCTGCAGAAAAACTTGAATTTGCTTTCGTTCGAGGGCCGGCCAGCGCCTGCGCTTCGCTCCGAGCAATTTTTGGGATCGAAGCCCCCGGTGCTTGCCCAGCTGAAGGGTTCGCCGGTGTTGCTGTTTTTCTGGGCACACTGGTGTGGCGATTGCAAAGCGGAAGCGCCTATTATCACCCAACTGCGCTCCGAATTTGCGCCCAAGGGATTAACCGTCCTCGGTCCAACCCGGCTTTACGGCTATACGGCGCAGGTGGAGAATGCCTCGGCTAGTGATGAACTCGCTTACATCGACGCAGTACGCCATCGCTTCTACGCCGGACTGCTGGACATGCCAGTCCCTATCAGCAAGTACAACTTCGACGCGTATGGCGCTTCGACAACGCCTACGATTGTGCTGCTTGACCGCGCGGGCAAGGTCGCGATGTACCATCCGGGAGCTTTGCCTTACGACCAGCTGAAGACGGAGATTGAGAAGGTCGTTGCGCGATAGGAATTCTCAAGCGGCCTCAACTTCGCTGAGTGCGCCGGTTTTCACGTCGTAGACAAAACCGCGCACCGGGATGTGCTTCGGGATCCAGGGATGGGACTTCACGCGGCGTAGTTGCTCCCGGACGTTCTCTTCCAGATCATCAAACGCATGGAAGCGGGCAGGCGCACTCGCGCCGGTGCCCATCTTTTTCGCCAGCCTAGTCTTGAGTTCGTCTTCCCGAACTTTCAGCAATCCGCAGTCGGTGTGGTTGATGATGATGAACTCCTGCGTGTCAAGCAGGTGATGCGAGACGATGAGCGAGCGTAACGCATCTTCGGTGGCGATCCCTCCGGCATTGCGAATCATGTGTGCGTCTCCTGGCTTCAATCCCAGGCAGCGTTCAAACAGGATCCTGGAATCCATGCAGGCGAGGACGGCCAACCGTCGCCGCGGCCGCACCGCCAGATCTCCCAGGTTGTAGTTCTTTACAAATTGTTCATTGGCTTTCAACAGTTCGTCGGCGACTGACAAATTTCTGGCCCTCGCTGTGAGTTCTTCCGGCCGCGAATTTCTTCCACACGCATATTCGGCCGCTGGTTGTTGCACCAGTTTAACCGCTACAATCGCCCCGTGAATATCGACGACACTATCGTCGCCATTGCGACTCCGCCGGGTCGGGGCGGAATTGGGGTGGTGCGGCTTGCCGGACCGCAAGCTCGCCAGATCGCCGAGCCAATGTTGCGGCTGAGACATGAGATGGAGCCAGGCAGGGCAGTTTTCGGGGAGTTGGTAGAACCGAGAAGTGCGGACGCCCTATCTCGCGAAGAAGCAGGCCGGATCGACGAAGTGGTTGTCACTTACTTCCCGAAACCGCACTCTTATACCACGGACGACATCATCGAGATTGCGGCACACGGCTCTCCGGTGGTGCTGCGGCATATCGTCGAGATGTGCATTGCTGCTGGGGCGCGCCTCGCCGAGCCCGGCGAGTTCACCATGCGCGCGTTTCTGAATGGGCGCATCGATCTCACCCAAGCCGAAGCCGTGCGCGACCTGATCAACTCGCAGACTCTTTACCAGGCGAAGATCGCCGCCCAGCAGCTTGAGGGCGCGCTTTCCAAGCGCTTGCAGCCAGTCAAACGGAAACTGGTCGAGTTGATCGCTGTGCTCGAAGCTGGTATCGATTTTGCCGAAGACGACGTCTCCGTCCTTCCCGATGCTGTCATTCTCGAACGGATCTCCGCGGTGCACCAGCCGCTCGAGCAGCTTGCCGCAACTTTCGCTTACGGAAAGATCGTGCATGAAGGATTGACGCTCGCGATTGTCGGACGACCCAACGTAGGCAAGTCCAGTCTCTTCAACCGCCTCGTCGAGCGCGAGCGCGCCATCGTCACGGCGACTCCCGGAACCACGCGCGATCTGGTGAGTGAAACCGTCGCCATCGGTGGCATTCCGATCCAGCTTGTCGACACCGCTGGAATTAGGCAGGCACTTGACGAAGCAGAGTCTATCGGCATTCGGAAATCCATGGAAGCATTAGCTGACGCCGATTTGGTGCTGGTTGTTCTGGACGCTTCGCAGCCAGCCTCAGTGGAAGACGAGGAACTGCTGCGGCAAACACAGAGTCGTCCGGCCATCGTTGTGGGGAACAAATGCGATCTACGAGTCGGAGCCCGGAAGCCGGCCACCGGCGGGCAGTACCAGCCCCTCATCTACGCCTCTGCCCTGACGGGCGAGGGCGTCGCCAAACTACGCAGCGAAATTCTGCGCCACATCGGCGGCGAAACGGGAGCTCAAGCCGAAGCTGGCTTCCTCACAAATGCTCGCCATCAGGGATTGGTAAAAGACTCACTCGCGGCGCTTGACGCCGCTACTGGCGCGATAGGGGCCAGGATTCCGCACGAGATGCTGCTACTCGATCTCTACAACGCCCTTCGGCCACTCGACGCTATCACCGGCGCTACCACTGCCGATGACATCCTCAACTTGATCTTCAGCACGTTCTGTATCGGAAAGTGAGGCGTGATCAGGACGCTAGTGCGAGGGGAGGGACGCCTTCGCAGCGTTGTCCGGCTGAAAGCCAATCTTGTCCAACATCGGTTGGATCTCCGGATTGGACATAAACAATTTCCAGATCAACCCGGTGCGATAATTTTCCACCATGACCACGATCGGGGCTTGGTCGAGCCCCATGTACACGGGCGAAAACCAGTTCTGCGTTAAGTTGAAGGCGTCGCGTGGTCCGTAAACTCCCCAAAGCCGGTCTCCGAGTTGGCGATAGAAAAACTTGAGCGCTGCCATTGAGGCCTCTGGCGTGTAGGGAAACGAAGAGAGTGCGCCGGTCGGGGTGATCGTGCCATTGTCGGTCGCACGGTCGGGAGCGTGGGCTAAATAACCTAACTGATCGTCGCTTGCCGTCAGGCCCCAATCATCAGCACTATAGCCTTGGAAGTGGCCAGGATTCGATTCGCAGTAAGCCTGATCGATGAGCGCGAGATTGCGGTTATTGTCAAAGTAATCGGTGTACCGATCGTGGATGCCGCGAGGATCGAAGCCCATGAACGAATATTGTGTGAAGAATAACGGCCCTCCGGTACCGACGCCCACGTTGAGCTTGATGCCGAAGTAGGTGTGGCCGTTTGAATAGCGATCTCCTTCGTTGGAACCCGACCACCCGCTGCGGTATGCAATTGCGGCTTCCGACTGTCCTGCCCAGCCCGTGTAATAAAGGCTAGCTGGCACCCCATGCGTGGGCGATGCAATGGCCAGCAGGTAAGTGATCATGGTTTCGTTGAATCCAGTCAGCCGGTGATCGATGAACCAGGACCACTGCGGAGACCAATGCCACAACAGCGCGTTGTTTTGAGGAGAACGCCGATACCAATCCCACTCGACGGTTTCCCAAAGCTGGGTAATTCTCCGATAGAGACTTTGGCCGGCTTCACCATCGCCCTTAAAGTACTGGCGGGCGGCCAACAATCCTTCCAGTAAAAACGATGTTTCCACCAGATCGCCGCCATTATCAAACATGCCGAACACCAACATGGTCTGCGCCGTGTTGCCATTTAAGAAGTGAGCCCAGGCGCCGTGATAGCGTGGAGTTTTATCCAGAAAATCCAAGATCTTCGTGAGACGCTCGATGCCTTGCTCTCGGGTAATGAACCCCCGATCCACTCCCACGATGAGCGCCATGATGCCGAATCCGCTGGCACCCGTCGCAACGATGCGCTCATCTCCGGGAACGTTTTCAAGCGTCGCCCCCGCCATCGGATGAGCTCCTTCCCAGTAATAACGAAAGCAGGCTTCCTGCAACATGGTGAGCAATTCATCGTCGGACAACTCTCTCGTGGACGCGGTCGCTGCTCCGGAAAGAGCGGACTGGCGGTAAGATCGATCGACTGCCTTAACCCGGTACGTTGCGGTCACTCCTGAACGCCCAATGAAGTCAGTGTAGCGATTGATGTCCGCACTCTGAATACCGATGGGTTGGAACTTGTGCTTTCCTATCGAGCGATAGATGGCGTAGCTTTGCAGATCACCCTCTGTAACCGGATCCCAACTGATGTCGATATGACGATCGTAGCCTTTGGCTTGTACATTCTTAGGCGCTCGAGGAGCACTCCTCACCTCAGGGGCCACGGGCGTAGCAACGGTCCGGTCATCGATCTTGATCTCGTCGATGATTAATGTTCGAGGCGTGTCGTCCGCAGCACCCTGACTGAAGTACAGGCTGTGAAGCTCACGTGCCTGAAAGGGATGGACAGAGGCAGTCTCAAACTCGCTGAGCGGTAGCCTGACCTGAAACCAACGTTTTGCGGGCACGTCGCCGGAGATGCTGTCAAGCTTTACCGGTGCTGTGAAATCGTGCTCCTCGTCTTCCAATTGTATGAAGGGCAAATCGGCGGCAGGAATCGCTTCCGGCGAATAGCACCACATGTAGAGCGTGTCGCCGCGGAAATCCGTCAACCGGTTGCGCATGCTGACCACTCGCAACTCTGTTTCCCAACTTCCACCCGCCACCGAACGCCAATGCAGGCGCAGAGCATTCGGGGCAGTGAAGAAGTTCTTCTTTTCCACAGGAAGCGCGCCAGACAATAGTTCGATTGTGCTGGGAAATACCGCCCTCCCGCTGCTGTAGTAGTAATAATCAGGCGTAATGCTGTTATCGAACACCACGTGGTTGTAGTAGTCGGTGGGCACGGCCGCACAGCAAGGAAAGACAATTAGGATTACAAAGCAATAAAGGCAGAAAGACGAACGCACCACGTGCTCCCGCTCTTGGCAGATGGAGAGAGTTTTTGTTGCACTCAAACTCGCAGTTTAACATAGGAAAATGAAGCATCGGGGAAGGATGTCTCCACTCCTCCAGGGAGACCTCTTGGCTGGATGATAGATTCAGGTATAGCGTTCTTGCGTCAAAGTGTTGCCCCTATGGTGTTGGCGTTTGATTCGAGGACTGTGTCCAGTTGACAACCAAAAGCCCGGCCTCAAGCTCCGTACCTTCAGCACGGTCCACAGCGATCAGGAATACACAGATCGTCGGTGTCCTGCTTCTATTCGCCGTGGTGTATGTCGGATCACTCTTTTCGCCCGGGATGCAGGACGATGCAGACTCAACTCACGCGGAGGCCGCGCGCGAAATGTACGTCACGCACAACTTCGTGACGCTGAAAATAAATGGCAACCGCTACCTGGAAAAAGCTCCGCTGATGTACTGGGCAGTTTCTTTGTGCTACTTCTTCTTTGGCACGAATGAATTCGCCGCGCACTTGCCGGTTGCGCTGTCTATGTTGTTTCTTGTGGTACTGGCCTTGCGCTGGGGACGTCGTGCTTTCGGCGATCGCGCCGCGGTTTACGCGGGACTGTTCGTTGCAACAGCGGCGGGGTGCTATCTCTTCACGCGAATCCTGATCCCGGAAGCCATTCTCAGTTTTTTCATTGCCGCGTCATTCTACTTTTTCGCCACGGGCCTGGAAGACACCTATGCCTGGCGCTGGTATGGCGGCTACGCCTGCATGGCGCTGGCAGTACTCACCAAGGGACTGCTCGCCATCGTCGTCGTCGGATTGGCCTTGCTGCTATACGTTGCAATCAGCGGCGAGTGGAGGCGCTGGCACGAGTTCCGTCTCTTCACCGGCACGCTGCTCTTCCTGGCGGTTGCCGCCCCCTGGCACTTGCTCGCGGGCATCCGTAATCCACACTTCTTCTGGTTCTACTTCGTGAACGAACACTTTATGCGCTTCCTGGGCAAGCGCATTCCAAAGGACTACAACAAACAGACCAATTCCCTCTATTGGACCCTACACCTTGTGTGGCTGTTCCCCTGGAGTTTTTACCTGCCAGTGGCCCTACGGCGTCCGATTGCAGAGTGGATGGCACGCCGCAAGCTGGGTGCAGCCAAGATACCCCGGCCACCGCTGAACTTCCGCTCCAGAACCGAATTACTCTGCCTGGCCTGGGCCGGAGTGACGCTCGTCTTTTTCTCGTTCTCCACCAATCAGGAGTACTACACGTTTCCAGCCTACTTCCCGATCCTGTTGCTGATTGCCGCGAGGCTCGCAAATGACGAAGAGTCGGGTTCGCGGCGCTGGCTTCTATGGACCTCGGGGGTACTTGCGCTGATCTGCATAGCTATTTCGGCCGTGCTGGCAGCAGGGCTGTGGAACTCACGCCACATTCCATTCGTGCCTGACATTGGCACTGTGCTCGCTAAACCGAACCTTCAAGCCGAAACGCTTTCGATGGGACATATGCTCGATCTGACGGGGGAATCTTTCGCTGCGCTGCGCCTCCCGGCAATTCTGGCTGCCATTGTCCTGCTGATAGGGCCGGCCTTTGCATTCTGGCTGCGGCGGCGCGGCGCACAACTCGCCGCAACGTGGACAACTGCCATCACCATGGCAGTGTTCCTGATCGCAGCACACATCGCTCTGGTACGCTTCGATCCTTTCCTTGGATCGCGAAGCATGGCCCGGGAAATCGCTCCTGAACTAAAGCCCACCGACCGCGTGATGATTTACGGCGATCAGTCGTTTGGCTCGTCGCTATTGTTCTACTTGAGGCGGCCGCTTGAACTAGTCAATGGAAACACGACTTCCATGTGGTGGGGATCCACATATCCCGATGCTCCGCGTATTTTTCTGGACGATCAGGGACTGCTGCGGGCGTGGAATTCGAACGAGCGAGTTTTTCTTTTTGTACCGCAGCACGAACGCGCGAAAGTGGGAGCGCTGCTGCCAGGACGGCTGCACATAGCCAGCGAAATGTCAGGCAAAGTGATCTTTACTAACCATCCCTAGAGGCCGGAGACTACAGAAACTCCCTGCTTCGCAGTTGGCAGAGAGTAGCCTGACTTCACCGCATCCCTCCGGAACATTTGCACCGTTTCCTGCGAGAACTCATGCAGGTCTTTACCCACGAGAGGAAGTTTCTTCAGAATGTCAGTCGTCGCCGTAATGACGTGGCATCCAATCTCGTCTGCCTGAAAAACGTTGAGCAGTTCCCGCGGACTGGCCCACATGAGTTGAGCGTTCGCGTCGTTGACAATGGCCACCGCTTCGCGCATTAGGGGCACAGGATCGCGGCCGGTGTCGGCGATACGGCCGGCAAATACGGAAACGTAGGCGGGCGCGTTGCCCTGGAGTGCCGCGCAAACATCCCGCACCTGCTCCAGCGTGAGCAGCGCGGTCACGTTCAATTGAATTCCTTCGCCGGAAAGCCGCCTGACTAGATCGTACGTAGACGCTCCGTTTGTGTTCATCACAGGGATCTTGACAAAGACATTCTCACTCCAAGCCGCAATGTGCCGGGCCTGCTCCTCCATCTCCGGTTCTTCATCGGCAAACACTTCAAACGAGATCGGGCAGTCTTGAATGGTTGCCAGCAGATCCAGCGCAAACTGCTGATAATCCGTAACTCCCGTGGCTCGCATCAAGGTGGGATTGGTTGTGAAACCTTTGATATAAGGCTGGCGGTATAGCTCGAGGATGCTGGCCTTGTCAGCCCCGTCCGCGAAGATTTGTATGCGCAAGTCGGACACAGACTTCATGCGGGACGCGCTCCTTTTGGCGTGGAACGGATGATCCAGTCAGCCGCTTCGCGGAGAGACCCTACTCGCAAGTCGGGAACACGGTCTGGAGGTCTCTCCGAATAGCCGTAATCGATAAGAATGGTCCTACATCCTGCATTATAACCGGCCTCGATGTCGCGCCATCGGTCGCCAACCATGAAGCTGGCCGGTAGATCGATGTTATGCTTCCGCGCCGCGTCGAGAAGCATTCCCGGCAAGGGTTTGCGGCAGTCACACTTGTCCTGATCGGTGTGGCAACACACGAGGATATCGTCGAGCGGAAGACGTGCGAATAGAGACTGATGCATCGCGTCAAGCGCCTGGCGTGACTGCTTTCCTCGCCCGACATCGGGCTGGTTGGTCACAACCAGCAATTCATAGCCGTGTGACTTCAGGTCCTGCAACGCTTTTGGAACATCGGGAAGTATTTCCAATTCTTGCGGCGTGGGCGGCGGAAACGGCTTGCCTTCTCGAACAAAAGCCCGGTTGATAACGCCGTCGCGGTCAAGGAAGACGGCGCGCCGTTTGCCGCCCGGCCCCATCGATTCCCATTTCGTCGCCTGAATCTTTATCGCCGGATGCGAAACCAGCAGATGCCAGACAACCGCCTGGAAAGCTTCAGTATGCGGAGTAGTGTGCGCAGGATTCACCGTGGGAATCAGCACGCAAGCATCGGCAACGGTTGCGGTATAACCGCCGTCGCGGCCAACGATGCCGATGATTTTTGCGCCGACCGACTTCGCATACTTCAGAGCGGCAACCAGGTTCGGGCTTATGTTTTGCTCAACGTTTCCACCACCAACCGAGAAAATCAGCAGCAAATCGTCGGCGCGCAGTCGGCTCGTGCGCAGCCAGCTATCGAAGATCGAACTCCAGCCTTCATCGTTCGTGCGTGCAGTCAGCTCCGATACGTTGTCCGTGGGCGCGTAAGCCTCGATGCCCGCAATCTTGCGAAAGTCATTGACGGCATGCGAAGCATTGGCCGCGCTTCCGCCCACTCCGAGAATAAACAGGCGGCCGCCCGCGGCGCGAGTGCCAGCGAGCAGTCCGGCAGCTTTTTCAATACTCGCCACATCCAGCTTCGCTATGATCTCGCTTGCCTCGGCGAGAAAATCCTCGGCAAAGCTTGCCCTATGAAAGCTGCGGCTGCTCATTTCCGCAGGGCTCCTCGTCGGCTCAAGAAACTCGTCATCTGTTTCAATCCTGCTGGCGAACCTATTTCATAAAAGCGCTCATGCACTTCCACGGCGGCCAACTCCCCGCTCTGGAGAAGCTCTGTATAAACGTCGGCCAGGTCCATCGTCCCCGTTCTGACAAAAGCTTCCGCCCGAAAAACTCCCAACCCATAATCGATATAACGCATAGGGGAAGTGCGACTCTTCTTGTTGTAAGCCTGTATGCGCCCCGCTTCAAATTCCACATTGCTGGCATCCCACTGCCCGTCGTTACGGAATATCGTCATCAGGCCCAGCTTCCCGCTTTGCAAGAATTCCTTCTCAATCGCGGCATAGTCGCAGGCCAGATACGAATCGCCATACATCGCGAAGAAACGTTCTCCCAGCTTCGGTAGAGCGCTTCTGATTGCTCCAGCCGTGCCCAACAGCGTTTTCCCATCGTAGGAATACTCGACCTTCACTCCGAAAGCGCTGCCATCGCCGACGGCGTCCTCAATCATCTCACCCAGATGACCGACGCACAGGATTACTTGTTGGATGCCGCTGGTTTGCAGGAGCCGCAATTGGTGCGCCACAAACGGTTCGCCGCCTATTTGGACCAGTGACTTCGGAACTTTTGCCGTCAGCGCTCCCAGACGCGTTGCCAAGCCGCCGGCAAGTATAGCCATAGGTAGCATGGTTTCTAGGAATGCGCTAGAACCGAAGTTCCGCTGAAGTCAAACTGCAACCGCACCTCGCGCAATCCGGCGCTTCGCATGGCAGATCGAAGACGAGTTTTGTCCTCAGTGTAGAGCAGCAGAAATCCCCCACCACCGGCGCCGATCAGTTTGCCGCCAAGTGATCCGTGGGCGCGCGCCAAATCATACATTTCATCAATGAATCCGCTGCTCATCCCTGGAGACCGCTTCTTCTTGTGCTCCCAATGCACGTGCATGAGTGCAGCAAACTCGCGCAGATCGCCCGCCAGCAGCGCGTCCCGGCTTTCGTGCCCCAGTTGCTTGGTGAAGTGCAGATTCTCCAGCATCTCGCTGGCGTTCTCGCGGGTCCGCGTATCTTGATCGCGCAAAACTTCTGCCGCCGAGCGCGATGCTCCAGTGAAGAACAGCAGCAAACTATCCTCGAGATTAGCCAAGGTCTCAGAGGCAATCTTCAAAGGCTCCGCAACCACACGGTCGTCTGGCAGAAACTCGAAACAAGTGATCCCGCCAAATGCCGCGATGTACTGATCTTGCTTGCCGACCGGTTCCTTTAGTAAATCGATTTCGATGTGACAGGCCTGCTCCGCCAATTCCTGCGGAGGCACAAAATTCCGTTTCATGGTGTGCAGCGCCCGCAGCAGCGCGGTCGTAAAGCTCCCAGACGAACCCAAGCCTGTACCGGCGGGGATGTCGGAGAGGCTGACAATCTCGAGGTACGGTCCCGTCACCCCGGTCAACTGCAGCGCTTCCCGAATGATGGGATGCTGAATTTCCTCCCAACGCTCCACATCTTCCAGCTTTGAGTACTTCAAGATGATCCGCGGGCGAAACGCCTCGTTGATCGTGATGTAGACGTATCGATTGATTGCAGCGGAGAGTACAAAGCCTCCGTGCTTCCGGTAGTACGAGGGAAGATCGGTGCCTCCTCCACCCAATGAAATTCGCAACGGACTTCGTGTGATGATCAAACGATGGGTTCCCTAGAGGCCGGTAAGTATAGCGTATCTAAGTTCCGGACCTCACAACTCCGTCTTCACCGCTGCGGCGTCTGCACTCACGAATTTGATTGTGGCCAAGACCGCCTCTCGTATACCCAGTCGCGGCCGCCAACCCAGGGCGCGGATGCGCGAGCAGTCCAGCAGGATAAATGGACTATCCCCGACCCAGCCGCGGTCGCCGCCTGAGTACGTCAACTTCGGATGCAGACCGAGATGCTCACAAATCCAGGCGATAGAATCGTTGACCTCGCAATATTCGTCCGTCCCCAGATTGAAGATGTTCACCCTACCATCCGCTCTGTCGATGGCAGTAAGAATAGCGGCGATGCAATCCTGCACATACAAATACGATTTTTTCTGATGGCCGTTGCCCAACACATGAAGATGTTCCGGATGCTCGGCAAGCTGCTGGTAAAAATCGAATACGTGTCCATGCGTGTACCGCTCCCCCAGGATCGACACAAATCGAAAAATGTAGCCTTGCTGGCCGAATCCTTCGCAATAGGCGTGGATCAGACCTTCCGCTGCCAGTTTGGATGCGCCGTAAAGGGAGGTCTGAATGGGAAAAGGACACGTCTCTGGCGTCGGAAAAATATTTGGCTCTCCATATACCGATCCCGTTGAAGAAAACACGATCCGCTTGCAGCCTTGCTCACGCATGGCCTCCAGCACGTTCCAGGTTGCGATCGTATTTTGATCCAGATCCTTGCGGGGATGATCGGTTCCAAAACGTACGTCGGCATTGGCGGCGAAATGGACCACCAGTTCCGCTCCCTCCATGGCTTGTGACAGATTCTTGCGGTCGAGTAAATCTGCCTTATGAAAAATAAACTGAGGATGCTTAGCGGCGCTTTGCAGAAAGCGCTGCTGTCCGGTGGACATGTTATCGAATCCAACGACGCTGTGACCTGTGGAAAGCAGTCGATCGACCATATTGCTGCCGATAAACCCAGCCGCACCCGTAACGAAAACCCGCAATCGAACCTCCCACTGAGAGAAGGAAACAGATTTTCAAATGTTTAAAGAAAGTCCGCTAACTTCGATCCGAAGATGACTGACGGAGCGCAATTCGCGTTCCCTTCAATTCGAAGCGGCTGTCGCGCCACACATAGCGTAACTTCAAATAACTGGCGAACCATACAGCAAAACCGAGTACGTCGCGCAGCGGATAAAGCCACGGCGCGCGCCGTATTTTCCGATCTCGAACCACTGTCCAGCCTATAAGCCATGCTTCGGCCAGGCGGTTTAGCACCGCTATCCCCAGCAGAATCGCTCCAATTCCCCAGTGTCCCAGTAAACCTGCCGCGCCCAATCCGACCAGACCGTAGGGCATGGCGAAGATGAGTCCACTTCCGAAGTGGCCTTTGGGACGAGAATAGCGCGTGGTTTGCGCCCACCGCAGCTGGTTTTGCCACATGTGGCGGAACGACTTCTGGTTCACCACATGATCGATGACGTGCCTCGACAGCACGACGCGGTAGCCCGCCTTCGCGATCAGGTTGCCAATGGCGAAATCGTAAGCAATATAATCCCGCAGCGCAGTGTAACCGCCAATGCTTGCTAGTGAATCCTTGCGCACCACGGTGGTTGGACCTAACCCGAACTTCATTCCTTCGAGCAGATTCGCCACCAGCACTCCGGCCGTCATTTCCACCGACATGCCGGCGGCCGTGAGCCCGGAGAAGAATCCCGCAGCATTCTTGCCGCGATAAACGCACGTTACCATGCCCACCTGCGGGTCGAGCAAGGGCGGCACGATTTCTCGCAGATAACGTGCGTCAACCTCTACGTCGCTATCCGTCGTCACCAGAATTTCGTGCGCGGCCGCCTCTGCCATGCAGTGAAAGGCGTATACCACCGGATTCGGCCACGGTGTTCCAGTCACCAGAATACGAGTCCGGATGAGCGGATAGCGCGTGCTAACTTCCCGTACCACTTCGAGCGCTGGATCGTTCGCTTCGTCCGCAGCAAACAGAATTTCGTAGTCGGGATAATCTTGCCGGAAAAAGCTTTCGATGTTCTCCCTGAGTTGCGCTTCCAAACCGTGTACTGGCTTGAGCACGGAGACTGGAGGAAGGTGCGCATCGTCGGGAACGGAATGAAGCTGTCTGCGCGCGTCCGCGTGAAATCGAATGACTCCCACCGCCGCGAGGCCAAGAAACACAGCCGAAGACAAAGTACCTATTACGGCCACACCCAAAACGGAATATAAAATCAGCCACATCAAATTTGCATTGTCCTCAATAGAACCGTCGTCGGCCGCACCGTCAATTAACCGGTGCGAATACACCTGCTGACCATCAGAACAGCAACTCACACTATACATTTCCGTTCGGCACAGGCGTAAGGCGCACGTTCTTCTTCCTAATGAAACTCGGAAGACTCTAAGGAAACGGATCTTGTAGCACTTGCGGCTCGCCTCAGCGGGCACGCACTCTGTTGGGCACGCCGATTGCTCAATGAAACTCCAAGGTTCCGTAGCGCGAAATGACGAGTTTGCGGCTGCTGCCAGTGCCAGGCCCGGCGGCTGAGCGGAGTCTGCATACGAGGAGGACAGCCATGCACATTCACCCCAACCAGATCAATGCGAACGTTCAAATGGATGCTCTCTACGCGGCAGAGAAGGCCGCCGCCAAACGAGAAGTTGAGTGCACCAGAAGGAAGCTGCTGGAGTTTGCCTCGGAACTAGCCGGAGCGACTGATTCCGGAGAAGACTGCATTGTGAAACTGGGGGCACATGAAGAAAGTGGGAAGCAACAAAGCCAACAGAACCAAGCTGGCCGGAAGAGACAAGAAAAACAGGGTGACTCAGAGGCCGCAAATAACTCGATTTCGGACTGGGTCTAGCCAATATCGACCCTAGGATGCAACACTGCGGACAAAACTTGTTAAGTTTCTGTATTACTTCGAAAGCCCGGCAAGCGCATCCCGGAACATCGCATCGAATGAACCGCTCTTCCCGTTCTTGACCACAGCCGCCAGTGCTTTCTCGGCTGCGGGTCGCTGATAGCCCAGGTTCAGCAACGCAGACAGAACATCCTGTTCCATTGCACTCATGGCAGGAGCGGCAAGCGTGGAAGTCCCCACCGCTTCGGGTAGTTTGTCCCGCAGTTCGAGCACCATGCGTTCGGCA
>Ga0208937_1000933_pt1 | contig 15411 bp, 15 predicted proteins | sample June2015DPH_11_5_FD_184705 | JGI IMG/M metagenome (GOLD analysis project Ga0208937, IMG submission 184705) | Peatland microbial communities from SPRUCE experiment site at the Marcell Experimental Forest, Minnesota, USA - June2015DPH_11_40... | ecosystem: Environmental > Terrestrial > Soil >...
CCCAGCGGATAGAGCTTGACCAGCTTGTCGCGGTTGGCGTCGACCCACTGCTTGTCGTGCAGGGTCTCGACCAACCCGAGTGCCAAAGTATTCGCGGTGGTACCCGAGCGGCCGAATTCGCGCGCCAGCGATTTCATCAGAGCGATCGTGCCGGCGCGGGCGGCGGCGACAACCGCCAAACCCGATTCGCCGATCCGTGAGGAATCGCCGACGATACTGACGATGCGGCCATTCTTGCCGGCATGGAGATGCGGCGCGGCGGCGTAACAGCAATGAATCGCGCCGTAGAGGCAGGCGTCGATCTGGCGATGCCAGTCCTCGGGCTTGGTCTCCATGAAGCGCCGCCGTATCGCCAGTCCGGCGTTGTTGATCAGGATATTGAGGCCGCCGAAATCCTTGACGATATCATCGACCATCGCCTTGACCGCGGCAAAGTCGGCCACGTCGGTCTGATAGGCTTTGGCCTTGCCGCCTTTCGCCGTGATCTCGGTGACCAACACATCGGCTTCCTCGGGTGAGCCGCGGTAATTGACGGCGACGTTGGCGCCTTCTTTGGCGAGGCTCAGCGCGACTTCGCTGCCGACGCCGCTGGTGGCGCCCGTCACCAAGGCGATCTTGTCTTTCAGTCCGAGATCCATGTTCGTTCTTTCACAGTTTGGCTTTCGCCCGTGCCGCTTCGATGAGGCGGAACAGGCGCTCCGGCGTTACCGGGAGTTCGTTGATTTCAATTCCAAGCGGCGCGAGCGCGTCGGCAAGCGCGTTGGCCAGCGCCGCCGGCGCGCCGATGGTGCCGCCTTCGCCCATGCCGCGAAAGCCGCCCAGCGTGGTCGGCGAGACGCTTTCCAGGTGGGCCAGTTGCATCGGCGGGATTTCGCAGGCCGACGGCACGAGATAATCGACCAGGCTCGCGGTGTTGAGCTGGCCTTGTTCGTCATAGACGACTTCTTCGTAAAGCGCGGCGCCGATGCCCTGCGCGACGCCGCCGTGAACCTGTCCGTCGACGATCAGCGGATTGACCAGCCGTCCGCAATCCTCAGCGACGGCGAAGCGTTCGATGCGGATTTCATAGGTTTCCGGATCGATCTCCACCATGGCGATGTGTGTTGCCGAGGTCGTGGTGCCGAACACCGGATCGTAGGTCTTGGTGGCGGCGAGTTCGTCGCGCGCTTCCGGCGGCAGCCGCTCCGTTTCCGCATAGACGGCGTGCGCGACCTCGCCGAACGTCACGGAGCGGTCGGTGCCGGCGACTGAAACTTTTCCATCCGCGGCGACAAGATCGGTGGCCGCGGCCTCGAGCAGGTGCGAAGCGGCATTGAGGAGCTTCTCGCGCACCGCTTGCGCCGCCAGCGTCGCCGCACCGCCGGCCAGCACCATACTGCGGCTGGCGTAGGTGCCGGTACCAGCGGGCACGGCGGCGCTGTCGCCCTGCAGGATGCGCACATCTTCGAAACGGGCGCCGAGATGTTCGGCAACGACCTGGGCGAGCGTCGTCTCCAGACCCTGGCCGTGCGAAGCGACGCCGAACGCCGCGGTGACCGCGCCGCCCGAATCGATGCGGACGACGGCCGTTTCGGTGCCGGTCGCGATCGGCATGCCGGGAGCGACGGAGATGCGCGAACCGATGCCGGTCAATTCCGCGTAACAGGCGATGCCGATACCGACCCAGCGGCCGGCGGCGCGTCGCTCCTTCTGCTTGGCGCGCAGGTGATCGTAGCCGATCGCGGCGCAAGCGGCGTGCAGGCATTCCTGAAAGCCCGATTTGTCCCAGACGATGCCGGAAGCGACTTTGTAGGGCAGCTCGTCGGCGCTGATGAGGTTTCGCAGCCGGATCTCCTTGGCGTCGATCCCGATTTTCGCCGCCGCCAAATCCATCAGCCGTTCCATGACGAAGGTCGAAATCGGCCGGCCGACGCCGCGGTAAGGACCGGTCGGCGCCTTCGAGGTCGCCACCGCCTGCACGCGGCCGCGGTAGTTCGCAACGCGATAGGGGCCGGGAAGAAAGCTGACCACCTGCACGGGCTCGAGCGCCGCGGTCCAAGGATAAATCGAGTAGGCGCCGACGTCGCCGATAACATCCGCACGTAACGCTAGCACCCGGCCTTCGTTATCGAGCCCGAGTTCGGCGTCGACGATCTCGTCAAAACCTTGGCTGCTGGCGGTGAGGTCTTCCATGCGGTCGCTGGTCCATTTTACCGGGCGCGCCAACCGCCGCGCTGTGGCGCAGACGAAAATCTCCTCCGGGTAGAGCGAACCTTTGCCGCCGAAACCGCCGCCCACGTCCGCCGCGACGACGCGGATTCGGTCGCCGGGAATGCCGAACGCCAGCGCCAACGCGTCGCGCACGATGCCCGGCACTTGCGTGGCGGAATGCAGCGTCAGCGTGTCGTTGTTCGATTCCCACTCGGCAAGACATGCGCGCGGCTCGATCGCCACCGCGGTCTTGCGGCGCATGCGGAATCTGCCTTCGACCGTTACCGGCGCGGCGGCTAGCGCCGCGTCGACATCGCCGCGCTTGAACTCGCGGCTCAGCAGCACGTTGGTACCGGCTTCCTCATGCAACAACGGCGCTCCGGCGCGTAACGCCTGTTCCGGATCGATAACGACAGGCAGCGGCTGGTAATCGATGGTGACGAGCTCGAGCGCATCCTCGGCGTGATAGCGGCTTTCGGCGACAATGCCGACGACCGGCTCGCCGACATAGCGCACCTTGCCGCGCGCCAGCGGCACAATTGGCGTCGCGTAATAATCCTTCATGCGCGAGGTCGCGAACACCGGTTTGACCGCGTCGCTCAAGTCCTCCGCGGTGAACACCGCAATGACGCCCGGCGCGCCGCGCGCCGCTGAGCAGTCGATGCCGCGAATGCTTGCATGCGACTGATCGCTCCTTCGGAAGGCAACGTGCAGCACGCCTACCGGCTGGCGGTCGTCGGTATAGGCGCCGCGCCCAGTGAGCAGGCGCGGGTCTTCGGTGCGCTTGATGCGGGCGCCGACAATCTTCGGCCGGGCGTGGATTTCGTCCACGTCACTCATAGGCGTCGGCGCCCTTGCGCAAGCTCGCCCATTGCGCGTCGTCGTGGCCGCACAGCACCGTGGCGCCGCCCGCCTCGATGCGCCTGACCTCGGCGAGCGACTTGACCAGCGCGTCGGCGTTCCAGGTATTGCGGGGAATGACGCCGGTATCCAGCGTCGCCCGCAGACTGACGGTGTCGGAGGCCAACAGCAACGTCCCGGATTTTTCCAGCGCGACCAGCACGCCGCTCGAGCCCGGCGTATGGCCGGGCAGCGGGATTACTACGATGCGCCCGTCGCCGAACAGATCGCGCTCATCATCGAGCGCTTCGGTCGGTGCGGATTGCTCCCACTCGGCGGCGACATAGCCGGCCTTGTCGGCGCCCGGCGCCCGCGCCGCCTCGACCTCTTTGGCATGGATGACGAACGTGGCGCGTTTGAAGAAGGTGTTGCAGCCGCAATGGTCGGGATGCAGATGCGAGCACACGACCACGTCGATGTCGTCGCATTGCAGCCCGATACTGGCGAGTGCGTTGACGACGTTATCGCCGGGCCGCATCACCGGCATCATGACCTTGGCGAGACCGCCCCAACGGGCTTCCGCGCTTTCCGCCACCGTCGGATGACAGCCGGTATCGAACAGCACGTTGCCTTGGCTGTGGCGCAGCAGAATGCAGGATACCGGCACGTCTATGGTTTCGCCGCGCACGGCGTCGGCATCGTACATCGTCTTGCGCACGCGCAGACGGCCGCCGGACAGGACGTGCATCTTCATCAAACGTCTCCGGATTTGCCGACCACGGCGCGGATCGCTTTGACGATGTGCTCGTAGCCGGTGCAGCGGCACAGATTGCCGGACAGGCCTTCGCGGATATCGTCATCGGTGGCAAGGGGATATTTTTTGATAAGGTCGGTGGCCGTCATCAGCGTGCCCGGCGTGCAGAAGCCGCACTGCAACGCGTGATGCGCGTGAAACGATTCCTGCAACGCATTCAAGTGCCCGATGCTGCCGAGGCTTTCCACCGTTTCGACGCTGCGGCCGTCGGCCTGCACCGCGAACATCAGGCATGAGCGCACGCTGTCGCCGTCGACGAGCACGGTGCAGGCGCCACAGACGCCGTGCTCACAGCCGACATGGGTGCCGGTCAGGCCGACTGTCTGGCGCAGGAAATCGGCAAGCAGCAGCCGCGGCTCTACGGCCGCTTGCCGGGATTCGCCGTTGACGATGATCGTGATTTTGCGCGTCTTGTTCATGCGGCGCTCGCGGTAGCGCGGCGCCAGGCGGCGGCGAGCGCCCGGCCCGTCAGCACGCCAGCGAGATGCCGCCGGTAATCCGCCGAGGCATGCAGATCGGTCTCGGGCTCGATGGCGGCGCGGACGCCGTCGATCGCGCGGCTGGTCAGATCCGGTTCGAGCGCATGGCCGATCAGCAGGGCTTCGGCCGCCACGGCACGTAACGCGGTCGGGCCGACGCCGGTGAGAGCGATGCGGGCTTGCGCGATCGCGCCCGCTACGACCGTCAATGTGACCGCCACGGCGGCCAGTGCGAAATCGCCGTGGCGGCGCGCGACCTCCGCGAAGCCCCAGCCGGTCTGCGGCGGCAATTTCGGCAGCGCGATCTCGGTGACGATGTCGCCGCCGGCGAGATCGACCGTCAGCGCGTCCAGGAAAAAGTCGCGCGCGGCGACCGTTCGCTTGGCGGAGGCCGAAGCGATGTGAAACTCGGCGTCGAGCAATAGCGCCAGCATCGGCAGCTCGGCCGCCGGATCGCCGTGCGACAGGCTGCCGCCGATGGTGCCGCGGTTGCGGATCGCCAAATGGGCCACATGGCTCATGGCGCAGGACACGACCGGCAAGTGCCGGGCAATGACCGGCGACGTCTCGAGCTGATGGTGGCGCGTCAGCGCGCCGACGCGAATGTCGTTCTCGGTCTCGGCGATGAAGGCTAGGCCCGGGATGCGATTGATGTCGACGAGAATCGACGGCCGCAACAGGCGGAAATTGAGCATCGGAACGAGGCTCTGCCCGCCGGCGATGATCTTGGCGTCGGCGCCGGCCGCGGCCAATGCCGCAACCGCCATGTCGAGGCTGTCGGCGGCGATATAGTCGAAGGACGCAGGCTTCATCAGTCAGCTATCGAGCAGCGCCACGCAGCGCGTCCCGATACTCGATGCTTGGCATCATGTTCGCAGGATCCGAAACAATTCCAGTCTTCGGCGCGCTCGAAAGATCGATGATCTGCACGACTAGCTCCTCCCCACGGCAAGATGAGCCGTTGCGGGCGACTTTACGCGCCGTTCCTTCGTTTAGCGTACGGTAGTTTGCGCTTGATGCAACCGTTTGATTTGGCGGCCGATCGCGCTCAATGGCGGTCAAACCGCCGGCTGTTTTCGGGGCGCGGCACCGACTCGATCGGGGAGATCATCCGCCGCCGACCGCGCGAATTCACCGAAACCCGCAATCAAGTGCAAACTGGCACGGCCGAAAGGAACCATTTTCCCGCTCTTGCGGATTATCCCAGATACCGCTAAATAGGCATGATCGAGTTTTCGGGCCGAACGACTAGGCCACGCAGCGACAACGCGCCTGACTGACGATCTTTCACCAAAATCTCGAGCGAACCGGGCCGTGCATCTTGCGCGGCTCATATCTTGATTCCTAAGCAGGAGTGTCCCGTGAGCAACGGAACAGTGAAGTGGTTCAACGCGCAGAAGGGTTACGGGTTCATCCAGCCCGACGGTGGCGGCAAGGATGTCTTCGTCCACATCAGCGCCGTTGAGCGCGCCGGGTTGCGCGAGCTGAGAGAAGGCCAGAAAGTCGCGTTCGAGGTCGTGGTGGACCGCAAGACCGGCAAATCGGCCGCCGAGAATCTGAAGACCGTCTGACGAAAAGGCGAGACCGCAGCGGCGGTCTCGCTACACGTTCGATCTCGCCTCTTATGGCAGCCCGGCCGGCTATTTGTAATAGCCGACGCCGCAGCCTTGGTCGCCGAACCGCGTCATAAAGGATTCCTTTGGCACGGGCTCGGTCGTTCCGGGCCTCGGGTAGCTATATTGCACCGTGATGACGCTTCCCGGCGCCGAGTTCTTGATTGCATCGTAGGCTCTCTGTCCGAACGGGTCGTCCTTGAGCTTCAAGGCGCGGGCGTCCGTGCCCATCAGGGCCGGATTCGGGTGCGCCGTGAATTTGCCGTCGGCCATGTTGGTGCAGAAGACGTAGAGGTCGCGGTCGTGGAATTGCTTGTTGGTCTTGTCATTGAATTCGGCAAGCGCCGTGGTCTCACCGGCCTTGAGCGCGGCAACGGCGCGCTCAAGCATGGCTTTGGCTTCCGCCGCGGTGATTGCTGAGCGCCGGCTAAGCCAACGCTCCATAACAATGTATCGGAAGTCCGGACCGCGTCGCGCTGCGATGGCGCGCAACCGCAGTCCCGGAGTAAGATAAATTGTGATCACCGCCCGCCATTTCTCTTGGTCATGGCAAGGCCGCGAGGTCGGGCTCGGGCTCGACGAGGCCGGCGAGGGGCCGCTCGTTGTGCTGTTGCCGGCCTTGAGCTCGATTTCAAGCCGCGGCGAGATGCGCCCGCTCATGGAGCGGCTGGCCCGTGATTTTCGCGTCGTCGCCGTCGATTGGCCCGGTTTCGGCACGCAGCCGCGACCGCCAATGCACTGGACGCCCGATGCCTTGTCGGCGTTCGTGCAATATCTCTTTCAATCGCTCATTACCGAGCCCGCGCCGCGCGTCGTCGCCGCCGGGCACGCCGCCACTTATGTGCTGCACCACGCGGCTCGTCATCCCGGTGCGCTGGATCGTATCGTTCTCGTCGCTCCGACTTGGCGAGGGCCGCTGCCGACCATGGCCGGCGGCGATCGTCCGTTCTTCGCCAAGATCAGGCGCGTCGTCGAGGCGCCTTTGATTGGTCCGCTGCTTTATCGCCTCAACGTCAACGACTTTGTGGTGAGCAAGATGGTTGCCGGTCACGTCTACAGCGATCCGGCGGCGTTGAGCGGAGCGCGAATGGCGGATAAGCGAAAGGTCGTCGCGGCGCCGGGAGCGCGTTTCGCCTCGGTGGCCTTCGTCACCGGCGGCTTGGATCGAGTGGCGACAAGGGACGATTTCCTGGCGCTTGCCGCGCGGACCGCTTCGCCGCTTTTGCTCGTCTATGGCGCCGAGACGCCGCCGCGCTCGCGCGCCGAGATGGAGGCCTTGGCGGCGCTGCCCCGCGTCCGCACCGAGCGCTTGCCGCGCGGCAAGCTCTCCGTGCACGAAGAATTTCCCGACGACGTTTACGCCGCCATAAAACCTTTCCTCGCCGAATAATCGACCCGCTACTGCAGGCTGAAAGCCGGTCAATGCGCCGCCGGCAAGCCGGGAATTGCCACACCGAGGGTCTGTATGATGAGGAAGGTGTTGAGGACGAGCACCACGGCCGTGGCGGCCAAGGCCGCAACGCGGGTCAGCCGGCCATTGGTGAAGGCGCCCATGATATCGCGCCGGCCGGTGAAGATCAGAAGCGCGATCATCGGCAGCGGCAGCGCAATACTGAGCACGACTTGGCTGACGACCAGCGCGTTCGTTGCGTTGACGCCGAGACCGACGACGACGAATGCCGGCAGCATCGTGACCAGCCTGCGGACCCAGATCGGGATGCGGAATCCAACGAAGCCCTGCATGATCATCTGTCCGGCCATTGTTCCGACCGTGGAAGCCGACACGCCCGAGACGACGAGCGACAGCAAAAACACCCCGGCCGCTGCAGCACCGAGCAGCGGCGTCAAAGTGTGATAGGCCGTTTCGATCTCCGCCACATCGGGATGGCCGGCGTGGAACGCGCCCGATGCCATCATCACCATCGCCATGTTGACGAGCCCGGCGACGGTGAGAGCGACGATGACTTCCTGGTTCGAGAAGCGCAGAACCTTGCGCCGCTCGCCGTCGTCGCGAACCGGCATCCGCCCCTGCGTCAGGCCGGAATGCAAATAGACCGCATGCGGCATGACGGTTGCGCCGATAATGCCGACGGCGAGCAACAGGGCTGCGGCGTCGGCGAGCTGCGGCGTGAAGGTGTGAACGGCCGCCGATGCCCAATCGACCGGAGCAATGAACATCTCGACCAGGTAGCAGAGCCCGATCACGCTCACCATCGCGCCAATGATCAGCTCGATCGGCCGGAAGCCGAAGCGCTCGAACATCAGGAGGCCGTAGGTCACAACCGCGGTCACGGCCATTCCGGCAAGCAGCGGCATATGCAACAGCAGGGCAAGGCCGATGGCGCCGCCGAGAAATTCGGCGAGATCGGTCGCCATGGCGGCGATCTCGCTGACGACCCACATCGCCCAAACGACCGGTCGCGGAAAATGGTCGCGGCACAGTTCCGCGAGGTTGCGGCCGGTGACGATGCCGAGCTTGGCCGAGAGGGCCTGAAACAGCATCGCGATCACATTGGCGAGCAACACCACCCAGAGCAGGCCGTAGCCGTACTTCGCTCCCGCCTGGATGTTGGTCGCGAAGTTTCCTGGGTCCATATAGGCGATCGAGGCGATGACCGCGGGCCCGGCGAAGACCATGTAGGCGCGCAATCCGCCACGCTGCCCCGCCAACACTTGGCGCGCCGCGGCGACGGTTCGTTCGGATAGCGACCGCCTCCGTCGAGCGGTCAAATTAGTCATATCGCCGTGCATGAAGCACTAACTAGAAAGTGTAGCATCAGTTACATCATAAGTACGTTGCCACTTGGCGTCAATAGTTACACAATACAGCATATGCTATACTTTGACACGGTTAGAAAAGTGTGGTCTCCGCTTGCAGAACCGGACTCAAGTTGAGGATTGTTCGAAACCATGACCTTGGCGATGTCGCATCCGGCGAAACGAAGGCAAGATCGCGCCATGGGAAAGCTCCCGGCGGAAGGAACCCAGGCGCGCCGCTTCGGTAAGACGCGCTCGGCACAGTCCACCGCATTGCTGGAAGACTACGTCGAACTGATCGCCGATCTCCTGACCAGTGCGGGAGAGGCGCGGCCGACGGATATTGCCCGGCGTCTTGGCGTGTCCCACGCCACCGCCGTCAAGACGATCTCGCGCTTGAAACGCGCCGGGCTGGCAACCGCGCGCCCTTACCGGGGGGTATTTTTAACCGAGAAGGGGCAGGCGCTCGCCGACCGCGCGCGCGTGCGTCACCGCCTGGTGGTCGATCTCCTGTGCGCCCTGGGCGTTCCGACCGAGTCGGCCGAGGCGGATGCCGAGGGGATCGAACACTACGTCTCGGAGATTACGCTGAAGGCGTTTGCGCACTTCCTCAAGTCGCGGGAGTGAGCGGCAAGCGGGTTACGCGGCGTGGTCGGTCAGCGCGTCGACGATGTGGTCAACGATTTCTTCGACCAGCGCCTTGTCATCGCCTTCACCCATGACGCGGATCACCGGCTCGGTTCCCGACGGCCGTATGACCAGGCGGCCGTGGCCGTTCAGGCGCTGTTCGGCATCCTCGATCGCCAAACGGACTTCGGAATTCTCCAGCGGCTTGCCGCTGCGGTAGCGCACGTTCTTGAGCACCTGCGGCAGCGGGGTGAAGCGGTGACAGACCTGCGACACCGGCTTGTTCTGCTTTTTCACCACCGCCAGCACCTGCAGCGCGGCGACAAAGCCGTCGCCGGTCGTGGTGTAATCGGACAGGATGATATGGCCCGAAGGCTCGCCGCCGACATTGTAACCGTGCTCGCGCATGTGTTCGAGCACGTAGCGGTCGCCGACCGGCGTTCGCACCAGCGACAGCTGCAGCGATTGCAGATGCCGCTCGAGGCCGAGATTCGACATCACGGTGGCGACGATGCCCGGCTTGGTCAATAGCCCGTCGTCGCGCCAGCTTTCGGCGATCACCGCCAGCAGCTGGTCGCCGTCAATCAGGTGGCCTTGCTCATCGGCGATGACGACGCGGTCGCCGTCGCCGTCGAGCGCGACGCCGATATCGGCGCGCATCTCGCGCACCTTGCGGCAGAGCGCCTCGGGCGCGGTGGAGCCGCAGTCGAGGTTGATGTTGAAGCCGTCCGGCTCGACCCCGATCGCGATGACGTCGGCGCCGAGCTCCCACAGCGCCGCCGGCGCCACCCGATAGCCGGCGCCCTGGGCGCAGTCGATGACGACGCGGAGGCCTTCGAGCGAGAGGTTGCGCGGCAGCGTGCGCTTGGCGAATTCGATATAGCGGTCGTGGACGCCGTCGATACGCTTGGCGCGGCCAAGTTCGCGGCTTTTGGCCAGGCGCTTGGTCATATCGCTGTCGATCAGACTTTCAATCCGGCGCTCGACCTCGTCCGACAGCTTGTAGCCGTCCGGGCCGAACAGCTTGATACCGTTGTCGTCGAACGGATTGTGCGACGCCGAGATCATCACGCCGAGGTCGGCCCGCATCGAACGGGTGAGCATGGCGACGGCGGGAGTCGGCATCGGCCCGAGCTGCAGCACGTCCATGCCGACGGAGGTGAAACCGGCGATCAGCGCGGTCTCGATCATGTAGCCGGACAGCCGGGTATCCTTGCCGATCACGACGCGATGGCGATCTTCGCCGGCGCGGCGGAAGACGATGCCGGTGGCTTGCCCTACCTTGAGCGCCAATTCCGGTGTGATCACGCCATTGGCGCGGCCGCGAATGCCGTCGGTGCCAAAATACTTGCGAACCATGTTCCCCCGCCGCCCTGTCTTTGCAGCGGCGATATTAACCCGTTCCGCGTGATATCTGCCTCAAAAAATATTCAGTAATCTTACTGCCCGCAGTAAGGCTTTCTCCACCCTACCGCTGCTAAATACCACGATGAATCAATGGCATACGCAAACGCCCGCGGACCGGCTCCGCGAAACCTCGTATTTTTCTCGCCTTAAGGCACGCGTTTATCGTGGGTGCTGGACGGCGGTTGGGTGACGGCAACCGGGTCGGAACCGGGGAATGTGTCCTCGAGCCCGCGGTCGAGGCTCTCGTCAAGCCTCTGCTTGCACCCTTCATTCCGCTCGCGGTTCTTGCCGGCCTCTTTCGTGTCCTGCTCGGAATCGCCGTGGTTCGGTGGCTGCGACCGAGTGGTGTTCGATTTGTCCATCATGATCTCGGTCCTGATGCGCGTTGTCCCCGTTTTGACGCCTGGCATGGTAACGCTCCCGCAGCGATCAGCGTTCCTTGCGGCGGTCGAGAACGTCGGCTGAGAGCGGCGGGCGAGTTTGTGCTATCGAGGAGTGCTGAACCCGGGGAATTGCCAGCCATGAAAACCATGACCTGCATCGAAGATCTGCGGGAAACCGCCCGCCGCCGGGTGCCGCGCGCGTTCTTCGAATATGCCGAAGGCGGCTCCTACGCCGAGCAAACGCTCAACGCCAACCGCGCCGATCTCGAGGCCATCAAGCTGCGCCAGCGCATTCTCATCGATGTGTCCAATCGCAGCACGCACACCACGATCCTTGGCGAGCCGGTCTCTTTGCCGCTGGCGCTGGCGCCGATCGGGCTTTGCGGAATGCAGCATGGCGACGGCGAGATTCTGGCCTGCCGTGCGGCGCAGGAAGCCGGCGTCCCGTTCTGCCTCTCGACCATGTCGATCTGCTCGATCGAGGATGTCGCGCAAGCCGTCGGCAAGCCGTTCTGGTTCCAGCTCTACGTCATGAAGGACCGCGGCTTCGTGCGCGCCCTGATCGAGCGGGCGATCGCGACCAAATGCAGCGCGCTGGTGCTCACGGTCGACCTGCAGGTGCTCGGCCAGCGCCATCGCGATATCAAGAACGGCATGACCGTTCCGCCCGAGCTGCGGCGCATCAGGAATCTCATCGATATCGCCAGCAAACCAACCTGGGCGCTCGGCATCGCCCGCGCCAAGCGCAGGACCTTCGGCAATCTCGCCGGCCATATCCGCGGCGTGGAGAACGTCAACTCGCTGTCGCACTGGATCGCCGGCCAGTTCGACGAGACGCTGAGCTGGAAGGATGTCGAGTGGATCGCCGGCATTTGGCCCGGCAAACTCATCCTCAAAGGCATCCTCGATGTCGAGGATGCGCGGGCCGCGGCGAAGACCGGCGCGGCGGCGCTGGTGGTGTCGAATCATGGCGGTCGCCAGCTCGACGGCGCACCGTCCTCGATCTCGGCGCTGCCGCCGATCGTCGATGCGGTCGGATCGTCGATCGAGATCCTGTTCGACGGCGGCGTCCGTTCTGGCCAGGACATGATGCGCGCGATCGCGCTCGGCGCGCGCGCCTGCCTGAGCGGCCGCGCCTATATCTATGGGCTCGGCGCCGGCGGACAGGCCGGCGTCGCCCGCGCGATCGAGATCATGCGCAACGAGCTCAGCATCAGCATGGCGCTGACCGGCGTCAACAGCATCGACGAAATCGATGGCAGCGTGATCGTGGAGAGGTAAGTCAAAGTTGCGGAGCGAATGCGCGGCCGGGGAGGATTAAATGGCAACGTCCTATTCTTCCTTGTAGCCATAGGCCTGCGCGTTGCCGATCGCGCCGTAATATTTGTATGGCAGGAATTTCCCCGACATGGTGAGCTTGACGCGGTCGCCCTTGGGGTCGGTCTGGCGCTCCATCAGCAGATCGAAATCGATCGCCGACATGATGCCGTCGCCGAACTCCTCCTCGATCAGCGCCTTCAGCGCCGGGCCGTTGACCATCACCAATTCGTAGAAGCGGTAGATCAGCGGGTCGGTCGGCGGCATCGCGGTGCCGCGGTGCGGCACCTCGTTGAGCAGCGCCTGTTCGCTTTTGCTCAGCCCGAACAGTTCGGCGGCCTTCGCCGCCTGCGGCTTGGTCAGCTTCATCTGGCCGACGACTGCGCCGGTGATCAAGAGCGGCGACATGCCGCCGATCTCGGCGCAGATCTGTTTCCAGCTCCAGCCCTTCTCGCGCTTGATGCCCAGCATTTTCTCGGTCAGTTCAGCTCGATTCATGGACGACCTCCTGTGAGTTGCGTGCCGTTGCCTGGATTGCAGGCAGCGGACAAGGAGCAATTGCCGTGCCACGAGGTGGTCGCTGCGCGGTCGCCCGGAAGGCTTTCACATCGGCGGATTGACCCCGTTGCGGCCGACAACGATGCTCGGCGCTTCGATGCTGCCATCAGCCTGTTTTTTTCCGGCCACGACGAAGACTTTTTCGCCCGGTTTGAGATCGGCCACGGCCGCTGGAGCGAACATGACGACCTCGACGCTCGCCGGCACGATGAATTTCTTCTCGCCGTCCTTGTACTTCAAAACCAGCTCCTGGCCATCGGCGCTGACGACCGCGCTGTCGATATTGGCGTTGGTCATGGTGCTGTTCGGCATAAGATCCCACGGCCGATGACCTTCGCCGGTACCGCGCAGGGTTTCCGGGAAGATGTGGATTTCGACTGCTTTCTGGGTGCCGTCCGGCTGCGGCATGGCGGTGATGCCGACGAAGACGCCCTGTTTGACATCCGCGAGTGACATTCTGTCGACCGCGAGAATCCGGGCGCCATCCGCGAGCTTGACTCGCAGCGGCGTACCATCGCGCCCTTTCACACTCAAGATCGGGCCATCGACGCCCTCGATCGTGCCGCGCACGCGCACGATGTCCGGTGCTTGCGCCGTCGCCACCGAAGCGGCGAAGAGCAAGGCCAAGGCGCTTGCGCTTACCATCCGTTGTGTCATCGTCGTCACGTTCATCCTCCCAATTTGCAATTAAATGCAGCCCGCGGCGCAGATGGTAGCGGGCCTAATTTGACGACCGCCAACACAAATGCGTTATTCCCGCGTTATCGCCGCAAGTTTCGCGGTGGACCCAGATCGGCTTCGACCAATTCGCGTAAGTCCGGCGTCACCGCCGGCGTCGTGCCGAACCACAGCGCAAAGCCGCGCACGGCCTGATGCAGCAGCATGCCGAGCCCATCAGCGGTGCGCAGAGCGCGAGCCTGTGCGGCGGCGATGAGCGGCGTGCGCACCGGGACATAGACGAGATCGGCGACGACCGCGTCGCCGGGCAGCCGCGCGATATCGACCGGGAGTTCGGGCTGCCCCTGCATGCCAAGCGTCGTGGTGTTGACCAAGAGTGCCGCATCGCCCAACGCCGCGTTCAACTCCTCCCATCGGACGATCTGCACGCGCGCGCCGAATTGTTGGCGCAAAGTCTCGGCGCGGCCTTGCGTGCGGTTGATGAGCACGATTTGCTCGACGCTGCGCGTGACGAGGCCGTAGATCACCGCGCGCGCCGCGCCGCCGGCGCCAAGCACGACCGCCTTGCCGGGGCGGCGATCCCAACGCGGCGCGCAGGCGTCGAGATTGTCCAAAAAGCCTTCAACGTCGGTATTGGTCGAGCGCAGCACGCCGGCGTCGAGCCACAACGTATTGGCGGCGCCGACCGCGCGTGCTCGCTCGTCAGGCTGCGACAGCGCCAGCGCCGCCTCCTTGTGCGGCAAGGTGACGTTGGCGCCGACATAGCCGCGCGCCGCCAGCGATCCGATGAATGCCGCGAACGCTGCCGGCGGCACCGCTTCGCGCCGATATTCGCCGCCGATGCCGTAATGCTTGAGCCAGTAGTTGTGGATCAGCGGCGAACGCGAATGCTCGACCGGCCAGCCGATCACGCACGCCGCGCGGATGGTGGTCGTCACGCCGCGGTCGCCGTGGAGTTGCGTAGCACGCCGATCTGCACGCGATAGAACATGCTTCGATATTTTTGGCGGCTCGGCCATAGCGTAATCCCGGCTCCCGGTTGGCGGTCCGTCTCGAATCACCCAGTGCGCTCGCGGTGGGAGATTTCGACGACGCGGGCGCGCGCGGCGAGCGCGTCGACCAGCGCGTCGGCCTTGGCCTTGTTCGTTGCGTCGAGGTTGGCGTCCCATTCGTCGAGCAGATAGATTTGGGCGTCGGTCGCGTTGACGATCTCCTCCAGCGATTTGAGCTGCCGTTCTCCCGTCGAGAAGCCGAGTTTCTTGTCCGGCGTTTTGCTGGCGATCGTCTCGTCCTCGTGCTCGTCTTCGACGTCGACGGGCACCACGCCGCCGGCGAACTTGAACGCGAGCCGGTCCGACGCTGGCCAATAGAAGGCGCGCCGCCGCATCTCGGTCTTCAGACTCGCCAGCAGCGACGATTTACCGGTGCCGTTGCCGCCGCGCACGTTGATGCGCCCGGTCGGCCGCGCCTGCACGATGCGCAGCGCGTCGTTCACCGAGGAAACGACGTTGGCGTCGGCGCCTTCGCGCAGCACCAGCCGATCGAATTTGATGCGATTGTCGAATGTTTCCGCGGGCTGCGGCAGCATGTTGGCGGCGACGCCGCCGAATCGCGTCCAGACGGCGATGAAATCGTTCCAGCCGCTGGCGAGCAGATGCAGCTCGTAGGTCATCTCGATCTGCCGCGGCAGCGTGGTTGCCAGCGCGATCAGCAATACGGTATCGCCGGCATTGTTCACGGCGACCACC
>Ga0208937_1000936_pt1 | contig 15386 bp, 21 predicted proteins | sample June2015DPH_11_5_FD_184705 | JGI IMG/M metagenome (GOLD analysis project Ga0208937, IMG submission 184705) | Peatland microbial communities from SPRUCE experiment site at the Marcell Experimental Forest, Minnesota, USA - June2015DPH_11_40... | ecosystem: Environmental > Terrestrial > Soil >...
AGAAATGTCCCCCTTGTGGATCCATGAAATGTCCGGTTGAGATCGCACATGAAATGTCCGCGTGGCAGGCAGCAGAAAAAATGGCGGCGCGAAAGACGACTACGAGAGATTAACTAAAACCGAACATTTCATTTGCTACGAGAAAAGGGACATTTCTAATGTCGTAAGGATGGGGACATTTCTAATGTCGGTTGACAAGAATGCGAGGAATTCATTGACCAACTTGAACATGCCAAGTTAAACTTACCCCAATGCGGGGTAGTAACGTCTCCTAAGTTCGTCCCTGACCCGAGTTGAATTTGCCAAGTCCGATTCCTTCCGTCGCCAGCAAACACTGGTAAATCGAAACTGGCCGCATTGAGCAGTGTTTGCCTACGGCCGATTTGAACAGAAGTAGTGGGGTGCTGTTATGGTCGCCAAGTGTAGCAATCCCTCCTGTTCCGCTTTGTTTCGTCGTCTCGCTGAAGGGAGGGTGTTTCTGCTGGAACCCGATCCGGCGCTCCCCGGCTCGGCCAAGTCCAACCGATTGGAGTACTTCTGGCTGTGCGGTAGCTGCTCAGCAGCGATGACGCTGCATGTCAGCGGAGAGGGAAAAGTGATACCTGTTGCGCTACCAGCGCCAGTTCATGGTGGCCCCCATCGGAGTGATTTCATCTCGTCAAAGCGGCAGAAAGGGCTCTTGCTCCACGACGTTGGCTTCTCGACAGAAAGACATCGCACAGGTGCGAGATTCGTCGGCTGACAGTGCCCATTGAGGAGGGACTCCCATGACAGCCAAGTCGAAAGCTCGGGAACCTCGCTCACGGAAGCCTGACCTTGCCAGCGACATCGAAGAGCGCCTCCGTCTACGCGCCTACGAGTTGTACGAGCAGCGCGGAAGGGTTGACGGCTTCGCCTTGGACGACTGTCTCCAAGCGGAGACCGAGATACTGGGAGCGCAGAAGCAACAGTAAGGTCAGAGCAGCAAAGAGATCGAAGTAGCTGGACGAATCATGGAAGGAAAGATTGGCATACCCGAATTGAAGGTGCTCTACTGGCCGCTCGCCAGTATCTGGCAGGCGCGGCGAAGGGCATCCCTCTGCTGGTCACTCAAGGCCAAGAACTCAAACCCATGATGCAGTCCCTTGCGGTACCGCACCAGAGCCCGGAACTTCATGCGATAAGCTGCAGTTGGTAGAGAAAGTTCCATCGAGACCACTTCGCCGGGTTCGACTTCTCCGGTGAGAGTTCCGCCAATCCCGTCTTCTCCCAATTCCGTGGAACGCCCCCACAAGGAAACAGCTCCGCTCGGCCGGAACAACTGGACTGAGATTCTGATGTCGGCGGAATGTCGTGGAAAACGGCGCGGTCCGTGCGAACCGGATTTTTCGTTTGGGCCAGAACTTTCCATGTTTCTCCCGCCCCGGATTCACTGCCGCGTCTACCGCAAAGGCGATCCCAAGAGTTGAATGCTCGGTCTACAATTCAGGTCGAATGCTTGCGCCTCCAAACACTTCCGACAAGCTGCAATGCCTGCCCCAGTGATCTTGGCACCCATGAGGCGGCTACCGAAGGATAGACGTTCCACATTCACCATCGGACTCTGACTTCATCGATCTGAATTAAAGGTATAACACGTGCAACGCGTCAGACCTGCCCCGCTCCAAATTCTGGGGTCTTCAGGTGGAGGTGGCATGGGAGAGCGGAGCGCGCAGGGCTTACCAACGTAATTCGATCGGTGATCCTCATCACAGGAACATGTAACGAGTGCGTGCGACCCTGTGTTACACGGGTCAGCTGATATGCGACCAAGAGGGGACCGATGAAACAGAGAAAGACGACATCAGAGGCGAGGATACACGTGGCGGTTGTCGAGAGCGATCCACTACGGTTTGCTGGCTTCCGCGCTGTACTGGACTGCCAAGACGATCTACAGTTGGCCGCGGTATCTTTATCGGAGATCGGCGTCGCGCCTGATATCGACGTGGTCCTCCTCGGGAAGCGTCCCGACCAGAATCTTTCCCGAGTGATGCAACACTTGAAAGTGATCCGACCTGATCTGCGCGTTATCGTAACGGCGCCTGGCAACCATGACGAGGCTGTTCTTGAAGCCCTTGCTTCAGGTGCAAAAGGCTACGTCGATGAAGCTGCACCAGCCCAGGATTTCGCAAGAGCAATTCGCACCGTAAATCAAGGACTCGTTTGGGCCTCACGGCGGGTTTTGGCAATTTACGTCGAGCGCGGCGGCATCACCTTGAACCACAAGTTCATGCACAAAAACTTCACAAGCCGCGAGAAACAAGTGTTGGAAATGTTAGTTGTGGGACGATCTAACAAGGAGATAGCGGCTCCACTCGGGATTCGGGAGCGGACGGTCAAGGCCCATGTGGCTAAGTTGCTGAGAAAAGTGGGCGTTCAGAACCGCATCATGCTTTCAATATATGCGATCAATCATTCGCTCGTCCCAACAGCATAGTCGGCATCCGGGCATCTTTCTTGGATTCTCCGATTCTCCTCTAGCGGGCAAATGAGTTGTATTCGCTTATTGCGACTACCACGGGCAACTGCCCTTCACGCGCAGAACTTCTGCCGGTATTTCGGCAGATGCCGGCGTTTCTGCCAATCGTTGTATCGTTTGTAGGTTCTTCTTGCAGCACGGAACCAATGGAAATCATCGTAGCAAACCCATATCGGAAGTCGGAGCGGATTGCTGATCGAGACAAGTCAACGTAAAGCGGGACAACGTCGATGGGGCGATCACGAGTTGCGACCAATTTCGCGGGCCTCGATTCTGCCTTCAGAGGATGGTAAACTTTTTGCCTCTCGGGGAATCAGCCATGAACATTACGGGGCTCGGAGCCGACCGTCTTCGTCTAAAGCTGAGAATCATGAGCGATGATGATCTGTGGTGGCTCTTCCTTGATCACCGGGAGGAGTGTCTACGGGAGTTCTGGGGAGAAGTGGAAGCTCGAAAAGCGGCTGGTAGATTATCCAAAAACAGCCCATTCTGGACGATGGGCGAACTCGCAAGATACCGTCAACCGCGAGGCTCCGGTGGCAATTCCAACCTGATTGAACTCACCCGTGAGGAATGGGAAGTGCGCAGGCGCCGGAAGTTGTTTCGAGTGATCTCGGCTTCAATCGCAACGGATTGCCCCAGCCCCGAAAGGAACGCTTCGAGCACATCTCACGCCAGTAGGACGCCGATCCGCCCCAGCCGTGAAGGCACGAACGCCTCCCCAACCAGAGGGTGAAATCCTGCGAGAAGAGAGAGTACTCCTGTCCGTGGGCGGCTTCAACAGGACAGCGCGCTACGCAACAGTGCTCTTTGGCGCTGTCCCATACTTTTGCCGCAGTTCTCGTTTCAAAACCTTGCCGGATCCAGTCTTGGGCAAGCTTTCGAGAAACTCGACCGAGCGCGGACATTTGAAATGCGATAGCCGGGAGCGGCAGAACTCCAAGAGTTCGTCTTCCCTGGCTTGTGAACCCGGCTTCAAGACCACGAGCGCCTTCGGTACCTCACCCCACTTCGCGTCAGGAGCAGGAATCACGACCGCTTCGTACACGTCCGGGTGGGCGAAGAGCACCTTTTCCACTTCCAGTGAAGATATGTTCTCGCCACCGCTCACGATGATCTCTTTCTTGCGGTCGACAATTTGAATGTAGTTGTTCCGATCCACAGTGGCTACATCGCCGGTGTGAAACCAGCCGCCCTCCATGGCGGCCGCCGTGGCCTCCGCCTGGCGCCAGTAGCCTTCCATTACGCCGTCACCTCTTACTATGATTTCGCCCATGACGGTGCCATCGTGGGGTACATCCTTTCCGTTCGGACCGACCACTCGAATCTCTACCCCGGGAATGGCAAACCCAGTCATAGCCTGGCGGGCATAGCGTTGTTCTCCCTCGAATGGAACGTCTGATTTCATTTGCGATTTGGCGAGCGTGGGACAAGTCTCGGTCAAGCCGTATCCGGAGATGCAGACGCAACCCAGCTTATCCTCAACTTGTTTCACCAGAGTGGGAGATGAAGCAGCTCCGCCAATGATCAGGATTTGCAGGCTGCTCAAGTCGTAGTTTGCTCGAGCGGGAGAATTTACCAGGGCCGTAACCATGGTAGGCACCATGGCACAGGTGCTTACCCGCTCCCGCTCGATCAAGTGGAACACTTCCACCGGGTTAAAGTGGTGAATCATCACGTGGGTGCCCCCGACCACAGTGATACTGTGCGCCGTGCCCCAGCCGTTTGCGTGGAAGAGCGGAATGGTGTGCAGCAAAACTGATTTGCACGACATCTCTCCCAGCGTGGTCGTGGAGGTCTGGCCCGCGGCGATCACCGACAAGGCATGCAGGTATACGTTGCGATGAGTGAGCATCACGCCTTTTGGGCGGTCGCTGCTGCCGCTGGTGTAAAACAGTTCGGCAAGCGAGTCCTCATCAATTTGCGTGAAGTCACATTGGAACGGAGCAGAATCGGACAGGATGTGGTCGTAGTTGCCTGCGGCCAGCCAGTCCGCTTGCGGTTGACCATCTAAAAGGAAAGAGGTCTCGATCGAAGGAACGACTGTTCGAAACGATTCCACCAGCGGCAAGAAGGCCGGTTCGATAAACAGGAATCTGGCCCGCGCATCATTCAAAACGAAAGCAAGTTCCTGCGCGCCCAGGCGAATGTTCAAGGGCAGTAGAACGCAGCCAGCTTCCAAGACCCCGTAATAGGCCTCCAGCAGCCGATGGCAGTTCGTGCTCAGAAACGCGATCCGATCGCCGGGCCTTGCCCCCGCGGCGATGAGGGCGCCGGCCAGGCGCGCTGCGCGCTCGGCGAATTGCGCATACGTGAACCGCCGTTCGCCGCAAACCACTCCGACCTTGTCCGGAAATTGTTCACGCGCATAGCGCAGGAAACGAATGGGAGTCAGTGGGATTTTCATCTGAGCCTCGCAGTCAATGACAGGTTGTCCACTCTGCCCGGCGTGCTCGTCCCGGTGGCTATAGTGATTGATGGACGCCGCCCTTATGCACCCGCGCCGGGCAGCCTCGTGATCTGCGACGCTCGCGCCGCCGCGGGAGGGGCGAAAACGGCCTCTTCGGGGCGACAGCTCATCGCGTGCTCGAAGGCGCAGGCACAAACCCGCCAACGTGCCCTTGCAGCAGACAAGGGCACGTCAGCGCAGTACCTTAAGTTTCACCCGTCGGCGCACGGCACAAAGCGACAGAATCACGTGCCACGTTGACGGCGCATCCCTTCAGCGCAAGTGTCAGGCGGCCGCCGCAGCTGCCGCGTGCTTCTTTGGCGACCGCTTCGCGCGATGTGCGACCTTGTGCGCGTGTTTGTGCTCAGCACCCGGCTTTACCATAACCTCCATCAACTCCTTTTGGGCGTCGACGTAGCTTTTCACGCCTTCCCGCGTCAACTCTGCCAACGGCAAGAAGGGAAATGGCCGCAAGAGGTCCAGCGTCTTGCCTGCGATTTTGACACTGGCATTCATCTGACGGCCCGCAACATCGACTAGCTTCTTTTGCGCATCGATGAACAACTCCGTGGCCTTGCGCGCCAGTTGGGAAAGTTCGGTCTTCTTGGTTTTATGTGCACCGTTGGTGTGCTTGCCGCTGGTTGCCTTGGCCGTTTCTTCGGCGATCACGTCCATGAAGTGTTTTTGAGCTTTGACAAAAGTCTCCATTGCCTCCTGCGCCAGCTCCACCAGTTGGTCGACCTGGTATGGTTTCCCATTCTTGGCGGCCTCTACCCAAGTATGAGTTTGCTTGCCGGCAGTCTTCAGCAGTTCCTGCTGCATGCCGATGAACGTCTCCAGGCTGCGCCGCAGCAGATCGGTAATCGCTTCAGCGGCGGGCCAGTCTCCGACACGTTCCTTCATCCCGGTCATCAGCAATTTGTTCTGTTCTTGCCCTAGTTCAAGAAGGATCTTTTGTCCTTCAATAAAGTTCGCGATACCCTCGGCCGTAACTTCGGTCAGAATGGCGGTTGGGGAATGATGGGGGTCGGACAGTTGTTGCCGCAGCGAATGCATCAAGCTTGCATTCTGCCGCATCGCGAGATCCATGAGGATTCGTTGCGTAGCGAAGAAGCTCTGCACCCCCTGCTGTGCCCAACCTGATAGAAGAGAAACAAAAGACGACTCCCCGGAATGAGTCCGGGAGGATTCGGATTTTACGGTGGTTGGCATTTCATACCTCCAAGAATTGCTGCACTGCAGCATCAAGGCAACTATACGATTCATTGGTTCTTGTGTCAATATATATTTGTGTTGTGTGCAAAGCAGCAATAGGCAACTCGATAGAGAGGTTGATTCGTTAGCGGACTGCTTGTGATGTAGTCAGCACCGGTCAGGGAAACCAAACCCAGTTCTGCTGCCATCTCCAACGCAGCAGTCGCATTTGCGGGAGTTGTCTCAAGGAATTCAGCGACCAGAGCCAGAGGTGTTGGCCCACCGTTTATCAGGATGGCTTCAACAGCACCCATGACGTGCTCAGCGGTTGTTTGATGCGCGAGCGGCATCTGGCCGGGAGATGGCTGCTCGGTAGCTCCACACCAAGTTTATGGACAGCAGGATGTAGGGTTTAGTACTTTGTTGCCGGACAAAACAAATGGCAGACACCCGCATTCAACTTGAGGTTGAGGACTGGGTCAGGCGGAACTGGATGCCCACGCAGTTTGGCACAAAGTTCTCCCGCGAGCGGTTGCCCTTGCGCTCTGGAGGTGTGTTCGATTTCGACGCAGTGAGCGACGACCGCTCAATTGTGGCGACGATCTCAACGAGTGGCTCCAAGACTTCAGGCGGGAAACATGCAGTTGGGAAAATTCTCAAGCTTCGCTCTGACATGCTGTTTCTAACCTTGGTGGAAGCGAAGCGGCGAGTGATCATCCTGACTGAACAGGATATGTGCGATCAGTGCGAGAAGGAAGCCGCTGGAGGCAGGGTTCCGAAAGAAATCGAATTCGTCTGCGTTCCGATTCCCGAGGAACTTAGAACGCGGCTAGTCGCAGCCCGATTGAAGGCTTCCGGAGAGTTCTCGAACAAGCCACAGCCAGTGACTTAAGGAACGCCAGAGCCGATTCTGTCAATTAAGAAGCCTCGCCTTCGGCGAGGCTTTCGTTCTCACGTCGGCGGGGCCGCAACCGGAGGAGTGCCCATGCGGCGGAACCGCTTCTGAAACAGGATTGACGCTGGCTTATTGGATCGTCGTTGGTGCCAGAGCCTTCTGCTTTTCGTGCCAGAGTTCAGCAATTGCGTCGATCAACAGAAACACTCGTGTGGAATTGGCCCAGGAGGTCAACGAATCGCAAGGGGACGGTCTTGATCAACTTCAGTCGGGCGGTGTCGAACCAGGCAGCGAAGGCGATCCGTGACACATTTCGTAGCTGGAAGCTGCCGCAGCGCAGCGATAAAGGATCGAGGATCTGTCGCGGATGTTCAATCCCATGATCCGAGGCTGGATCCAATACTACGGGCGATATTATCGCTCGGCGCTTTCCCCGACGATGCGCGAACTGGACCGAGATCTGGCCCTGTGGGCCAAGAGGAAATACAAGAAGCTGCGCCGCCGTCTTCGTAGAGCGACCCACTGGATCGCGCGCCTCTCGCGCCGTGCTCCGGAATTGTTCGCCCACTGGCAGATGGGGGCGCGGTGTGGCTCGATGATGGGAGCTGTATGAGTTGAGAGGCTCACGTACAGTTCTGCGAGAGCCTCGGGGTGCGATTCCCCGGGGCTACTCACCCGACCGGAACGACCCTCAATCAACAGGTGGCGATTCTACGGCTAGGGTTTCCTCGGGAGTTGAAGGGTTTACCCCGCATGAAATTCCTCGAACGGTGGCTACCTCTTCTCCGTTGTTTTGGCTGGAGTGACTACCCTGACCCCGCCGAAATGGAACTAAAGCCACTTCTCTGAATTGCGCCTGGACTTCGGGTTGGCAGAGCAGTCGAGCCCGACCCATAATGTCAATGTGCCTGCTGAAGAGCTGGAAACGAATGTTTCGCCTTGGTTTACTTAGCGATGGATGTGTGATTGAGACTAGAATGCTTGGGCCGACCCTTTCAGCCCCGAAAACCTACAGCCACTGGGCCGACAGAATGTGAGGCTCTCCATGCCAAACCGACGCGGCAATCCCAATTGGGCCAGACCCCTACCTGTGGCGGTCACGCCGGAGGGCGCGAGCACGTTTGAACGTTTCGTGGCGATGCTCAGGCTTGCGCCCGAAGAATGCGAGGACTCGACCCGGCTGAGGGAATGGGCTCGGAAGAACAGGAATGATTGGTACGTGCCCTTAGAGTTGCTGCAGGCTTGGGGACTTACAGTGGACACCGGGCCGGAACCCAGTCTGGTTTACCGCAACCATCGTATACGCCCACACATGACGTTAGACTGACGTGCCGGAAAGAAAGGGTTCAGTGTATGCTTGTCGGCGCCCAGGATGACGAAATAGAAATCCGGTTGAGGTTGAAAATTGCTGGTGAAGTGGCGATTTTCCTTTAATTTAGCCTGCCGCGGAGCCACGTTTCTTCCTCTTTGTTCTTGTATTCTTTGCTGGGAGGCCCCGCGCTGAAAACCGAAACAAAATTCTCTACACCAATGGCCTCGGAGAGAAGTTCCGGCCGATCCAGCGTTTTGCCGGCATGGCTTATGTTGGTCTTTGTGATCGGTTTGTGTCACCAGCTTGGCTTTGCTCAAGGAGCTGTTGTTCTGGTCGGGTCTGGCTCCAGTGTTCCCGCCCCGCTCTACAACAAGTGGGCGCAGGAGTACAACAAGCGCAACCCTGGGATCCAGATGAAGTACGTTCCGATGGGCACCAGCGAGGGCATAAAGCAGGTCTCCCACGGCAGCGGCGACTTTGGTGCTGGCGAGGCCCAACTTACAGCCGCGGAGCGCAAGGAAGGGGACTTGATCGAACTGCCGGTAGTGTTGATCGGCATCGTTCCGATCTACAACCTGCCCGGAGTTCATACTGAACTTCGCTTCTCCGGGGAGTTACTGGCCGAGATTTTTCTCGGGCAGGTAAAGACCTGGAATGCCTCCCAGATTGCGAAGCTCAACCCAGACGCATCTTTACCGAGTCTGCCCATCAAGGTGATTTACCGGCCAGCGGGCAAAGGCTCGAATTACGTTTTCAGCGAGTTTCTTTCCAAGACCAGTTCCAAGTTCCGCACACAGATCGGGATTAGTCCCTCTCCCAATTGGCCCGTGGGAGCGCCCGCCGAACGCAGTTCGGATATGGCCGACAAAGTGAAAAGCGAGACGGGCTCGATTGGGTACGTGGAGGCTCAGTATGCAGTCAAGGCCAACATACCACATGGCATGGTACAAAACGCAGCCGGGAAGTATGTCAAGGCTTCGCCGGAAACGATCAAGGCCGCATGCCACGCGGTAGAGGTTCCGGCGTGGGACAAGTTTTCAGCTTCGTTGAGCAATGCCCCGGGGGCCGATGCATTCCCCATCACCAGTTTCACCTGGCTGTACCTGCGCAACACTTCATCCGATCCTCGACGCGCCGCTGCTCTGGCTGACCTGCTGAACTGGATGTTCACCGATGGCCAGCGACTTGCGTCAGAGGACGGCTACGCAGAACTGCCGCCACCGTTGCTGGCGAAGGTCAAGACCAAGGCCAGTTCACTCCACTAACGAGCCCTCACCCACCCGACATACCACCTTGGTAATCTCGACTCCCGCTAAGGATTAGAGCACCTTAATTGTGATTCCAATTACATCGAACCGGTCCTTTTCGCCGGTCCTCCCCGTTTGGAACAAGAACGACCGCAAACACAAAGTGCTGTCCCGCCCTTCGGCGGGCCCTGTGCAGTGCCTTCCCGCAAGTTGGGATTTGGTATACGCGGAAAAGCAAGTGCTCGACCTGAATTCAGCCTGCGGTTCGACAGCGTTTGCGCGCGCACCGCGGGACTTAGGGGGTCGTATATGCGCGGGATCATCACTCGTTCTTGGCCGCTGGCCTTCTGCCTGGTATGGGCTGCTGCGGCTGTCGCTCAGAGCGACTACAAAGTCATCTCCGTTACCGATGGCGGAACCATCTCCGGCACCGTGAAGTGGTCGGGACCGGTGCCCCGCCAGCTGGCTGTTCCGATCAACAAGGATCCGCAGATCTGCGATCCAGACTCCAAGAAGACCGCCGATCTGGAGCGGCTGATCGTCGGCCCGGAGGCGGGCGTGGCCAACACCATCGTCTACCTGAAGGCGATCTCGGCCGGCAAAGCGCTGGATCTCCCCGAGCAACGGCGCCATCTAGATCAGAAACATTGCCATTACATCCCGCACATCCTTCTGGTTCCCGAAAACGCCGTGCTCAGCATGCAAAGCTCCGATGCCACCCTGCACACCATCCACATGGACGGCGCGGCCAGCTTCAACCTGCCCTTCCCCTTCGTCAACAGGGTCACTGAGCGCACCATGTCCACGCCCGGGCTGGTTCATCTTCGCTGTAACGGCGGTCACGTCTGGATGAATGCCGAGATGATGGTGGTTCCTCACCCCTACTACGCTGTCACCGATGAGAGCGGCCGCTTCGAGCTCACAAACGTGCCGCCGGGAACCTACCAGATCGTCGCCTGGCATGAGGGCTGGATTCTGACGGGCAAGCAACAGGCCTACGATGTTCTGACCGAGCGCACGGTGGAGCGGCCCGTCTTCACCGAACCGAGAAGCTGGGAGAAATCGGTCACGGTCAACTCCCATCAGCCCAGCGTGGTGAATTTTGTGATTTCCAGCAAGTAAGAACTGGCCTGGTCGATCTGCGGCTCGGTATCCTGATTCATGCCATGCAGCAAGATCACCACAGGATATTTCTGCTCGTGAACGTAACCCTTGGGCAAGCGCACCAGATAATTGCGATCCACGTCATTGACCGTAACTTTTTCTTTGGTTTCCTGCGAACGCAAGAGCTCTTAGCACCCCATTTTTTCACCTTCACCAGCCCCGACAACGTCTATCGCGCCGCTTAATATCAACTCGGCGTAGAGTCCTCGGACGTCCGTGCGCTGCCACTTTTGGCGAGCGAGGGGCCCTTTCAACCGCCAGATCTCGATGGTCAACGTGTCGTCCAACGGAAGGATTCCAAGGATGGGATCCTCGAAAACGATTTCGTGACGTGCTCCGCTCGACCCAACTACCAGCCTGACCGTGACGTTGACCACCTCCACGCCGCAAACCCTAACTGCGAATCTTGGCACGCGTGCTGGTTTCGATGAAGTCATAAACCCTCCTATGATGAGCCTATGTAAGGACTGGAATGGTCGAGTGGGGGAAGCCCGACCGAGCCGAAGCGCTGGCCTACTTGCGCCCGCGCTGCTGGAGAATCCGATAAACGGTCGATTTGCTCACGTTCAACTTGAGGGCAATTTCGGCAAGGGTTTTGCCATCGGTCTTGAGGCGCACAACTTCGCTTGGCTCGCACGCTGCGCGTGGTCGGCCACCGATCCGGCCCCGTGCCCGCGCACGTTGCAGCCCAGCAATCGTGCGTTCACTAAGCCGGACGCGCTCCTGCTTTGCGATGACAGCGAGGATCGAGATTACGGCCTCGCGGAACATCCCGCACGAGTCCAAATACTGTTCCGTGAAGCTGCGATAGCCGACACCGTACTGGGTGAGATTTTGCAGGTATGTGAGAGTTTCGAGCACTCCCTCACGGCTAAAGCGGTCTAGGCTCCAGAACAGCACCAGCGCAAACTCCCGGCGTGAAGCTGCCTTGAACAAGGCCTTGAATTGCTCCCGGTCGCTGTTTTTGCCCGTCGCAACATCAACGTACTCGCGCTTGATTTTCCAGCCCTGGCTAGCCGCGAACCCGCGGAGCTGGTCGAGTTGATTTTGGTTGTCCTGCTTGTCGGTGGAGATGCGGGAATAGATCGCGATGTCCATAGCAATTGACTACGAACGACATCGCAAAAACGTCCGTTTTTGAACCAAGAAAAGGCGAGTGCTAAGGTACTGATTCTACCGGGGCCAATCACACTGATTCTGTCCCCGTTTTTGAAACGAGGGCGGTTGGGTCTCACTTGCCACAAATGGGTGAGCCGGGCCACTGTGCCCGGCTTTTCTATTTCGCGGGCGATTGCACCACGATTTCAAAACTCGGCAAGCCGGATTCCAAAACCCGACTTGTAATCAGTAACGGCGACCGTGCCTGAGAGGACCCAATCACACGCGCGAGCCGCGCACCCCGCCCCCCGCGCGCGCTACACGCAGCCCAGGCCCCGGGTCTCCTGCTATACTTTAACCGGGTTTAACTGTTTGCCTGCTCCGGCTTCCCAGGAACGCCCGTTTACTTGCTCCTCCGCGCCGAAGTCCGCCCACACTTAAGTAGCTCATCCCCAAGAGGCGCTCCATGAAGAACATTTTTGTTGGGAATCTCAATTCCAACACCTCGGAAGGCGCACTTCGTCAGCTTTTCGTGGCATTCGGGCCGGTCGACCAAGTCAAGATCATGATGGACAGCAACACCGACAAGTCACGCGGGTTCGGGTTTGTGGAAATGGCCAATGCGGAAGATGGAGAAAAAGCGATCGCTGCCCTCAACGGCACTCTGCTGGACGAACGTGCATTGGATGTGAATGATGCACGGCCCAGGAAGCAGCCGGGAAGCTCCCGAGACCAACATGCCCGTGCCCGCGGTGGCGGAAGGCGCTGGTAATTCACCGCTGCAGCCGCAGCTGCGAGCGTAAGAGGACGGCAACGCGGCTACCGCCGCACTGAATGGGACGCAACTCTGCATGCTTCCGGCATCGGCTACTACGACGAGGCGCTGTTCATCCCGGGGACAGGTTAGCTTTTTCCAGTAAGTCAGGGCCATCAATTCGTCCATTATTTCCTGCAATCTTTGGAACCGCCGTTCTCGCTCGCATGCTGAGCGAAGCCAGCAGGAGTATCATCTGGGGGCATGGCGAGACCAGCCGCACTACCCGTCATACCTCGTAAACGCGGCAATCCCAACTGGGGGAAACCCTTTCGGCCCGGTCCGGTGCTCGCGACCGAATTCGAACTGCAGGTCAAGCAGCTGCGACTCACGCGGCACGCATACACCTGCTCGCTTGAGCTACGCAGGTGGTGCCAGCTCAATAGAAACCGGCGCTACATACCCGAATGGCTGCTCGATGCCTGGGGCATCCCGGTCGACGCGAACATTACCGACGCCGAGTGACCACTCGCTACCTCGCATCCATCACGGTCTTCTTCCCCTGGCAGCCGCCCCGCTCCCGCGCCCCGTGTTTACTGGTTTGTCACTATGGAGGACGGGCTTTTTTCGCGCTACCTCCTATCCCCCCAACCGTTTGTCCCTCCTCAGACGAGTCCTTACACTTACGCGCTACTCTCAATTTGCCCCTCTGTGTGCAAGTCCTCGTCACTCAACAATGTGTGGCGTTGCACCGGTCGCTCAGGCCCCCGCCAACTTCGACCTACGCAAAATATGATTTCTGAAGCGCTGCCTCTCATTCCCGTGCTCGGAGTTTCTTGATGCCAGAACGCGCCCTGCGAACGTGGGCTCGCTTGCTCATCCCCGAAGAGCGTAAATCTTGTGATTTTCGCCCGCTCAAGTCTCTTCGCTTGGAGGCTGGTATTTCCAGCCTTGCCGGCAGTGAATTCACGTGGGGATTTTAGCTCGCCGCTCTGACCCTCCCGCGCATCGACATTCGTCGCATGTTGGCGGACTTTCAAAGCCAAGGGTAGGGAGGCAAAATCGGGGCGGTACGGGAGCCACGTTCTTTCAATGAGCCGTGCCTCGATTTTTCCAGGAACCCAGCCGGAGCATACCAGCCCTTGCGGAGGATTTACAAACTATGAAGGCGAGAGAGAATCCGGCGATGCGACTTCCGGTTCGCACCGCACGCACCCCAAATCGACGTCTCGAGTATCGCTTGGACTGCGGTCGAGACGTATTCGTCGAGGAGTGCTACATCAGCTTCTCGACGCTCGGCTATCTAGCCGGAAGCAAGGATGCCATCCGCGCCGAGGTCATCAAGCGGCTCCCGGAAAGAGTACGTGACCGGCTTCCGGGATGCGGCGGTCTCCTTATCAAACCCGTCCCAGAAGGCAAGCTGCCCGCCTTCATATTCATGGTCGCCCTAGTCTGCTGCCAGCCTGTCTCCGACCCCAACAACGACATCTCAAGCCTCGTCGTCTGCTGGCTGAGCGACGACATTGACGCCGGTCTCCCGGAACTGATCGACCGCGAGATTTGCTCTGTTGAATGGGCCAAGTATGCGGTTGATGGCAGTATCTAGAGCACAACGGGGCAGCCTGTCGCCGGGCAGGAAAGATGAGCCAGATGCGGCGCAAAGAGAGTTTGCGCTGCAAGAAGCCCTCATGGGAGAAAATCCGAGGGGATTCGGATCTTGAAACCTGCTCAGCCGAATGCTCACGACGTGACTGGCACCTGCTGTGGCTCAATAGGTTCATAACACAGTTCCTCCTTACCCCTAGTTTCCCCATTGCACCCATATCACATGCCAATTTTTGATGGTCTGTTGGGCATCGCACATACGCAGAAGAGTTTTGTTCGTTCGCACGCCCGATTACGGGGCCTCCTTTGAAGTAGCAGAATCGCTTTAGCTATGGGTCACGTTTGGTGCGTCTTGAAGCGGTCAGTATTGCTCAGTATCAGGGTCGTATCCAGCATAGTGTTGCCACGTCTTCGAGAGGTGGGTCACCATGCCCGACCAGACTTCCTGTTTCGCACCCCATGACGGGCGAGTTCATTCCCAGCCTAGCGAGCGGACGAATACCGCAGGGAAGCAAGTCAGCAACAAAATACTTCTATCGATCTCCGATAGTGACTACAGCTCACTTCGTCCTCATCTCGAATACGTCAGCTTGCCAAACCATCTAATCCTTCACGAGGCGGGTGGAAAGCTGGAATTTGCGTATTTCCCGAATCGAGGTTTGATTTCTCTTGTGGTCGTAATGAAAGATGGAAAAACGGCCGAAGCTGGCATAGTTGGAAATGAGGGCTTTACAGGAACACTGGCGGCTGTTGGCCTGAGCAGGAGCCCGCTTCAAGCGGTGGTACAAATCACGGGAGATGGGTTCCGGGTAGAGGTCGGAGCTTTGCAAAACACTCTGGAATCCGCTCCACGCCTTCAATTGATTTTGAGCCGCTATGCCGCAATTCGGGGTATGCAGGTTGCACAAACAGCCGCGTGTAATCGGCTGCACGATATTGAGCAGCGCCTTGCGCGGTGGTTGCTAATGACTCAGGACAGAGTGGATTCAGGGTCGCTGCCTATCACTCATGATTTTCTCGCAACGATGCTAGGGACAGATAGACCTACCGTGAGCTTGGCAGCCGGCGTGTTGCAGAAGAAGAAGCTCATCGAATACATCCGTGGCGCAGTGAAGATCGTGAACCGCAAGAAACTTGAAGACTCCGCCTGCGAGTGCTACGCGGTTATCCG
>Ga0208937_1000938_pt1 | contig 15363 bp, 12 predicted proteins | sample June2015DPH_11_5_FD_184705 | JGI IMG/M metagenome (GOLD analysis project Ga0208937, IMG submission 184705) | Peatland microbial communities from SPRUCE experiment site at the Marcell Experimental Forest, Minnesota, USA - June2015DPH_11_40... | ecosystem: Environmental > Terrestrial > Soil >...
CTGCAATCCACCACGAGAATTCCATCCTTCGTTCGCGTTGCCAGCTTCAGTTTCATAAGAACACTCCTTCGCGGCCTGCACCAAATTCCGTTGGAACCAGACCACTCCCGCACACAACGGTGAGGCATCAGCCTATCGCTTGCCGTGCGGTTTTAGCAAGCTTCCGGGTCCCTGGTAGTAGGTCGGTTTCTAGCGAGCGGGTCACCCGGCCCAGTTGCTCCCCGCTGCCTAGGCAGTGGCTTCCGATTGGTCCGTCGCTCGGGAATAATCCCGAGAGGCCTCGATCATCGCGTGCGAAGGTCACTTCTTTGTGTGGGCGGGCGAATCGTCAAGCATCGTTTGCTTTCAAGGCTTGAGCGCCGGAATTATTGCAGCTTCGCGTACTCCGCTTTCGCTTCCTTCAGGATGTGGATGTCGGGGGTCGGCGTCTTTCCCACCTGGCGACGCTGCACCGATGCGAACGCCATAACAAAGGGGCCAGGTACTCAAGCGGGCAGATGCATCTTTTCAAGAAGGCTGCGTAGCGTGGGTCGCGCTCCAGATTCTTCAGGAGCGGGTCACCCTTCATTTCAGTGAGTCCGGGATCGCGTTGTTCATAAGCGCGCTCCAGCCAAGTGAAGGCCGCATCGGCTTGGAGTGGGCGGCGTCGAGTGCGTCCGCGATCTCGATTCCGAGCGACAACAGGGTTTCAATTTCCAGCGGACGACCGGCAATGCGTTGCTTCAGGGTTGCGCCGTCCAGAAACTCCATGACGATGAAGGACTGCTCACCGTGTTTGCCAATCTCGTAGATGGTGCAGATGTTGGGATGATTGAGAGCGGACGCCGCACGTCCCTCCCGGTGGAAGCGCTCTAGAGCCCGTGGGTCTCGCGACAGTTCCTCGGGAAGGAACTTCAGGGCCACCAAGCGGCCAAGCTCAGAGTCCTCAGCCTTGTAGACCACGCCCATCCCGCCGCCGCCCAACTTCTCGACAATGCGGTAGTGCGAGATGGTTTGACCGATCATGGGTGGCGCGAGAACTCAATTTAAGCGAAAGACTCCACCGCCGCGTCGTCGTTGTCGAAAATCTCGAACAGGTTAAGAACGCCCACCAGACGCAACGTCTGCATCGCGAATTTGGAGGGTTGTACGAGCTTGATGTTCCCACCACGCTGCTTGGTCGAAGCCAGAAATCGTACCAGCAAACCAATTCCGCTGGAATCAATCATGGAAACTTCGGAGAGGTTGATGACAATGCGAGTGTCTCCGTTGCCCAGTGCCTCCTCCATGGTTTGGCGCAAGCCGTCCACGGGGGGGCCCATTCTGAGAGGTCCCCGAAGCTGAATTACCTGCACTTGCGAACGCTTACGGACGTTTATGTCCAAACTATCCTCCGCCGAAACCACGGGCCAGCCCCGAGTAAATGAAAGTGGCGATTCGGACCGCGTTCCAAGTTACGGGAAGCGGAGGGGTTTTGCAAGTGTTGCGGGCAGTTGGAGATAAATATTTCATCCTGGAGGGTCGGAAAATTTGACATAATTGGGGGCGCCCGAGGAAGGGGTCATGCGCACGACGAGTCCCCAGACTGAACCGGCCCGTTTCGCTGTAATCATCGTCACCACCGACGAACGGGTGCGTCCCGAAGCCGAGACCTATCTGGCAGGCGAGCATGACCTGCTCGTGCTTCAGACCTGGGATGAACTGACGGCACTGATCAACAAGCAGCCGCCGGACGCCGTACTGCTGGACCTCGATACGCTGGGAGAACGCAGCGAGGACGGAATCACCGCCCTGGGCGAACTGCGCGCCCTGGGACCTGACCTAGTGCTGGTGGGGTTGACGCGCTCGAATAGCCGCGACCTGCGTCTGAAGGCGGTTGCTGCCACGGTCGATGAATATTTTGTGGCGCCCATCAATTTCGAGGAAGTACGGGGCGTACTGAACCGGGCGCTGGAGAAGCGGGCGCTGGAGATCGAGTGCCGGCAACAGCAAAGGGAGCAGACTAAGCAAGAATCATTTTGCGAACTGATCGGCGGCAGCGAGCCCATGCGGCGCGTGTACGACGCTATCACGCGGGTCGCCGAGAGCACCAGCACGGTGCTGGTCCGGGGGGAGAGCGGAACCGGCAAGGAACTGGTAGCGCGGGCGATTGTTGCGCTCGGGCCGCGCGCGCAAAAGCCTTTTGTCAGTATCAATTGCGCGGCTTTGCCGGAGAACCTGATCGAGACCGAGCTGTTCGGACACGAAAAGGGCGCCTTTACAGACGCACGGGCGGCGCGGGCCGGTCATATCGAACTGGCGGACACCGGCACACTGTTGCTGGACGAGATTGCGGTTCTGGGTCTGGCACTGCAGTCCAAGTTGCTGCGCGTGCTGGAAGACCGGGTCGTGACCCGGATCGGGGGACAGAGAGCCAAGAAAATCGACTTCCGTCTCATCGCGGCTACCAATGAAGACCTGGAGGAGTTGGTACGAACCGGCCGTTTCCGCGAAGACCTGTATTACCGCATCAACGTTGTGCCCATCGTGCTGCCGCCGCTACGGGACCGGCCCGGGGACGTTCCCCTGCTGCTGGACCATTTCCTGCGCTTCTACTGTGGCTCTAACAACGTTCCTTTGAAGCGTTTGGACCCGGAAGTCATGCAGATTCTGGAGGAGGATGCCTGGCCGGGCAATGTGCGGGAACTGGAAAACCTGGTGCAACGGCTGGTGCTCATGGTGGACGGACCGGTGGTCAAGGTTCAACATCTGCCCCAGCGGCTTCTCTACAACAGTGCGGCCAGCCATGAATCTCTGCTGATTCCCGAAGAGGGGGTCAACTTTGATGAGGAAATCGCGAAGATCGAGGTTGCCTATCTGACGGCGGCGCTCCGGCGCTCCGGTGGCAGCAAGATCGGAGCCGCGCGGCTGCTGCAGGTTGATAAACAGAAAATGCACTACCTTTGCCGCAAATATCACATCGGGGAAGATCGAAAATTTAAACCCACGACCTAGTGTGGATTAAAACCTCATGCGTTATGGATAAAATATTAATACATCTCCGAAGTCGGTTCCGAGATCCCGTCCCCCTCTCTTCCATAGAACAACTCCTAAGTGTCTGATGGGAATGCATGTTTGGGGTGTGAGCAGGATTTACCGCCATTTGGTATTGGACTTGCTAAATAGACAGCTGGGCAAGGCGAACGAAATCAAGAAAAGGAGAGACGAATATGTCAATTCAAAAGAAATCTTTGATCGGTAATCTGACAGCGGCCAAGAAGGCCATCGTTGCGACCAACGCAGCTTCCGTAAATCCGGTTGAGGAACAGCCAGGGCTGCGCACCGCCAAGGCAGCGCGACCGATCGCCAACAAGGCGATGCCGCGACCGATCGCCAACAAGGCGATGCCGCGACCGATCGCCAACAAGGCGATGCCGCGACCGATCGGCAACTAGCGGATCGTGTAGCTGGGACAGTCTGAGGGAAAGAAGAATGAAGAGAGATCGCGGCAAGCGGTCTCTCTTTTGTTTCTGCTAGTTTCGGCGTACTAGCTTACCAAGATTTCCGCTGGACAAATTCGCGGACGTCCTTCCACAGGAAGCCTGCCATGCTGAGGCGGGCGGCGTTGATTTTTGCGTCTCCCGACATGCCCGGGCGCAGGCCGCCGCCGGAGTTGGGGACCAGGACGGTAGCTACGTAATACTTTGGGGAGGCGGTTCCCTCGTACTGTTTTTCGTGCAGCAGTCCGGCGGCTATGGCCGAAGATGCGGGCATAATGGCGGTCACCTGTCCTCGAATCGGCTGGAAGAAAGATTCCAATTTCAATGAGACTGCGGCACCCGGTAGTACCCTGTGGATCTGGAATTCGGGGATGAAGATGCGCGCTTGGAGAGTCTGGACATTATCGATCTCGGCTAGCTCGGTTCCTTCCTGAACGAAAGAACCCACCAGGTTTCGGATTCGTGGCGTCACGACAATGCCGGCAATGGGACTCAAAATCTGGAGCGCTGCCATTTGCTGGGAGACAGAGCGGTAGCGTTCCAATTGAGATGCTCGCTCACCCCGAGCGCGCCCGAGGTCTGTAAAATCCAATTGGGCATGGCGGGCGTCAGCTTCCGCAGTACGGAGATCGGACTGGGCTCTGTCCGCATCCTCTTCCAGACTCACGTTCCGGAGACGGAGAACCGGAGCGCCGGCAGCGATCTGTACGCCTTCGTCGGCGAACACCTCTGTAACTTGTCCAGGTACGGCGGCGCGGATCACCGCACGCTGCTTAGGTTCCAGGACAAAGCGGCCACCCACGGTTTCGCGCCAAGCTGGCGCGAAGAGCATCAGCAGGATGAAGGCCGCTGCTAGAGTCTTACGTGGCGCGGACCACCACTCGCGGACACTCTGCCTTTTATCCAGATAGAAATCTCGCATAAACCTCCATGATGAGCGCAGCCGGGAGCGAAGGATCAGCAAGGCCAGCGCAAGGGCAGGTAAGAATGCCCACTGTGGGCTGAAGCGGGAGAAGACGTTATAGGAGAAGTCTACCGCCGCAAACAGCACGATGTAGCTGTACAGGCCGGAGATCACAGCATAGCTTGTGAACAACCAGCGGCGCTGGCGGCGCAGGGAGGGAACTTCGACGGGCAGCCGGAAGCAGTTCTGTTTCACCCAGCTCGAGAGGTATTCGGTGGAACTTTCCTTCAGGGACGGCACGCCGATCAGTTCGCCCAAGAGGTAATAGCCATCAAGCTTCATGAGCGGGTTGAGGTTGAGGAGAATCACCGCCACGCCCGTGATCAGCATGATCTTGTACGCGAAGTCGTGAACCGGACTTCCCGCCGGAGTGCCCCACCAGACGATACTGGCGACCGAGCAGAACATTAGCTCCACCCAGATGCCAGCTATGATGGCTGCCAGCCGGGGCCACTTACTGCCGTAAACATAGACTTCGGTGATATCGGCGAAGAAAGCCGGCGAGAGATAGATGAGCATGAAGCCCATTTGGTGCACCGCCCCACCAAAGTGTTTGCAGGTCAATCCGTGGGCGGATTCGTGAAAGAAGCCCAGCCCAAAGAACAATAGCCAGAATTCGGCCAAGTCCGCGGCTCCCTTATCGGTGAAGGTGTAGTACTGGATTGTGTCGCGCGATATTTCCTGCCACCCGCCGACAAAGATGAGCGCCATGATCGCGAAAAGTCCCAGGGTCAAGAAAGTGAACCATTTGGTGTAAATGAAACCCACGGACTGGTGCAGCCTGGTGAGGAAGTCGTCCGGGTCCCAGGTGGAAAAAGTTATTAGCGCCAGGTCGATCTTCCTTTTCTTGACGCGCCGCTGGCGCTCCTCCGAGAGTTTCTGGCTCGCGGTGATGTTCAGTTCCATGCCAGTCTTGTAGAACAAGCCGCCTTCGTCGAGCCCATCGGCAAATTCGCGCAGCTCAGCTTCGCCGTACACGATACCCGACTGTTGAGCGTAGAGCTCGGAGACTTGGCGGTACGAGCGCTCTCCGTTGAATAACTCGACGATCTTCCACACCCCGGGAGTGAACCGGAAGAAGCCAGTCCCGCCTGAGATCGCCGCGATCACGGTTGGGACACCGCCCTCAATTTGCTCGCGCGCGATCAGCTTAGGATGAAGCCGCGGATATCCCTTGCTTCTGCGAGCGGGCAGTTCGGGAAGCGCGACGTTGAGGACTTCGGCAAGATTCATTGCGGGTTTCGCAAGCGGATGTTGGCGGTCATTCCCGGGCGCAGGTTGGTAGATGGTCCCTGCAGTTCGGCTGTGATATCAATGGTGTCGCTCGATGGGTCAACCACCGGACTCACGAGCACGACTCTGGCTTGGTGGACTTCGCTGGGTGTCGCAGACGCCACTATGATGAGTTCGGTGCCCTTCCGCACGCGGCCCAGATAGGCTTCGGGTAGCGAGAATTTCACGCGCAAGGGCGCGACTGCGGATATCCAAAACAGGCGATCATTCTTTGCCACCTCCTGCCCCACATGAAGGTAGCGTCGAGCAACGACGCCATCAAATGGAGCTGTGATTCTGGTTTTTTCAAGTTCAAGCTCCAGCGATCTAAGCGTCTCTTGCGCATATTTCATGTCCTCTCGTTGGCGCTCGACCTCGAACTCGGTTGCGTCGTATTGGTACTTCGCCTTCTCTTCTTGTTGTTTGGCGATGATGTTCGCCTTCCACATCTCCTCGGACCGGTCGCGCTCCGCTTTCGCTACTTTTGCGCCCGCCTCCCAGTTCTTAAGGTCCGCTTCCGTGCTTCGCGCCTTGGCGGCGGCAGCATCCCTATCGGCCGTGAGCTGGCGGTCGTCGAGCCTAGCAAGAAATTGGCCCTCCTTTACGGGTACGCCGGTCTCGACGAAAACCTCCGCCACCACTCCGTCGCGCTGAGCAGCCAGTTCGACTTGGTCTTCCACCACGATTGGTCCAGAGGCGATGTAGTCTGTGGGCACCGGTTGAGGCTGACTGGTTGTCTCAGCAGCAGGCTTTGAAGGGAGGGATGCAGCCGCCCCCGCGGGCGTGGGGTTGGAGCTGCACGCTGGCAACAGAACAGTTACCACGAACATCGCAAGTAGCGCCAAGCCGGAAGACTTCTGCATAACTGACTCCCCCGAATCAATTTCTCACTACCAGCCAAACCACGACCATAACTTGCCCCAGAGCCACATAGCAGTGCCGCGGAACAGCACGTAGCCGGCGGGATGCCAGCCTACGGACACCTTGGCGTGTCCCTGCATGCCGGGACGGATCGCCCCGTCCTGGTTGGGCACATTCACGCGGGCAATAAAGACCCGATGCTCGGACTCCACCTGGCTCTCTGGGCTGATGACGGTCACATCGCCACGAAAAGTGTGCAGCGGAAAGCTTTCGAGTTTGATCGATGCGTGCTCACCTCTCTGGAGCAGCATGGCGTCATCCTCAGGAACGGCAACGTCAGCCGTGACATGAGAAGTTTCAATAACCTCCGCAAAAGTATCGCCATGCATGAGGCGACGGCCCACAGAGTTCTGCACTTGCGGTGTGGTCACGATCCCATCAAAGGGAGCCCGTATGGTGGTGCGATCCAATCGTTCGCGAGCGCGGGTTAGCTCCGCCTTAAAGTAGTCGATTTTCACCCGCTCGGTTCCGGCCACGGTTCCGTCGTTCTGTGCGAGAGCATGATTCATCGTCGCCATGGCTTCGCCGTACTTGGCCTCTGCGGCAGCCAAGTCAGCGCGGTAGTTCCAGTCTTCCAGTTCAGCCAGTACTGCACCTTGCCGTACGTGGTCGCCTTCGTGGATGTACACATTCTTCACCACACCATCGACGGCCGCCTGTACTTGCGCGGTGCGTGCCGAAGCTACGGTTGCGTCCCCGGAAACACGCATGGGCAACGGGCAAAAAATGAGGAAGAGTCCTGCGGCGACGGCCAGAACCGTCATCGACCAGCGCCGGCGTTTTTCCATGGCTAGGAAGCGCTTTTTCTTTTGCAGCAGCGGCTCCAAAAGATTGATAAACGGGACTTCCCGGTAGAGCGAGGCATTGCGCAGGGCGACGGTGGCTTGACCGGCCAACACCTTAATAATTTCCAGATGAGCCACGGTGAGGAAATCGGGATCGCTGCTTTCAAAGGAGAGCACTCCGAGCCGCCCTTGGTCGTCGATGAGCGGAAGAGCGTAGAACGCCCGCATTCCCGTGGCCGAGAAATAGTCGGCAAACTTGGCCCGGGTTTCGGGGCGCGGGTCGTCAATCTGATCTCCGTGCTGGGTAACGTGGGTTTCTTCGGTGGAAATCGACGCCCACTCCAGCATGTCTCTCAAGCCGGAAACGGTTGGGTCGGCGGGATTGATCTGCGCCATGCCCGAGATTGCTTTAAGCTGCAGCACACCGCGCTGTTCCAGGGCGATCGCAGCACGTTCAAAGGGAATGATGGCCTGGGTATGGCTCACGACCGATTGCAGCACGCGATCTAGGTTTAGCGTGGAGGTAATCTCACCGCTCACCTGAACCAGGGTTTGCAGGATCTCAACCTTGCGTTCAGCCTGCAGGAGGCTGGCATTGTGCAGAGCATTGCTGGCCGTTTCGCAGATGTTGGTCAGAAGAAACTGGTCGTCCTCGTCAAACGGCGCACCGTCCATACGATTGACCGCCTCGACCACGCCCACCAGGTTCCCGTGCTCCATGAGAGGACCCGCAACGATGGAGAACACCGCCTTATCTTCGTGTCCGGCGTTGCGCTTCTGTAGACGCTCGTCCGCAGGATCGTCAATCAGCACGGGCTCGCCGTTGTCGGAGATGTCTCCTGCAACCCCTTCCCCCGGCTTCTGCACCCTACCCAACTCTACGGTCGGGTCGAATCCCGCGCCGCTCACAAGCTCGAGAGTGTCGTTGTTGACCATCCACAAGTTGATGCCTTGGATGCCCATCACCTCCTGGAATTTTTTGGCAACTATTCCGAGCAACTCGTCCATCTCGAGGGTTGAGTTGAAGACCTTTTCGAGGTCATACAGTTGTGTCACGCGGCTGATCGAATGCAAACTGGCATTGCGTTCGTTCTCATAGGACCGTGCGGCGGCGATGGCTGGCGAAGCGAGTTCGGCGACCTCGGGCAACGCCTCCAACATTGCCTCGGGAAACGGCTGTCCGTAGCTGATCAGCTCAATGGCGCCGAAAAGAACCTCATCCACGATGAGGGGAACATACGCGAGAGAAGTCACCGTGCGGCGGATATCAAGGTGAGCGTAGTCTTCTCGCTGCAGATCGCCCCCCTCGAACACCACGAGTGTTTTGTTTTCCGCCACAGTGCCCAGCGTACCGGCACTAAACTCCATCGTGCCACCTACCGTGACCTCGCCTGCAATCGCTTTGCATGTCCAGGCAGGATTGTCCAGATCCTCGATGATGTACACCACAACCGCCGTGCCGGGCAGCAGTTGCGCGACCTGCTCAGCCGTCACTTGGGCGCGTGGGCCCACCTCCGGTCGCGCCAGCAAGGCTGCGGCAAACTCCGCTACGGGAACGGCAAATGCGGGTCCTCGAGTCGCCATGAACGGCGCTCCTGATTGTGCAGATTCGTCGCGACGCAGATCGCCCGTGTTATGGCGAGATTGCCCAGTGATCGCGAGCGCGTGGGCATCTTAAGCTGCTCGCACGAACAGGTCAACCTTTCAATTAAGTCTTAAGAGCAGAAGGCTCAACTTGCTACCGAAGAATCATGGCATCGCGAGACCCGACAGCTCGGTTCTGCTCTTGCAAGCGCTAACTATATTGCAGCACAAGATTCTAACAAATTTCCCCCCGCACGGAAGGGAGTTCTGCCGATGTTGATAATGTTGGCTTTAGGTGAAACGCGTTGAACCCTTACGTCACAAATACCGACGACGTCGAAGTCGGGGAAATTGATGGTCCTGCCGATGTCGAAATAGACGGTCGAGTGAGCGTAGTCGAGGCCTACGCGGTAGTTCATCAGGGCCTCCGCGCTGAGCACGCCCGCGGTCCATGAGTCCCGACTCGTGGGCCGGGCTAAGCCGCCTTGCGGAAGGATTCGACGGCTTCCGCCTCTGAGTTGTATACGTCGAAAACCGTGAGCAACTTGGTGATCTGCAGCAAATCGCTCACGCGCTTGGTCAAGCTCGTCAATTTGATCGTGCCGCCCGCGTTTTGCGCGCTTGTGCGCAGCCCCACGAGCGTGCCCAGACCGCCGGAATCGATATAATTCACCTCGCCCAGATTGAGCACGATGCGATTGTTCTCCGTTACGGCCTTCTTGACGGTATCCCGCAACAGCGAAGATTCCTCACCAAACACAATCTGGCCACTGCAATCCACCACGAGAATTCCATCCTTCGTTCGCGTTGCCAGCTTCAGTTTCATAAGAACACTCCTTCGCGGCCTGCACCAAATTCCGTTGGAACCAGACCACTCCCGCACACAACGGTGAGGCACCAGCCTATCGCTTGCCGTGCGGTTTTAGCAAGCTTCCTTCCGGGCATATCAAGACCTTCCTACTTTGTGCCGAACACTGGCTCAGACTGGCATAAGCGTAGTCCGACTGCGCTGGCGGACCTCGTGATGACGATCACTATTGGGCTCTATATGAGTTTCACTCTGAAAATCAACCCACTACAGCACTTCATACCCAGATACAACCGTATGCCCCCTGTTAACTACGCCTGCTTCGGAGTTGGGATGACTGCGGCGGTGGTTTCCGTCGCAGCGGGCTGGCACGCGCACCGGTGATCGGCACGGTGGTGCCCTGAGCGCCGCCGATCTACTCAGCGTGTCGCAGCGGTCCTATCCAAGCATCTCCCCACAGCCTAAAGTTGCGGACACTGAGCACAAGTCGCGGTTTTCGCAGACGTGGAGAACGCCGAGATCTACGTTGATGACAACTTCGTCGGCAGCGCGCCGTCTACTCTTACTCTAGAGTCGGGGAATCACAAAGTGGAGGTCAAAGCGCCGGGCGGAGCCCCATGGCAACGCGACCTGCTCGTGCTAGATGGCAGCGATGTAGCTCTAAAAGCCATCCTGAATCAGAAATGACACCGACGCCGCAGGAAGGGCGGAACTCGCCGGACAGTGTTTGCGGCGATGGACCGTGGGTAAGTGACCATGCAACGGCATCCTCATCTGGATTGCGCAGTAGCTCCCCCAACGGCCGCGACCTCTGAATCAACCTGCGGAGTTTCGGAGACTGAGCGCGTACCGTCTAGCGATGAGCAGACATTCGACCTGGATGAGAGCCAATATTCACATCAACGAAGCGGGCCACGCGGTGCTAAGCTAGATAGTTTACGACGCAAAACCACTCCGAAATCGCCGAGTTTCTGTGGAAGACCGCCGACCTCATTAAGGACGACTACGAGGCCAAGGATTATGAGGATATGATCTTGCCGGTTACTCTCTTGCGGCGGCTCGACTGCGTTCTGGAGCCAACGCATCAGGCTGTGCGTGCCGCCGCCGCGGAAGATGCGCATCGAGTATCTTGTTGAGGCCTTCAATGCTTTCAATCATGCACACTTTAACGGTCCTGACTCGGGCGTCGACTCGCCGACATTCGGCTTGATCAGTTCCTTGGCCGCCCCTCAGCGGCAAGTGCAGATGGCGTTAAAGTTCTACTAGTGAGCATTCGGAGGCAAGGCGAATCCTGCAAGGAGGCGGTTATGGCGTCGGGTGTCAAAGGCCAAGTTCTTGGAATCTGTCTTGGGATCGGGTTCTTTCTGTGGACAGCGACAGAGGCAATGGCTCAGACGATCGTGGTGGACGCTGCGCCCTCGCATGTGGCCAACACGTTCAGCCCGGTCCGCTCTCTGGGTGCGGCGATTGACCGGCTGAAGACCGGGACTCCAGACCATTTGCTGACCGACCCGGTTCTCAAGGAGATTCTTGGCGCGGGATGGCAAACCGTGACCTATCGCCAGAACACCGAGCTGATGGCCGAGGCCTGGCACTGGAACCCGCATGGCACCTGGAGCGACGCGGAGAAGCAGCAGGGTTACTTTGTGGGCAACGCGGAGCCGACCGCGGAGATGATTCGCCATTCGTGGGCAGTTCCGCTTCCGCATCGCGGCTTTAGCCGGGGCGACGGAAACGGCTGGTCCCGGCTCACCGACGGCGACCCAAAGTCGTACTGGAAGAGTAACCCGTACTTGACCCGCGCCTTCACCGGCGAGGACGACTCGCTGCATCCGCAGTGGGTGATGATCGATCTGGGCAGCAAAGTCCCCGTCAATGCCATACGGATTGCGTGGGCCGATCCCTACGCGAAGCACTACTCGGTCCAATTCTGGACCGGCGAACTCGAACCCTTTTATGACGGGACCACCAAGGGCACATGGCAGACTTTTCCGTTAGGCGCCATCACCGAAGGCAAGGGTGGGACCGTCACGCTGAAGCTGGTTTCCTGGATGATTCCCGTGAGATATCTCCGCATCTGGATGACGGAGTCCTCCAACACCTGCGATACTCACGGTCCGGCCGACAAGCGAAACTGCGTGGGTTACGCGATCAATGAACTCTATGTCGGGGCACTCTCGGCAGACGGCCAATTCAATGATTATGTCACTCATTTTCCGGGTCGTCAGCAGACCGTCACGTGGCCATCCTCGGTTGATCCATGGCATGCAGCCTCCGATGTGGACGAATCGAGAGGAGACCAGGTCGGATTCGACTTCTTCTTCACCAGCGGGGTTACCCGCGGGCTTCCCACGATGGTTCCGATTGCGATGTTGTATTCCACGCCAGAGGATGCGGCGAACGAGATTGCCTATCTTTACAAACGTCACTATCCGATCTCCTGGATCGAGATGGGAGAAGAAGCCGACGGGCAGCACATGCTGCCCGAAGACTACGGCGCATTGTATCTGCAATTCGCCACCGCCATCCACCGGCTCGTTCCCGAGGCGAAGCTGGGAGGGCCGCCCTTCGAGGGAACGTTTGATGACGTTGAAGTGTGGCCGGACGCGACAGGGAAAGTCTCGTGGCTCGGACGCTTCGTCGACTACCTGAAGGCGCACGGCAGGATGAATGACTTCACCTTCTTCTCTTTTGAGCATTATCCCTACCAGGACAGGCCCACCTACTCCTGGGCCGACCTGTACCCCGAGCCGGAATACGTCAGCCACATCGTTCAAGTCTGGAAGGACAATGGCTTACCGCCGAATATTCCCTTCTTCATGACCGAGGGCAACATCGGAGGTGGAGCTGGGCCTTCGAGCGTAAAGGGCGCCCTGTGGCTGGCCGATTATGTCGGCTCCATGATGACCGCCGGTGCCGGGGCCACTTACTTTTTCCACTACATGCCTTATCCCGGCCACTTTAGCGGCTTCCTCATGCTTGATGAAAACTACAACCTGAAGGGCTATCCGCCGCAGTACTTGGCCACGCAGGTGATCACCAAGGAGTGGGTGCAACCCGTCGATGCGCCGCATCGGCTTTTCAAGGTTTCGAGCGACGTGACCGATGCTGCCGGGACCCTGCTAGTTACGGCCTATGCCGTCGAACGTCCGGACGGACAGTGGTCCGTGATGCTGGTGAACAGAGACCAGTACAACGATCACGCGATGAAGGTGGTTTTCGACGATCCCGAAACCAAGCGCAACCGCCATTTCTCCGGTCAAGTAGACAGGATTACTTTCGGATCCGCCGAATACCAATGGCACCCCGAAGGAGAACGCGGTCACGCGAACCCCGACGGACCGCCCTCCAAGTCGAAGGTAAACGGCGGTGCAGAAACGCTTTACAAGCTTCCGATGGCATCCATCACGGTGCTACGCGGCTCCATCGGGGACCAGTAACGAGCCTGATCCGCGAGCATTTATCGTCACATGTCGGCACACCTCTTGATCCGATTGGGATAATTGCAAAGGATACCTTTCTTGGGCGCCACTTGCACCGGTTAGTCCTCTACCATGGATGCCGCCTTCGAGATCCAGAAGCGGGCTTGTTGGAACCGAAAGCACGAGGTTCTGGGTGGATGGATGTGCAAAGGGCATTCTGGAGATGGGGACTTTTTCCCCATGTTTAATGCGGGTTGTCCACATCGTGCGCCACTCCTGGACGCGCGCACCGACCTCTTTTCCTTCGGCGTGACGCCTTACGAGATGGCAAGCGGCCGCCTGCCGTTTGATAGGGAAACCACAGGAGCGACCTTTGGGGTCCTCCTCCACGAAGGCGCGGAATTACCCACTAACTGGAACCCCCAGCTTCCTCCTCAGCTCGACGAGATCATCCGTAAAGCTCTGGAGAAAGACCGCAACCTGCGCTACGTCCTCTAACGTTTACACGGGTGTTGTGGATTGACGGCCCTGACGAAATTGGTCCACTGTCCGGCATTCACCGCGTCCCAGTAGTCATACCAGAAAATGATCTTGGGTTTGGCATCGGTAGCGGCGTCACGCAGCATGGTCTGGAGTTGGCGGGTGGTTGGATAGGTGCACTGCGACCCCGAGCAAACACCGGAATCCGGGTATTGGTTCCAGTTGAAAGCCTGAAGCGCCATCTCAGCCGATTTGCCGTGGGTTGTGGCGATGGTGTGGACGTCGCTGGCCGCCGTGGCGGTATCGCTGGCGGGCGCGCCGGTGCCGATGGGGTAGTAATCCGCGCCGAGGATCTCCGCGAAACTGAACGGGTCCAAATATTTCTGGAGATTGGAGAGGCTGGGATTGGTGGCGTCGTCCCATGTGGCGTTCACCATCTGCGGATGTTTGGGATCGGCGGCCCGAATGATGTTGTAAAGATTCTGGACGTTCGAGGCGGTGCTGGGTGTGGGTTCATCGCCGATACTATACCCGTACGTGGCCGGAAGATCCTTCACGAGATTGACGAGGTATTGGAGGAATCCCTTGTTGGTCGAGCAACCGCAGGTGGCGGAGATTTCGCCGTAATCGTTGATTAAATATTTGCCCCTCTTGCTGGAATACTTGGCGAAATCGGGGTCGCTGAAAGTCCAGATGATTTTCAGTTTGTCGGAGTTGGCGTGGGCGGCATAGGCCAGTAGCTCCGCTTGGGTTCCCCAGAAAACGCTATAGTTGAGGACCACATAAAAGTTGGCGGCGGCGATTTTGTCAAGCTGGCTGGTGGCCGTGTCACCGGCAGGGCCGCTGCAGCTTTCACCGTCCAGGTTGCAATCCTGGTAGATGCCCTGGGGGATGGTGGTGATGACCTGGGCGCTGGAGAACGACGAAGAAGCCGGAATGCTGGCGCTCACGTAAAGAAGCGGATGGGCATCGAAGACTTCGGCAACACCGGCGGAGGCAGAGGTCATCAAGTCCACGGTATATTTCCCGTTCTCGTCGGTTTGCACAGGAAGAGTTTCGGTCCAGAGAGGGTCACCGCGGCGGTCTTCTCTATCGTGGATGTAAAAGGAGAGGAGATGGGACCCGGCCAAGGGCTTGCCGTCTTCGTTGAGCAAGGTGGAGCTGAAACGAATGTACTGATGAGGCGCGATCCTTGCTCCCCCCCAATTTGACAGGTTCCTGGGACAAAGCATGAAGTGGCCACAGGGAACACACCAGCAAAAAAGCAGAAAGAGAAATCACGTGCAAGTATCTGGGCTGTTTCATCACGAATCTCCTTTTTGGCCGCGAAAACGGCACCAAGTGTACACCCATCTCGCCTCGCCGAAGTTGAGCCTCTGTTCTTAGCACGCCCAACAGCGAGAGTCTCCCCCTGAGCTATGGATCCCCCGACAGGTGGGCTAGAGGCTCTGATGAAACGAGTGGTGAGAGGGTATAACCGAGTGACCAGCACGTTCGCGAGTTTCTCGGGCATTAGATCTTTTTCATCCGTTTTATGGATCAAGCGGGAATGCGGCCTGAAAACAGGAACTGCGCCAGCAGGACCGGCGCAGTCTCGTGTCGCGAAATTCCTAACCGGCGCTCAGCCCCGCGCAAAGCGCAGTGCGCTACCCGACCGCCGGCCGCGCTT
>Ga0208937_1000940_pt1 | contig 15326 bp, 15 predicted proteins | sample June2015DPH_11_5_FD_184705 | JGI IMG/M metagenome (GOLD analysis project Ga0208937, IMG submission 184705) | Peatland microbial communities from SPRUCE experiment site at the Marcell Experimental Forest, Minnesota, USA - June2015DPH_11_40... | ecosystem: Environmental > Terrestrial > Soil >...
CCCGCTCAGCATCGACCAAACCATGGGCATGGATAAGGCTTAAGCCGCGCAGACGCGCGAAATATTGGCTCTGATTGTCGGCGAGTCCTTTGCGAAGGGCGTGCCGCGATGTCTGTTGAGGGTCATCTGCGTCATGTGGCGCGTGCGCCAGCGACTTCCGCTTGACCCCCAATAGCGTTCGAATCGCTGCGTCGCGGCGAACGTCGAAAGGGGCCAGAACCAGACTCATGCACTGCAACATGACCGACGAGCCGCTCACCCTAGCGCTCCGTGCTTCTCTTGATCTTTGAGCGCAAATAGAAAGACCGCCTCGTGCAGGCCGTGTGAAAAGTAAGAGGCTTCATTTTCCGGAGCCTCTTTTTTCATGGCTCAGGCGAGGCTTGCCCTGAGGGTGGCGACACCGACCAGATTGATGGTCCGGATGATATTGTAGGCGAGCACGCTGAGCGCTGCTTCTGCGCGGGCTTTGTTGAGGCCTCTTGTGAGAAATCGTCCTCCGGCGGTCATTCGTTTGATCGTTCCGAAGGGGTGTTCGGAGGCGCATCGGCGCTGACGAATTAGGCTCGGATCATCCTGAAAACGGCCATTCATTCGTTCCAGCGCGTCCTCATGAAGATGGCGGCTGACGAAGCGACGCTCTGCGGTCGTGCAGCGCGGCTTGAGTGAGCAGCCAGTGCAATCGCGTGCCGCATAGAGGATCAGACGATCGCGACGCAGCACCTCCTGCTTGCGGGCGAGAACATGACCCGCCGGACAGATATAGGTGTCCGCCTCCGGCTTGTAGACGAAGGCCGACCGGCCAAACATCGTGCCGCCGTCCTGACTGTGTATCGACCGATTGGTCGGCACGCAGGCCGTGATGCCGTCAGCCTCGCAGGCCGCGGCAACCGTGCCACTTGAGTAGCCGGCATCGGCCACGACCGTCACATTTGAAACGCCGAGCATATCCTTTGTTGCCTTCGCCATCGGGTATAGCTGGCGGGTGTCTCGCCCTTCTTGGTGTAATGACCGGGTTGATTCCAGCGACACGCACCCGCCATTGAGGGATCGGATCGCGCAGATCGCGCTATTGGATCAACAACTACCGCCCCAACAAAGGCAAGGCGCGGTGGAGATGCGCGAATGTTTTATTGAGATCATGGAAGTCATTTGGGGGGCAGCGCGGCCGAACATAGTAAAGCTTCACGAGGAAGGCGTGCGGCCCGTACAAGGCGCTCCCGATCCGGGCGGGTGGCTGCCTCCATAGAAGGCGTGCCGTGCCGTCCGACGTACGCCGCTTCCCGCCGCCCTGGACTATCGAGGTATTTCGCAATCAAAACCTTTAAAAGACTGCGAGCCTCATGCGCGGGACCAAAGGAAACGAATGGACGTGATAATCTTAGTATACATACGGACGAAACTTCACCGCCACGCTCAGAGCCTCAGCAACTTCCTGCGCAGTCATCGGCACGAAATCTGGTTCAACTCTCTTGCGGGCAAGATTAATTGCATCGACCAATCCCGCAATCCAAGTCGAATAGTTCTCTAGATTGGCCCGCATCTTTATGCCCGTTTTGCTCGCGTGCCTGACGCCGCTGTCCACGTTTACCATTTCACCGAGCTGTTTCAGGTTCTTTAGCGGCACGCCGATGCCTTCAGCGAGTTCTCGTTTCGAGATTTTCAATCCATCCTCAACCCATTCGAAACCTCGGTAAATGAACACGAAGGCTTCGGTAGGCATTCTAAGGGCGAGGACCGCGTCCTCGGCTGCTCGGTAAATGAATCTGTGAGTCATTATTGCCTTGAGCCATCCCGAGAACTTCTCAATTGAGAATGCCGAATGAACCCGCTTGATCTCTTCGGTCCAAAAAGGCTCAAACTCAATTACCGATTCCCAATGAATCGGATTGATCCCGTAAAACACTAATCTGCCTTTCAGCTCAAAATCAAAAAGTCCGGCGCCGGAGAGCAAAAGCGCGGCCACGATTCTGCTCATTAGGAAGTGGCTGTCTGCGGCTTGCTCACTCAGATCAACTTCGTGGCCTGCTTCCCCGCGAGCCAGATAGCAACGGGTCCCGCCACAGCTAATGAACCATGATTTTACAGTGTTGGACTCATCATAACGGACATTGAGAGATGGAACCAAATAACCCAACCGGTTCGTCATCTCAAAAACTGAAGCAACCAGACTGCTGCTTTCGCCCATCGGCGCATTCGGTAATTCTGGCATGGTCACCCCAACCGCGATCACAAGCGCTTTAGACGACTATACCAGTTGCATACATGGCAACGACGGACGGACACGAGGACTGTTCAAGCGAGTTCTCGACCCTCCAATCCGCGCAAGGTGAATTTGCATCCGCCGTTTCCGAATACGAAAGTGAGTGCCGATAGGAAAAATTTCAGTCGCTTGAAGGGCCTTTAGCCCGCCCGTGCCAGCGTCACCACCTTGTCGCTGGCGATCCGGCCTTTAACGATTGAAACAACGTAGGCTGCCCAAGCATCGAGCGCCGTGCGTTTCTCGGCGGCCCAATCGTGCCGCTGATAGACCCCGGCAATACCGCCGCGGCTGCCGCTGATATGGTTCAGAACCGCTTCGGTTACTTCTAGTCGCACGCCAAGGCGCTGCAATCCGGTGGCAACGGAGCGGCGCAGATCATGCACGCTCCACGGAATGAGCGGCGCGGGGCTTCTGCCAGCTGCCGCGGCGGCCTTCGTGCGGGCGCCTATGATCGCCTTGTCGAGTGCCCGCTTGGCTTTGGACCACCCCGCAAAGGGCGTGCCTACTGCACCGGGGAGGGCAAGCATGCCCGTGGCGCGATAATCGTCCAGGACGCGCTTCGCTTCGTTCGCATCATCGGGAAGCGATGCACTCAGAAGATCGCGCGCCGGTGCACTCAGCGGCACGGTGTGTGCGACCCCGTTTTTGGTGCGTTTGCCCGGCAAGGTCCACATTGCCATGTCCTCTGAAACTTCATTCCAAGCCAAGCCCGCGACTTCGCCGCGACGTTGGCCCGTAAGGATCAGCAAGCGGATGATCGTGCCGTAGGGCGATGCGGCGGCGGCCGCGGCGCGCCAAATCTCGGCAATCTCATCGTCAGTGAGCACTCGCTCGCGCTTGGCAACGCTCTTGTCGACCGCCAAATTCGCAAACGGATTGGCGAGCACTGCGCCGCGCTTCACGGCCCAGGCGAAGGCCGCCCGCCCATAGGCAGCCGTCCGGCCGGTCATGGCGTTACCTTTGGGTTTCGCCGCGCCGTCGCGATCCTTGCGCTTCCGGCGCCGTGTCAGAGCGTCTAGGGCGCGCACGACGGCCGCCCGGTCCAAATCCTCCGCGGCGTCGTCCAGGTGATTGGCGAAGGCGTGATGCAGTGCGCGCACCGCTTCCGCCGCATAGCTCGGCCGCTTGCCGGCAAGGTGAAGCCGGTTCCAATCGTCGATCAGCACCCGGACCGTAAGACGGTCCCGCGCCCGCCTCGCCTGTTCTGCTTTTGCGGCTTCCTTCCGCACCAGCGCGGGGTTCATTCCCTTGGCAACGTCGCCCATGACCGCGGCGGCGGCTTCTCGCGCTTTGGCGAGCGCGAGAGCCGAACAGGCACCGAGCGGCACGCGCCATTTCTGGCCGTGCAGCGAATACTGGCAGAGGTAGGTTCGGCCGCCGCTCGCCGTCACGCGCACGGCAAGGCCGCGTTGCACGTCGTCGAAAAAGAGCCGGTCCTTGCGGCCGCGCTCGGCTGCCAGCTTCTCGATTTTCCGCTCGGTCAGCTTCATGGATTGCCCCTTCTGGCGCGGGGTCCGCAGCGGGTCCGTGGACCCCTAGCGGACCTCGTGGGACGGTGCGGTGTGTCAGCCCGCGGCAGTTAAAGTCAGAAGGTGTCATGCAAGATATATATTTGCAAGCAAAATATGGGGGTCCGTGACGGAACGTGTCGGGCGGTGTCAGGTCGTGGCAGAGGCTGAAAACTTACTGTGGATCAGGAGGTCGGTGGTTCGAGTCCACCCAGCTGTACCAATCGATCACGACACAAACGGGCCTGCTCCTCCGGGTGCCTCCGCTCGGCAGGCGACTGCCGAGAGCCGTTGGACGGCGGATTTCGACGAACGCCGGCTCGTTGGTGCGACGCCGCGGTTCACGCCTACTTTACCTTAACGCGATCGGACCGTCGGGTAGCGAGGCGACCTTAGCTATTGTCGATTATCACGCGGACATGCGGCCCCATCCAAGTCGGTGAATGCTGTGACACGGGCGACCACATTGACGGCGTTCAGGAGCGATGGTTGCGCGGCGGAGGTCCGCCAGGCAGCGGTTGCGCCCTGCAGCGGCGAGCATCGGCGCGAGGCCGCGCCCAATCTGAGCCTGCGCATCTACAGCGACTTGGCCGCGGTCGAAGCCGAGTGGCGCCGGTTCGAACGTCTTGCCGATTGCACCGCGTTCCAGACGTTCGACTGGTTGGCGACCTGGCATCAACACATTGGCCGGCGGGACGGCGTCCGTCCGGCTATCGCCGTCGGCCGCTACGGCGACGGTGAAACCGCTTTCCTTTTGCCGCTGTGCGTCGCGCCGGGGCTTTCGACCAGACGCCTTTGCTGGCTGGGCCAGGAGCTGTGCGACTACCACGCGCCGCTGCTCGCGCCCGACTTTTCGCAATACGCTACGCCCGATCGCTTCCTGGCAGCCTGGCGGCAGCTGCAAGATCAGATGCAACGCGATCCCCTGTTGCGCTACGATTGGATCGAGTTCGAGAAAATGCCGCAAACAATCGGCGGCCAGATCAATCCGTTCACCTATCTCGGCGTCACCGCCAACGCCAGCGGCGTGCATTTGATGCAGCTGGGTGACGAATGGGAAAAATTCTACGCCGCCAAGCGCTCTTCAGCGACGCGCCGGCGCGACCGCGCCAAGCTCAGGCATATGTCCGAATACGGCGAAGTTCGCTTCATCACCGCGTCGGATCCGGACGACGCGCGGCGCACGCTGGAAACCCTGATGGAGCAAAAAAGCCAATCGTTGGCCCGCAAAGGCATTGCCGATATCTTTGCCTCGGCGGGGCACCGAGAATTCTATCTTGACGTCGCGTCTAATCCAAAAACCCGGCATCTGGTCCACATCAGCCGCGTGGAAATCGGCACGACCTGCGCGGCGGCGAACCTCGGCATCGTTTTCGGCGATTGCTATTACCATGTGCTCGCGAGTTACGACGACGGCGAAATATCGCACTATGGACCGGGCGCATTTCACCTGCGCGAGCTGATGGCGCATGCCATCGGACTGGGTCTGAAGCGCTTCGATTTCACGATCGGAGACGAACCGTACAAGCTGGACTGGTCGGATACGGATCTCAAATTGTACGATTACGTGGCGGCCGTGACCTGGCGCGGCTTGCCGGCATGCTGGTCTTCGCGGGTGCGGCGGCGGATCAAACGTTTCATCAAGCAAACGCCGCAGGTTTGGCATGCGGTCTCGCAGATGCGATCCGCAATCGGCTCACTGCGCCATCGGTGATCGTCCCAATCCCATAGCGGCTGATCATTCACACGCCGCGCCGGCGCGCGCGGCGGCGGCCTCCGGCCGCGCTAGTTCAACGCCTGGAGATCGGCCTCATTGAGGAAATTCATCACCTCGTGGAAGAACTGCATCCAGTTCTTCTCCATCATGACGGTGTGCGTCCCCTCACCCAGTTCGACGAACCGCTTGTAAGGAGCATTGGTCAGCTTGGCGAAATAGCCGCGCGCCTGGTCGCTCGGCAAGTCGGCGTCCCACTCGGCATGGATGATGAGCGTCGGCACCTTGATATCGCCGGGGTCGTATTGCGCTTTGCCGGCGACCCAGTAGGTCCGCAGGTCCTGCAGCACGCCGTTCGGCGCCCGCAGCACCGGAGGGCTCTGCTTCGCGCTCTCTGGATCGGTCGCCCAGGTCGCGTCGGCCCATTGTTCGAACCAGCCCGGCGGGATCAGATCGGCTTTCTTGTCTTCGGCAACGCCGGATAGCCAGCGTGCCTTGGCCGAATCCTTCGTCACCGTTCGGTAGGCGCCGAGCGGTCCGTCGCCGCCGATGATGGCCGCGTCGAGCCGCCATAACCGCGCACATCGACAAGATAGACGTCCCAGCCCTGCTGAGCGATGTAATCCATCATCGATCGACCGCCGAGCGGCAAATCAAATGCAGTCTCGGACGGGTAAGTGGCGCCGTGGACGTAGAGAAGGATCTTGTCCCCGGGAAAGGTCGTGACGCCGGCCGGATGCTTGTTGCGAATATAAAGCTGAATGCCGGCATCAGCCGACGGAATCATATAGCTTTCCGTGGCCAGTTTGGGATCATCGGCAAAAACAGTCGCGGCAAGCAAAACGCAGAGGGCCGCAACGGCCAGTGATCTTCGAAGAAGCAGCAGCCGCGTCATCGGCACTTTCCATAAACGCCAAAAAGGTAACCACTATAGTGCAACGCGCGAAACGTCGTAAAGCGGTGAAAATCTGTGCGCGTTTGTCTGTTTTTGCGCCGGCGCTGAGTTTCGGTCGCTGCCGTGCCCGAGGATCTGATCGCATGAACACGCCGCCGTTGCCGGCTGGCATTCGCGCGCCCGAACGGGTTCCGCCGCCGATTGATCGAGAGTTCTTGACGAACAGTACTCGACCGGAGTTCTATGCGCCGACAGCGCCGGGTCGCGCCACGACATAAGCAGGAGGACGTCCATGATTTCGCGCTTCAGCACCATGCTCTGCGCCGTAGCCGCCACCGTGGTCGCGGCGCTGCCCGCAGCCGCTCAGGACACCGTCAGGATCGCCTACGTCGATCCGCTCTCCGGCGGCGGCGCGAGCATCGGCGAGGTCGGCCTGAAAACCTTCCAGTATCTTGCCGATGTGACCAATGCCCATGGCGGCATTGCCGGCCACAAGCTCGAGATCGCCGCCTACGACAACAAGATGAGCGCCCAGGAAACCCTGGTCCAGGTGCAGAAGGCGATCGATTCCGGCATCCGCTACGTTACCCAGGGCAACGGCTCCTCGAACGCCGCCGCGATCGAGGACTTCGTAGCGAAATACAACGACCGCAACCCCGGCAAGGAAGTGCTGTTCTTCAACTATGCGGCGGTCGATCCGATCTTGACCAACGAGAAATGCAGCTATTGGCATTTCCGCTGGGACGCGAACTCCGACATCAAAATGACCGCGCTCACTAACTACATTAAGACGCGACCGAATATCAAAAAGGTCTATCTGATCAATCAGGACTATTCGTTCGGCCAATCGGTGCGCAAAGAGGCGCGCGCGATGCTCAACGCCAAACGGCCGGACATCGAGATCGTCGGCGACGAGGTGCATCCGTTGCTCAAGGTCACCGACTTCTCGCCGTATATCGCCAAGATCAAGGCCTCCGGCGCCGACAGCGTCATCACCGGCAATTGGGGCCAGGATATCGCCTTGCTGATCAAAGCTGCGGCCGACGCCGGATTGCAGGTTGACTGGTACACCTACTATGCCGGTGGCGCCGGCGGCCCGACGGCGATCAAACAGGCTAATCTGCCGGACCGGGTGTTTGAGATCGTCGAAGGCTTGTCGAACGAACCATACGCACCGGCCCAGGAGTTCGAGAAGGCGTTCCGTGCTAAGGTCGGCGTAACATTTTCGCCGCCGGTTTCTGTATTCTATCCGCGGGCCGTCAATGAGGTCCGCATGTTCGTCAAGGCCGCCGAGGAAGCGAAGTCGGTCGAGCCGACCAAGGTCGCGGCCAAGCTCGACGGTATGAAGTTCACCGTCTACGACGGCGGCGAGGGATTCATGCGATCCGACGATCACCAGTTCTTCCAGCCGATGTACATCGCCAACCTAGGCCCCCTCGGCAAGAACCAACCGTTCGACGAGGAGAACACCGGCTGGGGCTGGAAAATGACGGGCAAGATCGACACCCAGGACACCATCGTCCCTACCAGCTGCAAGATGAATCGTCCGAGCTAACTCAGCCAAACCGGGCCGGGGGTGCTGGAGCTCGTCACCATATCGACGCTCAACGGCGTGCTCTACGGCATGCTGCTGTTTCTGATGGCGAGCGGGCTGACGCTGATCTTCAGCATGATGGGCGTACTCAATTTCGCCCATGCCAGCTTCTACATGCTGGGCGCATTCTTCGGCTACCAGATCAGCCAAATTGTCGGGTTCTGGCCAGCCTTCATTGTCGCGCCAGTGCTGGTCGGCGGCATCGGCGCGCTGGTTGAGCGCTATGGCCTGCGCCACGTGCACCAGCACGGCCCGGTGGCCGAGCTCCTGTTCACGTTCGGGCTTGCCTTCGTCATCGAAGAAGTCGTGCAGATGATCTGGGGCAAGGGTCCGGCCGATTATCGGGTGCCGCCGTCGCTTGATTTCAGCGCCTTCACCGCGTTTTCGACCAACTATCCCGCCTACAAGATGTTCGAGCTCTTGACCGCGATTGCGATCTTCGCGGTGCTGCTCGCCGTGCTCACCCGCACCCGCGTCGGGCTCATCATCCAGGCCTCGCTGACCCATTCCCACATGGTGGCGATGCTCGGCCACAATGTGCCGCGGGTCTTCATGCTGGTGTTCGGCGTCGGTACCGGACTTGCGGCGGTCGCCGGCGTGATCGCCGGGCCGGCGCTGGTGACCCAGTCGAATATGGCGGGGTTGCTCGGCCCGATTCTGTTCGTCATCGTCGTGGTCGGCGGACTCGGCTCGCTCGCCGGCGCTTTTCTGGCCTCGCTGCTGATCGGGCTCGTCCAGACGTTTGCGGTTTCCGTCAACCTTTCGGTGGCGGACGTGCTGGGCGGTCTTGGCATCGCGCCGCCGGCCGGCGGCCCGCTGTTCGACCTGTGGAATGTGACGGTGGCGCAGATCGCTCCGATCATTCCCTACCTGCTGCTGGTGCTGATCTTGATCTTCCGGCCGACCGGTCTCATGGGGACGCGCGAACATTGAGTGATGTTGCAAGTGGCGTAGCAAACGTTCCGGCGCGCGGTGTCCTGCCTCAGCCGGGTGCCGCGGCGGTGGCGCGTCTTATCGGGCCGTGGCTCGCGCTCGCCGTCGCGTTTGCGGTCCTGCCGGCGATTGTCACCTCCGGCTCGGCCCTGACGATGCTCAGCATGATGGGCATCATGATCGTATTCGCGCTGTCCTACAACATGCTGCTCGGCGAGACCGGCCTGCTGTCGTTCGGTCACGCCGTCTACTACGGCCTCGGCGGATTCCTGGCCGTGCACGCCATGAATACCGTCATTCACGATGCGCTGCCGATTCCGCTGCCGGCGGTCCCGCTGGTTGGCGGCTTCAGCGGGCTCCTCTTCGGCATCATCTTCGGGTCGGTTTCGACGCGACGCGCCGGCACCGCGTTCGCCATGATCTCGCTCGGGCTTGGCGAACTTGTCGCTTCGAGCTCGCTGATCCTGCGCGGCTTCTTCGGCGGCGAGGAGGGCGTGAGCACCAACCGCACCAAGCTGCTGCACGTCTTCGGTCTCAACTTCGGTCCGCAGATCCAGGTCTATTATCTGATCGCCGGCTGGTGCCTATTGTGCATGATTGCAATGTATGCGCTGACGCGCACCCCGTTCGGCCGCATGTGCAACGCGGTGCGCGAGAACCCCGAGCGGGCGCAGTTTGTCGGGTACAACCCGCAGACGATACGCTTCATAGCTTTCTCGCTGGCCGGGCTGTTCGCCGGCATCGCCGGCGCGCTGACGGCCATTAATTTCGAGCTGGTCAATTCCTCGGAGGTTGGCGCGGCGCAATCCGGTCTGGTGCTGCTTGCCGCCTATATCGGCGGCATCGGCAGCTTTATGGGCCCGGTGATCGGCGCGGTCCTCGTCACTTGGCTCGAGGTGATGCTCAGCGATGTGACCGACGTGTGGCAACTCTATTTCGGTCTGTTGTTCATCGGCATGGTGATGTTCGCGCCGAACGGCATCGCCGGCCTCATTATGATTCACGCGCCGCTGTGGCAGGCCCGCGCCTACGGACCGATGCTGCGGTTGGCGCTGGCTTATCTGGTTGCCTTGGGACCGGCACTCGTGCTGCTCGCCGGCCTCATCCTGATCATCGAGATGACGTACCATCTCAGCGTCAAGGCAACCGAGGGCACGACAATCTCCGTTTTCCACGTCACGGTCGAGGCCATGAGCGTCATTCCCTGGGTGGTCGCCGTAATTCTCGTCGCCGGCGGATTTTGGTTGTTCCGCATGACCTGGCCGGTCGTCGGCGCCGCTTGGCACAATGCGTTCGCGGAAGCGCGCGGCGCCGGGAGAGCGAAATGACCGCGCCGGCGATCGAGCTCGTCGACATGCACAAGAATTTCGGCGCGACCCAGATCATTCGCGGCGTCAGCCTGGCGGTGCCGCCGGGTGAGCGCCACGCCATCATCGGGCCGAACGGCGCCGGCAAATCGACATTGTTCAACCTGATTAGCGGTCGCTTCACCCCGAGCTCCGGCACGGTCCGGCTCAACGGCGATGACATCACCGGGCTGCCGCCGCATCAGATCAACCGGCGCGGCCTGGCGCGCAGCTTTCAGGTCACCAACATCTTTCCGCGACTCTCGGTATGGGAAAATATCCGCTGCGCTGTGTTGTGGTCGCTCGGCTACAAGTACGCATTCTGGCACGGCATCGAAGCACTCCCCGACGTGCGCGCGCGCACCGAAGCCATCCTCGAAGCGATCGAGCTGATCGACCGCCGCCGCGTCCAGGCCGGCGTGCTCGCCTATGCCGAGCAGCGCGCGCTCGAGATCGGCATCACCATCGCCGGCGGCGCCGGGATCATTCTGCTCGACGAACCGAGCGCTGGCATGAGCGTGGCCGAGGCCGCGCGCGCCGTCGCGCTGATCCGCAAGGTCAGCGAGGGTCGCACTTTGATCATGATCGAGCACGACATGGGCGTCGTCTTCGACCTCGCCGACCGCATTTCCGTGCTGGTCTACGGCCAGATCATCGCCAGCGATATTCCGGCGCGGATCAAACAAGACAGCGCCGTGCAGACCGCTTATCTGGGGACGGCGGCATGATGCTCGACGTCCGCGATCTGCATGCCTTTTACGGCAAGAGCCACATCCTGCGGGGCGTCTCGCTTCGCGTTGGCACCGGCGAGATCGTCAGCGTTCTCGGCCGCAACGGCGTCGGCCGCTCGACCACGTTGAAAGCGATCATGGGCGACGTGCCGCCGCACGGCTCGATCACCTTCAAGGATGAAGCGATCGCCGGCCTCAAGCCGTTCGAGATCGCGCAGCGGGGCATCGGCTACGTCCCCGAAGATCGCGCCATCTTTCCGACGTTAACCGTCGAGCAGAATCTCATTCTCGGCGTCAAGGCCGGCAAAAAGGCGTCGCGATGGTGCATGGGCGACACCTATCAGCTGTTCCCCAGGCTCGAGGAGCGCGCCAAAGCGCCGGCCGGCGTGATCTCCGGCGGCGAACAGCAGATGCTGACGATCTGCCGGACGCTGATGGGCGACCCCGATCTCATCATGATCGACGAACCGACCGAGGGGCTGGCGCCGCAAATGGTCGAGCGCGTTGCCAACCTGCTGCAGAAGATTGCGGAGCGCGACATCTCCATCCTGCTGGTCGAGCAGAAGCTCACCATCGCCATGCGTATCTCGCACCGCGTCTATGTGATGGGCCACGGCCACATGGTGTTTGAGGGCACTCCGGCCGATCTTGCCGCCGACTCCCAGGTGCGCCAAGCCTGGCTCGAAGTGTGAGCCTTGCCTGAACCTCGCCTGGCGCTGGTCAGCTCGCCCTCCAAGCCAGCTCCCCGGCATCACGATGCTGCGAGCTGACCCGACTTTCCTCATCGCGACAACCCGTAATGCGCGGCTCGTGCATGCAAATCCGGGTCGGCAGGCGACGCCGCGCTATCCGCACACAGGGGCTCCCGAGCGGGGCCCCACCCCTTGTCGAAGGGGCCGCTTCCATTTACTATGCCCTTGCTCGAGGCAGCGCGATCGGCTTCGTCAACGCTTCCTCGTGTATGAAAAAAAGGAAACGACCATGGCCTGGACCACTCCGACCCTCGTCGAAATCTGCATCGGCCTCGAGATCAACGGCTATCTGCCGGCCGAGTTCTGATCCGCAGCTTTCGTCTACCGCAATCCCCGTGAATGGGGCGCCTGACCGCCATCGTACTCGGTGCTGCGGCAGGCGGCGGTTTTCCGCAATGGAATTGTCAGTGTCCGGTCTGCCGTCTCGCCTGGACCGGCGACCGGCGCGTAAAGCCGTGCACCCAAGCAAGCCTCGCCGTCACCGCTGACGGCGAGCATTGGATTTTGCTCAACGCCTCGCCAGACCTGCGCGCACAGCTCTTGGCAACACCTGCCCTGCAGCCGCGGCCCGGCGCGCGCGGCAGTCCGATCAGCGCCATGGTCCTGACCGGTGCCGAGGTCGATCAGGTGGCCGGGCTGCTGACGTTGCGCGAGCGCCAGGGTTTCACCGTGTTTGCCACCGCCGACACGCTTGCGGCGCTGGCCGCCAATCCGATCTTCGGGGTGCTGGCCGCCGATCTGGTGACGCGCAAGGCCGTGGCGCGGGACGAGAGCTTTTCCCTGCCGGGCGGCCTCGATGCCGAGCTGTTCGCCGTTCCCGGCAAGGTGGCGCTCTATCTCGAAGGCGACGATCCCGCGCTCGCCGCCGAAACCGGCGCCAATGTCGGCGTCGAACTGGTCTGCGGGGCGCGGCGGCTGGTTTACGTACCGGGCGCCGCCGGCATGACGGCAGCCTTGCGCGCGCGGCTCGCCCGCGCCGACGTTGTATTGTTCGACGGCACGCTGTTCGTCGATGATGAAATGATCTCGACCGGCACCGGCAGCAAAACCGGCCGGCGCATGGGTCACATGCCGGTCGATGGCGAACACGGCACGCTCGCCGCGCTCGCCGGTCTTCCCGGCCGTTGTATTTTGACGCATATCAACAACACCAACCCGATCCTGATCGAGGGTTCCGTCGAGCGGCGCAAGGTCGAGGATGCCGGGATCGAGATCGCGGAGGACGGGATGGAGATCGTGCTGTGAACACGCTGAGCGCCGAAGAACTCGAAGGCCGGTTGCGCGACATCGGCGCGCGGCGCTATCACCGGCTGCATCCGTTCCACAAGCTCCTGCATGGCGGCGCCTGCGATAAAGGCCAGGTCCAGGCCTGGGCGCTCAACCGCTATTATTATCAGGCGATGATCCCGGTGAAGGATTCAAGCCTGATGGCGCGCTGTGACGATTCTGCGGTCCGCCGCGAATGGCGCAGCCGCCTGGTCGATCACGACGGCGCCCGCGAGGGTGAAGGCGGTATCGCGCGCTGGCTCAAGCTCACCGACGGGCTCGGCCTCGAGCGCGACTACGTCGTGTCGCTGCGCGGGATTTTGCCGGCGACCCGCTTCGCCGTCGACGCCTACGTGCATTTCGTGCGCGAAAAGACCTTGCTCGAAGCGATCGCCTCGTCGCTGACGGAATTGTTCTCGCCGCAGATCATCGGCGAGCGCATCGAGGGCATGCTGAAGAGCTACGATTTCGTGACGGCGGAGACGCTGGCCTATTTCTCGCAACGCCCGCCGCAAGCCGAGCGCGACTCGCGGTTTGCCCTCGACTACGTCAAGCGACACGCGCGCACGCCGGAAGCCCAGCACAGCGTGCTCGCCGCGCTCGAATTCAAATGCGACGTGCTGTGGGCGATGCTCGACGCGCTGTATCACGCTTATGTCGCGCCGAAGCAAGTTCCGCCCGGCGCGTTTGTCCCGCACGATTAGGCAGTAGCAGTGGCCGAGACGACACCCGAAATCTCCACCGACGCGCGTCCGCGCCTGCCGCACGGCGTCCGGCTGGTCCACAGCGCGGCGCAGGGCGGATGGGTGCTGCTTGCTCCCGAGCGGGTGTTCAAGGCCGACGCCATTGCCGCCGAGGTGGTCAAACGCTGCACCGGCGAGGCGACCTTTGCCGCCATCGTCGACGATCTGGCGAAAACCTTTGCGGCACCGCGCGAGCGCATCCTCGCCGACGTCACCGCCCTGCTGCGCGGGCTTGCCGACAAAAGGCTCCTGGAATTGTGACCACCGCCCCTCACGCCCGGCCTTGTGCCGCGCATCCACGTCTTATAACTCGCTGAGCAGGAAGACGTGGATGGCCGGGATAAACCCGGCCAAATGGATGAGTCTTCAACATGGCCGGAAACGGTGCCGCTCTGCATAGCCCCCTCGGCCTTCTGGCCGAGCTGACGCACCGCTGTCCGCTGGGCTGTCCCTATTGCTCCAATCCCTTGGCGCTCGATGCCCGCGCCGACGAGCTCGATACGCAAACTTGGGCGCGGGTCTTCACCGAGGCGGCGGCGCTCGGCGTGCTGCAGGTGCATCTGTCGGGCGGCGAACCGGGCGCGCGGCGCGACCTTCCCGCCATCACGGCGGCAGCGCATGCCGCCGGCCTTTACACCAATCTCATCACCTCGGCGGTCGGCATCACCGCGGAAACGTTGCGGCAGCTTGCCGAAGGCGGCCTCGATCACGTGCAGATCTCGATCCAGGACAGCGAGCCTGCTTCCGCCGACCACATCGCCGGCTACCAAGGCGCCTTCGCGCGCAAGCGCGCGCTCGCCGCCGAAGTCGTCAACCTGAAAATTCCGCTGACCATCAACGCCGTGATGCACCGCGCCAACATCGATCGCATCGGGAATATGGTGACGCTGGCGCTTGCGCTCGGCGCCAGCCGCGTCGAGATCGCGCATGCGCAATATTACGGCTGGGCGCTGAAGAACCGCGCCACGCTGATGCCGACCGCCGAGCAGGTCAAGCGCGCGGCAGCCGCGGTCGAGGAGCTGCGCCGGCGGCACCACGGTGAGATCGTCATCGATGCCGTCATCCCCGATTATTACGCGCGGCTGCCGAAGCCTTGTGTCGGCGGCTGGGGACGGCGTTCGCTCAACGTGACGCCGGCGGGCAAGGTGCTGCCGTGCCACGCCGCCGAGTCGATCCCCGGCCTCGAATTCTGGTCGATACGCGAGCATTCGCTGGCCGACATCTGGGCGGATTCGCCGGCCTTCAACGCCTTCCGCGGCACCGACTGGATGCAGGAGCCATGCCGGAGCTGCGCGCGCCGCGATATCGATTTCGGCGGCTGCCGTTGCCAGGCCTTCGCACTGACTGGCGACGCGCGCGCAACCGACCCGGTCTGCCATCTCTCGCCGCGGCATGATGAAGTCGCCGCGCTCGCGGCGGTGCGGGACGACGCGCCTTACGTCTATCGGCAGATGTGACCGGCTTGCCGGTCTGTTTCTGCCGCGCCGGCTTGGCTTTTTTCTTTGTCTCTCGTCGCTCCGGGCGGATTTTCGATTTGGCTTCGCACTGCAACGGGCTAAAATCACCTGTTGCCAGCGGGGGGCG
>Ga0208937_1000945_pt1 | contig 15229 bp, 10 predicted proteins | sample June2015DPH_11_5_FD_184705 | JGI IMG/M metagenome (GOLD analysis project Ga0208937, IMG submission 184705) | Peatland microbial communities from SPRUCE experiment site at the Marcell Experimental Forest, Minnesota, USA - June2015DPH_11_40... | ecosystem: Environmental > Terrestrial > Soil >...
GACTTTCAGTTCCAATACACGCAAGTGCAATACGGAGGCGCACTTCTTGACTCTTCAACGTTTCGTCGTTCGGAACCTTCTGCGCAACAAGCGGCGCAGCCTCATCACCGCCATCAGCCTAGCCTTCTCGTTCCTGTTGCTCATTTTCATGATCACGATCTGGCACAGCTTGTTTGTGGACCCGTGGACCGCGAACGCAGGATCTCGCCTCATCTGCCGCCACCGGGTTTCGCTGTTTCTTTCGATGCCAAGCTACTACTTAGGAAAAGATCCGGGCGTTGCCGGAAGTGGTCAACGTCGCTGCCATGAACGGCTTCGACGGTGCGTACAGAACCGGCGAGGGAAAAGACAACTTCGCACAGTTTGGCACCGACCCCAGGAGATTCCTGGAGGTGTACCAGGATTTTGAACTGCCCCTTGATCAAGCCGAAGCCTGGAAGCAGGATCGGGCCGGAGCCATTGCCAGCGTCGACCTGGCGCGCAATCTCGGCTGGAAAATCGGAGACCGCATCATCCTGGAAGGCGTTCGCCAGCCCATCACCATCGAATTAACCCTTCGGGGAATCTACCGCTCGTCCATGCAGAGTGGACCCCTGTTCTTCAACTGGGATAGTGTTGAGCAGAGCCTGCATCGCGGGCAGACACAAGTCTTCTTGATTCGGGCTGACTCCCCGCAGGGGTCAGCGGTAAGGGGATCTCAGCAGGTTGTTATCACCGAATGAGACAAATTACGGAGGGCGGAAACGCTATTCGAGCCTTGTACGATTCCAAAAACATGCTTCTAACTATTTAATTATAGTGGAGTTGCTGGTTCGGAAGGAGGCTTTGAACTAGTGCATCACGTTGATAACACGCAACTTATTCATTTTGTATCCGGCCTAAAGATCCAAATGCCCTACACTCCCACTTCTATTGTACGTTTATTGTACGGCGAAGGCACTGTGAAAGAGAAAAGAGTGCCACCGTTTTCTCTGGCAGCCCTCCGCTCGTCCATCCGCGGCTAGCGATTCGACACTCGCAGGATCTTCTGAATTCCTCGCGCATTCCCTTTCGAAATACTGTGCAGAATTGCTCACTTCGGACAATCGCTGAAGCAACAGCATAGGGCATCACGATTGCGAGTTGGAATCCCCATTCCACAGCTATAATTTTGAGCGATTCGGAGCCGACAAAGGAGATCCCTTTTGACCGTTGACACCAATGAACAGCCCCTCATCGAGCGTGACCATCAACTCCCGGCTTACGGTTCGGTGCCTCACCGGCATAAAGTGGTGCGCGTTGTCATATGGATTCTGTTGTTGCTCGTTGTTGTGCTTGCGATCCTGATATGGCACCAGTTCGATGCCAAGAAAAAAGTCGCGCCCGCGCCGCCGAAGATCACGGTTACGACCGCGACGGCTAAGAAAGGCGACATCGGCGTTTACCTTGACGCCATCGGAACGGTCACCCCGGTCTATACCGATTCGATTACCAGCCAGGTGGATGGCCTGGTCATCGCCGTGCACTATACGGAGGGTCAGCTGGTAAGTAAGGGCGATCCGCTGATTGACATCGATTCGCGGACGTACCGCGCGAATCTTTTGCAGGCGCAAGGCGCGCTCGAGCGAGACGAGAACGTGCTTGCTCAAGCACAAATGGACCTGGAACGCTACCGTGACGCATGGGCGCACAACGCCATTGCAAAGCAAATCTTGGATGACCAAGAAAAGCTTGTGCTGCAGGACGAGGGTACAGTAAAAAACGACCAGGGAACGGTGCAATTTGACCAGGTTCAGGTCGAATACTGTCACATCACCGCTCCCATCGCCGGGCGGGTGGGTTTGCGGCTGGTGGATCCGGGCAACGTGGTGCAGTCCGCTGGAACCGTGACTCTGGCCGTCATTACGCAGTTGACGCCCATCACCGTAATTTTCACAATCCCGGAAGACAGTCTAGGCCCGGTTGAAGCTCGCTTGCGCGCGAAGGCTAAGCTCACCGTCGATGCGTTCGATCGCACTGCGCAGACGAAAATCACAAGCGGGGAGCTCCTGACGCTCGACAACCAGATTGACACTACGACGGGGACAGTAAAGGCGCGATCCCTCTTCGACAATAAGAATGATGCGCTTTTCCCGAACCAGTTTGTTAACACGCGGCTGCTGGTGAATACTTTGCAGGGGGTGACCCTGATTCCAGCATCCGCCATTCAACAAAACGGCCAAGCATCGTTCGTGTATGTGATTCAAAACAATATCGCGCAGATGCGCAGCATAAAGCCGGGGGTCGCCGACGGCGGGATGACGCAGGTCGACGGCATCAATCCTGGAGACGTTGTCGCCAACAGCAGCTTCGATAAGTTGCAGGACAAGACTGCGGTCGTCATTTCGAACCCGGTTCCGAAAAAGGCTTCCACCACGCCGGCTCCGGCCGCCACCAACGGGAGCAGCGCCCCGTGAGTCCATCACGTCCGTTCATCTTGCGGCCGGTTGCCACCTCTTTGCTGATGGCTGCAATCCTGTTGGTTGGTATTGTTGGCTATACCCAGCTGCCGGTCTCCGCCTTGCCGGAAGTCGACTATCCGACCATTCAGGTACTCACGTTTTATCCAGGAGCAAGCCCGACGGTGATGGCGACCACGGTGACGGCGCCACTGGAGCGTCAATTCGGCCAACTGCAGGGTTTGAGCCAGATGACCTCCACCAGTTCCGGCGGATGTTCCGTCATTGTGCTGCAGTTCAACCTCACTCTGAATATTGATGTGGCTGAGGAAGAGGTACAGTCTGCCATCAACGCGTCGCAGAGTCTTTTGCCATCCATTTTGCCCGCGCCGCCGACCTACAGCAAAACGAATCCAGCCGATGCCCCTGTGCTCACCCTGGCCATCACCTCAAGTTCCATGCCGCTTTCTCAGGTCGAGGACCTTGTGGACACGCGCCTTGCGCCTAAGATTTCGCAGCTCAACGGGGTCGGCCTTGTCACCATCAGCGGCGGCCAAAAACCCGCAGTCCGCATTCAAGCCAATCCCACGGCACTGTCATCCTACGGCATCAACCTGGAGGACCTGCGCGCGGCGCTGACCCAGGCCAGTGTAAACGCCGCCAAAGGGAACTTTGATGGGCCGCGCCAGGATTACCAGATCGACGCTAACGATCAGCTGGTCACGAGCGACGACTATCGGAAAGTTGTAGTTGCGTACCGTAACGGTGCACCGGTGATGCTGACCGAGGTGGCGCGGATCGTGAATGGCATAGAGAACAATAATCAGGCCGCGTGGATGAATCAAACCCCTGCGGTCATCCTGAATGTGCAACGCCAGCCCGGGGCCAACACCATCAGCGTGGTCAAGAGCATCAAGCAGCTCATGCCGCAGCTTGAGGCCAACCTGCCCACGGGCATTCAGGTAACCACGCTCACCGATCTCACCACCGCCATTGAAGCATCGGTTTCGGACGTTGAGTTTGAATTGTTGTTGACGGTTGGACTCGTCGTGCTCGTCATCTTCCTCTTCTTGCGGAGTCTCTATGCCACCATTATCCCGAGCGTGGCTGTGCCGCTGTCGCTGATCGGCACTTTCGCGGCGATGTACATCCTGGGCTACAGCCTGGATAACTTATCGCTGATGGCGCTGACCATCTCCACCGGCTTTGTTGTGGACGATGCCATCGTGATGATCGAGAACATCGCGCGCTACATCGAAGCGGGCGATCCACCCATGGAAGCGGCGCTCAAGGGTGCGGAACAAATTGGCTTCACCATTCTCTCGCTGACCGTGTCACTCATCGCCGTGCTGATTCCGCTGTTATTCATGGGCGACGTGGTGGGGCGCCTGTTCCGCGAGTTTGCCGTGACCCTGGCCGTCACCATTGTGGTTTCGGCAGTGGTCTCCCTTACGCTGACGCCCATGATGAGCGCGCGCATTTTGCGGCACCAGCCAAAGGAGCAGCAGGGGCGCATCTATCGAGCTTCGGAGCGTGCTTTCGAGGGGATGATCGCGTTCTATGGCCGCACACTGAAGTTTGTCCTTCGCCACCAGACGATTACGCTGTTGGTCGCGGTGTCCACACTGCTGCTTACGGTTTTCCTTTACATCGTCATCCCCAAAGGATTTTTCCCGGTGCAAGACACAGGCGTCATCCAAGGCATATCGCAGGCGCCGCAGACGATTGGCTCAAAGGCCATGGCAAAGAAGCAACTGGAGCTTACCAAGGCAGTTCTGGATGACCCGGCGGTGGAAAGCGTCTCGTCGTTTATCGGCGCCGATGGAACGAATACAACGACGAACAGCGGCAGGATGTCGATCAATTTAAAGCCGCTCGACCAGCGCAAGATCAGCGCGTCAGACCTGATCCGCAGGCTCAATTCCAGGGTGAACCAGGTTCAGGGAATCCAGCTGTTTATGCAACCGGTGCAGAACATTACAGTGGATGACCGGGTAAGTCGCACGCAATACCAGTACACGCTTGAAGACCCCGATGCCAATGAATTGAATGACTGGACCAACCGTTTCGTCGGCCGCTTGAACCAGTTGCCGGAACTGGAAGACGTGGCCACCGATCAACAATTGGGAGGGCTCGCCGTATCTCTGGTGATCGACCGGATCACCGCCTCGCGACTGGGCATCGCGCCCACGACCATCGATAACACTCTGTATGACGCCTTCGGTCAGCGGCAGATCAGCACCATGTATACGCAGGTGAATCAGTACCACGTTGTGCTGGAGAGTGAGCCGCAGTTTCAGAAGGATCCGAACAATCTGAACCGTCTCTACATCCAGTCCAATGCGTCTTCCGGCGCAACCGGTACCGGAGCCTCCTCCTCTTTCGCGTCCTCCGGATCGTCCTCCGCGGGGTCGAATGCGCTAACGAGTTCAGCATTGTACACTGCGGCGGCAAATACCCTTGCTCCTCCCGCGAACGCGCTTTCGGCAAGCACCTCCACGGTGGCGTCCAGCCAGGGAGCCACCTCTGCCGGCGCCACCAGTTCGGCCACAAGCAATGCCGTGCCGATTGGCGCTTTCTCGCACTTTGAGCCGACGACCGAGGCGCTCTCCGTCAGCCACCAGGGTCAATTTCCGGCCATCACCGTATCGTTCAATCTCGCGCCGAATGCCGCGCTGGGCAACGCCATTACAGCGGTCGACAAAGTGCAGAAAGACATGCACATGCCTCCCAGCCTGCAGGCCGGTTTTCAAGGCACTGCGGCGTCATTCACCAATTCGCTGGCCAATGAGCCGTTGCTCATTCTGGCCGCGCTGGTCACCGTGTACATCGTGCTTGGTGTTTTGTACGAGAGCTTCATCCACCCGATTACGATTCTCTCCACCCTGCCGTCGGCGGGCGTGGGCGCTTTCCTCGCGCTGATTCTCTTTCGCCAGGATTTGAGCGTGGTCGCGATCATCGGCATTGTCCTGCTGATCGGTATCGTGAAGAAGAACGGCATTATGATGGTCGACTTCGCGCTGGAAGGCGAGCGCAAGCACGGGAAGAACGCGACGGACGCAATTTATGATGCCTGTCTGCTTCGCTTCCGCCCCATTATGATGACCACGATGGCCGCGCTGCTGGCGGGGCTGCCGCTGGCCCTCGGAACTGGTTTCGGTTCCGAGTTGCGCCGGCCGCTGGGCATCGCCATGGTGGGCGGACTGCTGCTGAGCCAGGTACTCACGCTTTACACCACGCCCGTCATCTACATCTTTTTTGACAACCTGGCGCAGCGCTTTGCGAAAAAATCGACCCAGCCGGAAACCGGAGACGGAGAACTGGCAGGGCCAGCATGAATATCTCCCAACCCTTCATTCGCCGGCCAGTGGCGACGACGCTGCTCACGGTGGCGATTGCCCTTGCCGGGGCGATTGCGTTTCAGGTGCTGCCGGTCGCGCCGCTGCCGGAAGTCGACTTTCCAACTATTTCAGTCAGTGCAGGCTTGCCGGGAGCGAGCGCCGATATTATGGCGTCGTCCGTCGCCACTCCCCTGGAGCGGCAGCTCGGTCATATTGCCGGGGTGACGGAGATGACCTCCGCCAGCACCCTCGGCAGCACATCAATCACTATTCAGTTTGACCTCAGCCGTGACATTGACGGCGCGGCGCGCGATGTGGAGGCGGCCATCAATGCGGCGCGAACCTATCTGCCCGCCAACCTGCCGGGCAATCCGACCTATCGCAAGGTCAATCCCGCCGATTCGCCCATCATGATTCTCGGACTTACCTCCGACAAATACGGTCCCGATAAAATGTATGACGAAGCCTCCACCGTCCTCGCGCAGAAATTGTCGCAGATCCAGGGCGTGGGGCAGGTCTTTGTCGGAGGTGGCGCGTTGCCGTCCGTGCGTGTGGATGCAAACCCCACACAATTGGCCAGCTATGGACTTACCCTGGCGAATTTGCAGTCCGTGCTGAGCCTACAGAACGCTGACGTGGCCAAAGGCCAAATTTCCGACGGCGTGGTGACCGCCGACATCCTTGCTAACGACCAGATTTCTCACGCCGCCGACTACAAGCCGCTCGTCGTCGGTTATAAGAACGGCGCGGCGGTCCGGCTGTCCGATGTCGCTGAGGTGACGGACTCGGTGCAGAACGTCCGTGCCGCCGGCTATTTGAACGGCAAGCGCTCGGTTACAGTCATCATCTTCCGCCAGCCCGGCGCCAACATCATTGAGACGGTCGACCGCATCCGCGCGCAACTCCCGTTTATCCAGGCAACCATTCCGCTCGGTATCGATATCACTATCGTTCTTGATCGCACCACCACCATCCGCGCCTCGGTCAGTGACGTCGAGAGGACGTTGCTCATTTCCATCGGCCTCGTCATCCTCGTCGTCTTTGTTTTCCTGCGCAATGGCCGCGCCACCCTCATTCCCGCGGTCGCGGTGCCGGTCTCGCTGGTCGGTACGTTCGCGGTGATGTATCTGTTCGGATATACCCTGGACAATCTCTCGCTGATGGCCATGACCATCGCCACCGGATTTGTGGTCGATGATGCCATCGTGGTGATGGAAAATATCGCGCGTCATCTGGAAAACGGCATGAAGCCCTTTGTCGCGGCGCTGAAGGGCGCAGAAGAAATCGGTTTCACCGTCTTCACCATCAGCATTTCGCTCATTGCCGTCTTTATCCCTCTGCTCATGATGGGCGGAATCGTGGGCCGTCTCTTCCGCGAATTTGCCGTCACTCTTTCGACGGCCGTTTTCGTGTCCATGATCATCTCGCTGACGACGACGCCGATGATGTGCGCCCACCTGTTGAAGAACGAGCGCGCGGAAAAGCATGGCCGCATCTACCTGGCCACTGAAAAGTTCTTTGACGGGGTGTTGTCCGTGTATCGCACCAGCCTGCATTGGGTGCTCGACCATCCGACCCTCACCCTCGTCGTTCTCTTCGTCACCATCGCACTCAATGTGGTGCTGATCGTCAAGATACCCAAGGGCTTTTTCCCAGTAGAAGACACGGGAGCGATCAGCGGTAGCGTGCGCGGGCCGCAGGATTCATCCTTTCCGGCGATGAACGATTCCATTCAGCAGATCGGCGCCGTGATCAAGAATGATCCTGCCGTCGCAAATGTGATTGCGTTCACCGGCGGCGGCGGGGCCACGAATACCGGCTCCCTCTACATTGCGCTCAAACCGCTGGCGGAGCGCAACGTCAGTGCCGCTCAGATCATCGACCGTTTGCGCCCCCAATTGAACCGTATGCCGGTAGCTTCCGCGTTCCTACAAGCCGCGCAAGATCTGCGCATCGGTGGCCGGTCCAGCAATGCGATGTACCAGTACACTCTCCAATCCGACAATGTGCAGGATCTTTCCAAGTGGGCGCCGATCCTGCTGACTCAGATGCAGCACCTGCCCGGTCTGCAGGACGTGAGCTCAGACCAGCAGAATGGCGGCCTGGACGAGCTGATGACCTACGATCGCGTCACTGCGGCCAAGCTCGGCCTTACCGTGCAGTCGCTGGACTCGGCGTTATACGGCGCATTCGGCCAATCGGAAGTGTCCATCATCTACACGCAGTTAAATCAGTATTACGTGGTGCTGGAAGTCGCTCCCCAGTATTGGCAAAGCCCGGAAGGATTGAAAGACATCTATCTTCAAGCGTCCGGCGGCGGTAACATTCCGCTGCTCGCGGTGGCCAAGAGCCAAGCTAACACTACACCACTGGCCGTCAACCACACCGGCTTATTCCCCTCGGTCACCGTGTCCTTTAATCTTGCGTCGAACGTGTCCTTGAGCGATGCCACATTGAGCATCACCCAGATGCAAAAGCGGCTCGGCACGCCATCGACGCTGCAAGGCTTTTTTGCCGGCACGCTGCAGGCCTACCAGCAGTCCCTCGGCACCGAGCCCGTGCTGATTCTGACGGCGCTCTTGGCGGTCTACATCGTTCTCGGCATTTTGTATGAAAGCCTGGTCCATCCCCTGACGATCATCTCCACCCTGCCGTCGGCAAGCGTAGGCGCGATGCTCGCATTGCTGCTCTTTAAACAAGATCTGAACGTCATCTCCATCATTGGCATTGTGCTGCTGATCGGAATCGTAAAAAAGAACGCCATCATGATGATCGATTTCGCTCTTCAGGCCGAGCGCCAGGAGGGAAAGAACACAACCGATGCGATTTTTGAAGCGTGCATGTTGCGCTTCCGTCCCATCCTGATGACGACGATGGCTGCGTTGTTGGGCGCTCTGCCATTGGCGCTGGGGACGGGCACGGGGTTTGAGCTCCGCCGGCCCTTGGGCATCACGATTGTGGGAGGGCTGATCTTGAGTCAGTTGCTCACGCTCTACACGACGCCGGTTGTCTATTTGGCGTTCGATCGGCTGCGGCTGCGCATGGAGGGGAAAACAGCGCGATATCCCTTCCCGGCTCCGGAGGCCAGCTAGTATTATGACCACATAAATAGTAATACAGTTTGATATTTGTTGAATACCCTGTCCGAGCTTATAGCTGGGGCATGAAACCGCCATCGCAGGTTCGACTGACCAAACAAGAGCAGCAGGAGTTGCGGGCCTTGTTGCAGAGCGGATTGCAGCCCGTGCGCACGGTGTTACGAGCTTTGGCCTTGCGCCAACTAGCCCAGGGGCAGACCGTACGGCAGGTGGCCAAGAACGTGGCGTTGACCCCGAAGACGGTATGGCTGACCAGCCAACGCTTTCGGCAAGGCGGGCTGGAGCGGGCCTTGTACGAGCGGCCCCGGCCGGGGAAAGCGGCTTTGCTGGGTCCACAACAGCGACAGCGCATCGTCGCCCTGGTCTGTGGCCCGCCGCCCGAAGGCCGTGCGCGTTGGACGGTGCGCCTGCTGACCGAAGAAGTGGTGAAACGCAAACTGGCGCCGCGGGTGGGACGGGAGACGATCCGCGTCCTGCTGGAAAGCCACGACCTGAAGCCGTGGCGGGGAAAAAATGTGGTGCGTGGCAGAACTGGATGAAGAGTATATCCGGCGCATGGAGGATATCTTGGCCGTCTACGAAAAACCGCTGAGCGAGCGGGAACCGGTGGTTTGCATGGACGAGAAGCCGGTGGTCCTGCATCAGGAGATTCGTCCGCCGCAGCCCCTGCGGCCCGGACGAGTGGCACGACGAGACAGCGAATACCGACGCTGTGGCACGGCCAACGTGTTCTGCGGGGTGCAGCCGAAGGCGGGACGGTATTTCTCCAAAGTCACCGCCGACCGCTCTTCGCCCCAGTTTGCTGATTACCGGCTGGACATCGCGATTCACTATCCCGAGGCCGATACCATCCATTTGGTGCTGGACAATCTGAACTCGCATACCCGCAAGGCGGTGGTGGAACGCTTTGGCGAGAAGGTGGGAAGCTGGCTGTGGGAACGGTTCACCGTGCACTACACACCGAAACATGGCAGTTGGCTGAACCAGGCGGAAATCGCCATCAGCCTGCTTTCCCGGCAATGCCTGGGCCAACGCCGGATGGGAGATCGAGCATCTCTCCGGCGGCAAGTCCGGGCATGGAATCGGCGCATGAATCGTGGCCGCATTCCGATCCATTGGAACTTTACTCGCAAGAAGGCGCGACATACATTTGACTACACAATCACGCGGTCACGGTACTAGCACGGTGGACTGAGATGAACGGTTGGTTAGGCAGAAACGTTATGAAGATCTTCACGCGAAAACCAGTGAACAGCAGGCTGTTTGCGGCTGCGCTCTTGTTAATGTTATCGGGCTGCGTGGTCGGACCGAAATACCACCCACCTTCGCCGCCGGCGCCTCCTGCGGTCTACAAGGAATCACCCGCCCAGTTCAAGGAAGCTGAAGGCTGGACGGTTGCGCAGCCTGCGGATGCGAAGCTGCGCGGCAAGTGGTGGGAGATCTTCAACGATCCCGAACTGAACGCCCTCGAAGACCAACTGAATATTGACAATCAGAACATCAAACAATATTTCGAGAACTTCATGGAAGCCCGCGCAGTGGTGCGTGAAGCACGTTCGCAATACTTTCCGACGCTGTCGGTTGTGCCCTCGGTCACGCACTCGCGGGCTTCGGCGAATGTGGGCTCGGCCAACGCTAATTCGGCTGGCACGGGCACCACTTCGAGCCCGCAACTGCAAAGCACGCTCTATTCCCTGCCGCTCGAAGCGTCCTGGGAACCTGATCTTTGGGGCAAGGTCCGCAACACGGTGCGCCAAGCCCAGTACGCTGCCCAAGTCAGCGCGGCCGACCTCGAGAACGAGCGTCTGACCGAGCAGGCCAGCCTCGCGGAGTATTTTTTCGAGATTCGTGGCCAGGACGAACTGCAAAAGATCTATGACGATACCGTTGCGGCGGACCAGAAGGCGTACGAACTGACGCGTGCACTCTATGAAGCCGGCATCGACGACCAGATCTCTGTGGTTGAAGCTGAAACCACGCTACGAAGCGCGCAGGCAGGAGCAACCAACGTCGGAATCGCGCGAGCGCAGTATGAGCACGCGATCGCGGTACTCCTAGGCAAGGCCGCCTCGAATTTCTCCATTCCCGTGAAGCCGATGACCATTGCTCCACCGCCGATTCCGGTCGGCGTGCCCTCGGAACTGCTCGAGCGCCGACCCGACGTTGCCGCCGCCGAGCGCACTATGGCCGAAGCGAATGCCGCGATCGGCATCGCTTACGCGGCCTATTATCCGAACCTGACTTTGAGCGGGGAGGGTGGCTTTGAGAGTTCATCCTTTAGCCATTGGCTGTCCTGGCCGAGCCGCTTCTGGTCCGTCGGTGCGTCGATTCCGGAAACTATCTTCGATGCCGGTTTGCGTCGCGCCACCGTCCAACAATACGTTGCAACCTATAATGCGGATCTGGCCAGCTACCGTCAGACGGTGCTTGCCGCATTTCAACAGGTGGAAGATTCTCTTGCTGAAGTTCGCATCTTATCCAAGGAGATCCAGCAAGAGCAGCAGGCAGTGAATTCCGCTCAAACCTACCTCAAGCTCGAACAGGCGCGGTACGAGACGGGCGTCGATCCCTACGTCGACGTGCTGATTGCCCAGACTACAGTGCTGGCGGACCAGCAGATTCTGAATACTCTTCAGGTGCAACAGATCACCTCCGCCGTGGCGCTGGTGGAAGCCCTGGGTGGTGGGTGGGATCGTTCGCAATTGCCGAATACGCAGCAAGTGACACAGAAGCCGACCAAGTCGGAGACGACCATCGAGCAGTAGGACGGAGGACATCGGGCCCGATTGCTGCCTTGGTTACAAGGCTGGAAGGCGAAGAGTCGCCAATTCTTCTTCCGTGGCTTCCTGACGTCCGTGTTGGGCGCGCGGAAGTTCTTCAGCAGATGCAATGGGGTCTCAGGTATCCTCAAGCCGTGGTGGGGACCTCCCCTCACCGTCTTGCTATTCCCACTCGCTACCTTCCGATCAGACGCGTAAACGGTGGCTCCTTACTTAGGATCTACCGCGGAGCCCGGGATATCCACACTTCCAACCTCAGACTCGCGGGGAGGCTTCGCTCGAAGATCTACGCGGCCAGTTAGAAACAGATAATACTCCGGAGGGTGGAAACGTTGTACGATTATTGTACGATTCCAAAATGCTATACTAACTATTTCATTATAAAGGACTTACTGGTGCGGAAGGGGGGATTTGAACCCCCACGCCTTTCGGCGCCACCCCCTCAAGATGGTGTGTCTGCCAGTTCCACCACTTCCGCACTTTCAAGAAAGTGTTTTGTTTTCAATTACTTACTTAAACATCTTCAAGCTGTTACCGCTTCTTCTTCCGACCGAGAACGCTCGGCTGCCTGACTCCACCCAAGGCTGCACATCACCCATCGTGGTTTTGATGGTGTCGTGGCCGAGGATGTACTGCAACATAAAAGCGTCTGTGTGCTCCCCGGCCTCGATCAAGAACGCATGACTAAGAGTGAAGTCCGGCATCCGGATCGATCTTGATCTTATCACGCAGAAGACCTATTTGGGATTCCAAGACCCAAGACTCGAGCTTCTTTCCGGATGACGGGGCTGGCTAAATATGTGCCGGCACTTGGATTCCGTGCCAGTCCGTCCGAAGATCTCTTTCGCCACTGCATTCCTCAGTTCTTATTTTGTGGCGCGCATCACGCCGTAAACATGGCGCTGAGATCCCGATAGCTGACAGCCACCTCTGCAAACGCAAAGGTGCCATGCTCTCTCATCTCTCGGGAGGCACGAAGAAAGGCACCAAGGGCGGCGCGCGAGAGCGCTGCCAACGCTGACTCGCTTGACTCCAATTCCTGAGAGTTCGGCCAAGCTCAATTGCACGCCTTGCAGTCCCATCACGACGTTCACCGGCCGATCCACCGAGCTGACCACGGAGACGACGTCGTTCTTGATGCTGAGGCCCGGTGCATAAAGAACGTCGGCGCCTGCCTGTTTATAGGCCTGCAGGAGCTTGATGGCGTCTCTTAGGTCAGGTCGGCCGACCAAGGAGTTTTCAGCGCGCGCCGTCAGGGTAAACACAAAGGGAAGACTGGCGTGCCACTTCTGCGGTCGCGCGGACTCGCTCGACTGCATGCTCGTGATTCTAGATGGTGGACGACATTCGCTGGCATAGGCAGAGAAGCACATGAGTTGTGGAGCCAATCACTAAGTCCGTTAGGATTAGAGCCAGTATGATGTGTGTGTGAAGACACTGAACGAAAGATATTCCTCCCTTTTCGCACACCGCCGTTATGAAGTTTGGTTTGGTCGTGTGGGATTGGCAGACAGCAGCGGAGCGTGGTGGTTCCGGTATTTGCTGATGAATCCTGGGCGCTGCGGTTGCCCGAAAGATCCGCGCGGAATGCCGGTCCAGGTGTGGGCCACCTGGTTTCCTCGGGATGGTAAACCGCAGAGTTTTATTCAGGGATTTCCTCTGACGGATCTCGATCTTAGCGCCAGGGGGCAAACCCCATTCCACTTTCGAATAGGTTCCAACGAAATTGGCGAGACTTCCTGCCGAGGAAGCTTGGAACTTGGGGGACATGCGCTTTCATGGGATCTGGAATGTCATTCTGCATTTCGGGTCACTCTGAGCAACAAGGGCTGGATTGGATTTTCTCGAACGCCGCATTCCGACGCACTTTTTTCCGGGCGTATCACGCTGGACGGTTGCAGTTTTGAGGGCACCCCTCTGGGGTTCGGAGTTCAAGGACACAACTGTGGATATCGGCATCGCAGCTTCTGGACTTGGACCCATGCGTATTTTCCCCGTTCAGGGTTACGTCCAAGCACACTGGAAGCATTGATATACGAGATGCCATTCGGATTAGTCTTCCGCAAAGCTGTGCTCTGGCATGACGGAAAGAAACATGAATTTCGGAATCTGCAAGAAATCAGAAGAGATCGAAATGAATTTCGTTGGTCTTTTCATTGTTCCTCGAAGGAGGGATGCCGTTTGGAGGGCGCTATCGATGGCACTGGGCCGAGCATCCACCGGCTTCCTTATTTGAAGACCGATTGTACGGACAGCTTTGAGGTCGCGAACAACAGCCTGGCGAGAGCGGTACTGCGCCTGGAGCAACGGGGCCGACCGCTCGAGACATTGGAGACAAGCGTCGGAGCCGTACTAGAGATGGTTGGCTAGACTGATTCGGAACGCTGCGCCTTCGCCAGGCGTTGGGCGACTACTGCGTAGGCCGAAGGATTAAATGCCATTCCAATGTGCGTACCTGGGACTTCAAAGTCGATTTGAGGATTCCTCGTCCTGCAATAGCGCCAGTCCACAATGCCGTCGTCCCGGGTGTAGATCGCGGTCTGGAGCATGGAGTCCGGGACCTTGCGCCGGAGAGAGTCAATGAAATTACAGGTGCAGCGTCCGGTGTAGCAGTCGGGCAGCACGCCCTTGCCATGCTCCTGGAGGATGCGCAGGCGAATCGCATCAGCCGCGTGGACAACGCTGCGATTCGCCACCGTGCCGCGGATCGGCGAAGCCAGCGTGATGACGGACGTAACGTCTTTGGGCCGCTCACCGGCAATCGAACGCGCGATCACGCCCCCCAGACTGTGGCCAATCAAGTGAATCTTGCGGCCGGTCTCGCGCAGCGCTCTTTCTACTGTCTCGCTCACGTGGCGCTGAATCAAGAGGTTCGGACAGTCGGCGTTGATACCGATGCCGGAAAAATAGGGCCGGTAGCCGATCCGGCCCAGCCAGGCGTGCAACTCCATTAAATAAAGATCGGTACCCAGAAAACCCGGGATAATGATAACGGCAGAGTCATCCCCGCGGGGCACGCCGAAGCCGTAATAAATGGGAGTGGCATGCAGGATGAGAATCTCAGCCGCGAACAGCGCTTCTGTCCAGGGTGAGACGTCAGCTTCGGAATGGGCCGTTTGAGCGGACTTGCCCGCCTTCGCGTTCGATGATCCTGCAGCCTTTTTCCCTTTGCGTCGCAATTTTGTCCCGAATCTATTCACCATCACGCACGTAACGCCATGCCGCATGTGAGCAGGAGGAAGCGTGCCCTGCAAATTATACCTTTCCCTTGCGTTTCCGGCCTTCGCTTCGCTTCTCTCGTGAAGGCTTCTCGAGCCGAGCCTCCAGTTCCGCCACTCGCTTGCGCAGTGCATCGAGTTCGGCCTCGGGACGCGGCTCAGATGCTGGTGCTGCGGTCAGAAGTTGCTTCATCATGTCCACCGGCGACAGAATGGCGGATTGGACCTCGCCGAGCCGACTCTGCACAGCATCCTGCACTTTCTGATAAGTGTCAAAGGCGGATTTCAAATACCACATGACGAACTCCTGCCGCACCTCGTCGGAAGCGACGATCAGCTGGCGCAGCAATTCGAGCGGAAGCCCCGTCGGCTTAT
>Ga0208937_1000946_pt1 | contig 15179 bp, 16 predicted proteins | sample June2015DPH_11_5_FD_184705 | JGI IMG/M metagenome (GOLD analysis project Ga0208937, IMG submission 184705) | Peatland microbial communities from SPRUCE experiment site at the Marcell Experimental Forest, Minnesota, USA - June2015DPH_11_40... | ecosystem: Environmental > Terrestrial > Soil >...
TGAAGGGCGACAGCTTAAGATTGAGGGCGAGGTCCTGCTCGATGTTGTCTTTTCAGCGACCGGGCAGATTCGCATCGTGAAAGTGGTGCGCGGTCTCGGTCATGGGCTGGACGAATCCGCGGTTCGCCGCGGAAAAAATTCGGTTCAAGCCCGCCCTGAGAGACGGCCAGCCCGCTGATTCCGAGGCGGTATTGCACATCGTGTTTCAACTTGCATCATAGATGAAATGAAACAAACAAGATCATGATCGTTCCCCGTTGATCTCCCATTACTTCCCATTTGTGAGTTCAAGAAGGAAATCTCGGCTTGTATCCCTGCCTGCTCTTCACGACCAAAGCCCCTTGCGCAGCAATTATCGCACCTCACGGGCGCTGCGCTTCAATTCGAGGAATCAGGAGTACGAGTCAGTTCACGGTCGCCCCGCCGCAGCATTTCTTGTACTTCTTCTCCGGAGCCGCACGGGCACGGGTCGTTCCGCCCGACCTTGGGAGCATTGCGCCGTGGTTCACTCTGGTGGGCAGCGGGACTGACCTGCCGATGCTCCCTGAAATACCAACTATATGCTTACTGCGATTGCCTTCCTTGGCGAAACGACACTACCTTCGCGTTGGACTTTTCCGTTGTGGCGGGCTATGGTCAGTGCGCCGTGAGAAAGCTTCCCGAAGTCGAAGAGGCCAAGGCGCTGATGATTGAAGCGGTGGACTGGTCGGTGTTCAGGTGGCTGTTTGAAAAACGCAGAGTACGAGAGACCGCAGACCAAGCTAACGCTGCCTTGGACAGATTGAACCAAGCCGTTAAGGCGCGCTGGAGGAGTGACGTAAAAGCCGCGTACAAAGAGTTGACGGCCAAAGCAGGTGGTACTGCGCCGCGCCGGCAAGGCGAACCGGCATCTCCGGCCATCGATCCTCAAGTCAGACTCTTCGCTAAGAGAGTGAAAGAAGCGGATGACGCGGCCCACCGCGCCAGAGTGGATGCCCAAGACACCTTCGACGAAGCGGAGAGGCAATTGAATACCGACCTGGCGCGAGAAGGATGTCAGAAAGCCATTCATCAGTGGGAGTTGGACGAAAAGGCGATTCGCAGGGCCGAAGCGGTTCCAGGTTCCACCAAAGCGACAAGTTAAGGCTTGGCGGTCCAAATCCTGTCTCCCGTTCAGCACGAAATAGTTTCCTTTTTCTCCCGCCCTCGACCTCGGGCGTCGATGACTTCACCAAACCGCCGCAGCGCATCGGCCCTCTGCGACGCGTCGGGTCCGAAGATCTGGAAGTCATTGATTCATGTCTTCCCAGCTTTCGAGGACGACATCCGCTCCCTGATTCTTGCCGCTTTCGTCGTTGTGGAAAGTGACGCGCTCGATCAGGCCGGAAATCTCCTCTCAAAGTAGTCGGCATACTTGTGAGCGGGTTTTCTCAACACAAGTTTCGTGCTTTCCAACGAGACCCGGTGACGGCCGACCTTGCTCATGATCCGATACCCCGCACAGGCAATAGCCATATTTGCCGCCTGGAGTGCAGCGTTGTAGGCAGTCGCGAACCTCCGGTCTGCCGAAAGGCCGGCAATGGCCGCGTCCGCGAGGTCGCGGGCGATCAGGGCCCGGATGTTATCCAATTCCTTCCCGCAGGTCTTGTGTCTCTGGGCTTCTTTACTTGCCAACAATTTCGTCCAACTCACGCTGACCTCCTTTCACAAACTGTTTCCGTCCTCGTAAAACGGCGGCGAGGAAGTGGTCGCGTGATTTGTTCTACTTGCCCAATACCTTTTCAACGCAGGAGTCCGCTTCTTTGGTGATCCATGTCCGCCCCGAGGCCGTCTCAGGTCAATCTTGGGGGGGAATCTCACGGCGATCAGGTTTTGTCTTGCAGGTCCTTCTGCTGGGCTTTCTCCCTGGCTTTGGCCCACCTGGCGAGGACAGCTTGCGCGCGAGTTCGCGTCGTTACCACTTTAGGCTGCCGAGGCGTGCCCGGACCTTCGCCAAAGTCCGCAAGGACACATTTGTCGTTTCACACAACAAGCCCAGTCCCGCACGCGCACCTCCCGTGGCCAGGTCACGAGTCTTTGACCCTGGCCTTCTGCTTGGCGACCAGGCGCTGCATGAACTTGGGCCCTTCCTTCTTGTAGGCTTGCACGCCCTCAGACAACGCAGACAGTGCCGCTGTCAGGAACCGCACACTAGAGGAGGTGCGGGGAGGGGGAGGGCTGGCCCCGGCCTGCTAGAGACTTGGGACCATGGTCATCCCGAGAGAAAGTTCCAACACGGGATGCTCTTCGTGATCGCCTAGAACAGCGTTGGTGGCTTGGCTGCGCCCCATGGCTTCAAGGCACCGAAGCGGCAAATTTCGCCGCTTTCCGTCGACCGCCAGCCGCTATGCCTCCCCAGCTTCGTCGGGCTCTTCACTCCTACTCTCCGCTCCATCTCCGCCATCCGTCCAACCCGACGTCTGCGCGTCGGTGGGACACGGGGTCTGCTCTGCCGCTAGCAGCACATTGTCTTCGGCGGCAGTCACGATTTCGTTGGTCGGGGACTCGATCGGATCAATCTCCAGCGGCTCTTCGCTCCTGCTCTCCGCTCCATCTTCACCATCCGTCCAACCCGACGTCTGGGCGTCGGTGGGACACGGGGTCTGCTCTGCCGCTAGCAGCACATCGCTTTCGGTGGTAGCCACAGTTTCATTGGTCGGCGACCCGATCGGATCAACGTCCTGAGCTCCATTTTCTTCCTGTCTAAGTTGTTCCTCCAGCAGTGCAACACGGGCTTCGAGTTCGGCAGTCGGAGTCACGCGGTGCAGCGAATTTAGCAGCTGTGTCAGAGCGCTTGCCTCCCGTGCCCCCAATTCACCCGATAGCAGCAGGCGGATCGCCTCCACGTTGAGCTTACGAATGTCGGCAACGGTCATGTCGTCGGGTATTTCTACGTTTATCGGCGAACTGCGATTTTTTTGCCCTCCGATTTGGCCCAGTGTTTTGGCGGCATTTGGGTTTGCATGGAAGAAACAAAGCCCCCCTGGACCGGCGGGCGCCCGACAGGCGGCCCCGGTTTTCGTTTTACCTTGGCATTTTTCCATATGTGCTCCTTTTGTCGATACGCCCTTCTTTCAGCCTTCCGCGGGGCGGGTGGGACGTAAGAAGAACTTGCTTGTATCGCTTTAAGCGAAAGTGACCATACTCGGTTCATATGAATCAGTCGGACAGGCACCTACCTGTGAGGGCGTTGTAGATCGCCACAGTATGCACCTGCTGATGGCGAAGATAATTTAAGGCCTGGGTTGTGCTGTCGACGGCATCGTCGTGGACGCCGTTCGGGAATGCAGCTAGTTCGTCCACGAAGACATTCAACCAGGGCGCAGACTCTGGTAGCAAAACCTTTCCTGCTTCGATCGCTCCTGTGACCACCTCAGCCCTCCTGCGCTTGTCACTGTCCACCTTTACGGGGATGATCGGAAGTGCAGTTTCGTATTTCAGTTCCTGGATCAGGCTTTGACCGCTGGCCTTATCTTCTATGAGTATTTGAACCGGGTTCCATTCCTGCGCTAGCCAAATCATGCGCCTTTTCAGCTCTGGAAATTCGACTTTGCCGCGCCAAAACCAAAGCAAGTAATAATGCCCGTTGTCCGCCACGCCCCAGGTAGTGCATGCAGAAAAATCGTTCTCGGCGCCCGTCTTGAATGCAGTATCCCAGGACTGAATGATGCGCTTGAATGGTGGCGGTTCGCGGTAATAGCGCCACCACTCTCTCTTGAAAATCGCCCCTTCTGCGGCTGATGGACGTTGCTGGTATAGCGATTCAAATGCGGCACTGCCGATCACAGCTCGAGTTTCCTCGAGTTCCTCAAGCGGAAATTTCTCCCGCCACAACGCGTCACCTGCCCGGCGGAAACTTTCATCCACTTCGGCGATCGCAGCCAAACTCAGGACGTCCCAGCCCTTCGGGTCTTCTCGTAACAGGCGGCCGGCAAGGTCGTCCTCGTGCCAAAGGGTCGAGATCAGAACTATGGCCCCACCGGGCTGCAGACGCGTATAGGCCACAGATAAAAACCACTCGTGTAATACTCGGCGGATTACCTCACTGCGCGCCTCTTCGGCATCCTTGAGCGGGTCGTCGATCATCAACAAATGCGCGCCGCGGCCGGTGATTGGCCCGCCACGACCGACGGCGTAGTATGAGCCTCCAGCAGTCGTACTAAACCGGCGCATGCTGGTCGCATCATCGGCCAGGCGACATTCGGGAAAGATAGCGCGATGCATAGGATCGTTTACCATGTTACGGACCCAGCGTCCGAAGTCGTCGGCTAGCTCCTGGCCATAGCTTGCGGTGATAATTGACCGGTCAGGATGTCGCCCCAGAAACCACGCCGGAAATATTTGAGTTCCAAGCAAGCTCTTTCCGTGACGCGGCGGCATGAATATCATCAATCTCCGGATATCCCCCCGCTCCACAGCTTCGAGCTTGTCCACTATGAGGCGATGATGTGCGGCCAGCTCAAATGACGGCCAGAGCGCCGTGGCATAGCAGGCTAAATCCACTCGAGCTAACATTAGGACCTCATCGTTCATCACTTTGCCTCCTGGTTTCTCAATCGAGCTAGATACATTTCGGCAATTCTCTTACCGGTCCCAGAATCAAGAGTTACGTCCAGATTATTTGTCTGAGTCTTCTCGTCTAACTCGCCCCCCAGCCTGGCTATCAGCTCCAGGATGCGGCAGTGCTCGCGTATGCAGGCGAGGGCCGTGCGGTAGTCTTCAGAGGCAACCGCCTGTTCTTTGATCTGCTTAGTTTCCTGTGCCAGCTTTTGTAATTGCTTCGGCAGAGGGACTGTGGAATCATCCATCTGCTCGCCGCATCGGCAGCCACTCTTTTTTCCAAGCCTCAGACCGGTCAAGGTATTTTCGAGCTTTGTGACCCGTTTGGTCACAGTCGATATGCGCATATGAGTTTCCCAAGTGTCGTCCGCCGGGTCCGATGTAACCGCTCACGTCGCTGCAAAGGCCTGATTTGCTCTCGTCATTGCTCTTACTTTTCTCTAGTTCCTGCACTGTCTGACCTACGTTGCGGGGATTCGCATTTGACGCCAAAGTCATTTCTTTTTACTCTCGTCTTCCAGACGGGCGGCATGTGCCGCGAGAACAGTTTCAGCCTCAGCGATCCGATCGGCGAGCGTCAAACGCCGGCTATAGAGTGTGCCGCTTCCAGAGGTCGTGGATTCCAAGTATTTAGGAACCATTCGCTTAAGCGTGGTGCCGATGGAGGCCAAAGGATTCGCTTGGTAACGCTTAAAATCCAATCCCATTTCAATCAGATAGTCGCGAACCTTGGAAACACTAAGCCACTCGCCCTTGTGTTCCGAAAAGACCAATTTGACCGCGTCCTGGAGGCCACCGCTCTCAGCTTCAAGATCGGCGATCGATTCCTGATACTGTTTTTGCTGGTCTTCGGGAATCAGCGGAAACATCGCGATGATCAACGGCGTGATTCTAGCGAGTTCCACGTCAATCTCGTCGCGCTGACCCGTCAAAAGACCGCGGCGTTTACAGAGGTCAATAAATATCTTTAAATAGTCGATAGGCTTTTGTATAGTCATTGCTTCTTATAGTATTATACAAATGTCTATCGTTGTCAAACAAAAATCGTAGCACAATTGATGAAACCACGATTGGAGGGATGCGATGATACGGGACGAATCGAAGACCTGAGTATTCGAGAAAAGAAAAGCCGGCGGGCGAGCCGTGGCCCCCGGAAAAAACGCAACCGCAAGAACGATTATAGCGGCGCGGGATCGTTAATCTCAGCCCGTAAGCTTCAAACTGTTTCGAAGCCGATTGTGCGTAGTCGTCCTTTAGTCATCACTGCGTCGCCGGCCAACGCCGCGGATGAACACATGTCCAGCGATCCAGGAAACCGCGAACGGTGCCGCATTCATGCTAGCATTTCGAAAATGGCGAAAAACCGACCACCGAAGTCCCGGAGGCGATCTAAGTCACCTCTCTCAAGGAAAATTTTTGTCTATTTTACCGATGAGGAGCGCAAGCTCGTCGATAGCGCGGCGGACGCTGAACGCAGGAGTATTAGCAGCTTTGTGGCCAACGCGGCAATTGCCGCAGCCGAGCAAATACAGTCCAGGCAGGGCAAGAAAAAATAGACACTACCCCCTTTTTACCTTGATATAACGATACTGTTAAGGTATCATAACATTATGATACTTTAATACCACCGTTGGGGGCGTTCATGAAAAGGAAAAAGACCACAAGCCAGACCAGCGTCCGCATGGCTCGAAGAATTTGGAATAATCTTTCTCGGGACGCTCTCACTCGGCTCAAGGAGATTGCAACCCAGCACGACTTCTCAGTGGGTGCTGGTGATTTGATCTACCTCAATAACGGTTGGTACGTAACACACACAGGTCTAATTGCGCTGGCGCGTCGCAAGAGATGCAGTGGTATCCACGTGGAAGCCGTCGATTCGCTGTGTGATTCGGCGGCGAATCGGTTCGTTCTCAAAGCAACGGTCTTCCCTTCCAAGGGCTCATCCGGTTTTGTCGGCTATGGCGACGCCGATCCGTCCAACGTCTCATCGCTTGTTCGCGGGGCCGAGATGCGCGTAGCCGAGACCCGGGCCGTCAATCGAGCCTTACGCAAGGCCTACGGCATCGGCATCTGCTCGGTCGAGGAAATCGGGACGATTCCGAGTCCGGTTGAGAAGCTTCCTCCCCAAAACGCGAATGGAAACGGGAATGGCGCTGGCCCCAAGGTCCGCGACCGCCTCTGCCAGATCATCCGCCAGCACAAGCTCGATCCCGAACTCGTAAAGGCCTATGCCGTCGACTTCTGCGGCACGAAGACGCTCCGAGAGGCCACCCGCGAGCAGGTTGAGAACTTCGTCCTGCAACTTGCCAACTGGGCCGAAAAGGACCGTAGCGCTCTGCTCTGCCAACTCAACAGCTACTCGCAACCGAAGCAGGAGGGGGCCGCATGAACCGCAAAGTCCCTGGACTTGCCGAAACTGCCCGCAATTCTTGTCCGGAAATTCCCGACGGCATCTTCCTCGTGCGCGTCGATGGCGCCCAGTTCCGCTGGCACGCCCACAAACCGTTCTACGTCCTCCGACTGTCCGTTCTCGAGCCCCGGACACTCGCCCCTTTGCCTGTCTTCGCGCTGGGGTTCGGTGGCGATTCCGCACATTGAGATGTGACGTTTTTCACTGACAAGACTCGCTCATCCGCATCGAATGAACCCGTCTCGCCTCGTTGAAGAGCGAGCGATGGAGGATTCGCCATGTACATGGCGGAGCTGGAAACCGCGCGGCGTCTAAAATTGCCCGCTTATCGTGGTTGTCTTGTGCGACAGCGCCCTCTCGCTGATTGCCATGTCGCGGGAACGGCGAGGATTGCCTCACTACGCCGTGGACTTCACGAATCCAGACATCGCAAAGGTCGCGGAGGCGTTTGGCGTAGACGGCAAGGTTTGCGAGACCACTTCCGAGGTGGAAGCGGCAATAACGTCAGCTTGGACCAGGCGCAGGCTCACGGTTATTCAATCCATTGTCAACTCCGGTCCGTGCAGAGTTTAAGTCCCCGCGTCCCCAGAAAGAGAGGCCGTATCTGATGGATGTCTACGATGAAATTGCTCGCTTGCGGCGCGAAGGGCGGCGTTGTGCTCTAGCCACGATCATTAACGCGCTCGGGTCCATCCCGTCGGTCGCGGCTGCCAAAATGCTGGTTCGAGACGACGGATCGATCGTGGGAACAGTCGGAGGAGGATGCGTTGAAGCCGAAGTGTGGCAAGGCGCGCGCGAAGCCATGAAAGAAGAGAAGCCCAGAACTCTAACCTTCAATCTTGACCAAACCCCGGACAAGGACACCGGTTTGGTGTGCGGCGGAACTCTGCAAATATTTGTTGAGCCCGTGCTGCCGCCTTGCATCCTCTACATTTTTGGAGCGGGACACGTAGGTTTTAACGTCTACAAGATCGCGCGCTTGGCAGGCTTCGACGTGGTGGTCGTCGATGATCGCGACAGCTATGCCAATCGTGAGCGCTTCCCGGAGGCCCGGGACATTTATGCCGACGACATGGACCATGTCATGTCGCAACTGGTCCCGCCCGAGTCAGCGTTTATTGTCATCGTTACACGCGGGCACCGTCATGATATGTGCGTGCTAAGCTGGGCCGTGAACACGCCAGCTCACTATATCGGGATGATCGGCTCGAAACGCAAGGTACTCATGGTTTGCCAGGAACTTCAGAAGCAAGGCGTATCTGCCGAGAAACTCAAGAGGGCCCATGCACCGATTGGACTGGATATTGGCGCGACAACACCAGAAGAGATTGCGGTTTCCATCGTCGCAGAGTTGATCGCTGACCGACGGCGGTGTGATGCGGCTCTGCCCCACTTAAGCTGTGTGGACGCTCTGTTAGACGAAGAGGTCGGCCCGCAGCTTTCAAAAGAATGAAAAGAAGATATGCCGTCTCACCAGAGACCGGCAATTCGTACGGTAGTGGTAGACCGAATCAGATCAGCGATTCGATCGTACAAATTAGCGTAGACCACGCGACCGGGAGGCTCAGGGCGACGGGCCAAATGCTCAAGACAGGGAGCCCCGTCTGCATTGTTTTCGCCGCTCTCTGAGTTCCGCGGGAATCCGAATAACGGCTTGCTGTCAAAAATGCTAACTCACCGGCCAGTTTATAAATTTTCCGCCTTAACGGAAGGAGTTCTTGAGAAATGAAAATAGGTTTTTCCGGCCTTGGTCGGATGGGCAAGCATATGGCGATGAATATACTGAAAAGCGGCGCCGAGGTCATTGTGAGCGACGTGCGGAGCGACAGCTTTCACGAATTCGAGCAGAAAGGCGCCCAAACAACCACCGATTTCGGTGTCGCGGCCCAAGCCGACATCGTCTTCCTGAGCTTGCCGAGTAGCCAGATTGTCGAGAGCGTCCTGCTTGGCGAAAACGGTGTTCTGCGCAACCCGAGAAAAGGTCAAATCGTGGTGGATACCAGCACGATCACCTATTCCACCACCATGGAAATCGCAAAACGCCTGGAGGAGCACGGGATTACCTTCCTCGATGCGCCCGTCTCGGGCATGGAGGCCCGGGCGATCGACGGCACCCTGACCGTCATGTGCGGGGGCGACGCAGGTATCTTTGAGACTGTCCGGCCCTATCTCGAATGTATCGGCAATAAGATTCTCTACATGGGTGGGGTCGGCAGCGGTCAGTTGACCAAACTCATCAACCAATTGCTCTTCGACATCAACGTAGCGGCCCTGGCTGAAATTCTGCCGATGGCGGTCAAGATGGGGTTGGACCCGGATCTCGTCGGGGACGTCGTCAATAGCGGTACCGGTCGAAGCTATGCTTCGGAATTCTTCATTCCGCGCATTCTCAAGAACGGCTTCTTGGACGGCTATCCGATGAAGCATGCATACAAGGACTTGGTGAGCGCGGCGGAAATTTCCGCCGATCTGGGCATCCCGCTTCCGGTCTTGGGCGCGGCGACCACCACCTACCAGATGGCTCTCTTGAAGGGTTTTGGCGATCTGGACAAGGGCGGCATGATTCGCGTTTTCGAAGAACTTCTCGGTGTTCGTTATCGCGGAAAATCGAGTTTATCCAACTAACTGCAATTCATCTTTCAATCATCTCAGGAGACGTTCGATGTCGGAACCACAGGGTATCGATGGAGGTCTTACCAACTACGGCGATCGGGATTTTGCCCGTTACCTGCGCCGATCCTTCGCCCGGTCGATGGGGCTTTCTCAGGAACTGTTGAACAAGCCTGTGGTCGGCATCGCGATATCCCCGAGCGGATTCAACAATTGCCACCGCAATATGCCGGAACTGACCGAGGCGGTGTCGCGAGGGGTGCTGGCGGCTGGTGGCTTGCCGCTGGCCTTTCCGACCATTTCCCTGGGCGAGGCCTTTCTGAACCCGACCAGCATGATGTTCCGCAATCTGATGTCGATGGATGTCGAGGAGATGATCCGGGCGCAGCCGATGGACGCGGTCGTCCTGATCGGCGGCTGCGACAAGACCGTGCCGGCGCAGTTGATGGGCGCGGCCTCGGCCGGTCGGCCGTCCGTCCAGCTAGTCACCGGTTCGATGATGACCGGGCGCTGTCACGGTGAGCGACTGGGCGCCTGCACCGACTGTCGCCGGTTCTGGTCCAAATATCGGGCCGGCGAAGTCGACAAGGAGGAAATTTCGGAAATCGAGGGCCGGCTGGCGGTCACCGCCGGCACCTGCGCGGTGATGGGCACGGCCAGCACCATGGCTTGCCTGGCCGAAGGCCTGGGCATGTCGTTGCCTGGTACGGCGGCGATTCCCGCCGTCAACTCGGCCCGCCTGGTGGCTGCCGAGGAATCGGGGAAGCTGGCGGTCCATCTCACCCGGAATCCGATCACCCCAGCTCAGGTCATTACGAAGAAGTCGGTCGAGAACGCATTCCGCCTGTTGATGGCGCTGGGTGGTTCGACCAATGCGATCGTTCATCTGACGGCGATCGCCGGACGCCTCGGCATTCGCATGCCCATGGCCCGCATCAACGAGATTTCCGACGAGACACCGGTCCTGGCGGATTTGAAACCGATCGGCGAAGGCTATATGGAGGACCTCTACGAGGCTGGTGGTATCGGTGCGGTGCTGCGTGAATTGCGGCCGTTGCTCCACCTCGACGTCATCGACGTCACCGGAGTCACCCTGCGCGAGAGGCTCGACGAGCCCTTGAATTGGGTGGACCGCAAGGTCATCCGCCCCTTCGCGGAACCAATTTCTCCCGTCGGTGGCCTGATCGCCCTGACCGGCAGCCTGGCGCCCGACGGAGCCATCTTCAAGCGCGCCGCGGCGACGCGCTCGCTGTTCGAGGTCGAGGGTCGAGCCGTGGTGTTCGAAGGTCTGGAGGATCTGTCGCGCCGCATCGACGATCCGGACCTTGACGTGTTGCCGAACGATATCCTCGTGCTGAAGAACGCCGGGCCGCAGGGCGCGGCCATGCCCGAGGCCGGCTATCTGCCGATCCCCGGCAAACTCGCGCGGGCGGGGGTCAAGGACATGGTCCGCATCTCCGACGCCCGCATGAGCGGAACTGCCTATGGGACCATCGTTTTGCATGTCGCGCCCGAGGCCGCGATCGGCGGACCATTGGCCGCCGTCCGTAACGGTGACCGCATCGCGCTTTCGGTGGCCAATAAACGCATCGACCTGCTGATCGACGACAGCAAAATCAAACGGCGCCTGGAGAGCTGGTCGCCTCCGCCGGTTCCTCCACGCGGCTATGCGGCCTTGTTCCGGCGGTCCGTTCTGCAGGCCCCGGAAGGATGCGATTTCGATTTCCTGACGGGGGTCTCAAGCGATGAGTGAAGTCTACGATCCCGCTCCGGCGGCATCGATCCTGGCCAATGCCTTGAGGACGGGTGTGCAGCGGGCCGAACTGCCCGCGGAGATCCGCCCGCAAACATTGAGCCAGGGTTACGACGTGCAGGACCGGCTCCTCGCCCTGTTGGGCGAGCCGGTCGCCGGTTGGAAGCTGGGGGGTCGGCAGCCCGAAGGGGAAGCGGGAAGCCTGCCTCGACCGCGCGCCATCGCCGGCCGCGTCCTTGCTTCGCGGCCCCATCGTTCCTGTGACACGGTGCGATTGCCGAACAAGGCGCCGACGACCGTCGAATTCGAGATGGCCTTCGTTCTGGGACAGGACGTCGAACCGGACAGCGCGCCGGAGGCGCCAATGGCGGCGGTGTCGGCCACACATGTGGCGTTCGAGCTGGTGTTGTCCCGCTTCATCGATCGGCGCGCGGTTGGTTGGCCGAGCTTCGCCGCCGACAATGCGGCGTTTCAGGCCCTCGTCCTCGGCGTCAATCCCGCCCGGATCGGCGAGATCGCAGGCACGGTGGTCGTCGGCGTCGATGGCAAGGAAATGGCAACGGAACTCGTCGGCGACGACGCCATCGACCCGGTCACCGCGCTCGGTGAACTGTTTGCCCATGCCCGTGACCGCGGCATGACGCTTCCCGCCGGCACTCTGGTCTCGACCGGCACGCTCTCCAGACCCTTCACCGTCACCGGCAAGGGGACGGATATCGTTGCGCGGTTTCTCGGATCGGAACTGCGGGTCCGAACTGCTGTGCCCGGTTCGCCGGTTCTTGCGTCACCATCCTCTACAGGAAAGGCTCCACATGTGGAAGGGAATCTACGCGGCGCCGGGCCTGCGGCGGGTGAGGGTGGGCGCTGGACCGGAACATGCAAACCAGCTTAACGCGGGCGCGCTGGAGCAAGCGATTGCCGCACACCGCTGGTGGGATTGTTTCTTAGCAGGTCAAGGATCAACTTCCCAGTCTTCCCTTGCTCCCAAGTGTGTCCGCGACTTTCTTCAGACCCAACCCTTCCAGAGTTTTCCGAGTGGGCCAGCCGGTGTCAACCCCCCAGCCTTCTAACTTGTAAAAACTAGTCTTGAACAGCTCCACGCCGGCCTCGTCCAAGAACATGTCCGTGAGAGGCTGCCAGCCCCACTCACCATTCTCATACACGGGCCTTCCACCGCCTTGGGCGATGTAGGATGCCCCGGGCCGGTACATGAACGGGGCAAACTTTTCCTGATTCCGATGTCTTCCCTGCATCACCCGTATCGCCCGCTGCAGGTTCCAGATTTTCCTGCCAACCTCCATGGTGTCGGCAAAGGTGACTTTATTCCCGGTAACGGCCTGGTAGTAACGCAACTCTGCGTCAGGGCTGGCCCCCCTGAAATCGGCTTGGGAAGTACTTATAAACGACGGTGCCACCGTTTCGCAGAATGCCATCGATTCATTCCAGAAATCTGTATAATGCCGGGCCCAAGCTACCAGCTTGGCCTTATGCTCGGAATATATGCCGGTGGTTTTGGCCTCCTCTCCCTTCCAGCCGAAACTGAACATGTAGGGATCCCCGGTATAGGGAATAGTCTTGGAAGACATTATTTGCAGAAGTTTTTCGATGGTATAGGGCCCGCCGCCGTTCGTCCCACCTATAACAGCGAAGCCATGCCACATCACATCGCCGGCGCCCAAAAGCGAGCCGAAAGCCCACTCTACACCCGGCAATGTCCAGTGAAATACGCTTCCCCAGGCTGGAAACCGCAACGCACCAGATTCCATATCTTCATCTAATCTTCCCCACCTTTTCGCAGCTCCCAAGGTCCCTTCCGCCAGAGCATCGCCTATCCCGACCCTTTTGGCTATCGCATCGCAAAAGGCTTCACGGAATTCTATTTCGCCCCATTGATCCATGGGCAGCGGAGAGGAATCGATCTGCTTCCCCGGACCCAGGACTCCGAGGTCATAGAGGTATTTAATGTACCAGCCTATTGCCGGTGCGTCTGGCACCTTTTTTTTAAACAAGGCAGGCGCCCCGGGTATATCCGCTTTGAGAAAGCCGCCGAAGGGAGCTACCCAAGAGCTGATCCCCCACTTCATCGCTATGTCGGCGCCCTTCATTTGAAGGTCTTCGCCTTTCCCGAAGTACCAGAGGCTGTCGGCGCAGATGGACTCGCCGCCATAATAGGAGTTCCTCTTCCGCTCGTTGTTGATGCAAGGCATACAGGCGGATGCCCCCGCGGACACAGTCGTTATCTTGGGGAAGTTTTGCAGATGCCAAATTCTTGTATCCACTACTCCTTTAGGATTGGCCGCTTGTACGCTTCCCGTGCCCGTAACGCTGATCGCCTTCAGGTTCTTGGCTCCGAAAACGCCCCCGAAGCCACCATTGCGGCCGCTGACGCCGCTGCCGTGAATCAGGGCGGCGACCCTGGCTCGTGCTTCTCCCACCGGGCCGATGCAGACAATCTGCGGCCTGGCAGTGGTGTAGCTCTCTCCGATTTGCTGCCATTCATCGCCAAATCTGGTTCTCCCGCTCACCATTGAGACGATCTTGTCCTGCGTCTCGTAGGTATTGAGCCCCCACAAGGACTTCGCGTCTTCAATCGTAACTTTGTCATTGATGATATTTATCCAGACCGGCTTATCCGCCTTGCCCTCAAGAACAATTCCATCCCACCCGGCCAGCTTCAGAGTGGTGGCAAATCTGCCTCCAAAGTTGGTCCTGTAGAACATATCTGTAGGATAGGTCGAGGACGCCACGCCGCACACGCTGGTCCTGCCGGCTGCAGGAGTTCCTGTGGCTGCCAGCGGACCGCTCATGAGGGCAATGACATTTCTCGGGTCATACGCGTCTTGCAAATCCCATTGGCCGGGTGCGACGGCCAAATCCCAAAATATGGCTGCGCCAATCCCGAAGCCTCCCCCGAACTCCTCATACTTGGCGGTATCGATGGTACTGACTGTCTTGCTCGTTAGATTTATTCTTAGAATCTTGCCTACATATCCACCTGTCATTTTTGTCCTCCTTGCCCTAATCCTGCTTGACCGCCGGTTCGGGCCGGGGGTGTTTATGGCGCCGCCGGCGGCGGAGCCAAATTAATGTCGTAGCCGGCAATGTCCGTTTGTGAAGGGGCTTTCAGCCACTAGCTTCAGCGCCTTGACCGGGCAGGTTTCCACGCAGGCTTGATGTCCCGCGGGACCGCCCGGCTGACTCCAAAACGGCGCATCGGCACACAAGTCGCATTTCGAAGATTTGCCTCTTGCGGGATTCCAGACGGGCCGGTGAGGCCTTTGCGGGCAGGCATCTATGCATCTCTTGCAGCCGATGCATTGCGATTGGTCGATCATCCTTACATTGCCATGGGCTTCGTCCACGTGACAAGCGCCGGTGGGGCAATTCTGCACGCACAGCGGCGAGACACACTGCCGGCATACCGACATCGTGATGTCATAAGGGTATTTGGTAAGCGATGGAGCGTCCCGAATGATCTGGATCCTGGACAGTGAAGGGCTCGCCTCCCCCTCATGGGACATGGAACAGGCAAACATGCAGCTCTGACAGCCGAGACACAGCCTGCTGTCATAGACAAGATACCCCGTCGAGGCCGCATAGGACGGCCCTGCCGTCTCGGTTAATGCCTTTGCGACCGACGCAGGCACCGCTAAAACGGCGGCCGCGGCTGCAACACCGCTGCCCAACAGAAAATCGCGCCTTATTGAGCATTGCATAATATAGTTACAATGGAAACAGATCGGCCTGCTGCCAGAAGGCGATCACCAGGGTAGGCCGCTTGCGCATACGACGAAGCGCCTGGCGCGCGTGATGGCTCAGCTGCCCGAA
>Ga0208937_1000948_pt1 | contig 15162 bp, 15 predicted proteins | sample June2015DPH_11_5_FD_184705 | JGI IMG/M metagenome (GOLD analysis project Ga0208937, IMG submission 184705) | Peatland microbial communities from SPRUCE experiment site at the Marcell Experimental Forest, Minnesota, USA - June2015DPH_11_40... | ecosystem: Environmental > Terrestrial > Soil >...
CGCATACACAAATCCTCGCGATACCTCTGCAATGCGCTTCAACCGCTCATCCGGACTCGTCGGCGCCGCCAGAAACACCGGTGCCAGATCATACGCCTTCATCGCCCGCAAATATTCACCTGCCTCTTCCACCGGCAGATCCGTTACCAGCACGCCGTCCACTCCCGCATGCCGCGCTACCATGCAGAACTTCTCCATCCCCATCCGCAATATCGGATTCAAATAAGAAAACACCACGAGTCCCGTGGATTGTGCATGTTGCCGCACATCCGCCGCCAGCATTAACACCTGCGCCAGGCAAGTCCCGTGCTTCAGCGCCCGCTCACTCGCCCGCTGGATCACCGGACCATCCGCCACCGGATCGCTGAAAGGCACGCCCAATTCAATCACGTCCGCCCCTGCCTCAATGGCAGCCAGCACCACCGCCCGCGTAGTGACGAGATCCGGATCGCCGCACGTCACATACACCACCAACCCAGGCTTCTTGTAAAAGGTCAAAGGCATTTTGTCATTCTGAGCGAAGGTTGCGATTCGCCAATGCGAAGCGCAACCACAGTCGAAGAATCCCTTTCACGCCCTCACTGCCCGCGACCACGCCAGGCATTTCAGCGACTCACTCCCAAACAATTTGTCATTCCGAGCGGAGCGAGGAATCTGCTGTCTCCTCCAATTCAATCACTCAATCCAACTTCAAATTCTCCCGCATAATCCCAATATCCTTATCCCCGCGCCCTGAAACATTCACGATCACCACATCCGACTTCTTCATCTTGGGTGCGCGCTTCACCACTTCCGCAACAGCATGCGCCGATTCCAGAGCCGGAATAATTCCCTCCGTCCGCGCCAGCAAAGTCGTCGCCTCCAGCGCCTCTGCATCCGACGCCGGAACATACTCTGCCCGGCCGGCATCTTTCAACGCCGCATGCTCCGGCCCAATCGAGGGATAATCCAGCCCCGCCGAAACCGAATGCGTGTTCGCAATCTGTCCCGCCGAATCCTGTAGCACGTAAGAATAGGTTCCCTGCAAGACTCCCGGAGACCCTCCCCTAAACCGCGCCGCATGTTCGCCCAGCGCTTCGCCGCGACCGCCCGCCTCCACTCCAATCAAGCGAACCTTCTTATCCTTTATAAACTCATAGAAAATTCCGATCGCATTCGATCCCCCACCCACGCACGCAATCACCGCCGCCGGTAGTTTGTCCTCGGCCTTCAAAATCTGCGCCCGCGCCTCCCGCCCGATCACGCGATGAAAATCCCTCACCATCGTCGGATACGGATGCGCCCCCAGCACGCTCCCCAACAAATAATGCGTAGTCCGCACATTCGTCACCCAATCGCGCATCGCCTCGTTGATCGCGTCCTTCAACGTCCGCGATCCCGATTCCACCCCTCGCACCTCCGCTCCCAGCAAGCGCATGCGAAACACATTCAACTCCTGCCGCCGCATGTCTTCGGTCCCCATGTACACCACGCACTCAAACCCCAGCAGCGCGCAAACCGTAGCCGTAGCCACCCCGTGCTGCCCCGCGCCGGTCTCCGCGATCACCCGCCGCTTGCCCATGCGCTCCACCAGGAGCGCCTGCCCCAAACAGTTATTGATCTTGTGCGCTCCGGTGTGCAGCAAATCTTCACGCTTCAAATAAATCTTCGCCCCGCCCAGCTTCTCGGTAAGCCGCCGGGCAAACGTCAATGCCGTAGGACGCCCCGCATAAGTCCGCAGCAACTCCTCCAGACGCCGCTGAAACTTCGGATCGCGCTTCGCCTTCTCATACTCCCGCTCCAACTCCTCCAGGGCCGCCATCAAAGTCTCCGGCACATACCGCCCGCCGTAAACCCCAAACCGCCCCGGCTCCTTGCCTGTCATCCCGAGCGCAGCATCACCTTTGCGAAGCAAAGGTGATGCGGAGTCGAGGGACCTGCTTTTCCTTGCCTGAGACAGAACCTTCGCCGTTGCCACGCTCACGCACTCCTCTCCGCCGCCCGCACCGCCTTCACAAACGCCCGCATTTTCTCCGGATCCTTCTTCCCCGGCCTAGTCTCCACTCCCGAAGCCACATCCACTCCCCAAGGCTTGAGAGTCCTAATCGCCGCACCAACATTCTGCGGTGTTAGCCCACCCGCAATGACAACCGGGATGGTCCTGCTCATTGCGCTCACTGGCTGTGCCGCGTTGTCCCAGTCGAACGCTGTTCCCGTTCCGCCTGGCTGCTGTGAGTTTCCTGAATCGAGGAAAACGGCGCTGGTGCGCCTCAGAAACTCCTCCGAAAAGAAGAATCCAAAACTCTCCTCAGACGTGACTCGTTGACCTGGCATTGCCACAAACATCCGGCACTGAACGTTCTGGACGAAATCAGTCAACGACCCCGGCCCGTCCCCAGAGCTGGGATACACCTGCACCGCGCTCAACTCGGCTCGCTCCGAAATACTGCTCACCTGCTCCGCAGATTGACCCACAAACACTCCGATCTTCTCCACCCTCTCCGGCAGCTTCTCCACAATCTCTCGCGCCGCCTCAACCGTAATGTTCCTCGGACTCTTCTCATAAAACACAAACCCCACCGCATCCGCCCCGGCCTCAACCGCGGTCAGTGCATCCTCCAAACTCGTCATTCCACAAATCTTCACCCAAGTCATCAGATTCCTAAACTGTCATCCTGAGCGAAGGTTGCGCTTCGCGAACGCCAAGCACAACCGCAGTCGAAGGATCCCTACAACTCAGGACAGACCGCCGGGTGCCGGGTGCCCAATGTCTCGCTTCCTTTGCGAGACGCGGGGATTTCCTATCGTCCGCTCGGTACTCGGTACTCGCTACTCGGCACTCGCATCAACTCCCGCAAAGCTTCTCCAGGGGAATCCGCCCGCATCAACGACTCTCCAATCAAAAACGCCTGATACCCCGCCGCCCGCAGCCGCGCAATATCCTCTCCCGAGCGAATTCCGCTCTCCGCCACTCGCACCACATTCTCCGGAAGCCGCTCCGCCAGCCCGAACGCCGTTTCCACATCCACCTTGAACGTTCGCAGATCGCGCGTGTTCACGCCAATCAAGTCGCATCCCGCATCCAAAGCCCGCTGCAACTCTTCCTCATCATGCACTTCACACAACACATCCAACCCATGCGAGCGAGCACCCAACGCCAGCCTGGTTAACTCCTCCTGCGATAAAGCCGCCACAATCAGCAACACCGCATCCGCCGAATTCGCCCGCGCTTCTAACAATTGAAACTCATCCACGATAAAATCCTTGCGCAGACACGGAATCTTCACCGCCGCAGAGGCCAACCGCAAATTCTCCAGCGACCCTTGAAAGAACTCTTCGTCCGTCAGCACCGAGAGCGCCGCCGCTCCCGCCGCCTCCAATTCCTTCGCCAGCTTTTCCACGTAAAACTCCGCCCGAATCAATCCCTTCGACGGGGACGCCTTCTTCAACTCCGCAATCACCGCCACGCCAGCTCTGCTCGTTTCCTCCAGCACCCGCCGAAACCCGTGCGGCACATGCTGTTCCGCCCGCCGCTCCAACTCTCGCAGATCGGATCCATCTTTTGCCTCAATCACTTTCCGCCGCGTCTTCGCCACTATCTGATCGAGAAATGCATCCATACAGGGTCCTGCAATTATAGAAGACTGACGCTCCAACCCTGGTCACCCGCCCCAAGACACGCTAAAAAACAAAGCCTCCGCCACCCTTGCGGGCGGCGGAGGCCAAGGCTTAAGCCGCTCCAGCTTTTACTTCACTGCAGCTACTGTGGGGTTGAAGGCGTCCGCGAACGCTTTCCCGTTCGGCGTTCCCATCCCGGTTACGTTATCCCAGCCCACTTTCGTGTGCAGCGCAGACGAAGTGTTGCAGGGCGATCCGTCGAAATCAGTGCTGGGCAGCGCTGAGCAGTCTGTCCCGAATGAGATTACCAACTCTGTGTAATCTAAATAGGGATAGTCCCATATCGCGCTGACAAACTTTGCGGGCGCCGCCGACGTCCCGGGCGGGAACCCGCCCGCGCCCAACACCTCACTCGCGGTATAGTTATTGGTCACTGTAGACTCTCGAATCGAGGCAGTCACGTTGGTTTTTGAGCCAACCGGAACGACATCGGTGATCGCTCCCGCCGGCAACGAATACAAGTACTGTGCGGCTTGGCCAAGAGGCACTCCCGCTTCCTGATTGGCAATCGCCCACAGCCCGGAGAACATCGGGCAAGCCACGCTCGTCCCGCCCCACACCTGCCAAACCTGTTCCGGAAGCTGCCCCGGAACGCTGATTAGAATCGCCACTCCCGTGAACGGGTCCGCCAGCCACGAAATATCGGGAAGTTGCCGATACTTCCCCGGCAGACTCTTCTGGAAGGCAGGCTTGGGGAACCCGCCCAGGCAGACCTCGGTGGGGGGAGTACCCACGAACTCTTGGAAGGCGCAATTGCTCTGGCCTCCGCCCGATCCAGCATAGAACCCGAAGTCCTCCGGCGGATCGGGAATAAACCCCTCATCGGTCAGCAGAACTTCGTTGTTCCCCCACCCCGCCTGCCACGCAATCGAGTTGTCGGGGTTCAACGCCAGGCTTACTCCCCCCACCGCCGTCGCCCACGGAGAATCCGCCGGAGCATTCACACTGGCAGGAATTCCGAACGCCGTGTAGTCGCCGTCGTCCCCCGAAGAAAAGTTAGTCGAGATTCCCGAAATTGCGGCAACTTCGGAAATCAGGTTTTCGTTGTCCAGTTCCGACGTCGAAGTAAAGTATTCCACCGAACCATAGCTGCCGGAGACCACGTTGCCCAGCCCATAGTTCACCGCGAAGTACTCGGCCTCGTTCACATCCTGGAAGCTCGCCGAGGGCGGAACTACCAGGTCGATGTTCGCCATGGGAGCAACGGCATGCGACCACTCGACATCGATGTTGATTTCCACCGAATCGGGAGCCTCGCACAGGCTCGGCGTCGGGGTGTAGATGATGTTGAAGTTCGACGAACTCAGCAGCGGCAATCCAAACATCGCCGAGAACGCATTCGCGTCATTCTGAATGGTCGGCGACCCGCACCAGTCGAGAATCACAATGGTCTGTCCCTGCCCTTGGAATCCTTCAGCGTACAGTCCCGTCAGATTATAGGCAGTCTGGATCGGCCCTGGCGTATAAGCGCAACCCGCGCTGGTCAGGCTCTGCAGATTTAAGTGATTCCCCTTGTAGGTCCCGATGGGTAACGAACCGTCGTTGTCGCTAGAGAATACATCCGTCACTACTCCGTCGAAGCAGTCCGGAGTAAAGAAACTCGAAGGCGGCGCCAATGCTGGCTTCACGCCAGCCGACCCGCTCTTCCCAAAATTCGTCGGTCGGGCCATCAGCGGATGCTCATAAGTCCCCGTGTCCAGTCCCGAAACCGACTTCACCAGCGGACCCGCAGCTCCTTCTACGTAAGGATCGCTCGCGTTGGCACGGATGACCTTATCCCGCACCTGGTAATTGTTGAGTTGTACCTGGAACGCCTTCTCCACGTCCCCCACCGTGCCTCGCGCCCTTACAAAGAAATTGTCGCCCCCCACCTTCACCACTTTCAGGTTGTGCGATTCAAAAAATTCCTGCACCGTTTTTGCCTCTTCCGCCGTCGGCGCAAACCGCGCCGCAATTTGTGACCGGGTCAGCCAGTGACGGTAGTTGGGCGAGGTGCGATCATACAAATCCCTCGCCAGCGCATCCATCTCCCCACGGTTATGCGGGCTCAGCCAGATGCTCACCTCAATTGTCTTCGACGGATCTTCCGTCCCTAGGTTCTTCGCCGTCGCCACGTAGCTGGGTGTGTTGTGTGCAACAAACTGTCCGAGAGCCGCATTGGCCGGCCGAGCCGCGCATAGGGTTAGGGTCAGTACAACAAGGCTCAGCCCCATCGTCCTCATTCGGTCGAAGTGGGCTGAGGGGTACAACGCTGTCTTCTCCTGGTACATTGTTCCTCCTAGGACTTTACCTCTGCGAATCTGAGTAAGCTGATCCAGACCATTAGTGATGGCCTGCACCCGCTCTAACCGCCATTGGAAGCGGCAGACTTCAATTTCAATTCGGCTGCCTGAATCCAGCGTCGCTGCTGCGCTGCGTGTCGCAGCAATTCTGGATCCTCCCCAAAAGAATCACGTCATCCTATATGGCTTTGCCCAAGAAAGACAATAAGTCCGAAGACTCTCCCATTGTTTTTGGCCGGATCTCAGCTGCCCAAAGAGTCGCACTCAGATTTTCCGCCCACCATCCTACTGGCAAACGCTCTCGATCTCCTTGTAAGGCTTCTCCGCGTGCTCCGGATCCTTGATCCCTTTCACCTGCATCATCTGGTCCAGCAGCGTGCCCGCGTCATGCAACCCAACATCCGGATCGCTCTCATACGCCGCATCGCTCTGCGCCTCTTCCAGCGTCACCAGCTTGAATCCTTTTTTCTTCAGCAGCTCCAGCGCATCCGGCAGAATCGTGCTGCTGTACGCCCCCAGGTGCATCAACAGCACGTAGCTGATCTCCCGCCCGTAAACCAACTTCGCCTGCTCCCGCCCCAAATCGAGAAATTCCGACGCCGTACTCAAATAACTCGACCTCAACCACTCCATCGACTTCGCATCGTTCTTCGCCACGCACCGCGCATACGCCGTGTTCCACAAGTAGTCCTCCCAATCCAGCGTCACCTGCGCAATCCTGTACCCATGCGCCTTTAAATAGGCTCGCACCGCGCGCCGCTTCTCCACCGTGTCGCCCTCATGCAGATACGGATAGCGAAACCAGTGCCAGTCATTCGCTTCTTCTTTTAGCAACTCCAGCACCGGCTCATTCTCCTCAATCTCCCGCTCGAATGCCTCAGCCGTGTTCTGCTCCAGATCCATGTGCGAATAAGTATGATTTCCCACCGGCTCCGCCGCCGCCCACAGCTTCAGCGCTTCGGCGCCATCCGCATTCCCCTCCAGCTTTTTCGCATTGATGAATCCATACACCGGAGGCACGTGCCGTTTCTTCAGGATCTCCAAAACATTCTTAGTAGTCTCCGCCCGCGTCACCCCTGGCGGCAGCAATCCATTCAGCGGCAAATCGTCAAAAGTAATCGCAAGCTTCTGCGCAGCGCAAATCTCCGCGAACCCAAGAAAAAAGACGAACAGAGCGCCGATCGAGCAAACCAGATTCTTCTGATTTTTCATGCCAAGAGTTTACTTCACCTGGCGGGCGCGCAACGTACGTGCAGTAACGTGGAAGAGCGGCGCTTCAGCAGCCTGCCCTGAGCGAGGTCGAACGGGCCGCGTAAAGCGTCCTACAGTTAACACAGGCTTTCAGCCTTGGTGGAAGAAGCCGCATCTCTTACTGCAGTCGGGTCGGAGGAGGCGCGCTTACGCGCTGGCCTCCGTCCGCCGCTCAAACTGCACGTGCAGGTTTCCTGCATGCAGCTTTCGCGAAGACTCAGCGACGCCGGGATGACAGAGAAGGAATTAAGTCGAGCAACCGAACAAGCTCGTAGTCGCCATAAAGCTTGGGCAAAGGCAGCTTCGTCCAGCCAGCATTGCGCCAATGCTTGTACCGATGCGACCAGATCCGTCGCCGGATCCAGCCGTCGAGGCGATGGAAGAGCCTACGAACGTGGGCGCGTTTGTAATACTCGCCCCAACCCCGCAATAGTGGGTTTAGCCCCACAATCAGCTCCTTGGTTTTCAGAGGGATGGTCCGTTTGGTGTGCTGCCGTACCTGATCCATGAAACGATGGATCGACTTCTCCTTGGGATATGCATACAGCACTCCCTGTCGCACCCGGCTACGAATCTTGCTCTCGGGAAGGTAAAGCTGTGTCTTCCCGCGCTTTATTTTGTAGCCGAGGAACTCGAAGCCGTGCTGGACGTGAACAATCCGCGTCTTTTGCGGACGTAACTCCACGCCCAGTTGTTTCAGGATTCGGCCAGCCGCTTCCACTGCGGCTCGTGCCTCTGCTGCCGATTTACAGGTGATCACCCAATCATCGGCATCCCTCGTCAGCTGATATCCTCTCAGCCGCATCTCCCGATCGAACGGCGTCAGAAGTATGTTACTGAGCGTGGGCGAAACCACACCTCCTTGCGAGTGCCGCGCTCGCTGGGAAAGAGCTGCCCTTTGCCCGCCCGCAATCACCTTGGTGCGGTGGGTGAATGAGAACGCCTTCGTCGTCGAAGCTCAGACTCGACCTTGCCCCACCTTTGGCCGACCGGTTTATCTTGGGTTTCCCCATCGATTACGGCCCGGTACTTCTCCGCAGGCCCTTCGGATTCCCCTCACGGTGGACACCCTGCCCTCCGAAGTACTGCCAGCAGTGTGAAGTTCTCGACTGCAAGGGCATTCGCACGCGCACTCCCAAGATGTGCCAACGCCCCCGTCCAGCAATTCCATACCATGCCGCTGTGTTCGAGAATCTTCTGGAACTCGGCGGCGGCAGCACTGCCCTGCCCCGCCGCCGCTTGCGCGGCGTCTGAGCCGCGCGCCGAAATCCCGAGCCCAACGAGGGAAACCGCAGCCTACCAAACGCTATTTCTTCTTTGGTGCCATCGAAGGGACTCGAACCCCCACACCGTTGCCGGTACATGGACCTGAACCATGCGCGTCTGCCAATTCCGCCACGATGGCAATCTTGAATTGCAATGCAGCGGCGGCCGCAAGGCCGCCGAGTCAGGAAGACTAACACTTCTATTTTACAGGCATGTCACACCCTGTCAAACCAACCGCCGCAGGTGTCATCCCGAGCAAGCGTTCTTCGCGCAGCGAGAGATCTGGGCGCCCTATCCCAGTTTCGCGGTCATCGAAATCTTCGCATTCAGCACCTTCGATACTGGACAGCCCTTCTCCGCCGCTTCCGCATACTTTTGAAACGTCGCCGCATCCGCACCCGGAACCTTGCCAACTACATCGATATGGCTCGATGTAATCGCCCATCCGGATTCCTGTTTCTCCATGGTCAGCGTCACATTCGTGCTGATGCTCTCCGGCTTCAGATTCGCTCCGCCCAACTGCGCCGACAGCGCCATCGAAAAGCACGCCGCGTGCGCCGCCGCAATCAACTCCTCCGGATTCGTCCCCGGCCCATTCTCAAACCGCGACGTAAACGAATATTGCGTATCCTTCAGCACTCCGCCCGGAGTCGAAATCGTTCCCTTCCCGTCTTTCAGCCCGCCCTTCCACACTGCGCTAGCTTTGCGTTCCATCGCCATCTCCTCATCATGAATAGAAAATTAAATCCTTCTTCATTATTGTAGACGGAGATCGCTCAGCCTGTCAGGCGCAACACCCTCGCGATGCAACTAGAACGACGCAGTCTCAATAAAAATCCGAGCAACTCAAATAAAATCCGCACACCGGACAGCTCAACTTGCACCGGCTCTTCTTCAATTTCTCCGAACAGTTCGGACAAAACTGCTCCGGATACTCCACACACCGTTCCACTTCCACCTGCTTCTCGCCGGCTTGATTTCCCACAATCCGTTCTGGCTCGCTCCCGCTCATCCGCGCAACATATCTCCTGCCGCACCCGCGCACAAGTGGAAATTCATCTTCCTTCTCTGTGTGCTCCTCGTGCCAAAGAACTAACCCTTTTGCGCAGGAGAAATTTGCGGTCGGAAGACTATCCTCCATCACCTCAGTCCCACAAACTTTGCGCCGCAAAATTTTGCGCTTTCCACAGTTTCTTGCGCTAGAATGCTCTAGCACTGAAGAGCGCCGTCCACCCTGACCGCAGACCCGCTCTTTGCCTTCCCCCAGGAGGTAGTAGATGTATCGCTCGTATTCCAATTCCTTGGCGGACTCACATTCGCCCATGGATGTGCAGTCCCTGATTCGCAATCTCGCCCAAGACTTCGTCACCGCTTTCAACACCGGCAACTATGATCAGGGCGCCGCTCTTTTCGCACCCGACGGCGCCCTCATGGCTCCTCACTACGACCTCGCCTACGGCCCCAAGGCCGTCGAACGTCTCCTCCGCCAGCTCGGCGACGCCGGATATCAGGACCTTCGTCTCGAAACCATTCGTGTCGAATTCTCCGCCGACATGGCCGTGGAGATCGGTCGCTACAACGTCGCCATTCGCCAGCCCGATGGCACCATCCAGGCTGACCGTGGCAAGTACGTCAGAGCCTGGCGCCGGCTCGGTGCGTGGCTCATCGTCGCCGATAGCTGGAGCACCAACCTGCCGCTAGCTCGGTAGGATATCGGCTGCAGGACGGGCGGCGCGCCCGTCCCAGAGATGTTGTCATTCCGAGCGCAGCGAGGAACCTGCTTCCGCCTCCGCCGCCACAGCTCCCGATCCCTTCTCCCAACCAGCCTGAATCTCCACCGGACCCCGCAACAACTCCCACGCCTCCTGATATTTCCCATACTTCTGCCGCTTGCTCTTCGGCGTAAAGTGCAGACTCAAATTCTTCCTCCCCATCACTTCGAACGGAATGATGTACCAGTCATCAATCGGAATCAGCAGCACCGCAAAAAAATCCACCGTCCCCGGAACATACTTTTTCCGCTTCGGCCCCATCACATTCAAGCTGTACCCATCCCCCCGCCGCTTGTAAATCGTCGACTTCACCTGCACCCCGCTGGACCCTCCCCCGTCCCTCCACTCCCACGTCATACCTCCCCGACTCCCCATATGGCTTCGACACCTTCAACCCATGCTCCAGCGCCAGCATCATGAAGTACATCTCCGCCCACTCTCCACGCTCCTTGCACCCCTTGATCCGCCCACCCATCTTCTTCCGATTCTCCATTCGCTTCCGAAGAGACCACAGAATATCGCGACAGACTGGCTAGACGACATCGGAAATGTAATCGACCTGCTGTGCGCCTGAGGGATCCGATCTCCTGAAAGTCAGGACGCTCTCAGTTGCATTGAAGGACGCACGATAGTCCCTCGCACCAGGATTGATCCCCGCCATCGTCCGGGAGAGCGGAAAGTCATTCCTTTGCTCAAGTTCCAGTTCACTTGCGGCGCCCATCTCAGTGAGAATGACCGGCAAGTTATTGTGCAAGTCCTTGTAATATGAGTCTTGCACCACGAGAACACACATGCCCCGCGGACGCAGCACTCTACCTATCTCGCTGACCGATGCCGATAGTGATTGGAAGTACTGTAGGTGATTCTTGTAGTAGTAGGTGGCGGATGCTTTTGAGCTGTGCTGGTGCAGAGCCCCGAGAAAGCCTAGGCAAGTCTGCCCCCAAGTCGCTGAAATAGCTGGAGCCGCCTTCGGAACCGTCACGCTCCCGATCAGCCCACGCCGCAGCTCTTTGAAGCCTGAATTAGAGCCGAAGCCGAGAAGCGACAACTCGGCAGATGTCGCCATTGCATAGTCAATTCTGGTGCAATAAGGCGGCGAGGCTAGAACGAAGTCGACTGAACTCGTTCCGACGACGCGACCTTGAGAATTCGTTCGGCATTCAGGCTAGTGTATTCAACGGGGTCGAGACACGGTGCCTTAGCCACGACGATCATTACAGGATTGAGATCGAAGCCGCAGACACTCAGACCCATAGAGTCGGCTGTCGACGTTGTTGTACCGCCACCGTTCCAAGGTCCAGCACCCACTCGCCTTCGCGGAGCCCGGCGGAGGATAGAGCAGACCGGGCAAAGCGCTCGGAAAAACTCGGATAAAACCTATACCCAGTCGACGAAAAGCTGCCGGCGCCGCGGATCTTAGGATTCTCTATCGCTTCCATGTTTCGAGCTTGCGGTTAAATCTTACGAGCACCCGCTCGTGCTCCCGCAACTTCCGCAGCGGTAGCAACTGCCGTTGCGGGTCATGATGCTGCCGCAGAAGCTGCAACTGGGAGCGTCGCCCAGGTCAATGATGCCGGCCAGCGCGTCGGCGGCGTGGATTCTGCCGTGCCCAGGAGGTATCTGCTGCTCAATATCCATCGAGCTGCCCCCTCCGGGTACCGGCCCTTTACTCGGATCATATACGCCCGGCGCAGACCAAGACTTTGGCCGCAGGTTATCAAACAGCATCTGCTGCTGCCCAGTCAGGAAACGCAACTGCAGCCAGCGGAAGATGTAGTCCATGATCGACTTGGCATACCCGATATCGTCATTTCCCGTCCAGCCGCTGGGCTCAAAGCGCGTGTGCGCGAACTTTTCGCACAACAGCTTAAGCGGCACGCCGTGTTGCAGAGCGATCGAGACGGCACACGAAAAGCTATCCATCAGGCCACTCACCGTCGAACCTTCTTTGGCCATCGTGATGAAGATTTCGCCGGGTTCACCGCTCGGATAAAGCCCGACGGTAAGATAGCCCTCGTGGTCACCCACCTTGAATTTGTGGGTTACGGACATGCGCTCCTCAAGCAGCTTGTGCCGCACGGCGCGCGGAGGCCCGTTGGGGTTATCTTCTTCCTCGTGCGCCGCGGCCGCCGCTACCCGCGCGTCGTCCTTGCTGGAGTTTGCAGTCTTCGTCCCCGCCGCGGAAAGTGGCTGCGACTTCTTGCAGCCGTCGCGATACACCGCGACCGCCTTCAGTCCCAGCTTCCACGCCTGCAGATACGCTTCCATGATGTCTTCGACCGATGCGTTCTCAGGAAGATTGACGGTCTTCGATATCGCCCCGGAGATGAACGGCTGCGCCGCCGCCATCATCCGCAGATGCCCCATGTAAGCAATCGACCGCGTCCCCTTGGCCGGCTTGAACGAACAATCGAAGACGGCGAGATGATCGTCCTTGATGTGCGGCGCGCCCTCGATGGTTCCGGTCGCATCGATGTAACTGACAATCGCATTCGCCTGATCGTGGTCGTAACCCAGCTTGAACAACGCCGTCGGCACCGTCTGATTGACGATCTTAATCATCCCCCCACCCACGAGTTTCTTGTACTTCACGAGTGCGAGATCAGGTTCCACACCAGTTGTGTCGCAGTCCATCATGAAGCCGATGGTTCCGGTTGGCGCGAGGACTGTCACTTGCGAATTTCGGTAGCCGTGTTTTTCTCCGTGGGCAAGGGCTTCGTCCCAGCACTGTTTGCTGGATTCGTAGAGTGGAGTGGGGACGTTCGCTTTGCTTATGTTGTTGACGGACGCGCGGTGCATGCGGATTACGTCGAGGAATGGTTCGCGGTTGATGTACCAGCCGGGGCAGGCTCCGCCGGGCATGGAGGCGCTGCCGAGATTGGTTTCGGCGAGATTCTTTTTTGTGGGTTCGGTGGCGGGCGTTAACGGCTGGCAGAGTTCTGCGATCCTGGAAGATTGCAGATAGGCTTCGCCGCACATGATGGCGGTGACGCAGGCGGCGTAGTCGCGGCCGGCGTCGGAGTCGTAGGGCAGGCCCGCGGCCATTAATAGCGCGCCAAGATTTGCGTAGCCTAGGCCGAGCGGGCGGTAGTCATGCGAGTTGCGCATGATCATTTCCGTCGGATAGCCGGCGTTGTCGACCAGAATTTCTTGCGCGGTGATGAGGACGTCGACCGCGTGGCGATAGGCTTCGACATCGAAAGTGCCGTTGGGCGCGAACTTCAGCAAGTTCAGGCTGGCCAGGTTGCAGGCGGAGTCGTCGAGGAACATGTATTCGCTGCAAGGATTGCTGGCGTTGATGCGGGCAGTGTTCTTCGATGTATGCCAGCGGTTGACGGTGGTGTCGTATTGCATGCCGGGATCGCCGCAGTGCCAGGTGGCTTCGGAAATTTTCTGGAGAAGATATTTTGCTTTGTAGGTTGTCATGACGCTGCCGTCCTGCACCTTCTTGGTGGAGAAATCGGTGTCGCGGATTACGGCGTACATGAAGTCGTCGGTGACGCGGACGGAGTTGTTCGCGTTCTGGAAAAAGATGGAGGAATAGGCGTCGGAATCGGGATGAGAGCCGTCGTATCCCATGGCGACCAGCGCGTGAGCCTTGGCTTCCTCTTTCTGTTTGCATTCGATGAACTCGACGATGTCGGGGTGGTCGACGTTGAGGATGACCATCTTGGCGGCGCGGCGAGTTTTGCCTCCGGACTTGATGACGCCAGCGAAGGCGTCGAAACCTTTCATGAAGCTGAGCGGGCCGCTGGCGGTGCCTCCACCGCTGAGACCTTCGGTAGACGAACGCAGCGGAGAGAGATTGGTTCCGGTGCCGCTGCCCCACTTGAACAGCATGCCTTCAGTCTTTGCGAGAGTGAGGATGGAGTCGAGCGAATCCTTTACCGAGTTGATGAAGCAGGCGGAGCATTGGGGACTGCTGTAGCCGGTGACGCCGAACTCAACCTGCTGAGTCTTGCGATTCCAGTGCCAGTTGCGCGCGTCGGAATTGGGTTCGATGCGGTCGCAGCCGACGTTGAACCAGACGGGCGAATTGAAAGCGGCGTACTGGCGAACGAGGATGTGGACGAGCTCATCGTGGAAAGTTGCACCGTCTTCGGGGGTCTTGAAGTAGCCTTGGGCCAGTCCCCAGTTGCGGATGGTTTCGGCAACACGGGTGACAAGCTGGCGGACTCCGGTCTCGCGCTCGGGCGTGCCGACTTTGCCGTGCAGATATTTCGAGGCGACGATGTTGGTCGCGGTCATGGACCAATCTTTGGGAACTTCGACGTCCTTCTGCTCGAAGATCACGTTGCCTTGTGCGTCAGTGATCTGAGCAAGGCGGAGATCCCATTCGAGTTCGTCGTAGGGGGATACTCCGGGCTTGGTGAAGAAGCGACGGAAAGATAGGCCAGGGGCGACCTTCTTGTTGGCGGTAACAGGGGTTGCGGGAGCGGCCGCAGGGGAATCAACGGTGGTAGTTTTAACCTCGGGCATTGCTTTCTCCATTAATAATTAGATTCTATCGATCGTGGCCCGATTCGGCTTCCATGGGGGTGGATGGGGGAATCGGACCGTGCCCAAACGGGAAATTTGTTCGGGGTGAAGCGTGTGTTGTTAAAGAGCTTGTGCCCTTGCGGGGGCTAACTGCCTCAGGGGCTAAAGCCCGGGATCATTCTTGCTTCTGACGCGGCGCTAAAGCGCCGCTCTTCCACGGTTGCGCCGGCGTCATCGGAGCCGCCTGTTTCGGTGGCGCTTTTGGCATCCGATCTCAAGGGGCTAAAGCCCAAGCTTTTTCGTACTCCTTGCGGTACGGCTGAAGCCGTACCCTGATACGAAGCAAAACAACCTTTCAATCGCAGCGCTGAAAGCGCTGCGCCACCCAAAATCCCTTCGGATCAAAAACCGGAGGGGAGGGGGTGAGGACAGTGAAGGTTTTTGTTGGCTCCGGA
>Ga0208937_1000959_pt1 | contig 15001 bp, 14 predicted proteins | sample June2015DPH_11_5_FD_184705 | JGI IMG/M metagenome (GOLD analysis project Ga0208937, IMG submission 184705) | Peatland microbial communities from SPRUCE experiment site at the Marcell Experimental Forest, Minnesota, USA - June2015DPH_11_40... | ecosystem: Environmental > Terrestrial > Soil >...
TTGCTCTATCAAATTGCGCCCCGGCAAATGCACCTTGACCTCCTTTAAAGGGAAACACGGTTTTTACAAAATCCGCAAATCCGCCCATTTTTTACAATTCCGCCTTTGGAATTTGGAAACACCCTCCAACGGGATATTTCGAATGCTTTTCGGCGTAAACGCCACCAGGTCCGCAGTCGTTATTGCTGAGACCAGGGGTGCGGGCGGCAAGTTCGTTGTCACTGCCATCCGGCCGATTCCGTTTCAAGTCCGCTCCGGGGACGATCTGGCCGAACTGCTGCAAAGTCTCATCACCCCTTTCGACCGCAAGGGCAGGGGCGCCGGTTCCGTCATTGCCCTGTTGAAATGCTCGTCGGGCCGGTTTGGTTCCTGTCTGGAAGCGATCAAGGGAGAGGCGATGGTCGAACTCGCGGCTGCCCAACGCGGCCTCCGCGTCGTCAAGGTTGCGCCCCAAAGTCTCAAGAAGACACTCGGCTGTGCGACGGATCAAAAGTGGCGGGACCGTGCGGCGGAACTATTCAATCCCGACGGCAAACAGCGGAACTGGTCCAAGGGCGCAGCCGGAGCAGTGGCCGTCGCCTTCAAAGTTGCTGGAGAGTGACCCGGGTTAAACAACTAAATGCTCATTCTTTCTCCCGCTTCACCAGCACGCGCTCGATGCGGCGGTTGGGAACCGGGCGTGGCTGAAGAACAGGCACTGAAAGCCGGGATGGAACAAAAGGCTCGCGAATTTGTGGAAAAGGGGGCAGAGGTTTGCGCGAAGGCGTGATGCACCGTCCGACAACAACATCATGAACTACACGAAGACCATCGCCGTTTCCGAACTTCCCGAAGGAACGCAAAAAACGGTGACGTTCGCGGGGCGGGTTGTCGCCCTGTTTCATCACGGAGGGAAAATCACCGCAATCTGCGGCTCATGCCCCCACCAAGGCGGCCCGCTGGCCGAAGGAAAAGTCGAGCGCGGAGCGGACGGGGTGCTGCGCGTCGTGTGTCCATGGCACGGCTGGAAGTTCGACATTGCGACCGGCAACATGCCCTTGGAACTCGGGGTGCGGCAGGCGGTGCATGATGTCAAAATTCAGGATGGCATTATCTTCGTGTCGGACACGCCATCGGTCCCGGCGATTCTGCCTCCGAAACGTGATGATCTGTAGCAGCCTGCAGAAAACACCTTTCTTTCGTAGTCGCCGACGTGAGTCGGCGCAAATTCCCTATACAAATCGAAGGAAGTTCAGCGCCGACTCACGTCGGCGGCTACTTTTTCAACGGGCTGCCTGGTCGCAGCGGAGTTTTCACACAACTGGCTGCGTCAGTATCTGCGGAAATGCTGCGGCTGGTCCCGTTCGGCGGCTCCTTGAGCAGTTTTTCCAGATCCAGAGGACGCGTGAACATCGCCAGATCGCCGTCCGGCGTGTGCGGCCATTGTTCCTTCGGCCGGTCCCGGTAAAGCTCCACGCCGTTGCCGTCCGGATCGCGCAAATAAAGCGCCTCGCTCACGCCGTGGTCGGCTGCGCCGTCCAGCTCGATGCCCGCCGCGAGCAGGCGGCGCAACGCGTCGGCGAGCAGGGCGCGGGTGGGATAGAGAATTGCCAGATGATACAAACCGGTCGCGCTTTGCGGCGGCGGCGAACCACCGTGACTTTCCCAGGTGTTCAGGCCGATTTGATGATGATAGCCGCCGGCGGAAACAAAGGCCGCCTGCGTTCCGAAGCGCTGCATGAGTTCAAAGCCCAGCACGCCACAGTAAAATCCCAGCGCGCGCTCCAGGTCGGCCACTTTGAGATGCACGTGGCCGATGCTGACGCCGGGAGCGATGGGATTGAAGTTTTTGCCGGAGTTCATGGATTCATCAGGTTGTGGCTGCGGCTTTGCCAGCGGTCAATTTGCGCTGAATCACCGCGTCCAGGGACGCTTTGCCCGCGCCGTGGATCAACACGACGAGCGCGAGGCCGATGGCGAGCAGATGATATTCAAAACCCTCGCCCTTTTGGTTGCCAAACCAATTCATGAAAAAACCGTTCGCCCCATGCACGGTGGCGATGGCGACGACCATGTTGGTGGCGATGCCGAAGGCGGCCACGCGGCTGAGCAGTCCGGTGATCAACCCGAGCGAGCCGGCGAACTCCGCGAGTATTGCCAGAAATGCGAGCGCAGCGGGGATGTGCATGGCGCCGGTGAAGGAGTTCATCGTGCCGCTGAAGCCGTACCCGCCGAACCAGCCGAGCATTTTCTGCGCGCCGTGCGGAAACATCACGATACCGAGCATGAGCCGCGCGATGAGCGGCGCGGAACTGTTGTTGGTTTTGAAGAGAAGCTGGATGGCTTTCATAAATCGCCTGTCAGTTTGTTTTGGTTTGCCGGAGTTACTTCTTCAGTTTCGCCGCGACACTGGCGACGTGTTTGCCCTGGAAGCGCGCCATGGCCAGTTCTTTGGCGCTGGGCTGGCGCGAACCGTCCGGGCCGGCAATCGTGGCCGCGCCATAAGGGCTGCCACCCTTGAGTTCGCTGATGTCGGTCAACTCAGGGCAGGCGTAGGGCAGGCCGGTGTAGATCATGCCGTGGTGCAGCAACGTCGGGATGAACGTGAGGATGGTGGATTCGTTGCCGCCGCCCGTGCCGGTGCTGACAAAGACGCTGGCGACCTTGCCGACGAGCGCGCCGCTCATCCACAGGCCACCGGTCTGGTCGAGAAAATTGCGCATCTGCGCCGCCATGTTGCCGAAGCGCGTCGGCGTGCCGAAGATGATGGCGTCGTAGTCGCCGAGTTCCTTGGGTGAAGCGATGGGCGCCGCCTGGTCAACCTTCGCGCCGTGCTTTCTCGCGACCTCTTCCGGCACGAGTTCCGGCACGCGCTTGAGCGTCACTTCGACGCCGTCAATGGAGCGCGCGCCCTCCGCGATGGATTTGGCCATCGTTTCGACGTGGCCGTACATGGAGTAATAGAGAACGAGTAATTTGGTCATAGGTTTGGATGCGGTTGTTGCTGGTTTTAGTTTAGATCGAACAGGAGCACTTGCGACGGTTTGGCCGCCGCCAGTTTGAGATTGGATTTTCCGCTGACGGCAACGGCATCGCCGCCGGAGAGTGTTTTGCCGTTTATTTTCACTTCGCCTTCGGCAACGTGAATCCACGCGTGCCGGTCGCCCGCCAGCGAATGGGAAACAGCTTGTCCCGCTTCCAGCTTCGCGAGCCAGAGGTCGGCGTCCTGATGAATCGCAATCGAGCCGTCGCGTCCTGTTTTGCTGGTCACGAGATGCCACGTGCCGGTGGCGGCATCCTTGAGCGACTTTTCACCCTAGCGGGGAGTCACACCCTTGCGGTCGGGCTGAATCCAGATTTGCAGCAAATGCACCGCCTCGTCCTTGGCGGGGTTGAATTCGCTGTGCTGCACGCCCGTACCGGCGGCCATGTATTGCACCTCGCCCGCGCGGATCACGCGACCGTTGCCCATTGAGTCCTTGTGCTCCAGCGCGCCGCTGAGGATGTAGGTGATGATTTCCATGTCGCGATGCGGATGCGTTCCGAAACCCATGCCGGGCATGACGAGATCGTCGTTGATGACGCGCAGGCTGCGGAAGCCCATCCATTGCGGGTTGTAATAATCCCCGAAGCTGAACGTATGATACGTGTCCAGCCAGCCGTGTTCGGCGTGGCCGCGTTCATTTGCTTTCCGAATTTTCATCATGGCAAGACTATGCCACGCCGCTGGTGGATGTGGGAAAGACCAAGTTTCTTGCCTCAGCATAATCAAAGAGCATGGTGCTCGTCCAGACTGGTGCTGACCCCAACCGATAAATGCCCGCCGGTCGGCTTACCAACACATGGCTACCAACCGGCGGGCGGCCTAGTGGCCGTGCCAAGGGGATTGGCACGGGATAATGTCAGCATTCCGGCTGCCAAATTCAGGCACTGCCGCGTTCACAAATCGCTTGGCGGGAAAACGCCCGCAATGACGGCAGGACTGACTGACCATGTTTGGACAGAGGTTAAACTTTTATCAGCACCAATCTAGCCATGCACCATGCCAAAGAGTATGCTCGGCCGCGCATGGAACTGCGCCATCTACGTTATTTCGTGGCCGTAGCTGAAGCCGAAAACGTCTCGCGCGCCGCGCTGAAACTGCACGTGTCACAACCGGCGTTGAGCCGGCAGATTCGCGACTTGGAGGAGGAACTCGGCTTTGCGCTTTTGGAACGCAGCGCCAAATCCGTGCGCCTGACCGACGCGGGGAAAACCTTTCAAGGCGAAGCGCGCGCCGTTCTCCAGCGCGTGGAGGAGGCGTTGAAAAAAACGCGCGCCGTTGCCACGGGCGGGCGCGGCGAACTTCACGTCGGCTATGCGCCGTCACTCACCGTGCGGATCCTGCCGCCGACCCTGCGCGCCTTTCAGGCCGGGTCGCCCAACGTGCGCGTGCTCCTGCACGATTTGTCCACCGAGGAGATGCTCGCCCAACTGCGCGACGGCGCGCTGCAGATCGCCTTTCTCGTGCGTCCCACCCGGGCCATGTTGCGCGGGCTGCGTTTTGCGGAACTCATGCGCGATTCCCTGTGCCTGGCCGTCGCGCCCAAACATCCCTTCGCCCGGCGGCGAACCGTGCGGCTGGCGGAGCTCGTGCGTGAACCGCTGATCGCCTACAGCCGCAAAGAGTATCCCGAGTATCACGAATTACTGGCGGAATACTTCGCGACCATCAAAAGCAGACCGCAAATCGCCGAGGAACACGACGGCATCGCCAGCCTGATCGCCGCGGTCGAAGCCGGCGGCGGCGTGGCGCTGGTGTCGGAGTCGGTGGCCTGCCTCGCCGGGCCGCGCCTGAAATTCATCCCCCTTTCACCCGCGCCCGAGCCTTTGGTCATAGGTGCTGTCTGGTCCGAGAAAGGGCTGGCTCCTGCTGCCGAACGATTTTTGAAATGTGCGAAAGACACGGTTTTGGAGAAATGATGAGCGCCTGGCGCATAACATGAAAACCAAAGACATTCGCAAGCTGGCAGCGAATCCGCGGTTCATCCCGGGGGTTTACAATTACTGCGACCGGTGGTGCGAGCGGTGTCCGTTGTCGAATCATTGCCTTAATCATGCCATGGAGCAGGCGGAAGATGACGGCGATCCAGCGGCGCGCGATTTGTCGAACCGGAAGTTTTGGGACCGGCTCCATCGAAAATTCCAAGGCACGCTGGAAATGCTTCATGAGGATGCCAGGGCGCGCGGGATTGATCTGGAGGATCCGAAGTTGCAGGCGGAAGTAAAAGCGCAGGAACGCGCAGAACGGCGGCTGGCAGCAAAAAATCGTCCACTTACGCGGGCGGCAATGGCTTATGTGAAAGCGGCTGATAAATGGTTTGAGGCGGCGCGGCCCATTTTCACTGCGAAAGGAATCGAGCTGGAGACTTTGGCGCGGTTGGAAGCCGGCAATCCACGGGCGGAAGCGGCGGAGCTGTCGGAGTACGTGGAGGTCATCCGGTGGTATCAGCATTTCATCTATGTGAAGTTGTGCCGGGCGATTGAGTCGCGGGCGAGCGAGGAACTGGAAACGGACGGGGAGATGAAGCAATTCCCGAAGGACTCCGACGGTTCGGCGAAGATTGCACTCATTGCGATAGACCGCTCGATCAGCGCCTGGGCGGGATTGCGCGAGGCGCTGGTAGATGACCCGGACAACATCCTGGATTTGCTGGCGCAACTCGCAGCGATCCGCCGCGAAACAGGAAAATTATTTCCCGAAGCCCGCGCGTTTGTGCGTGCGGGTTTCGACGAAACTAAAGCGGTTCCAGCAGGCACATGAACACAGCCTCCCAAGACCTCCCGCGCCATCTCGGCGTGCTGCGCGAGCGGATGCTGCATCCCACCGACTATGAGCTGGCGCTGAATTATTTTCTGGAGGAGTTCGCCGGCGATATGAAGTTTCTGGACGCTTCCGAACCGGATGCCGCGCCGCATTTGCTGGCGGTGCTGGCGCACGTGGCTTCGAAGGCGCTGGGCCGGAAGGTGGCGTTCGATGAAGCGAAACTGTTTTTGCTGCGCGAGCATCGGTTTTATCACGGCAACGCGGCGGTCGCCGGGCGCGTATTGCTGTTCTTCTATTTCCAGGAAGCCGACACGGGGCTCGCCGCGTTGATTCCCGGGACCCGCGGGGCGATGGAGGTTGCACGTTTCCGGTTGACGGCAGGTTTGCCCGATCCGCGGAAAAATTGAATCTGTTTCCTGGAGCCGCACCGGCCGGGAATACGGCGTGAATTGCTGCCAGTTGCGCAGAGAAGTAACATTTCCACTTCGCCGTTCGTCTTGGATGGCATGAAAGGATTTTGTGCGATTGCTGTGCGGGCGTTGTTGCTGCTGTTGTCGCTGGCGGTGGTGGAAGCGTGCGCGGGAACATACGATCCGCTGGCGGTGGATGTGGCATACCACCCATCGCACGTGGACCTGAACGTTCATGACGCGGCGCGTGACCGCGACATTCCGTTGCGTGTTTACCTGCCCCCGAACACCACCCCGGAGCCGGTAGTTTTGTTCAGCCACGGCTTGGGCGGTTCGCGGACGGGCAGCACGTTTCTGGGCGAACACTGGGCGGCGCGCGGTTACGTGGCGGTGTTTCTCCAGCATCCGGGCAGCGATGATTCGGTGTGGAAGGACGAGCCGGGGCGGGAGCGGATGCGGGCGATGAACCAGGCGGCTTCGCTGGATAATTTTCTGTTGCGGGTGCAGGACGTTCCTGCCGTGCTCAACCAGCTCGCAATTTGGAACGCGGCCAAAACCAACCAGCTCGCCGGCCGGCTGGATATGAAAAAGGTCGGGATGTCCGGCCACTCCTTTGGCGCGGTGACGACGGAGGCGGTGAGCGGCGAAACCCTGCCGGTGGGCGGTCAAACATTCACCGACCCGCGCATTACGGCGGCCATCGCGTTCAGTCCCAGCAGCCCGAAGACCGGCAGCGCGGCGAAGGCCTTTGGCTCGGTGCAGATTCCCTGGATGCTGATGACCGGCACGAAGGACGTCGCGCCCATCGGCGACACGGACGTGGTATCGCGCCTGGCTGTGTATCCGGCGCTCCACGGCGCACCGAAGTATGAGGTGGTGCTGCACAAAGCGGAACATTCGGCTTTCACCGACCGGGCGTTGCCAGGTGACCGCGAGCAACGGAATCCGAATCATCATCGTGTGATTCTCGCGCTATCCACGGCGTTTTGGGACGCGTATTTGCGCGGCGATGCCGACGCACTCGCGTGGCTGAACGGCCCCGGTCCGCGCTCGGTCATGGAGCCGGACGACCGGTGGCAGTTTTCCGCCCATTGATGATTCCTCCCTAATTGGCCCAGATACGATAGAAAGCGTTTCCGTGGTTCGTTGCAAGGTTATCCTGGAGAATCGTGGAGAATCCGGCCATCTGAAAGGATTGGATGGTCTGCCAGCCATTGGAAGCCAGGTTGCTGGATTTTTGCAGTGAGTAGGAAAGGTCCGGAGTCAGATTGGACACGCTCAACGACAGATGATCTGGAAAAAGCACGACTGGACCAAAGATTGGTGACACGAAGGTCGGCTGATCGCTTTGAAGCATGATGCCGTCCATGGGTTGCAGTCGCACGGTGGAAGCCGGTTGACCATTGTTATAGCGGGACAGGGAAAGCACATGTAAAGCGTCGGCGACGCAGATGCCTTGCGTGGCGGTAAGCCGGACATACGTCGCATTCGTCGCGAAGAGCTGCACGGTGGCAATATCATGCCATTGGTCGCCGCCAGTGGTTTGGTCGGCGTTCGTTGAAGCCAAGACAATTCCACCCGAAACGACTTGAAAACTGGCCGAGCTGGTCCAGTTGCTGGCTTGGGGTGCCGCCGGCCACCAGGCGGAGATGGTGTAAGTGTCGTCCGCCGGGATGGACAACTGCCAGTCGGCTTCGCCACCCGCGCTCACCTGTTGATGCAGCGAACCCGCCCAACTGTGATAATATGGGCCATTGGCCTGCCACAGGCCGCTGTCATAAACGACATTTGTCCACGTGCCGGTGGTGGAAAACGCCGGGTCCAGGTCGTCAATAATCCATTCGTACATGGGCGCCTGCGAACCGGTCAGGCGGTGGAAGCCGGAGCCGACACTGACATTTTGGACCTGGCGGGTGGCGTTGAGCAGCACGCTGCCATAGTTGAAATCGCGCCGATAGATCAGTGGCGGACTTTGGGTCAAATGCACATCGTCCAGCCAGACGGTGCCGGTGCTGGCGCCCACGAAAAACTGAAGCCGGGCGTCGGACACGGTTGCATTCGCGATAAAGGAGACGGTGTATTGCTGCCAGTTGGTGGTGATCCAGACCTGCTGATAGAGCCCGTAGTTGTCCCAGTTTGGACTGCCTTTTTGCGAGGAAACTGAAATGTACCGGTTGGTATCCGCCCGGGCCCAAAAGGTGTCGTCATAGCTCACACCCTGGACGAGGGAACGGTTGTATTGCGCAAGTTCAATGTTCCAGTCGATGCCGGTGGTTTGGGAAACATCAATGCGGGCGCAGGCGCTGCCAACCGCCGCGTTGGTGGTTTGCTGCGAGAATGCGGCGGTGCAGCCCGTGGCGGCATCCCAGCTCCACGAATCCGACAGGGGATTCTCGAACCCGCCGTTCACGATGAGATTGGTGGCGGTTGGTCCGGGCAGGGAGACGAGCTGTGCCGGGCCGAGAGGATAGCCGAGATTATAATCCAATTCGTCATACCACCAGTTGTTGCCGTGGTAGGTATCGCCGAATTCGTGGGCGAAGAAACCGTCGTTCAGGAGCGTCAGCGCCAGGCCGAATCGGACATAAGGATAGTAAGTGCGGGCGAACTCGAGCGTGGATGGCGGAATGACGGTCAGCGGCGAATAACCGTAGCCGTAGGAAATCTGCGCCATCGGCGAGGATTCAATCATGGTGACAGGCGGCGGGACGGCGAGGCCCAACCAGTCATTGTACGTGGTGAACAGGGTGGAAAACGCCATCCGGCCCTCCAACACGTCGGAGGTATGGAAGCCGATGCTGATGCCGTTGAACAATCCGGCAATGCCGGGTTCATAAATGTCTGTGGAATGGCTGCTGACAATGGCATTGGGCATCAGTTGCCGGAAAGTCTGTATCTCGCGAAACACGCCAGCTTTCCAGGCGGCATCGAGCGTCGCTGGATCATCGGGAATGCCATCTTCGTTCGCGTCAATTTGCACCGGGTTGCCGTAGATATCAGCCGTTAACCATGATTGCGAGGTCATCACATTGTCGAAGAACACGCCGTCAGCCATCAACCCGGTGCCGAGGACGGTCTGATACGCGAACTGTGCCTGGTAATCCGCGACGTACGGCTTGGTCAGGTTGAGGCGATAGGAACCGGGCCAGACTTCGATGCGGTTTCCGTAAATGTCCTTCAAATAATAATCGTCAGGCAAACCGCTGTTCTCCACAGCGTTGATGGAAGTGAGAATCCGCAGATGGGGATTGAGCTGGCGAAGGGCGACGACCTGATCGGCGCTGGGTGTTGCTCCGAGCCAGAGGTCCACTCGGGACATGTATGGCAGGCCATTGGTCAACCACAGACCCCAGCCCCACAGGTTTCCCTTGCGCGGATACGGCGGGTTGGCCTCGGAAAGCGCGCGGTATTGAAGATGCAACAGGTAATCGGGCTGCGCGGCACAGCGCACATAGACATCGTTGACAAAATTGGGATCGGGATTGAGACCGTTGATGACCGTGCTCTGCAATTGCGAACCGGCGCCTGAATCGAACGCGGTCATTTGGGTAAAAGGCAACGGCTGGCCAACGGCGTAAGCACAAGTGGTGTTGCTGGCGGTTTGCACGGTAAGGGAAACACCGGTGGCGCCGACCGGCAACAGAGTGCTCGGCGGCTGGGGATTGGTGATGGGAATTCCGTTCCATGCCAGCGCGCTGCTCTGACAGACGGCACCGGTTTGAGTCACGCTGACGGGTGTGAATTCGTAGATAAGTTGCGCGCCGGTTGGGACATTCGTGGCGGCCAGCCAGACTTCGTTGGGCTGTGGAGCGTCGGTCCGGCGCGCGCGGGCGGCGATCTCGGCCGCATCGGCCATCCGGCCCGAAATCCTCAGTTCATCAATGAGGTAATCGGCGTCGTTGCCCCAAACGTCGCCTCCGATGGCAAAGCTGCCACCGCCTGCATCCGGTGCAAAATAATGGCCTTCGTTGTTCGCGGCCGTCAGTACGCCATCCACATAAAAGCTCATGACATTCAGCGTGGAAGAATAGGTAAAAGCCAGATGATGCCAGTCACCGGCCTTCCAGCCAGACATGCCACCCAGAGAACTGTAGGCGCTTTCCCACTGCCCGTTGACGTTGCCGCCGGCGTAGAGGATCTGGCTGCTGCCGCTTTGGTCAATCTGCATGAAATCGCCGTTGGGGGAACGGTACTGGAACAAGACATGGTCCTGGGTGGAGTAAATCGGATTCGTGCCATCGGCCCGCAGCGCCACCCACATTTCAATGGTGCCCTGGTCGAGAGGGAGGTTGTTGGTGGTTGAAAATTGCAGGCGGCCGTTGGTCGGCAATGCGAGGCACGATCCCCATTTGCCGGTCACATAGGAGAGGTTTTGGGCGAGGGTTGGTGTTTCGCCGTTCACTCCGTTGACGGTGCCATCGAAATGAAGCAGCAGGTCTTCCGCGACAGACCCGACGGCCAGCGGCACACCGTTGGTGAACCAGCGGAACAGGCTGCCGGATTCCGCTTCGCCGCTGGCATCGGCAAAACCCGCACTGCCGATGAAATAAGAATAGTCGGGGGAAAGCGAGATCGTCGCGCCGTAGCAGGTGGGTGGAGACGCTGAGACCGAATTAATCGGGCACACCACCGACAATACCAACACCAATAAGATGGAGAAAAATCGAGATTCCGTCCAATGGATCAAAACAACCAGGCCGATGCTGAACAATCGTGTCATGCGATTACTGGTGTAGGGTTGCCAGAGGCTGGCGCGGATGGCAACAGATTACGTTCACGGATTCAAAAACAATGTCAAGGTTGCCACGTTTTTCATTCCTTCCGACAAAGAATTGGGCGCCTGATTACACTCACCTTCAATCACAGGGCTGTCAAGTTGAGCGTGAACACCTCACGGTGCGTGGTTTCAGGTGAAATTTCTCGCCACCAGCGGCTTGGCAGAGCAAGCCATGCACGAAGCCGGGAACATCAAATTCGAAGGCATTCAAACTAACAAGTGATGCGAGCGTTCTAACCGTCATCTGCCGCTCCGGGTCACTGCCGCTTTTCCAGTGCAATGTAATAATCGAGGTGTTCCAGAATCCTTTCCCAAGGATCGAACTCGAGGCCGAAATCCTTTTTCATCCCGGAGACATCCCAATAAAGCCCGTTCTCCTCCCAGCCTTTGTCCACCAGCTCCACGCGGCTCTTCGACCCGGTCTTCTCCACTGCCGCCAGGGCAATGTCATGCCACGAGACAAATTTCCGGGAGAGGCCGAGATAGGTTTTCCGATTCATGTTCCCGTGAAGGACTTTCAGGTAGAGCTGCGCCAGGTCACCGGCCCAGATGAATTGCGTGCCGTCATGCTTGATGACGGAAATGGGCTGGTTCTGCACGGCGTTTCTCACGATGTCGCGAAAACGCGTGTCGCCTTGAATGCTGCCACCCTGAATCACGGGATTTCCAAACACGTAGCCCGGGCGGATGATGTTGACCCGCATCGGCGAAACATGAGACTGCGCGGTGACAAAATTTTCGCCGGCGGCCTTCGTTGCGCCATAGAACGTCGCCGGATGCTGCTTCGTGGTGGCCGTGACACTTTTGAGTTCTTTCTCGGCTTCGTCCCGTCCGCCCAGGTAAAGGCTGTCATTCACCGCCGTGGACGAGGTGTAGATGAAGTGTTTCACCTTCGCCTGCGCCGCCGCGTCGGAAAGGAACACGGTCGGGAGCGTGTCGTCGAGGAGAACTTCCCATCCGGTTTTCTTGGTATAGTTCAGCGCGACCAGGATGCAGGCATCCTTTCCGGCGACCAGTTTCCCGAGCAGCTTGCGATCGGTGATGTCGCCCTGCACGATTTCGAGCGCGCTGATTTTGTTGAGCTCCGGCACCTTGTTGCGGTTGCGGGCCAGGATGGTCACGTGATGTCCTTGTTTCACAAGTTCCATGGCCACGTACGAACCGATGAAACCCGTTCCGCCAGTCAAGAATACATTCATGGATTTGAGTCTCCGGATTTTTGCGGCCAGACGAAAGAAATTAATCTGCGGGCAACATCCGGGCGGGGCGTTTTGGCCGTGACACACCAGACAGGCAAAGGCATGCGTGTATTCTCTGCCAAAAGATATTTCCGAATAACCCTTGCCATTTCCCGGAAAGGTGCGACACTTTGCCCGTCTGTGTTAGATAGCTTAACGATTGCAAGGCATGGTAAATCTTCAGGTGAACTTCAGTTCAGTGATGATTTGAAATCCGATTAACGGGAACAGTCTGACAAGAGCAAGGTTAGTCTCACAGTTAAACATCACATGAGTAATAAATTGTTTGTAGGGAATCTTTCCTTCGACACCACTGAAAACGACTTGCAGGACGCCTTCGCGGCGCACGGCACGGTCGTGGAAACCAACCTGATGATGGACCGGACCACCGGCCGTCCCCGTGGTTTTGGTTTCATCACCATGAACTCGCCGGAAGAGGCGCAGAAGGCCATTGCGGCGCTCAACGGCTCGCAACTGGGCGGTCGCGCCCTCACGGTCAACATCGCCAAGCCGCGCGAAGAACGTCCGGCCGGCGGCGGTGGCGGTCGTCGTGAATACGGCGGCAGCGGTGGCGGTCGCAATCGCTACTAATAGCGCTTGAGATTTCACGGCGGGGCCTGGGGAAAACCAGATCCCGCCTTTTTTTGCAAATTATTTCAGTCCCGTGACCTCGGCATCGAAGGTCATCAGCGGTCTTCCGCTCTCAACGGCAATCTTCGACCCCACAAACCGGATTTTCCTGGCGAAATAAATCTTCATTCCGGTTTTGGCCGAAATGTTCACATTCGTAAGCGTCACATTGGTAATGGGCGCTTCCGGCAAACCCCGGATCGTGCCGGCGGTCGGACAATTGGTCGCGGTCACGTTGCGGATGATGATGTTCCTGTTGAAGGGCGTCCGGTCAGTGATGGGTTCGGGCTGCTCGGTTGAAGGGTCCTTGGGCGCATTCCGTTCCGGATAATAATCAATGATGTAAATCGGGTTCTTCACGGCCGTCATCTTGAGGTTTTCATACGTGCAATTCTGCAGCAAACCGCCATTCTCGCGCGTCGTCTTGATGCGGATGCCGGCGTCGGTCTGGTCGAAAGTGCAATCACTTACCGTCAAATCTTCAATTCCGTTGGCGGTGCCTGAGCCGACCGAACATCCGTGCCCGTGCCCGAACGTGCAATTTTTGACCGTGTAATTTTTGTTCCCCGGAGTGCGGCTGCCGGTGGGTTTGATGGCAATGTTGTCGTCCCCGACGTCAATCGTGCTGTCGGCGATGAGGAAGTTCCATCCGGAAGGGTCAATGCCGTCGGTGTTGGGGGCATCCGCCGGCGACCTGATGGTGATGCCCTGGATCGTCACGTCCATGCAATTCTGGGGCACCAGATGGAACATCGGCGAGTTGCTCAGGGTGACGCCGTGGACGCGCACCCGGGTGCAGTTCAACAGCTTGATCAGGTACGGCCGGGGCGGCATGGACCGGCTCGCCCGAAAGGCCGTCCACCAGGCATTGCCCTGGCCGTCAATCGTTCCCTCTCCGCTGATTTCGAGGTCATGTGCGCCGCTGGCGCTGATGCTGTCCTGATATCTCCCACTGGCGGCCGGGTAATTCGTCAGTTCGTCACTGATTAAAATAAATGCGTCCTTGGCGAGATGCAGATTGATGCTGCTGGCGAGCGTGAATGGCTTGGTCAGAAATTTCCCGGCCGGAACCAGCACTGTGCCTCCTCCGGCGGCGGAAGCCGTATCAATTGTCTTCTGAATGGTGGCGGTGTTCATCGTCTTGCCATCGCCGACCGCGCCATAGTCGGTGACGTTGAATGTCGCATCGGGAATCACCGGCAACGGGATGCTTTGCGCCGGGACACCGAAGGCGCACGCGAGGACGAAGCCGGCAACCATTACGGTGACACAAGTTTTGGAAAGACTCGTGTAAGAATTCATTTCGCAAGGATAACGCCGCCCTGAGAAGGGTCAAGGTTTCAGCGCGGTTCGCCATGGCACGCTATGGCCGCGACACAAACGGATTGCCTTTGATGTAAAACCGCAAATGCCGCTTCGCCCAATGCCGGGCGTAATCCACACCCACACGCGGGCGCTTCACAATCACCACCGGTCCGGCTTTCGGCGGCGCGGCGATGTAAAAATCGTCACTGAGCAGGTCGTGCGCGTTCAGGCGCCGGTCAATGTGCAGTGCGCGGCAAAGCAGGCCGGGGCCGCAGGTCCGGCCCCCGACATGGCGCACCGGCTCGATGGCGCGCAACAAGACGGCGGACGCATGACCTTCGCGCTCCGTCACCACGTTCATGCAGTGATACATCCCGTAGATGAAATAGACGTAGGCGTGGCCCGGCGGACCGAACATGACCTTGGTCCGCTCGGTCAGCCCCCGGGCCGAATGCGCCGCGAGATCGTGCGGGCCGAGATACGCCTCCACCTCCACAATCCGGCCGAGGCGCTCCCCATGGACCAGATATTTGCCCAGCAATTCCCTCGCGACCACAATCGTGTCCCGGTCGTAAAATGAGCGCGGCAACTTTCGCATGGCGGCACTATACCAGAAGCAATGCAAAGAAAAGTCTCATGCTTTGGAAAAGGGAGCGGAAGTTTGCGCGCAGGCGCAATGCCAATACCATTTCTCAGGAACAATCGGTCCAATGGTAGGGCGGCGCTGTCGAGACTGTCTCAAAACTCCGGCAAATTTTTGAATGAATTGCGGCGGTTGGCGTCTGAGAGGCATGGCACAACCCATCGCTCCCGACTACGGCCAACAATTTCTTTTTCCACCCGCGCTCGAAGACTG
>Ga0208937_1000963_pt1:2500-14935 | contig 14935 bp, 8 predicted proteins | sample June2015DPH_11_5_FD_184705 | JGI IMG/M metagenome (GOLD analysis project Ga0208937, IMG submission 184705) | Peatland microbial communities from SPRUCE experiment site at the Marcell Experimental Forest, Minnesota, USA - June2015DPH_11_40... | ecosystem: Environmental > Terrestrial >...
CTCCACGACGGACGTTAGCACCCGCCGTGTGTCTCCCGCGCAGTGCTTCCAGGTATTCGGAGTTTGGTTGGGTTTGGTAAGACGGTAAGTCCCCCTAGCCCATCCAGTGCTCTACCCCCTGGAGCATTCACGCGAGGCGCTACCTAAATAGCTTTCGCGGAGAACCAGCTATTTCCCAGTTTGATTAGCCTTTCACCCCTAGCCACAGCTCATCCGAGGCTTTTTCAACAGACACCGGTTCGGCCCTCCAGCAGGTGTTACCCTGCCTTCAGCCTGGCCATGGCTAGATCACTAGGTTTCGGGTCTAATCCGACGAACTGAACGCCCTATTCAGACTCGCTTTCGCTGCGCCTACGCCTATCGGCTTAAGCTTGCTCGTCAGATTAAGTCGCTGGCCCATTATACAAAAGGTACGTGGTCACCCAGGACGAACCTTGAGCTTCCACTGTTTGTAGGCATTCGGTTTCAGGTCTATTTCACTCCCCTCGTCGGGGTGCTTTTCACCTTTCCCTCACGGTACTTGTTCGCTATCGGTCGCTGAGGAGTACTTAGGCTTGGAGGGTGGTCCCCCCACGTTCAGACAGGATTGCACGTGTCCCGCCTTACTCAAGGACGATCCTTCGCATTACCCGTACGGGGCTGTCACCCTCTGCGGCACGCTTTTCCAAGCGCTTCCGGTTGTCTCTGGATCGTCACTGGCCTGGTCCGCTTTCGCTCGCCACTACTAGCGGAGTCTCGGTTGATGTCCTTTCCTCCGGGTACTGAGATGTTTCAGTTCCCCGGGTTAGCTTGAAACCTCCTATTTTATTCGGAAGCTCCATACCTTCTCTTGATACCAGAGATCAGAAACCAGCTTGCAGCGACCGGAAAATCCGATCGCCGATCACTGACCTCTAAACCCTGGTATCGAAGGTGGGTTTCCCCATTCGGAAATCCGCGGATCAAAGCTCCTTCGCAGCTCCCCACGGCTTATCGCAGCGTAGTACGTCCTTCATCGCCTCTCAGCGCCAAGGCATCCACCAAATGCCCTTAAGACACTTGATCGCTCTCATTATCAATGCCCACCCATCTCGGCGATGGCCCGCAACGATTTGCATCGCCGCGGCCGGACACTGATTAGAAAGACCAGCTTGCTTCATAAGATCGATCCAACGGCAAGGCGGTCAAGCTTTGCCGACATTTCAGGTATCAGCAATCAGATGCCAGTCATCAGAAAACGCTTCTGATTACTGGTTACTGACATCTGATCCCTGATGGAGTAGCGCGCCGCCCGCGACCTTTCAATCACGCGCAACGCTCGGATCGATCTCCTCTTCACGATGTCAGATAACAGGCGCGCCTCGACAAAGCCGAGAGCGCGCTGATTGAGTTTCTCACGAACGAGCCGTTCGCAGTCGGCAGCCGCCTGGTGGAGCCAGACGGGATCGAACCGACGACCTCCTGCTTGCAAAGCAGGCGCTCTCCCAACTGAGCTATGGCCCCTACCGGTTCGGCCCGCCTTCGCTGTAGCGCCTCGAAGACGCGCGTAAACGCGCTTTCGGCTACGGCGGGCCACCTTCGCGGTTCGAAGGCTGGCTCGCCAACCGAAGCGGCTTTAGCCGCGAAGGTTGGTGGGCCTGGGAAGATTTGAACTTCCGACCTCACGCTTATCAAGCGCGCGCTCTAACCAGCTGAGCTACAAGCCCGTGCCAGGAGTCGGTAATCGGTAATCAGTGATCAGAAACGTTCGCATAATCTGATGACTGAATACTGATTACTGACCCCCGGACCTGGCTCGTTCGCGAAGAAAGAGAAATGAAGACGGCGGCGTCCTGCAAGTAGGCAAACCGATCCGAAAACCGATCTGCCCTGATGTTTCCAAGAGATCCGATAGAAACGCGTGAGGCGCTCTGAAGGATCATCCTTAGAAAGGAGGTGATCCAGCCGCAGGTTCCCCTACGGCTACCTTGTTACGACTTCACCCCAGTCGCTGACCCTACCGTGGCCGGCTGCTTCCTTGCGGTTAGCGCACCGTCTTCAGGTAAAGCCAACTCCCATGGTGTGACGGGCGGTGTGTACAAGGCCCGGGAACGTATTCACCGCAGCGTGCTGATCTGCGATTACTAGCGATTCCAACTTCATGTGCTCGAGTTGCAGAGCACAATCCGAACTGAGACGGCTTTTTGAGATTTGCGCAGGGTTTCCCCATTGCGTCCCATTGTCACCGCCATTGTAGCACGTGTGTAGCCCAGCCCGTAAGGGCCATGAGGACTTGACGTCATCCCCACCTTCCTCGCGGCTTATCACCGGCAGTCCCCTTAGAGTGCCCAACTGAATGATGGCAACTAAGGGCGAGGGTTGCGCTCGTTGCGGGACTTAACCCAACATCTCACGACACGAGCTGACGACAGCCATGCAGCACCTGTGTTCCCGCCAGCCGAACTGAAGAGTTCCATCTCTGGTACTCATACGGGACATGTCAAGGGCTGGTAAGGTTCTTCGCGTTGCTTCGAATTGAACCACATGCTCCACCGCTTGTGCGGGCCCCCGTCAATTCCTTTGAGTTTTAATCTTGCGACCGTACTCCCCAGGCGGGATGCTTAATGCGTTAGCTGCGCCACTGACGAGTAAACCCGACAACGGCTAGCATCCATCGTTTACGGCGTGGACTACCAGGGTATCTAATCCTGTTTGCTCCCCACGCTTTCGCACCTCAGCGTCAGTACCGGGCCAGTGAGCCGCCTTCGCCACTGGTGTTCTTGCGAATATCTACGAATTTCACCTCTACACTCGCAGTTCCACTCACCTCTCCCGGACTCGAGCTTCTCAGTATCAAAGGCAGTTCTGGAGTTGAGCTCCAGGATTTCACCCCTGACTTAAAAAGCCGCCTACGTGCGCTTTACGCCCAGTGATTCCGAGCAACGCTAGCCCCCTTCGTATTACCGCGGCTGCTGGCACGAAGTTAGCCGGGGCTTCTTCTGCGGGTACCGTCATTATCTTCCCCGCCGAAAGGGCTTTACAACCCTAGGGCCTTCATCACCCACGCGGCATGGCTGGATCAGGCTTGCGCCCATTGTCCAATATTCCCCACTGCTGCCTCCCGTAGGAGTCTGGGCCGTGTCTCAGTCCCAGTGAGGCTGATCATCCTCTCAGACCAGCTACTGATCGTCGCCTTGGTGAGCCGTTACCTCACCAACTAGCTAATCAGACGCGGGCCGATCCTTCAGCGATAAATCTTTCTCCTTACGGACGTATCCGGTATTAGCCCAAGTTTCCCTGGGTTGTTCCGAACTGAAGGGCACGTTCCCACGTGTTACTCTCCCGTCTGCCGCTCCCCTTGCGGGGCGCTCGACTTGCATGTGTTAGGCCTGCCGCCAGCGTTCGCTCTGAGCCAGGATCAAACTCTCAAGTTGAAGAGAATTGATCTCGGCTGATCACAACGTTTGACGAGGTCCCACTTTAGTCTCTTGCGAAGCGTGAGCTTCGCAAGTGGTCCAAAGTGTTGACCTGAAACGTCGACCGCCGAAGTCTCTTCCATGGCCGCTCTCTTGCGGAAAAAGCCAAGCCTTTCGACTAAACCTTCTCCGTTCGAGGAAGCGGCCCGCAAGGACTCCGCCGTCCACGTTTCTCTTTCTTCCGATTCACCTGTCAAACACCCCGGAACCTTGCGGCTCCGTCTCCGGCAAACGCCGGAACCGCCGAAACCCCGCGCATCCGTCATGGCCACAAGATCATGGCCGGATGCTCGTTCACCGTAAACAGTGAGGGGCTTCGCAGACGCGCCATCGCGCCGAAGCAGGCGGCGCGTCGTGAGAACGTATATAGGCTTTGGCCGCCGGCATTGTCAACGGCCGCACCGCCAAAATGCACGCTGTGAATTCGTCGATGAAGCGGCAATTTTTACCGGTTCGGCGGCAGCCAGACAATCGCGGGGCGCAGTGCAGCGGCGGGCCGCGATGAGGTTTTGGCGCAGCTTGCGCCGTACTGCGGCCACATTCCTCCGCCGTTCTTTGCAGAATCGTGTCGGGGACGCCGCAATGCGGGGGAACGCCAGCGTCAGCTAACTTTTCGACCTCGACGGTCGGGTCGGTTGACCGGGCCGCCGCAGGGATCATTCTGCGCCTTTAGTCAAGGCGTCAATCGAGACTTGTCCGGGTGCCGGACTTGGTTACGAACTCGGAAAGCCGCGGGGTGCGGCGGACCGAGTGCGATTGCGACTGCGGGGGACGGTGGTCTTGGACCAAGCTAGGCTACGCGGCGCAAAACGGCGATTGGAAGCCGAGCCCCTTCATCTCGGCAACGAGCCGCCGCTTTCGGCAGAGGGGGGCGCCGGCGCTCTCGTCGACCGGCGCCGGCTTTCGCTGCAATGGTTCAGCGGCACCATCCTGACGGGACTGTGCGGCGCTGCGCTCATGGGCGGCGCCGTTTTTGCTTCGCTGGACGGTGAAACCAATTTCGCTTTGGCGCCGGAACGCGTCGAGACCGCCTTGCGGGTTGCCGGCATCGGCGGTCGCTTGAGCGGCATCCGCAAGACCGATCGCCTGCCCGCCATCACCGAACCGAGCATTGCCCGCCAGATCCTGCGCCTGCCCATCACCACACGGCTACGCGATCGCGAACTGGTGCGCATGCGCCCCTTTGTGCGCGTCTCCGGCAATCTTGTGCTGTCGGTCTCGGAACTCTCCGCCAACATTCCCCCATTCAATCCGCAAAAGCTCCTCACCGAAGGCGTGGCGAGCGCCGACGATACGCCGGCGGCGGAACCGGACGCCGAGGTGTCCTTTGTCACCTGCGATTTCGCGCCGGTCGCCGCCAAAGGCCGGGTGACGCCTGCGGTCTGCGACATCAACTCGCTGTTGCCGAAGGTGAAGCCGTCGACGCTGCTACCGCTCGACGAGGTCGTCGCCCGCGTCCGCGATGTCGCGACTGCCGCGGCGAATTCAACCTTGCTCGCCAGCGCCGACGCGCCGGCGACGAGCCTCAAGCTCAGTTATGCCGCCGAGGGCGACACCGATCCCTATATCGGCTTCGAGGCGCGCGTGGTGCCGGAGAACATTACGCTTTTGCCGAAAACCACGCTCGGCACCAACGATTGGAACGAACGCGTCATCGTCGCGAAAAAAGGTGAGACGGTCGGATCGATTCTGCGCGAACTCGGCGCCGTACCCGACGAGATCAAGCGGATCATCGCGGTGCTCGGACCATCGGCTCGCGAAGGCGGATTGAAGGAGGGGCAGAAGCTGCGCGTGCTCACGACCCCCGCCGGGCTCGGACACATGCGGCCGCTGCGCGTCATCGTCGCCGGCGACAGCAAGATCGAAGCCGCGGCGGCCCTCTCCGACCAGGGCACCTATGTCCCGGTCGATATCCGCAATGTCGACGTCGCCGGGGCGGGAGATGACGACAGCAGCGACGATGACGGCAGCGGCGTGCGGCTCTATCAGAGCCTCTACGAGACGGCGCTACGCGATAACGTTCCCAACTCCGTGATCGAGGAGATCGTCCGCATCTATTCGTACGATGTCGACTTCCAGCGCAAGGTGCAGTCGGGAGATTCGCTCGACATGCTCTATGCGGACGACGAAAGCGGCGATGGCAGGAACGAGGTGCGCTACGTTTCGCTGACGATCGGCGGCGAGACCAAGAAGTACTACCGCTATCAGACAACCGACGACGGCACGTATGATTATTATGATGAGACGGGAAAGAGCGCGAAGAAGTTCCTGGTGCGCAAACCGGTCCCCATCGGCATTATGCGGTCCGGGTTCGGCGAACGTAATCACCCGCTGCTCCACTATATGAAGGTACATACCGGCGTCGATTGGGCGGCACCCTTCGGCACGCCGATCTTCGCCGCCGGCAACGGCACCATCGACGAGATCGGATTGAAGGGCGGCTATGGCAAATACGTACGCATCCGCCATGCCAACGGCTACCAGACCGCCTACGGCCACATGACTGCTTTCGCGCGCGGCCTCAATGCCGGCAGCCGGGTTCGGCAGGGTCAGGTCATCGGCTTCGTCGGCTCGACCGGCCTTTCGACCGGCGCCCACGTGCATTTCGAGATTTTGATCAACGACCGCTTCGTCAATCCGATGACGGTCAAGCTGCCGCGCGGGCGCGTCCTTGAAGGCCTTTCGCTGGCCCTGTTCGAGAAGAACCGCGAGCAGCTGGAGACGATGATAGCGCACGTGCCCGGACGCGTCGCCCAAGTTCGCTAGAGCGAGAGGAATTTCGTGACACGGGCTGCGGCTGCCGAGGACCGCATCGAAGTGCATTCGAGCCGGCTCTGGGCGCTGGTAACCTTCAAGTTCACCCGGCTCCTGTTTCCCGCCCGCCTGATCGCCGACCACGTCGGCATTTCAACCGGCATCGTCGAATTCTGGCTCACGCCGTGGCGGCGTACCGACGAACACCTGCCGCTGTCGCATATCGCCGAAGTTACGCACGCGCGCGGCTTTTTCTGGGACAGCATCAGCGTCGAGAGCTCGGGCGGCCTCAATCCGCTCGTCGTCACTGGGCTGCCCAAATCGCCGGCCCGCTATTTCGTCGAGCACGTCCGCGAGCGCATCAACGCCGCCGCCGCTGCTACGCCGCCGCCGCCACCTCGCCGTTGAACTTCAGCCCCTGCTTGCCAGCCGAGACGACGACCTTCTCGCCGTCCTTGATGCGGCCGGAGAGGATCATTTCCGCTAACGGGTCCTGCACCGACTTCTGAATCACGCGCTTGAGCGGCCGCGCGCCGTAGGCCGGGTCCCAGCCTTTTTCGGCCAGCCAATCGCGCGCGCCCGGCTCGAGCTTGATGGTGATCTTGCGTTCCTCGAGCAGCCGCGCCAGCCGCACCATCTGGATATCGACGATGCGCGCCATGTCCGACTTCTGCAGCCGGTGGAACAAGATGATCTCGTCCACCCGGTTGAGGAATTCGGGCCGGAAGCTCGCGCGCACGATCGCCATCACCTGATCGCGCACCGCCTCCGTGTCCTCGCCTTCCGGCTGGTTGACCAGAAGCTCGGCGCCGAGGTTCGATGTCATGACAATCAAGGTGTTACGGAAATCGACGGTGTGGCCCTGACCATCGGTCAGGCGGCCGTCGTCGAGCACCTGCAACAGCACATTGAACACGTCCGGGTGCGCTTTCTCGATCTCATCGAACAGCACGACCTGATAAGGCCGCCGCCGCACCGCTTCGGTGAGCGCGCCGCCTTCTTCGTAACCGACATAGCCGGGTGGGGCGCCGATCAATCGCGCAACCGAATGCTTCTCCATGTATTCCGACATGTCGATGCGGATGAGCGCGCTCTCGTCGTCGAACAGGAATTCGGCGAGCGCCTTGGTCAGCTCGGTCTTGCCGACGCCGGTCGGGCCTAAGAACATGAACGAGCCGATCGGGCGGTTCGGGTCCTGCAAGCCGGCGCGGGCACGCCGGACCGCCGTCGACACCGCCTTGACCGCTTCGGCCTGCCCGACCACCCGCTTGCCGATCTGCTCCTCCATGCGCAGGAGCTTTTCCTTCTCGCCCTCCAGCATGCGGTCGACCGGAATGCCGGTCCAGCGCGACACAACCTGGGCGATGTGGTTGGCAGTGACCGCCTCCTCGACCATCGCGCCCCTGCCCTCGCCGGCTTCCATCGCCTTGAGCTTTTTCTCGATCTCCGGAATGCGGCCATAGGAAATCTCGCCGGCGCGCTGGTACTCGCCGCGGCGCTGGGCGTTGGCGAGCTCAACGCGCAATTGGTCGAGCTCGTTCTTGAGCTTCTGCGCGCCGGAAAGCTTTTCCTTCTCGGACTTCCAGCGCGCGGTCAGATCGGCGGACTTTTTCTCCAGCGCCTTCAACTCGACTTCGAGCCGCTTGAGGCGCTCCTTCGAGCCCGGATCATTCTCCTTCTTCAACGCCTCCTGCTCGATCTTCAGCCTGATGATCTCGCGATCGATCGAGTCGAGCTCCTCGGGCTTGGAATCGACCTGCATCTTCAGCCGTGCCGCCGCCTCGTCGACCAGGTCGATCGCCTTGTCGGGCAGGAAGCGGTCGGTGATATAGCGGTGCGACATCGTCGCGGCGGCGACCAGCGCGCCGTCGGTGATGCGCACGCCGTGATGCGCCTCGTACTTGTCCTTTAAGCCCCGCAGGATCGAGATGGTGTCTTCGACGCTTGGCTCCTCGACAAAGATCGGCTGGAACCGGCGCGCCAGCGCGGCATCCTTCTCGACGTGCTTCTTGTACTCGTCGAGCGTGGTGGCGCCGATGCAGTGCAGTTCGCCGCGCGCCAGCGCCGGCTTGAGCAGGTTCGAGGCATCCATGGCGCCATCGGCCTTGCCGGCGCCGATCAGCGTATGCATCTCGTCGATGAAGAGGATGTAGGCGCCGGCCGCCGACGTCACTTCCTGCAGCACCGCCTTGAGCCGTTCCTCGAATTCGCCGCGATATTTGGCGCCGGCGATCAGCGCGCCCAGGTCGAGGGCAAGCAGCTTCTTGTCATGGAGGCTTTCCGGTACGTCGCCGTTGACGATGCGCAAGGCCAGGCCCTCGACGATCGCGGTCTTGCCGACGCCGGGCTCGCCGATTAGCACCGGATTGTTTTTGGTCCGCCGCGACAGGACCTGGATGGTGCGGCGGATCTCTTCGTCGCGCCCGATTACCGGGTCGAGCTTGCCGTCGCGGGCGGCCTGGGTGAGGTCGCGGGCGTATTTCTTCAGCGCGTCATAGGCGTTCTCCGCCGACGCTGAGTCGGCGGTGCGACCCTTGCGCAGCGCCTCGATGGCGGCGTTGAGATTTTGCGGCGTTACGCCGGCATCGGTGAGGATCTTGCCGGCCTCGTTGCCCTTCTCGAGCGCCAGCGCGAGCAACAGCCGCTCGACGGTGACGAAGCTGTCGCCGGCCTTCTCGCCCGCCTTCTCGGCGGTCTCGAAAACGCGAGCCAGCGCTGGATCGAGATAGACCTGCCCGGCGCCGCCGCCGGAAACCTTTGGGCGTTTGGCGAGCACTGCCTCGACGGCGGACAAAGCCTGGCGCGAATTGCCGCCGGAGCGGTCGATCAGCCCGGCGGCGAGCCCCTCGGGATCGTCGAGCAGCACCTTGAGCAGGTGCTCCGGGGCGAATTGCTGGTGTCCCTCGCGCAACGCGAGCGACTGGGCGGATTGGATGAAACCGCGGCTGCGGTCGGTGTATTTGTCGAGATTCATATGCTTCCCTCGGCCTATTCCGAACGCCCTGGCGGCGCGAACAGAACATCGTCACTGGGTATATCCACGGTCGCGCGGCGCCGTCCTGCCGGACCAATTGCATCCGTCGACAGCACCGAAAACCAGCGGACCCCAAGCGGCGATCCACCGCATTGAATATGGGGGGCTGCAGCGGCCGGTGGAAGAGCCGGCGCCAGCGGGCTTTGATAAAATCACGGCCGAGCTTCTTTATCGGCCACAAGGTCGGTCAGCAAAATTTATGCTGGGACGCTCGCTTCGTTGAGCGCGTGCACGACAAGCCAGCCGTCGTGCGAATCCCGGCGACACAACAGTAAAGCGGCTTCGCTAGCCGAAGATGCGGTCGCCCTGCAGGTCGATGATCTGCCGCGCTTTGCTCAGCGCGAAGTTCGCCGCATCGTCGTAGGAGGCGAACGCGTCAGCGCGGACGAAGCGGTGCTCCTTGCGAACGCCGCCGATCTCCCGCTCGATTGTCCCCGCCGTCTGATATTGGCCTTCGCTCTTGTAGGGCGCGGCGCGGATGATGAAGCCTTTGTATTCGACCGGCTCCGGGATCTTTTCAGCGCTGGCGGGAGCAAGCCGGCCGAACAGCGCGCTGAGAAACGACATCACCGGCCTCCGGACTTTTCTTGGGTCAACGCGGAGGTTACTCCCACATCACGATCCCGAAAAGTGTCGAGGCAGCCGCGGCCACTTTCCTCGCAATCCGCTCGCACTCGATTGACAATGCGTTAAGCTTGTTGCCGTCGCCGCGCCGACGCGCGTGCCTTTGACCGGAGTATGTCATGCCGAAAGCCTATTGGGTGGTGTCATATCGCTCAATTTCCGATCCGCAAAAACTTGCGGCCTATGCCAAGCTCGCGCCGGCAGCGACCGCTCCGTTCGGCGCCCGCTATCTGGCCCGTGGCACGGCTGCAGCGGCTTTCGAGGCCGGAGTAAAAGAGCGCATCGTGATTACCGAATTTCCCAGCGCCCAGCAGGCCATAGCCGCCTACGAAAGCCCCGCCTACCAGGCCGCCTTGCAAGCCCTCGGCAACGGCGCCGTGCGCGATGTGCGCATTGTCGAGGGCTTGGAGTAGCGGCGGCGCGGCGGCCCGGCCGCCGGGTTAAAAACAGGCGGACCGATTGCAAAATGCCCCAAACATAGCTATATGCACGCCATTCGCGATTTAGCCGCCTTGTCGTCTCGCCCCAACGGGCCTTTCCCAAGCAACGCAAAATCCGGATTGAAGACCGTGCGAATGGTTTGCACGGCCACAAAACGCGTTATGCGTTTCAAATGGAGGCCATCATGGCTCAAGGTACCGTAAAGTTTTTCAACGCCCAGAAGGGTTTCGGCTTCATCGTCCAGGACGCGGGCGGCCCGGATGTGTTCGTTCACATCTCCGCCGTCGAGCGCGCTGGCATGTCGAACCTCAATGAGGGACAGAAGCTCTCGTTCGACATCGAACCGGACCGCCGCAGCGGCAAGTCGGCTGCGACCAATCTGCAGGCGATCTAACTCGCCACTTGGGCGCCGGCGCCACATTGGCGCCGGCGTTCTCGGTTTCTATGCGGCGCCACAGCATGATCCCGACAGGTGGGCGCCGGGTTCGCAAAAGATCATGCTCAAGCAAAAAACGAGAGCCCGGCTCTGATCTATTCGGCGCGGCAAGCTCTCAGGAGAACAACCATGCCGAGAAAACCGGGACTGAATTCCGAATTCGTGATGTTCGACGTCCTCTATGAAGACGGCAGCCAGCGCTCGAACCGCAAAGTTCCGCGCGCGCTGATCGGCGGCATCGACGGCGACCAGCCGGCGCACGAATTTCTGATCGAACAGGACCGCGATATCGCGGAAAAGTCCGGCCGCCCGCCGCTCGCGATCAAGAGCATCGACCGCTCGGGCGCGAAGAAGAAAGCGTGGGCACTGTCCTGACGGACGCGCCGCGCGCCGCCGACCTCCGCTTGGCTCAAGCCGCGTGACGCCGCCCTAATAGCCGCGCGAATATAGCACCAGTGCGCGGCGCTCGTTGCCGCCGGCGGCGCGATAAGCGCCGGCCAGATAACGCACCGCGTAAGTCATGTTGGTCGCGGGATCGAGCAGGCCTTCGGCCGCGCCGCGGTAGCCAAGCGAGCGCGCCGTGCCGAGCCGGATTTGCATCAGACCGTAATTGCCGCGATCGATCAGACGCGCGTTATAGCCGCTCTCGCGCTGGATAACGCGATGCACCAACGCGACCGGCAAGCCGTTGGCGCCGGCATGTTGCGCGATCAACGCCGCCAGCGCCGCGCGCGGCGCCAAAGCCGCATCCGTTTGATGATGCCGGTCAACGGCCAGCGCCGGCTGTGCCAGCGCGGCGATGACATAGGCGGCAACCGCCGCATCACGCGGGAGACGCATCATCGGCACGGCCGCTATTCTCCGCATATCGCAGCGCTGTGCGATATCAACTCGCCGCCCATCGGTGAGTTCCGGCCTCTATCCGCCCAATATGCTGCTGCTCGTCATCGACCGGCCGCCGGAATTCTGATGGACTGAGCGTGAGCGAGCCTCGAAGCATGAACGGTCTGACGGTCAGAGTCAGTTGTCCAAAAAGCTCCGCAGCTTCCGACTCCGGCTTGGATGCTTGAGCTTCCGCAGCGCCTTGGCCTCGATCTGGCGGATGCGCTCGCGGGTCACCGAGAACTGCTGGCCGACTTCTTCCAGCGTGTGGTCGGTGTTCATGCCGATGCCGAAGCGCATGCGCAGAACACGCTCCTCGCGCGGCGTCAGTGAAGCGAGCACCCGCGTCGTCGTTTCGCGCAGGTTCGACTGGATGGCGGCGTCGATCGGCAGGATGGCGTTCTTGTCCTCGATGAAGTCGCCGAGGTGGGAATCTTCTTCATCACCAATAGGCGTTTCCAGCGACAGCGGCTCCTTGGCGATTTTCAGAACCTTGCGCACCTTCTCCAGCGGCATGCCGAGCTTTTCCGCCAATTCCTCCGGCGTCGGCTCGCGGCCGATCTCGTTGAGCATTTGGCGGCTGGTGCGCACGATCTTGTTGATGGTCTCGATCATGTGCACGGGGATACGAATGGTGCGCGCCTGATCGGCGATGCTTCGGGTGATCGCCTGCCGAATCCACCAGGTGGCGTAGGTCGAGAATTTGTAGCCGCGGCGGTACTCGAACTTATCGACCGCCTTCATCAGGCCGATATTGCCTTCCTGGATCAGATCGAGGAATTGCAGACCGCGGTTGGTGTATTTCTTGGCGATGGAAATGACCAGGCGCA
>Ga0208937_1000975_pt1 | contig 14795 bp, 11 predicted proteins | sample June2015DPH_11_5_FD_184705 | JGI IMG/M metagenome (GOLD analysis project Ga0208937, IMG submission 184705) | Peatland microbial communities from SPRUCE experiment site at the Marcell Experimental Forest, Minnesota, USA - June2015DPH_11_40... | ecosystem: Environmental > Terrestrial > Soil >...
CGAGTCGCCTGGCACGCCGGCGACCGCGACGGCGCGTCCGCCACGGAAGGGCCCAATCAGGCGCCATTTGAGTCCGTTGATGAGTTCCGGCGGAACCGACTGGGCAGAGGAGGAAAGGGTAAACAAAAGTGAAGTCAGCGAAAGAAAAACACATGTAACAACACGATACGCTAGGCGCGATCCGAATTTCTGCAAGTGCTGAACCCCATTTCTTGAAACTCGAGTGAGTTGAGCTATTATGCCCGAGTCTCTGATCGCGTATCTATACCTGGTCGGCGCCCTGACGGTGATCTACACAGGACTTTCACGCCGCGTTCTTGCCAGGGCATCAAATAAACGGTCGACGCTGTTGTTAACGTGGAATGGGGACAACCTCGTAATTAGGGCGCTTGACGGGCCAGGAAACTCAGATTGGCTGTGAAGTGCAGCAGTTGCTTGCGCGAAAACTTCTTGCGCACCATAACCTCACCGCGCAGGTTGAGCCCAACCAGATGAAATATGGTCTTGCCGAGATCAATGCCGATCGTGTGTAGTTCCATGGGACATCTCCTCCGTTCATCCTTATATCCCACCTGCTGGCTGGGTTAAGGCGGCGGACCATCCCATTAGTTATTCCGGGCCAGAAGTCGGTTTGTGGTAGTAATCGCGATTGCTCTTGTTGGCGCGCAATCCAGAAGTTATTTTTTGTGCAAGAGACACTGTGCCCGAACCGCACCCAAATTCATTGAAGTTGAGCGCGTAAACCACACGAGCATTATTCAACACGTCCCTCTTGCGCCACTAGAACTCTGCTGGGTGGCGGCGGCCACCACACACTAGGTCATCCAAAAATGCCAATGCTTGCGAGGAGCACGGTCAAGCCCGCGAACACCGTCATCAAAATCATCGTAGACGGGATACCGATCATTTCGGAGGAGACAGCAGCATCTCCTAAAGTTGGCGAGGCCAAGGCCGCGCCGGCTCCAGCGGTGATCTTCAGGAATTCGCGGCGATTCACGTCCAATTTCGACATGGACTATTCCTATTTTCTCTGGTAACAGCCGATGTCTATATTTCCGGATCGGACTCGCGGTGAGCCTTCAAGGTCCAGTTCTCCGACCGGCACTCCTTCGATCGTGCCCGCAGAGATTGCGGGAGAATCTGAACGCAGGTGAAAATCCTTCGCCGAAGGATCTACAAAGTGCGGATCGATAAAACGGGAATGACGGTCATTTCCGGTTGACTGAACATAGTTGTCGAATCCCGTCACGATTCCAGAAGAGGCTCCCCATGTGCTCGCCTTTGACCCGGAAGCACAGTAATAAAGGTTGTGATCGATGGCGACGGGCGGCTGATTTTTGTCAACTTGCGATTTGTTCACCGCGATAAGACAGCGAGTCCCCGCGTAGACGATGTTGTTCGCGAAAATATTGTCTGCCATGTTCCACTGCATCTGGAACTCACCGGATCCTGTTCCCGACGTATCGTTGTCAAAGAGCGTGTTGTTGACCACGGTGCAGTGTTCGGTGTGTCCCCGCTCAGGCGCATATCCCCCGACGGAAACACCCGCGGTATGGCCATGATAGATAAGGTTATTTCGTGCCGTGATGTAACTGGTGGCGCGGTCCTTGTGTTCACTCGCTAGTTCGATTCCAAAGTCCACATCATGAATCACGTTCTGTTCGATCAGGACCCTGGTGCCGCCGTCCACGTAAATGCCATCGGAATTTTCATCGTTGCCGTAGGCCGGATTGCCGCGCGAAGTAATGTTGTAAACCAAATTGCCCCTCACCACTCCGTCGCGAGCCTGGTCAACGGCAGGGTCGGGAGCCGTGCGCTCGAAACCGATGACGTCGATTCCGATGTTGTTGTTGTCGTGGACAACATTGTGCGTAATGCGGAAGTTCGTGACGTTCCCGTTTACCACTAACGATTCGCTCGAACCGGTCTGGAGATGATGCACTTCATTGCCGTCGATAACCAGTTCACTGATAGGCGTCTTGGCGTCGGTACCGTATGCCGCAATGCCAAAGCCGTTGCCGCCTCGTCCCGGAGCATCGCGGCCTTCAAAAGTCTGCTCGATATGATGAACGTTGTTTTTCAGCAGTTCGATGTGCGAGCCGGCCCCCATAACGCTGATGCCCAATGGAGCGAGCCGATGTTCGGCGGTGCGGAAGTTACGGATTTCAAAACCTTCGATCCTTATGTAGCTCTGGTTGTGAATAGTTAGCACGCCCTGTCTACCGGAGGGAGTGAAATGTTCCGCGTCTAGGATTGCCGTCTCGCCGGGAGAGCTTCGAAACGCAATGTATCCATCAGTCGCGTTGCCAGACACGTTAATGCTTACGAGTTCTTCGTAGACTCCGCCCTGCACGTTGACGGTACTGCCCGCACGTGCGGTGTCCGCAGCATGTTGAACCGTGCGCCAAGGCATCGCTTGAGTGCCGGGATTGGAATCATTCCCCGTCGTCGAAACGTAGAACGAGAAATTGGACTGGGCAAAAGCCCCGTAGACGCACACCCATAACACAATAAGAGAGGGAAATCTCATGCTTGTCCTCCCAAGGCGAACATCCCGCGCTGGCCAACCTAAGGAAAAAAATTAACGAAATAAAGCGTAAATGCTCCTAATACAAGTAACTACAAGCAATGTCAATCAGTTTTGAAGTGTCACAGGGGAAGGACTGCTCAGGTTCACCCGACTTTCCTGCATTTTCTCGCCATCTGCGCGAACCTCGTCCTGGACCGCTCGCAAACAACTTTGCCAAAAACAATTAGAAGCACTCGAGATCTGCCACTGGACACACGAAACAGAACGATATAAATAGTAATCTTCCGTTAGTTGCCGAGATTTTGAGTCTCATACTGAGTTGGAGTTCCAGGCAGTTTGGCCGAATGCAATCGAACCATGAGTGAGGAGATGACTGCGAATGCAGCGTAGAGACTTTTTGAAGAGCAGCGTCGCTGTTGCTGTCGCTGCAGAACTTGGAATGGGTAAAGCGCAGGCGAAGGTTCCCGCGCACAATTGGGGAAACCATGACTTCGGCTCCGGTCCTCAGGTAACCGATCGGCTCAATCAAGGGCCGTTCCCCCAATATCCACCCGACGCGGTTATCCCCACCGACGATGTGGTGATGACCACTACTTCTTCGGATGACGCTGTGCCGAACTATGGCAAGGGACTGGTCACCTACATCACGGCAGACAGTGGCACCGAGGAAATCAAGTCCGACAATATTCCGCAAGCGATCGAGGACTTGGTTCGATTTCCATTAGGCCAGCAGCTTTACATCCGCCCGACGTGGAGGGAAGTGCAGCCCCGGCCCGGGCTCCTGCAGTTGCCCGACTACGTGAAGCTGGTTCTTGAATCGGCGAAGAAAAACAACAAGCGGGTCGGACTGCGAATTCAGATGTGCGCGCCAGATTATAAACACGAAGCCGCCTTACCAGATTTTGTCCTGGAAAAAGTACCGAAAGTTGATCTGGTGGCGCCTGGCGATCAGGAGAGCATCTCAGCGGGGAAAAGATTTTTGGATAACCCGCACTCGCGCTATCAGCCCCGATACGACGATCCTTTTTTTCAGCAGGCATTCAAAGAGCTGGTTGGGCGACTGGCGGCGGAATTCGATGGCAACCCGCTCTTCGAATTTATTGACACCTTCATGTACGGCTTCTGGGGTGAAGGGCACACTTGGCCATTTCCCAACAATCCGTTTCCTGATTACCTGACAGCAGAGCGCACTTGGACCGATATGCTCGAAGTCCAGCTCGAAAACTTTAAGAGAACTCCTCTGCTGACCAATACACAGCCGGATTTCAGTCGGGTTGGTAATTCGGAATTGCTAGACCGCACGGTCCGCAGCAACAATTGGATTCGCAGCGACACCATCTTCATTGAGAACGAGCAGATTGAAGCGCTCAGCAATCGTCCGCCCTGGATCGCCGCATTGCTCGAGCAGGGACTTCCGGGGAAACCTCCAGATCCGAATGCCGCGCAGGAGGGGATTTCTCCGGCAGAGAACATGATCGATCATGTGATCGATATCGGGGCGAATTACTGGTCGCTCTGGAATTTTCACCAGATCAGCGCAAAAAATCTGATGAGCTACTACCATGCGTATCCGGCAGCGTTCGACCGGATCAATCGCCGAATTGGATATCAGGTGAGGCCATCTTTCATCTGGAGCTATCAGGACAATGGTCACCTGGGGTTGATTGTCGGCTTCGCAAACGACGGCATCGCGGGTGTGCCGGGCGTATTAAGAGTGACCGTGGAAAACCAGGATGGGAAGGTGCTCAAAAGCGGTTGTCTCGACGCAGGTTATCCGTTACCGGGCAAAATTCGGCAGGCGCAGTTTGTGCTCCCGAACATCTCAGATTGGAAAGGATTGAAACTCAGAGCCGAGATTGAGGTAAAAGGAATCCGCTATCCCGTGCGATGGGCGTGTCACCAGAAGCTGAACGACGACGACTCGCTCACACTGCGCCCCAATCTCCGCCAGCAGGTCTAGGCCGCAGTTGTTCTGCTCCCGGTCGCGCGCGAATTCCATGCACATGACGGAAACATCCGAATGTTTCAGGGTGCAGGAAGGACTCCGTGTGCGATGGGGATAGGGTGACGGGAAGCCCTAGTGTTGTATCAGAAGCGACCGCAGAGGAGAAATTAGTAGCCTCATCAGAATCTGCGGCGGTCGCTTTTGATACAACGACTTGAAGGAAGCCGCCCCGCGGTCCTGGAGGCCGGGTTCTCACGGCCGCCGTACTCCCAGTAGACATTGCGGTCTCGGACGCACACATAGCCGATGCGGTCGGCAGCTACCTCGGGCATCGTCCCTTTTCTCGCACCCCGCTTTTACGCCGTGGGCCTCAGCACCGCACAAACGGAGGCGCAGATGGGGCCCCCGATGTTGAACGTCGCTGCCACACGCGGATTCTTCACTTGCAGCCCGGCGGGAGCCCTGCCCCGGAGTTGCCACGCGCACCACCCCAGCATGGCGATCCCGGTGGCGCCGATGGGATGGCCTTTGGCAATCAGTCCGCCGGAGGTATTGATGGCGCACTCGCCGTCCACGCCTGCTTTGCCCTCGCACCAGTAGCGGGCGCCGTGGCCGGCGGCGGCCTTCCCCAGCACTTCTGTGCCGATGGCGCCCATCACTGTGAAACAATCGTGGACCTCGGCCACGCTTACATCCCCGGGCTTGACCCCGGCCATGTCATATGCCTTGTTCATCGCCCGGTAGGCGCCCTCGGGCCGCAGGACATCGCGTCCCGCTTTCTTCAGCGGATCGGTAGCCTGAGCATAGCCGGCGATCTCGACGCAGTCGGCCTTGGTCGCGCCCAGCTTCTGCAACCCCTCGTCGGTAGCCAAGATGAGGCTGGCATAGCCATCGGTGATCTGGGAGCAATCGTAGGTCTTCAGCGGCAACCCCTCGGCGATGTAACGATTGATGCCTTCGATCTTCATCGCTTGGTCCAGAGTGATCTGCACATTGCGCATCTGGGCGTAGGGATTGTGGCGGGCGTTGGCGTACTCGGCGACCGCGATCTGCGCCAAATCCTCCTCCCGCACCCGATGCACCTTCAGGTAGCACTCCATGATCTCGGCGAACAGGTGGGGAAAGATGAACACCTTGCCTTCGCGCTCGTCGGGGTGGGAAAAGTAGCCCAGAGCCTTGCCGATGAGCTTGCCGTCCATCTTGCCTTCGGCGTCGCGCATCTTCTCATAGCCGACAGCGATGCCGACGTCACCCCACCCCAGCAGGAGTTTCTGGATGACGGAGAGTACGGCCTGCCCTCCGGAGGCGCAAGCGTTCTCCACGGACTCGATGGGCTTGCCGGCCAGACCCGGCAGCATTGCCATCAGTCCGGCGAGCAGACCCTGCTCGTTTAGGGAAATGTTGCAGGTGGCGCCGATCGAGCCCACATCCAGCACGGCGGGCTCGACGTTGATCTCGCTGCAGGCTCCGTTGACGGCGTTCTGGATGATCTCCGGCACCGACATGGCCATGAGCTTTCCAAACTTTGATTGATGGTAGGCGGCGATGTAAATTCGCTTCATAAAACACCTCTCACGATGATTTCCGTTCCGGCGTGACAGTATCGCTTCTGCTGGCGACGCCAGACTTGAGATTCCCTAGTCGGTCACTCTGCAATCGACCCTGGAGTTCGAGTTTCAGGACCTTACCATAGGCGTTGCGGGGCAATGCTTCTATAAAGACGATTAGTCGGGGCAGTTTGATCTTATTGATTCTGGGACGAAGAAACTCGATGAGTTCGAGGTCGCTGGCGCTCGCGCCTGATTTCAGCGCAACGAAGGCGACTGGGAGTTCGCCCCACTTTTCGTCGGTCGTCCCGATGACGGAGACCTCGGCAATGGCCGGATGGTCGAGTAATTCCTTCTCGATCTCCGCCGGATAGATGTTGACGCCGCCGCTGATGATCATGTCTTTGGAGCGGCCTGCGATGTAGAAGAACCCATCTTCGTCGCAGCGCGCCAGGTCGCCGGTGTGGAACCATCCGTCGGCGTCGAGCACCTTGGCGGTGGCGGCTGGATTGTTCCAATAGCCTCGGCACACGTGTGGCCCGCGCAGGCAGAGTTCGCCAACCTCATTGGTTACGACGGGATTGCCCGCGGGATCACTGTCCTGGAGCCCAAGGAGCTTCGCCTCCGTGAACATCATCGGCTTACCAATAGAGCCAGACTTGCGGAGGGAGTCCTCGTCGCTCATGGCAAAGCAGTTCACGCCAACCTCGGTCAGCCCGTAGCCTTGACGAAAAACCAGTCCGCGCTTCTGGTAGGCACGGAGAAGTTGTAACGGGAGCGGAGCGCCTCCGCTGGCACACCAGCGCAGATGGCTGAAATCGGCCGCTGCAAATTCTGGCGAATCGAGGAGCATTTTGAAGATCGTCGGTACGCCGAAAAGAAGGGTGCACTCATAGTCTCGGAGCGCTCGCAAAACTTCAGCGGCGTCGAAGCCGTCATGCAAAACAATGCTGCCCCCGATGGCGAACAGCGGGGTCATGAATACAGTGAGGCCGCCGGCGTGATACATGGGCGTATAAACCTGAACCCGGTCACTCTGCCGCAATTGCCAGGAGACGACCGTGTTGTAGGCGTTCCATGCGATCTGCCGGTGAGGAATCATTACGCCCTTCGGCCGTCCGGTGGTGCCGCTGGTATAGAGCAAGCAGAAAATATCCTCGGGCTGGAGTCTGGTGGAGAGCGGATCTGGACGAACCCGATCGATAGCTTTGGCATAACTCAGTGCGTTCGGAACACTGTCCTTCGCATCCAGACTTATTAGGTGCTCGAAGGCCACGAGTTGTTTGAGCTCTTGCGCGAGTTGCTGGTACCGTGCGGAGTACATGAGGCAGCGTGGTCCGCAGTCCGTGAGTGTCTGGTGCAGCTCGTGAGCCGTGCTGCGCGTCCCGAGCGGGACGAGGATGATGCCGGATTTACCCGCTGCCCAAAAGGCATCGACATATTCAACCCGGTTTTCGGAAAGGATGCAGACGCGATCCCCCGGGAGGAGAGAGCAGCGATCGGTCCAGACCCGCGCGCACTGCAAGGCCCGCCGATTGAGTTCTGCATAAGTGAACTGCAGGCGCGTGGGAACGTGGATCAAGGCGACCGCCTCGGGGCTAAGACGGGCGCGCTCTCCGAGAATGTCGCCGGTGATCACGAGTTCTCCCCAGAGCGTCTCGAAACCGGTTGTGCAGTGGCGGACGCGCGGGACGAATCTGACGCCAGAATTTGCAGCAAGACTTGCGTCAATTCCCGGGGACGCTCGAGCTGAGGTCCATGGCCGCAACGCTCAATGACCGTAAGCGTGCAATGCGGAAGCTGCGATTGCAGCTTCTTCGCATAATCCAGCGGCACGAGGCGATCGGAGGCACCCCAGATGAGATCGACCGGCAGCTGGAAATTTGCCAGTTTGTCATCGAGCAGGTATTTCGACATAGCTTCTTCGCCCGCGGCCAGCAGCCGCGAAATCGGACCTGTATTGGAGATGCGGACCAGATCATCGAGGACAAAATTCGGCCGGCGAGGCGTGGAAGGATCCAGCACGGCATCGAGCGCGCGCCGAGCCTCTTCGCGGTCCTTTGGCATGATGCCAATTTCCGATACGTTCTTGATTGGGCCGCCATCGATGAGGATCACCCGCGTCACCCGCTGCGGATATTTCTGGGCATAGAGCATCGCCATCCAGGCCCCGAGCGAATTACCCGCGAACATCATCGGTGCGTCTCGCCATGGTTTTGTATCGAGCACCTGCTCCAGTGCCGTCAGCAGCGTTCCCAGACTCAGCGCACCCGCGACCGGATTGCTCTCGCCATGGCCTGCAAGGTCCGGGATCACTAGTTGAAAGTGACGCCTCAGTTCGGGCACCACTTTGTACCATGTTCCCGCTTGATCGCCTGCGCCATGAAGCAACACCAGCAAGGGCCCGGCGCCGCCATGCCACACGATCTGTCCTCCCACCGTGGTCGTAAGCTTCGTCTTGCGAAGGCCGGCTCGGCGAAGCGCGTTCCTCCGGAACCAGACCGTCGTGGCGATGGGTCGCAAAAAGAAAAGAATGGAGAAAACAATCAGAGCAGTAACTGCGGCAAAAACCAGCAGCAGCACAATTTTGATAGCCAGGCCCACTCCACTCCTCGCGTCCGGCTGGGTTGTTGAGTCAAGTCGGAAAGCCGCCTACGGCATACGAAACGCGCAGCCCGCTTGGTTGTAGCCGACGCCGGAGCCGACCAGCACGACCAAATCACCGCACTTAACCTTGCCCTGCTCGATAGCGTGGTCGAGCGCCATGGCGACGCAGGCGGAGCCAGTGTAGCCATACTGTTCCATGATGGTATGCGCACGTTCCGCGGGTACACCGAGACGGTCCATCACGCGCTCAATCGTGGGTTTCCGCACTTGGGTAAAGATGAAGCAATCGACGTCGCGCAGATCGAAACCGCCGTCCTTTGCCAGTCGTTGCACGATGATCGGCCAGGTCTCCTCGTTCAATTCCGGCGGATAGCGGTTCTTGATGGTGCACGCGGTGCGCCCCGCCTTAACGGAGTCCTCACTCGCCGGTTCGAAGGTGCCACCGGAATAGATTCCCCAGTAGTCGTGATAGGAGCCGTCGGCGCGAAAGGTGGCAGTGATGAAGCCCGGCGAAGCTGCCGGTTCGAGCACTGCCGCGCCCGCGCCATCACCGTAGAAAAAGATCATGGGATCGGCAGCCGACGTAAGTTTGTGCATGAGATAGACGCCGACGACGAGCACCGTCTTGATCCCCGGGGTGGCGGCGATGATTCCCGCAGCTGCGGAAAGACCGGTTGGAAACGAAGCACAGGCACAACCGACATCAAACGTCCCGGCATTTTTTGCGCCCAGCTTATACTGCAATACGACCGAGGTAGCGGGAGTTATGTAGTCCGGCGAATCGGTGCCGAGGATGATCAGATCGACATCCTCGGGTTTCTTGCCGGCGCGTTCCAGTGCCAGCTTGGCTGCGGGCAAAGCGACATCGCTGGTAGCCCAGTTTTCGGGGGCATGCCAGCGCGTCTTGATACCGCTGCTGGCCTCCATTTTGTCCACGAAATCCGGGATATGTTTGAACCGCTCGCGCAGCATGTCATTGGTCACTTCTATCTCAGGTACGTATCTCCCTGTAGCGACAATGGTTGCGTAACGCGTCATGAATGAGTCCTTTTTGAATTGCTGTAAGTCACGTCCCCAATACTAGTCCGCCATCGACGGAGAGCACGGTACCCGTAATGAACGATGCCGCATCCGAGGCCAACCAAACATAAGCCTCGGCAACATCCTCAGGCGTTCCCATGCGACCCAGAGGCGTGTGCGAAACCATGTTCTGGACGACCTTTTCCGGCATCTTCTGCACCATTTCGGTCGCGATGAAGCCGGGGGCGACGGCGTTCACGCGGATATTGTATTTTGCCAGTTCACGCGACCACGTCCGGGCAAACGCGATGACCCCCGCCTTGGTGGCGGCGTAATTTGTCTGACCGAAATTTCCATACAGACCCACGACGGACGAGGCGTTGAGGATCACGCCCGAGCCTTTGCGGATCATGTGTGGCACCACGGCCCGCGAGCAAAGGAAGACACCTTTGAGGTTGACCGAGAGGACCGAATCGAACGCATCATCGGTCATCGTACCGGCAACTGCGCCGTCCTTCCACTTGACGAACTGCGAGTCGCGCGTAATGCCGGCGTTATTGACGAGCACATCAACCGCGCCCCACCGTCCGATAACTTCGGCGACGGCAGACTCGACATCGGCGGCATTACAGACGCTGACTTTGCGGAAGAGTGGCTCGCCTCCGAGCGAGGAGAGTTCGCGCCGCAACTCTTCCTGCGCGGAATCGTTGACATCCCATGCCGCCACACGGCAGCCTTCGCTGGCAAACCGGCGGGCCGTGGCGCGGCCGATCCCCGCCGCAGCGCCGGTGACAATGACGACCTTACCGCGCAGACCTGTGTCTTTCATGCGCCTCCTAAAACGTGTACTTCAGCGCAAACTGGACCACTCTGGGCCCGGTGGTGGTGGTCGCGATCTGCCCAAAGTTGTACGAGGACTGTATGTTGACAGGGTTGGCGAAATTCACGTTGTTGAACAGGTTGAAGAACTCGGCCCGGAACTCCAACCGTTGGCTTTCCGTGACTGGAATGAGCTTCATGATGGAGAGGTCCGTGTTGATCTGTTTCGGTCCTCGTATGATGTTCCTTCCTAACTGTCCGAAGTCACCTAAGGCCGAGGGCGACACGAAAGCGCTCGTGTCGAAATATTCATTCAAGCGGTCGGCCACGTTTCCGCCCTTGATCGCAGACGCCACTGTTCGGCCAGGCGCCAGGTCGCCTGTGGTTGCCGCAAACAGCGTATCCTCGCCGTAGATGGAGAACGGAAGGCCGGATTGCAGGGTCACGATTCCCGACAAGCTCCAGGAGTCAAGCAGTTTTTTCCCGAAGGCCGAGCCGCCACGGTAGACGTCGGGAAGGTTGTATAAGTAGCTCGCGACAAAGCGTTGCCGCCGATCGAAATCCGAGTTGCCATAGTTCCTCTGTTGGTTGACGAGGTCGCCCGGGGTCACCGTGATGTCACTTACGTCGCTCCCGGAGTAGTCGTCAATCGAGTGTGACCAAGTGTAACTGAGCAGCATTTGCAGGCCGTGGGAGAAGCGCTTGTTCAGGGTCGCCTGGAGAGAGTTGTAATTGGAATTGGAGTTACTCTCCATCAGTAGGCTACCCAATCCGGGGGCTGGCAGATTGCCGAAGCCGGGGAACAAAGGTCCGCCCAGACTACCCGCCGGGTAATATCCACCGAAGGCTGGCGTGGCCGCCTGGTTGAATGAGAACAAGCGCGGAAACTTTCGTCCTTCCGAACCGACATAGCCCAAATCCAGCATCCAGTTATTGGCGAAGCTGGTTTGCACTCCGAGGTTGAAAGTTTGCACGTACGGGATACTCCAGTCGTGCAGGTCGGGATAGAGCCCGGTGGCCGGAACTACTGTGGGCGTGAGCGTGGTCGAACCATACGGTGTATACGGCAGGACGGCCGGATATCCCCCAAATGGGAAGTAACTGGGATTGCCGCTGGGGGTCAGCGGGAAGGCGCTGGGCAGCGGAACTTGCACAAATGGACTTTCGGACGGAGTTTCCAGCGCGGTAGCCAGCATTTCGTAAGGCATGTTGAACAGTTGGCTGTTAAATAGCCGCATGTTGGGCCGGTCGAAGAAAATGCCGTAACCACCGCGCACGACAACCTTACCGTTGTCCGTTGCCTGGTAAGCGAAGCCGATCCTCGGCCCGAAGTTTTTGTAGTTGGGATTCACCAGGCCGTCGCTGACCTTGGGATATCCAGGCAGGTTTCCATTGCCGGCTTGGACGAAGCCGCCGGTGACGGCCACCCCGCAAGTGGCCAAACAGCCAGGTACAGCAGGCAGAGGAGTGGTAGTAGCCTTCGACGGGTCGAAGCCGACAAAATGGCCGTCGGTCTCGGTGGTGGGACCGAAGTAGTCATAGCGCAGTCCCAGGTTGAGCGTAAGGCGGGAATTGACCTTCCAATCGTCCTGGAAGAAGGACGAAAAGTCATTGGCGCGATTGTGAAGGCTATTGGTGCCCGAGCCTATCACGGAGACAAAGTTAAACCCGGCTAGAAAATCTCCGAATACGCTGGGAGTGGGGAGGGGAGCAGCCCCAAAGAAGACCATTTCGCCGTTGGGGAATACATCGAAATAGGGAGCGTCCAGCGCCTGCCGCTTGTATTCGCCACCGAATTTGAAGGTGTGCCGGCCCTTTGTCCACGTCATCATATCGCTGGCGCTGTAGGTGTTGGTCGCCGCGTAGTTGGTGGCCAGCGGAGACGGCCCCAGAGTGAACAAGTTCGCGAACAATATTGTCGGCATACCGGGGAACAAGCTGCTTAACGGCGATGAAATTCCTAACTGCGAGGAACTGATGGGTTGAGATGGTTTGCCGGGGCCGTAAATTGTGCTCCAGCCGAACCTGACTTCATTCAGCAAATGACTGGAGATCACCGAGGTTACCCCTACCGAAAGCAGGCGTTGGTCAACGTCTTCCTCGGTCGGCCAGCCGGGCGCCTGCAGCGCGTTGCCGTCGCCAAACTGATCGTAGAGCGCCTGATTGGTGCGGTTAGCGGCAAAGAAGTACTTGGCGAAGAAGCGGTTCGAGTTATTCAGTTTGACATCGAAATTGGTATTGAACTGGTCTTCTTTGTAAGTCGAGTTGGAGGGAATCGTCTCCAGGACGGGCTTGGTCGTCGCCCCTTCTCCCGGTGTGCAACCAGCGGCGGTGGTGACGCCGGGGATCGCAGGAATCATATACTGCCCGTTGGGGAGTTTAGCCGTCAGAGCTGCCGCAGCCACAGGATCTACGTATCCAAATAGCAACGGGGCATAACACATCGAAAAAGCAGCCAGAGATGCGGGATCGCGCTGCGATCCCAAAAAGGCGGGCAGAAATACGGTGGCGAGCGAGTTGGTCAGCGAGGTGCCATTGGTTTCGCGGGTGCCCTGATAGGAGATAAAAAACCAGGCACGATCCTTTATCACCGGACCGCCCAAGGTGCCGCCAAACTGGTTGCGTTGGTAGGTGGGCCGCGGCGTAACCACTCCATTCTCACCATTCAGGAAGAAATTGTTGGCATCCAAGTCCGTATTCCGCAGGAACTCGTAGACATCGCCATGGAGCCGGTTGGTGCCGGACTTGGTGATGGCGGCCACGATGCCGCCGGCGTTGCGGCCTTGCGAAGCATCGTACATGCTAGTTTGAACGATGAATTCCTGCAGCGAGTCGATGGAGGGGACGGAGAGATTGGGCATCGATCCGGTGCCGATGGAGTTTGCATCGACGCCATTGATGACCACACTGTTGGAAAGCGCGCGCTGTCCGTTGACGTATACGGCAGCATCGCCGCGCCCCAGATCGGAGGAGTTCTGGATGGAACCCGAGGTTCCCGTAGTCAGGGCCAGTAATTGCTGGAAGTTGCGCGTCGGCAGAGGCAGGTCGCGCACCTGGGTCTCATCGATGACGGTGCCGCGGGCGGAGCTTTCCGTCTGCACCAGCGGCGATTCGCCCGTCACCGAAACCGTGGTCGGCGCACTCGCCACCTTGAGGGCAACATCAACGACCGAGCTTTCGGTGATCTTGACGCTGACACCTTCCAGTTTGACCGAGGCGAATCCGCTGAGGGTCACTTCGAGCCCATAGGCGCCTGGGTCGAGCAGGGGAAACGTGTAACGGCCGTTGCCGTCGGTTTCGGTTTGGCGCCGCACGCCGGCGTCGCTGGTCAGGACGACATTTGCGCTGGCCACGACGGCCCCGCTGGGATCCGTCACCACGCCCACGATCTGCCCGGTAGTGGCCGTTTGCGCTTGAGTCATCGGCGTCATGGAACAGAGAATGGCGGCGGCCAGCAGCGTTACCAGTATTCGCATACTTCCTCCTTGTGTCGCAATTACGACTTCGAAGCTCGATCCTTCCGGCTGCGGGTGTACAGACGAACAAACTGATCGACAGCTTCTTCGTCACTCACGCCGAGATAGCGCTCGGCGCCGAAGAGTTTCTCCACCAGAAAATGGGTAACAAACTGCAAGTACAAACTGACGTAGGCAAAACCGGGGTTCACGTCGTTGGGAAAGGGAATCGGCGCCTTTTGAAACAAAGCAGTGGAATAGGTGCGCAAACCTCCGGCAACTTCACGATAGCTGTGAAGGAAGTGCTTATGACGGAACTCAACCACGTCGACGTACATAAGCCGCCAGTAGTCCAGATTCTCCGAGACGACGCGGCCGACGGCCATCCCCAGTTTCTTCAGCGACTCCGGATCGGGGGATTGCATCAAGGGAAAAATTTTGCTCCGCCGGAGGGCTTCCATTTTCTGCTCCATGCGCTGGACCAGACCGATGAATATCTTTTCCTTGGTCGGGTAGTAGAGGTAGAGCTTGCCCATGGATACGCCGGCCTGGTGGGCGATTTCTCGGACCGTCGTACCGTGAAATCCTTGCCGGGTGAAGAGCTTCAATGCGGCGCGTTCAATCTTGAGCCTGTTCTTGGCGACGGTGTCTTCCAAAAGCTTGGGCATAGCTGCATCCGCGCACCGTACTAAGACGAGCGCTCGCTCTCGGTGGGTGATTCTAAAACGTCGGCCTCAAGGCTGTCAAGGGGATTTCGCAGCTCGAGCTGGAGGTCGCCCAGAAAACCGGATGAGAGAGGGTTCGATGATTTGAAGGGTTTGGGTGCGCGCTTTTTTTGATGTGTCGCAACGCCCGCGGTGCCCACAGGAGAG
>Ga0208937_1000978_pt1 | contig 14761 bp, 9 predicted proteins | sample June2015DPH_11_5_FD_184705 | JGI IMG/M metagenome (GOLD analysis project Ga0208937, IMG submission 184705) | Peatland microbial communities from SPRUCE experiment site at the Marcell Experimental Forest, Minnesota, USA - June2015DPH_11_40... | ecosystem: Environmental > Terrestrial > Soil >...
GCCGCGCTTGCCGCTCACTACGAAAAGGAAACAAACAACTCCGCTCTTGTCCAAAACGCGAAAGCCGCTTAACGTCATTCACGGCAACGCCCGCTTCACAAAGTTCAACAAAGACCGGGGCGATCCCTCCGAAGCGTCAACTATATGGTCAACCATATATGCGAACCGATCCAATCAAGACGGGCTACATCTTCCGGATTAGATCGAACGCTGCAAGATGGGGACAGAGCACCGCTTACGTTACTTGCGAGCCACTGCATCGCCTCGGCTTCGTTTGCAAAGCCGGTAATGTGCTCTTTCTGTCCGCCTGGGTAGGTCGCGATCACGCGCCATTCTAGCCCAATCCTGCGTGGCTCTGGTTCGAAAGTCATCTCGGGTTTAGTCTGGGCCATGTTGTGAAGTTTACCTGCTGCCTGTCCCACTGGCTAAGCCAATTGAGCGCTGCCTTATTCAAACTGAGCCGCTACCCGCGGTTCGGAGTTTCGCAAACGGCCAAAGCCTGCTATTTTGCTAACCCTATGAGGTTGTGGCAAGAATACGCGAGTGCTGTTTGCTCGGGGCCCGGTCGCGCTCACAGTCCTCTTTCTCCACGCGTGGATAGTACCGCTAATCGCCATAACCGTTAGGTAGGGAACTCCTCACTTATTGCTTCCACTGCTTGCGCCGTAACACAGCCATGATCGACGAATTCACCTCTGACCAGACCCATCAGCCTGCGTGACAGCGTCGGCCAGGCATGAGCGGCGAGCCAAGCCTTTTGTTTGGTGGCAAGCTCGGACCGCAAGCCCGCATTCGACAGCAAGATGTTTATGCCATCGGCAATGGCGTCCGGGGTAATATCGGACAACCGATAAGTCGCATTTGAGACGTCGTCGAAAATCGGCAAGGGGGTGCAGGCGACGGGCACTAGCGAGGCTAGCCCAAGCCGCACCGCCGCGCTCGTCGATTCTTGCGTATGCTGATAGGGAAATACCAACACATCAGCGGCGCATAGCTGGGTAAGAACCTCATGGTCCGGCAGATAGTCCGTCGTCAACGTCACGCAGTTCTCGAGCCCGAGCGCCTTGATCTCGGCCAAGCAACTCTGCTGCTCCTCTGCCGATTGCGGCACAGGATAGAGCGCATTTAGCATATACAGATGCGCGTTGCGTCGCCGTCGTTTTATGAGTGCGAAGGCGCGGATCGTTTCCCGCAACCCCTTGTGTGGCAACAGGTAGCCGAAGGTCGCAACGACTGACTTCCCGGCTAGCCCCAAATCACGACGTACCCGATCCCGGTCTACCGGGACGGAGATCGGTGCCCCTTGCGGAAACAGCGTGACATTATCGACGAGGCCGAGCGCCTTGAGCCGATTGAGATCGTGGACTGAGTGCACCAGCAGGCGGCAGGCCCGTGCAAGCGAGGACTTAGCCTCTTGCAATCTTATGGTGAGATCCGGCCTTTCCACATCGATCGTCGAATGCAGGCAAATAAACACCAAAATGCCCCTTTCGACCAACCGGTCGATGAGAGCTGCCAGCGCTTGCAGATGAAAGAAACCAAGATTGAACTGCACCACGACGGCATCCACTGCCGCAGCACAGATCGCATCATAAAGATCGTCGAGCGGGTCGGCAAAGCCCTGCGTCCATGACCGGCGCACAAATTCCTCATCCGGTTCGACGAGGGCTGCGGCTCGGTCGGCGAAGACGACGAGTTGCTCTGGCGCGATTTCGCCGACAAGCCATTTTGAATAGGCGGCGATGCCGCAGCGACTGTTCCAAGTGGAGACCAGACCAACCTTCGGCAACCGAAGAACCGAGGCCGGCCATCGGCCGACCTCCTCGACCGCTCGCCGCACGCGTTCCGCCACCTGCGTCCAGGTAAACTGCGACCGAACGAGCGCTTGTCCGGCCTGCGCGCGATGCATTCTCTTCTCCGCGGGAGCAGAAAAACACTCACTGAGCGCTTTGGCGAGCGAGCCCACGTCCGGCTCGGTCCAGACCGAACTCGCGACCGCAAGATGTGTGCGCGCATAGGCGAAGGAATAGTCGCATAGCCACGCGGTTTGCGGCGTACAAAAATCCGCTTGCCCGCCGTAGGCCGTAGCGATCACCGGCTTGCCAAGCGCCAGCGCCTCGACCAAGGGCAAGCCGAATCCTTCGCCGCGCGATGCGCAGACCACGGCGTGGGCATCGAGGTAGAGTTGTCGCAACTCGTCAAGCTCGACGTCGCGGTTGATGAGGCTTATCGGCGCATGCCGCGGATGCGCGGTCTTAATCGCCGCTAAAGTTTCCTCGATGTGGTTGTGCTCGTTCGGGAACGTCTTGATCACAAGCTCGACTGGATCGGCATTGGAAAAGGCCTTTACCCACGCAGCCAATAACACGTCTACGGCCTTGCGCGGGAAGCATGATGAAACGTGCAGAAAACGAAACGGTCGCGCCTCTAGCTCAGCGGCCAAATCGGGCGCTGCAGTATCGAGCACGTGGTCGCAGCCCTCCCCGACCACACGAATGGGCGTGTGGACGCCATTGTCACGCAGCACCTTTGCCACAAATCGACTTGGTACAGTAATCAAGTTCAGGGTGCTGTTGAATTCGGCCACGTAGCGCTCGGGGAATCCGCTTTCTTCCCAAGCGTAAATTGCCAGTCCGCGCACCGCGCCGTGCATGTCGGCGACAAAAGGCGGATATTGGTTGCGCAGATTCACATCGATGACATCCCCCGCCTTCCCGGCGCGCCACATGTCGCGAACCTCGGCATCTTTGGCCAAGAGTTTCTGATTGGGCTCGAAGGGGCCCGGGCCATCCCTCGAGATGAGGGCAACGGTCTCGCCGGCGCGGCTTAAGCCGCGGGCCAGCTCACGGTTGACAAGTGACAGGCTGTACGAGCTGTCGAATGGTCCTTCGATCGACCATTTGCCGGCACGCTGCGAGGAAATCCCGGGCGATTTCGCAAGGTTCACGTCGAACCCGATCCGACCCAGATGATCCTGCAACTCGCCGACGAGCAGCGATCGTTCGTATTGACCCAAGGCGCGGCGCTGGCCGAGGATGACCTCGCGGCGCAACCAGGGTTCCTCGAGCAGCAATCGGGCAGTACCGGCAAAGCTGTCGGGATCGCGGTTTTCCAGGACAAGACCACCGCTGGCAAGCGTTGCCGCGACGGCTCCGGCGTCACTGGCAAGCACCGGAAGATCGAACGCCATCGCTTCGACCAGGGGCATCCCGAACCCCTCGTGTTGCGACATCGAACAGTAGAGATCGCAGCATCGATACAGCGCATAAATGTCGCGATCGTCGCACTTGCCCAGCATCAATACCCGATCGCTAAGCCCGCGGCGTTCAATCTCCTTAACGACGACCTTTTCATAGTCGGGCGACGTAGTGTCCCCCACCAGGATCAAACGCACTGGAGTGGCGCACATGTTGGTGAGCTGCGCCAGCATTTTGATGAGGTCGAGTTGTCCCTTGTTTTCGGACAAGCGGCCGACGAACAAGAGATTGCGCGCCCCCAAGAGCCGCTTAGACAGTTCCCGGTTCCAAGGAGCCTGTCGAATGCGGTCGAGATCGACCAGCAGCGGAATCGCAGCGACCGAACTATATCCCGATGCGAGCAGCTCCGCGGCATTGAACGCGGAATCGGCGATTGCTCCCGCAAATAGGCGCTGCTTCGCCCATGCCGCCAAGCGGGCGCGGCCGGACTGCGCGAAACCCTGCAACTTGCTGCCGTCGGGAAAGAATTGCGCTGGAGTGATGTTGTGATAAACGAGGACGCGCGGCGACTTCTGATTTTCGATCCACGCCTCTTGGGGCGTGCCCATCGAGTAATGCACGAGGAGCAGATCGTCGGCGAGATCGGGGTAACTATCTATTGGACGGATGCGGCCGACGAACCGCGGCTCGACATTACGGCAGAAAATTTCAGAGTGATAGCCGGAATCGCGAAGGATGGTTTGGATAAAAAACATCCCATTGGTTATCCCATCCCCATAGGTGGATGACGCATGAAACTGATGGATGGCCTGCGAACGCACGGATTTCGCCTGGATCAATGAGGAAAATCCATGGTGCGACTCACGCGCGCCGAGCGATGATCGCGTAGTCTTGCGGCCCGAACAGCAGGTCATTCAATCGCCGCGCGTCCTCGTTATTTCCTTTGAGATGCTGTTCTACCGGAAATGGGTGCAGACGTACAATCTCGGCTTCGGCGAAGCCACGTTGGTCGACGAGAAACCGCAGCGGCTCCGGAGGAATGGGATTACGATGAGTCGGATCGTTGTAGAACGAATTTGCACCGACGCGCAGGTTTTCCGGATTGGGCGTTTCGAGAATCAACATGCCGCCGGGCGTAAGCACCCGTAACGCCTCATCGAGAAAATCGATCAGCACGCCGAAGCCAAGGTGCTCGACAACATGAAAAGCGGTGACCGCGCTGCGGCTTGCATCTGGCAGGCCGCGCAGATGCGTAACAAGATCGGCCTCCTGAGCATCGAGGGCCGCCGATCTGGCACGCTCCACCATCATCAAATTGGAATCGATACCATAAGCCTGCAGATGATACTCTTTCAGGATTTCGAGCCATTCGCCGCGGCCGCACCCGATGTCGAGAATCGGTTTGCCCGGCTGTCCGGCTCCGGATAGCACAAGGCGGTCTAGGTAAGGCCGCATTCGCGCTTTGATGTCCTCGCGGGAGCCACGAAACACCTCCTCAAACGCCACATAAAGAGCATCGAGTCGATGATCGATCGTGTCTGACTGCGCGTGCGTTGCCACTGCCGATACCTCGCCGAGACGCGTGAGTCGACGCTGTTGGAACATGATTTCACGCTTCAGTCCGGTGATTCTTTGTTCGAGATGCCCGGCGACCCTTTCTTCAAGATTAGCCGACATCGTCTCGAGCAGCTGTAGCCGCTTGTTAAGGGTCTCAAGTTGTTGCTCATACGACTGCAGGCGCGATTTGGTCGAATCGACAGTCGTGGAAATGCGCGGCAGATGTACAAAACACCATATCCACGCCGAAATCTTGTGAATGAACCGCATGGACGCCGGCGCCAAATTGGCCTCCGTATCGACTCGCTGGGGTGTTTCTTCCGAGGCTAATCCCGATTTATCGAGCGGAGCGGCGGCAGCCAGTCTGCCCGTCGTCCGCCGCTTGAGCTGGTTGATTTCCAGCAATACGCGATCGCGTAAGATCTCCGTGTCTATTCTTTCGTTGTTGCGCAGAAACATCAATCCAGCTGCCTTGGTTCACAGACCAATCAGCGCGGCAACAGCACCGAGATTTGACCCGCAGCCATCGCTTGGCTTGCCGCGAAAATCGACTGCTGGCGAGAGGCAATGTACCGGCAAAGGTTTATCGGCTTCAAGCCGAGTGAAATACGCCGGTCAGATCGTGGCCGGCAGTCAGGCCCACTACTTTCACAATCGCATCCCTGCTGCCATCAAATCCAATGCCGCCTTCGCTGTTGACAAATACATATTCGTTGCCCTGGTAAGAAAACAGAACCGCTTGATGAGCCGAAATATCACCCAGCAACTTCGAAGCGGTAAGGGCAGCATCAACAAGGTCGTGTTGCGAATTGACCAACGCCTGGGCGGCCGAATTCATGGTCAATCCATTAGCGAAACTATCCGTCAAAGCGGCCGACCCGATATTCACCGTATCCGTCGCCTTGAGGTCGGTAATCGTGTCAAGGACCGCGCCGCCGCCGATGTTGAACGTGTTGATGCCAGCTCCGCCCGTGAACACCGTGTCTTCGCTGGCGACCATATTGGTCAATACGCTGCCGTCACTTCCACCAATGATCGTGATCACTCGGCCGCCACCGCTGATATCGTTAATACCGGAAATATCCAACGTAAACGGCGCGGTTAAAGCATGCGCATCAATGGTGATGTTTTGGCTGTCGGCAGCCCCGATTCCGTAGATTGATCCGATCGCCAGCGCCCCGGCACCGGTGATTGTCAATACTGACAAGTTGGGATCTGCCAAACCGAGAACTTCATTGACCTGGTGGGGACCAGCACTGTTCGAGTCAATCGAGAGTGACGCCAAACCCACCGCGTTGATGACATTGATTTCAATCGCATTCTGAGACGACGGCTGCATGTCCAAGGACACGCTGCCCGGTCCCGAGTCGGCGGCCATGCTGAGGATGACAGTATCCAGACTCGCGTCGAGTGCGACTTGCGAGTTGTCTACAAGGTTGACCAGCGCGACGCTGTCAGATGTGTTCACGACGAAATTCGAAGCACCAAGCGTTAAATCGGTCACCGATACGGTTGCACCGAAGTCAATTCCCACAGTCAAATTTCCAGCAAGTCCGGAATCATTAAGATTAGAATTGTTGAAGGTTGCAGCCGATTCGTTGAGCGTGAGGGACTGGGCACCAATGAGCTTAATTTCGAAGGCGGGGCTCGTGGAACCTCCGGCGGAACTAGGGTCTGCCAAGTTCAGAGTGTTGGCTTGGCTTCCCTCGCTGTCGACCGTGAGTTGGACCGCGGTTGAACCGGCTTTCAGCGCCTCAGTAAGCGACATGGTATCGGCGCCACTGAGCGTGACGGTTTGTGCCGCGGACGGGCCTGCCGCTTGGTATGACAGAACCAGCTCTTGCTGGCTTCCGCTCGTCACGTAAACAGACAGCGGAGCAGAGGCCGCGATGCCGCTGACATAGACCTGGCCATCGCCCGAGAGGACAAGCTCGTGTGCGCTGAGAGAGTCGCCGAGGTCGATGCTTTGGCTTGTGCCCGATAAGACCACATCCAATTTATCGCTTTGTCCGGAATTGGTCTCAGTGACGGGCGTTTCACCGGTAATGACAGCGCTCGACAAGATCGAGGCATCTCGTTGCAGCCCGGAATCGGTGTTCCCTTCCGCAGCGGCGTTGGCGGTTAGGACGTTGGATACCGTCGCGTCCGACGTAATATTGGTGGCGGCGTCCGAAGTCTTGTTGGATTCTGGAACGGCGCCGTAATTGGCGACGGTGTCACTCCGCGTGTGACCCATTGACGGAGTTGGCTCTTGGGTCTTCTGGTTGTCGTCCGCCCCCAATTGGTTGTCGTCCACTCCCAACAATGCGACGCCTAACTGATGCAACGCCGACGCGTGCTCCGCCGATTTATCCGCCGTTGTGGTCGGATGCGTGGTATCGCTTGACGAGCCAAGCGCCGCGAGCAATGCACCGTCTCCTTCGGCGGCACTCTTCGCGTGACCTTCAGGGGCCAGCCCATCGCGGGCCTGATCGCTGTCGGTGGCAGTGTCCGAACCGACGATGAACGCCGCAATCGTGCTGATCAGGGAAAGGTGGGCAGACTGCTGGAAGATCGCCCCGTCCCGCAACCAGCTAAAGAAATTCTCGATGTAAAGCTGGAACGTTGATTGCAGAATTGCCTTATGAGACGAAGCAGCCTCGGAGGCATCGTCAAGCTTTTTCTCGTTATCGACCGTTTGCGGAGAGAACACGACCTCGTTGGAGGCGGCAAAAATTGTTCCAATCACCACCGCAAGCATCGCAGCAGGATGTACGAAGACGCGAGGTCCATTATTACGTTGAAGAGTGATCTGCAGAGGCACCTGGCTCGAAAACGCCTTGGTAAGTTCAACGAATGATCGACCGATAAGAGGCGAAGACAGTGCCGGGCTGTGCAAGCGATACAGCCCGTCATAACGGGCTAGATGGATGAGGACCTCGCCGTCAGCACGGCAAAAGGCAAACCAAGGGTCACCCTCGTCGGTAACGCCGCGTTCGACTTCAAGCGTCAGTCCAGATTGCACGAGAGCATGCTCAATTCGATAGAGTTCCGCGAGCTCATCGCGCGTCCAATCGACGGGCGCAGATTCCCGCCGAACAAGAGAGAAAACCTGAGCAGCCATTATGCCCCCACGGAACCGGAACGAGATCCCGAATTTTAATCAGCTATTACCAAAAAGGATCTCATATGTCACCGGATCATAATATTGCATCAGCGTTTTGACGAATTCGGCCGGTTCGACGCCGAGCGCCTCAGCCCATTCGCGGTAGCGATCTGGAGGGATTCGACCCCGACCGGTCTCAAGCTGGGAGATAAAAGTATAATACTCCGCGCCTAGCTTGCTTGCGAGCTGCCGCTGTGACATGCCGCGCCGCTCACGAAGCTCCTTGAGCCAAACACCTGCTTCCCGTCGAAGTTCGTGCACCTGAGGGTCGCTACGATGTTGCGGGTTGGTGTACATGCTAACCCTTCCCGAGAGCTCTGAGTATGCCTCGATTGTAAAGGTACACTATTTACTATACCGCAAACTGGGGTATTCCGGGGAAAAGGTTGTGGACTGGATCCGATTTCGCATATCTACTATGCATTTTTTCATGGCTCGAGCATGGACTAACGCCGGAAAACGCATGCCGCACAATGGTTTCTAACTCTTCGGCACCAACTAGCCAAACCCCACTCACAACCATAACGATTACAACCGTATACGTACAGCCTTACGCCCGCCGCCGATTGTTATAAACCACCATAGGCGACGACCGCCATTTGCATTCGATTAGGCGATTCGTTCAGTTTCGAAAAGGACCTATTTTTCGCGAAACGCCGAAACGGCGCGATTGCGCAGCGGCCGGATGAGATAGCTCATGACCGTTCGCTCGCCGGTCGGAACCATGACCTCTACCGGCATGCCTGCCTTGATATGATCCTGGACGATCGCCGGGATATCCTTTTGGTCGACCACAACACGGGCTAAGAAATACGACTGCTTGGACTGTTCATCCGTAAGCCGGTCCCGTGAAACGGATTCAACATGGCCCAGCATGAGCGGCAGCGTGTAGCCGTGAAAGGCAGTAAATCTTATCTCGGCTTGCATGCCCCCGTCGATCGCGTCTGCATCCGTCGGTGAAACCTCGGCGTTGATCACGAGGTTGTCCTCATCCGGAATCAGTTCAGCCAGCGGCTCACCGGTTCGGATGACGCCACCGACTGTTGCTACGCGCAGGTTCTGAATGGTGCCGGAGCGCGGCGCACGAATTTGTATTCGCTGCAGCACGTCTTGCGATACGGTCGTTTTCTCCCGCAAGTCCGCAATTTTCTGACGCACCTGTAGAATCTGGTCGTTCACATCTTCAGAAAACTTCTTGTGCAACTGTTCGATTTGCAGGTGCGCCTCTCCGATGTCATTTTGAGCTTTGGCGATATCTGCGACCGCTCGACCGATGACCCCCTCCAATCGGGCTCTTTCTCGCTCCAGCGACAGAACGCGGGTCTTTTGCACGAGGTTCTCCGCTAACAACTCACGCAAATCAGTCAACTCGGAATTAATGAAGCCCAATTGCTGTTCCGTGGACGTCTTCTCGTCGGTGATGCCGTCGATCTGCGTTCCAAATTGCTTGATCCGTGACTCAAAAATAGCGATCTGACCGGCCAGCGAAGCGTGGCGCTCGGCAAATTGTTTGTCCTGATCTTTGATCGCATCCTTAACGACGGGTTGCGAGGCGTCGTCGCCCATGAGTTCAGGAGGATAGGTTACCTTCTCTGCGCCGTCCCGCTCGGCGACAAGACGGGCTTCTTGAGCTAACAAAGCATCAAGCTGGTTGCGCACGGCATTGGCGTTCGCCTGTGGTGCTGTATTATCAAGCAGGAAAAGAATCTGTCCTTGGTCGACGTGCTCGCCCTCATGCACAAGAATTTTTGCAATGATGCCGCCTTCAAAATGCTGAATGATCTTTTTGCTTGATTCCAGCGTCACCGTCCCGGGCGCAACCACCGCGCTGTCGAGCCGCGCGAATGCTGACCAACCGCCCAAAACTCCGAAACCCAAAAAGATAATGAAGTAGCCGACCAAGGCCGGACGCTTCCAGTCTGGCACAGGCGCGCCTTTATCGCCAGGCGCGAGAAAAACCGGCTCGGTTCCTTCAGTCTTGCTTTTGGAACCGCCGGAGCCGATTAAAAGATCAACGCAGCGCCGCCAAATTGCGGGTGAGGTTGAACCCGGAACGCTCGGCAGTGAGTTTTTCGGTGTACCCTCGGAATCCATGACATTTATCTCGTTGCGGCGATTATGGAGCTATCAGGCTGGGCTCCCTGAGAACCGACTACCCTCGGTGACAACAGCTTGGCAAAGATCTCATCGCGCTCGCCAAAGCCTCGCATCGCACCTTGGTTAAGCACAAGGATCTTATCCATCATCGCCAAAATGTTAGTCTTGTGCGTGATCAAGATGACCGTCCGGTTTTCGTCCTTCAGGCTTCGCAATGTGCCGAGCAGTGCCGCTTCACCATCTGCGTCCAGACTGGCATTGGGTTCGTCGAGGATCACCAGGGTCGGCATCCCATAGAGTGCTCGCGCCAGACCAATTCTCTGCCGTTGCCCACCCGAGAGGCTCTGTCCGCCATCACCAATCTGCGTATTATAGCCTTCCGGCATGGTCTGGATCATCGAGTGCACGCCAGCCATCTGCGCCGCGGCAATCACCATCCCTTCATCGACGGCCTGAAAGCGGGCAATATTCTCGGCAACCGTTCCGGAAAACAACTCGACATCCTGGGGCAGATAACCGATGTGCCGTCCGAGTTGCTCGTTGTCCCAGTGAGACAATGCAGCACCATCGATTCGAATATCTCCGTGGTGGACTGGCCAGACGCCAACGATGGCACGAGCTAGGCTAGATTTGCCCGCAGCGCTCGGCCCGATAATGCCCAGGGCCGAGCCGGCCGGAAGCGCGAACGACACACCCGCCAAAACCGGCCGCTGCGTCCCCGGCGGCGCAACAATAATATTTTGCACCGAGAGTTGACCCTCTGGATTCGGTAATTTCATCCGCTTCGGCATCGCAGGAATGATTCCGAGAAGTTCGGTGATGCGGTCATAAGCGGACCGCGCTGCGAGAAATACCTTCCACTGCGACACGATGATTTCGACCGGTGACAATGCCCGGCCCATGATAATGGAGGCCGCGATCATCGCACCGGGAGTAGATTCTCGCGTGATTGACAAGTAGGCGCCTGCGCCGAGGATCGCCACTTGCAGAAAAGCGCGGAGAAATTTCGTCGCCGTCAGCAGGAAACCGGCTCGATCACTGGCAACGGCCTGCATTGACAGCATTTCATTCTGCCGATGTAGCCAGCGATCGCGCAGCGGTCGCCACATGCCCATCGCATGCAGGACCTCCACATTCCGGAACGTCGCGGCAGCAAATGTTCCCGCAAGGTTCGAACTCTTTGCCGCGCTCTTGAGCTGCTCTCGGGTCAGCAACTCGTTGGCGACAGCAAACGTAAAAATCAAAATGGCGCCGGAGAGGGCGATCCAGCCGTACCAGGGATGCATGATGAAACATACGGCGACAAAGATCGGGACCCATGGCGCATCACAGAACGAAATTAGCCCACTACCGGTCATAAACTCACGAATGACGTCGAGTTCCCGCAGCACAGTATGGTGGGCTATACCCGGTTGTTGGAGCGACCCGTACAACACACTTTCGAACAGTTCTGAGCGCGTCTTGGAATCAAATAGCAGGCCAGCCCGCACCAAAACTGCCGATCGGATCTTCTCCAGCGACGCATAAATTGCCAGCAAAAACGCGGCAATTAGCGTCAAAAACAACAGCGTCATGTAATTTCGGCTGGCGAGAACCCGGTCGTAGACCTGCAACATGTAGAGCGGCCCGACAAACGCCAGAATATTAATAAAGAAACTGAAGAAAATCGCCGTCAGAAACGCCGGGCGGGTCGCCCGAAAGCCGCGTGACAACAGATTATCCTTGTTCGGCTTCTTTTTGCGAAATTGCCACATCTCGGCCTCAACCGGCTAAAAAGCAGGTAGTTGACGCATTTGCGGGAATCCCGCCAGCCGGTGATTCACCGACAGCGGGCGGCGGCTCCATTGCCATAGATCGCATCCAATGGTCAATGGTGCCATAACACATTATTTGCCATCCGGCGTTCGCAGACCTACCCAAGTGTCGCGGATCTGCTGATAATGCACTGTAGGATCATAAGATTCGGTTTTTAGCCCGAGAACCTCCGGCGACAGCCGACCCACTGCGGCCAATAAGGTATATGAGGCAACAACCCGGTCACGCTGAGCCGTGACTACTGCCACGCGCGCGTTAACCAATTCTTGCTCGGCATTGAGGACGTCCAACGTGGTGCGCTGGCCCACGAGCGCCTCCCTGCGTACGCCATTGAGCGCGTTCTCTGCAGCCTTCACTTGAATGTCAGTCGTTTTAATTTCAGCCTTACTGCTCACGAATTGGGCCCAAGCCTGCGCGATGGCTTCTCGGATCTGCCGGCGACCAAGCTCAAGTTCGAGGAGCCGCTGTCCAACGCCTTCTTTTTGCTGTCTAACGGCGGAATATTCCGCTCCACCTTGGTATATCGGTACTGATAGTTGGCCAACGCCTTGCAACAGCGTCGTCTGCGAAACACCAAGCGCCGGGTTCCAAGCCTGCTGCGCACTGCCTTGCAGGCTTAAAGTTGGTTGCAATGCGCCTTCCGCGATTTTCACCTGCAGTTCCGCAAAGTCGACATTGTACATCGCCAGGATGACGCTTGGATGTTGATCGACAACCGCAAGTGCCTGATCGAGTGTCGTTGGGCAAAATCGATCAACTGGGGTACCGGGGCCGAGCTTGCCGGGTTGAGTGCCAATCACCTGTCGATAAACTGCGACCGAAGTCTCATAATTCGCCTGTGCATTGAGGACCTGTGTTTGCCCGCCGCCCAACCGGCTTTCGGCTTGGGACACGTCGGTGGTAGTGACGTCGCCAACTTTGAACCGGTCGCGTGTTTGCCGTAACTCCTGTTGTAAGACCGCGACGTTGCGCTTCTGTAGTTCAAGAGCTGCGTAGTCCCGCAGCAGATTCATATAGGCGGTAAGAGCATTGAGCAAAACCGTTTGTTCCGTGTTGCGAAGTGTAGCGCGAGCGGCAGAAACCTGACTCTCTGCGGCACGTGTACGATTGGCCGTCTGCAATCCATTATAAAGGGTTTGGACGGCCGTCAGCCCAGCCGTGGCGGTCGGCAGGGTCCCCTTAATTGTGAGAGCCGGAGTCCCTGGAAAAACTTCCGTCTCCGTTCCCGTCAGCATACCCGCAGTGCTGGTTGCGCTGAGGTGTGGTCGGTAACCAGAGAGCGCTTGTGGGACTTGCTCGTCAGTCTCGCGAACGATGGCGCGCTGAACGTTAAGCTGAGGATTGTTCCGGTAGGCCGCCACCAAAGCAGATTCCACAGTATCGGCCGCAGCCGGCATGCTCACCGCGAATGATGCGACCCATATCCCTGCCACGGCGGCGACAGCGGGAATTCGACACAACCGTGAGCATTCAACCAACCGCAAACGCAAGACACTGACCCCCGGCCTAAACTTGACGACTTGGATCCGTCAGGTTGTCGCCACAAACCACCGCTTCTGGGCTTTCTTGTGAAGAGACTGCGCCAACCGCGTCGCACGACAACTGGGATCCGATGAGCCTCCGTTTTCTCGCTCCCGATGATGCTGCGTCGCGACGAGCCAGCTTCCCCGCAGCTTGGTGCGCATAGGGCAGGTTCTTCGCCTACCGAGGGTTGCGGATACCCTGCACTCCGTTGTCTCCAATACTCGCGCAACACGCCAACATAATCCATCCTCCGCAATGGTACAAGCTTTGCTGTACACCCTGTGTGCCCGCGACCGGGCGCAGCGCCGCTGTTCGAACCTGACGACTGGCGCACTTAAATGTTGAGGTCAGCGACAGCCTTCGTCGGCGCCCAGGAATGTCCCCCAGCACCGATGTTCGTTCCGGTAGAGCCGCCGCAGCCGCCCCGCACATCGAACGCAACGTCAGCATGAGCCAAGGTACTGCCACCGCGCCCTCGGACTGTCGAAGATGCGCAGCAAACCACGTTTCCGAAATGGAAAAACACCGGCGCCCAGCTGAACCTTAGCAGCCGTGGCAAATCCCCTCAATCGCTCGACGGACTGCTCGCTCTTGTCGGTCTGTTTCTTGTTGTTCTTGTTCCCATTCCGCCGAGCCAACCGCAGGCGTTTTCTTGTGCATCCATGCTGGCATCGGCCCGGTATCGAGTGTAGACCCTTCTTCCCCACCAGTCTTTTGTTGGGAACGCCCGGGACGATCAGAACGGCTGCCGCCTAGCGTCCCATTCGCAGAGTGCTTCACCCGCCTGCTGCTCTCAATCTCAATTGGCTCGGTTTCGGCGGCATCTGCAAGTTCCAGCCACGCTTCACGTCCCCTTAAAATCTCTAAACGATCTGGGGCCCCCTGGGATGCAAGCGAGGTCGATCCATAGGCTGATCGGTGTCCGCTGCCATCGAGGCCGGGCACAACTGTCCCGCAGATCGCAAGGCTGGCGACGAGCAGCAATGAGGCATGGCGGCGCCGACATGATCGCGGGATATTCGGAAGTACCGCCTGTTTCATCGTTCGCCCCGGGCATCCAATAGCGCGCACCTCAACAGCGTCGTTCCGCTCGTAGCGTTCCACCGCGTCTCTGTTATTTATGTAACCTTCTATAACAATGCCGCCAAAGTGCCAAGGCGTACCCCTACCGTGCGCAAATGTTTTCCGATGTCACCATGGCCTTCCGTGGCAGCGAACCCAAGAGCAACTCTGCCGTGATCATTGCTGTGGTTGAGGCGGCACAACCACTGCCCGCAAAGCGCGGGCCGTATAAAAAGAGGGTCTTCGTGGAATCGAGTGGGTGATTTTTGGGGCTGAAGGCCCGATAAACCGGTGCATTGCGTAGGACTTTTGCATTACGGCTGGGTTCGGAATTTGCCATGAATGTTGGATGGCACGAGCATTG
>Ga0208937_1000979_pt1 | contig 14758 bp, 13 predicted proteins | sample June2015DPH_11_5_FD_184705 | JGI IMG/M metagenome (GOLD analysis project Ga0208937, IMG submission 184705) | Peatland microbial communities from SPRUCE experiment site at the Marcell Experimental Forest, Minnesota, USA - June2015DPH_11_40... | ecosystem: Environmental > Terrestrial > Soil >...
GTGTGGCGGGTGCGGCGCGGAATTGTTCCTCAGGACATCCCGCCGCGGCCAGTGGTGTTCTGCGGGATTGCGCGGCCGCAGGCTTTTCTACTACAGTTGCGAGCTGCCGGTATCGATCCTATCGCCGAAGCCTTCTTCCGCGATCATCATGCCTACACAGAGAAAGACGTTCGTGATTTGCTGGCGCTTCGGCAGCGCAGTGAGGCCGACGGTTTCGTGATCACGGAAAAAGATGCAGTGAACCTGGGCAGGTATCTTGACGCGCTGGGGCCGCTGGCGGTCGTCCCAGTCAAAATGGAACTGGCCGACGAAGCTAACGCTGTGGATACCATGCTGCGCGTGATCGAGGAACGCCGCGGCCGCTCGTGAGAAAATGCCCCAGACGGTAGCTGGCGTGAAACTCATACAGATCTAATGACCAAGCATCTGAAGGAAGTCGAGCGGCTGCGAAGGATTATTGAAGGGTTCCCCAAGGTCACCATTACGTTGCTGGGGGATCTGGTGGCTGATGAATTTGTGTACGGTGAAATCTCGCGCGTATCGCGCGAAGCTCCGGTGCTCATCCTGAAGCATCGCGAACGTACGGTGGTGCCTGGGGGAGGCGCGAACGCAGTCAACAATCTCGCCGACCTGGGAGTGAATGTTTTGCCGGTGGGAGCCATCGGGGAAGACGAGCCGGGACGAATGCTGCTGAAGTTCTTTCGCCACAAGCGCATTCCGATTAGCGGCGTTCTTAGAGACAAGACTTACACAACGGTCACGAAGACGCGCATCCTGGCGGGCATGACGCACAATACGCGACAGCAGGTGGTGCGCCTGGATCGCGAACCGGAGGGCGCTCCGAATCGGCATCTGACGCGAGAGTTGTTTCTGGCGGCACGAGAATATCTGCGGGCTTCCGATGCGCTGCTGGTTTCCGATTATGGATATGGGTCGGCAAGTCCTGCGATTGTGAATGCGCTGCGGCAGGGCGGACGGCGAAGAGTTGTGCTGGTACCTTTGATTCTGGATTCGCGATATCGCCTGCTGGAGTATTCTGGCGCCACCGCCGCTACTCCGAACGAACCCGAAGTGGAAGCGGCACTGGGCTTTCGCATTGGACAGGATTGGGAGAAGCTGAGCCTGGCTGGGCAACAGATTATGGAGCGGATGAAGCTGCAGTCGCTGCTGATCACGCGCGGCCGCGACGGCATGGTGGCGTTCGATCAGGGGCGCACACCGGTGGACATTCCGATTTTTGGTTCGGACGAAGTTGCCGATGTGACTGGGGCGGGCGACACTGTGATCGCGGTGTTCAGCGCGGCATTGGCGGCCCGAGCCACCACGGAAGAAGCAGCGCAGTTAGCCAACTACGCCGGGGGAATTGTGGTGATGAAGCGCGGCACGGCAACGGTTTCCCGTGAGGAATTGTTGCGCGCGATTGAGCAGGCTCCGCCCGCGACCAGGCCTCATTGATCGAAAACGATTTCGATCTGAAACAGCAAACTGCGACAGGAAAGATTGAAAACAACAACGACAGGCGACAAGAAAGTTCTGGAACGGCACGGGCTTCGCGAGCGCGTGGAGCGGTGGAGGCGTGCCGGCGAGCGCATCGTTCTGGCGAACGGTAATTTCGATCTGCTCCATGTGGGGCACGTGCGCTATCTCCGCGGCGCGAAAGAGTTGGGCGGCAAGCTTGTGGTGGCCATCAATTCTGACGAATCGGTACGAACGCTGAAGGGCGAGGGTCGTCCGATTATGCCGGCGGAGGAGCGCGCCGAAATTGTTGCCGCGCTAGCCGATGTTGACGCGGTTGTGATTTTTTCCGAACTCGATGTGCGTGGGTTGATTCGCGAGATTCGTCCGGATATTCAGGCCAAGGGCACGGACTACACAGCAGAGTCCGTGCCGGAGCGCGATGCAGTGGCCGAATACGGCGGGCGCGTTGCGATTGTCGGTGATGCGAAGGATCACTCTACCAGTGGGATTATTCGCGCGCGGCTGACGCCGAGGCAGCCGTGAGTCTTGCGGCTGCGCCGGGAAAAAAGACTAACCGACTGCTGATCGTGCGGCTGAGCGCCATGGGAGATGTAATTCATACGCTACCTGCGGTTCATGCTCTCCGAGAGGCTTTTCCGCAAGCATTAATCGGCTGGCTGATTGAGGAGCGGTGGGCGGATCTGCTCTGCGCTCCGAGATCTCCGCGGCGCGGTGCGCGGTCTTCGCTGCGACCGCTGGTGGATGAAGTTCACACAGTGAGCCTGAAGGCCTGGGGAAAATCGTTGGTTTCGATTCCCACTTTGCAGCGCGTTGCTACGATTTGGAATGATGTGCGGGACGCGGGCTATGACGCAGCACTGGATCTGCAGGGGGCGATGCGGTCGGCGGTGCTGGCGCGTTGGTCAGGGGCAGGAGTGATCTACGGAGCGGCCGAGCCGCGAGAGACTCCGGCCAGCCTTTGGTACACGCGGAAAGTGGTCGTGCAGGGCAGGCATGTCATTGAGCAGAATCTTTCGGTAGCTGCAGCGCTGATTGAACGCTCAATGGGATTGTCGCCACCGGATATTTCTTGTGATCTTCCTCGCGACCTGAAGGCCGAAGCAGATATCAGCGAGCGGCTTGCGGAACACGGCATTGGCAACTTTGCCATTTTGAATCCGGGAGCGGGGTGGGGTGCGAAGCGATGGCCAGCGGAGCGATACGGCGAAGTGGCGCACCGGCTGGCGGAGCAGGGCTTGCGTTCGATTCTCAACTATGGTCCGGGGGAAGAGGAGTTGGTAGGGAGCGCCCGGGCTGCCAGCGGTGGGACTGCTCAGGCGATGAGTTGCAGCATCACCGAGTTAATCGCGTTGACGCGGCGCGCACGGCTGTTTATTGGCGGCGACACCGGGCCGCTGCATCTGGCGGCGGCATTGCGGGTTCCGGTGGTGGCGATTTATGGACCTACAGATCCGGCGCGCAACGGGCCTTATGGAACGCGCAGCATTGTGCTGCGCAGTCCGGAAAGTGTGACCACATACACGCGGCGGGCCGCAGCGGACGATGGATTGTTCGCGATCGGCAGCGATGCGGTGGTTGCGGCTGCCGAGAAGTTGCTGAGCGAATGATAGACCGGACTTACGAATAAGCTTCATGGCTGAGTGGTCACAAATTGCTCGCCGCATTCGGGTGCCCCTTGGATTTCTGTTTGCTGTGCTCTATTTCTGGCTGGCGCGGCCTACCTGGCGGTCCATGGCACTGGGAGCGATTGTGGTTGCGCCTGGGCTTCTGATTCGCGCCCTGGCTTCGGGGCACGTTCGCAAGAATGAGGCGCTCGCAACCTCCGGTCCGTATGCTTATACGCGCAACCCGCTCTACCTGGGATCGCTGCTGATTGGGCTGGGATTCGCGGCGGCAGCGTGCAGTTGGTGGGTGGGCTTGGCTCTCGTCGTGATCTTCTTCGCCATCTATGTTCCCGTAATCCGCGACGAAGAGGCATTCCTGCGGAGGAAGTTTCCTGAGTTCGATGAATATGCGCGACGGGTGCCGAGGATGCTCCCTAGGCTCACTCGCGCCCCGGGGGCTTCTAGCGAAGCTTCGGGACGATTCGCTTTGGATCTGTATCTGAAGCATCGCGAGTATCATGCGCTGTTGGGTGCGCTAGGAATGATGGTGGCGTTGGTCATCAAGATGACGCTGTTTCGGAACTAGGGAGGCCCTGAACAAGTTCCAACAAAGAAGAACGCAGAGTTCGTCCCATTCGTACCCTGCATAGACGCTACTGGTGAAATGGCGATATTGCAGCCTGCCGCGAGGCAAGGGGCCCTATGCTTCGCTCAGGATGACAGAGTTAGGGGACTATTTCTGAGCCACCAATTCCCTCGCCCGGCTCAATTCCGGACGGGTGGAGTTTGATCCATCGCAAATTTTCAGCAATAGAGCATAGTATTCCGTAGCGTCTGCCTGTTTGCCGGCGGCTTCGGCGGCGCGGGCGGCGCCGTAGAGGCCGTTGAAGCGGTTGGGGTTCAGCCTCAGGTCGGTCTGATATTCCGCCAAAGCTTGCTGCGGACGCTTTGCTTCCAGCAGCATGTCGGCCAACTGTTCGCGAGCTGGAATGCCTTCCGGTTCGTCGCCGAGTTTGTCGGTCTTATCGGCGAGAACGCGGAGGCCGGTGATGGCTTCTTCATCTTTCCCTTCGGCGTGAGCGACCCAGGCCGCGGCTTCCTGATAGTCTTCCCCGACTGCTTCGGCATATTCGGTTTTCTTTTCGGCTACGAACTCCTTGCGGATGGCCTCAATCTGCTCCAGGTCTTTGTGGGCTTGCGCGAGATTGCCACTGCGGGCGGCGCCAATAGCGCGCGCCCAGTAGGTGATGGATTGATCTCCGCGGAGCGACCCGGGCACAACCTGCAACACAGCGGCGTCCGACCAGTGGCGAAGTTCGAGATCGTAGATTGCGGGGAACTTGGTGAGCGCGTTGGTTTGCGGATCGAAGTCGTCGCCGTACATCGATTTCATCTTCGGCAGGGCTTTGACTTCGTCGATCACCTTCTGTGCGTCGGCTTCGCGTCCACTCTGAAGATAGGCGTAGACCAAAAAATCCATGGCGTGGAACTGGTGGCCTTCGCCGCCCATGTGCATGGCGGCAGTTTTGCGCGTGGCGGCGATGGACGCGAGATTAGAGTTGATATCGTCCTGCCACAGGCCTACGCGGGCAAAAATGTGCGACGGCATGTGCAAGGCGTGCGGAGCCGCGGGCGCGATCTGCGCGTAACGGCGGGCGGCGGGCAATCCGAGTTGCGCCAGTTGCGGCTTGTCGTAGGCGTGAATCAGGTAATGCGCCACGCCGGGATGGTCGGGCTCGATGGCGAAGAGGTTTTCCAGCACGGCGGCGGCTTGCTTGCGATTGGCGAAAGTTTCATCGTCATGCGGCTCGGAGGCGAGCAGGGAGAGCGCATAGAAGGCGGCGGCTTCTGGATCGTCAGGATAGGACTCGTAAACCTTCTTCATCGCGTCGGAGTAGGCCTTGGCGCGAGCTTCGTGATTCAGTTTCTTGGAGTTGTTGTAAAAAGTTGCGATGGCCGCGATGTATGCCTTCTCGCGTGCAGTGGTGGGGCCGTCGGTGGTTTTGGCCTCGTGAACTTCGTCCAAGCCGCGCTGGATGACCTTGGCATCGGGGTTGTTCCAGAGCTGGTGCCAGAGGCTCATGGCGACGCCCCAGTGCGCCATGACACAGTGGGGATCATCGATAGCAATCTGCTGGAATTCTTTTTCCGCCTCCTCGTACCAGAACGAGTGCAGCAGCGCCACGCCGCGCTCGAAGGGCTTCTGAACATCAGGCGCGCACGAGACCGGGAAGGTAACGGTGCCCAATTGCGCGGTGGTCAGGTCTTCATGGTGATGTTGAGTTTGTTCATCGTCAGCAAGGGCAGTGCTGGCAAAAGTAGCAAAAAAGAAGAGCGCGGGAAAAGACAGCCACAAGACGCGTTTCATAGCGAACCCCACTGAGATGCGAGTTTAGCCGCGCGGCAAGAGCGGGTCAAACTGTCAGGACTGGACATTTATCTGTCTACAACTGACACGAGTCTCTCGGCTACTCTGCTACACTTCGACGCGATCGGACTTGGGCAGCGCCACGAGCCCCTGGGCGTGCTTTCATCACTCCGGCAAATGATCGCTGGAAAAGGAATCCACAGCTACAGAATTTACCCAGCCCGCGGGGAGTAGCTATGGATTTGCACCCTGGGTCAGAGCAGCGCCACGTTCATGAGGCAAAACGGACCGAGTTAGACCCGATCCGGCGTGCCCTGCAGGAAAACGAAGATTGGTATCGGGATCTGGTGGAGCACAGCCAGGATCTGCGACCTGTACTACCGCCTGAACGTGTTTCCGATTCGTGTGTTCCTCCTCTGCGCGAGAGGCGGGAAGATATTCCGCTTCTCGTAGAGCACTTTGTCCGAAGGTATTCCGCTCGCATGAACAAGTCGATCACCAGCATCCCGGCAAGGACCATGAGACGCTGGTGCAATGGGCGTGGCCGGGAAATATCCGCGAACCGGAAGACTTCATGGAGCGCTCGGTAATTCTGACTCCTGGCTTGGTCTTACAGGTGCCGTTGAGTGAGTTGAATACTACACCGGCCGAAAGCAATGGCGATACACTCCGCGAAAGGGAGCGCGAACGGATTGTGCGGGCTCTTCGGGAGTGCAATGGCCAGCTCGGCGGGCCGACGGCGCTGCGGCACGCCTTGGTTTAAAGCGCACCACGCTTCAGTCGAAGCTTATCCATTTCGGAATCGATCCCGGAGGTTATCGCGCGTGAATGGTAGGGAGACACGGCTAAGATGGGATGCGCGGTAGCGTATTCCTTCCTGATGACGCCCCGATTTATGCGAATTGTTGAAGCAGCTGCCTGGTTTGTCGCCGGTTTTGAGGCCCACCTGTTGCTGCATCACTACCACCACGTCGGCGAGCCAGTGAAATTCATTCGCCCACTGGTGCACACCACCGGAAATCCAGACAGGAATCCTCCCAAAACGCGAGAAAGCCCCTCGCTTGCGCGAGAGGCCCTTTCTCGTGGGGGGAGGGACTTGGTCGAGGCGACCTTTGGTCCCAACTGCATCGATTGCAACTACTTCGGTTGTTGCTGCTGGTCGGGAGTGGTGGTCGGAGTGGAAGAACCGCTCGAGGCCAACTGCTCCAGATCATTCTTCAGCAGGCTGATTTCCACGCGCCCGCCGCTCATGTGCTTCGTCTTATCATTCTCATCAGTGCTGGCCACGGGCGCGTTACCCATGCCCACGAGATAAATCCGGTAAACCGGAATCTCGTGATTCAGCACCATGTAGCGTACCACCGACTCGGCCATCTTCTGCGAATTGGTGATTGCAGTCTGGGCTTTGCCAGAAGAGAAGCCCTGCACTTCGATAATGTAACCGCGCTGGCCCTTCACTCCATTCGCCATTTCGTCCAGAGCATCTTTGGCATTCTTGCTGAGCACGGTTTGACCGGGCTTAAAGCGGATCTCGGTCTGATTGGAAGCCTTGTACTGGTCGATGTTGCCAACCACGGTTTCGACCGTCTGGATGCGGGTGGTCGCTTGTTGCGCGGTCTGCTGCGCCATGGTGGCTTTGTTACCGGCATCAATGGCGTGCTGGTCGGCTTCATTGGCCTTGTCGGAGGCCAGCTTGATGCCAGCCTGTGCGCGTGCATCGGTGTCTTTGATCGCCTTGCCGTTAGCGGCAGTCAGGTCGTCAAGCTCGTTGACGCGGTCGCGGATGGGATCGGTTTGGCGCTTCACGTAGCTCTTGCGGGCAAACGGATTGACGCGGCCCCAGAAACCTTCGCGGGCCGGTGCCTGTAGCGGCTGCTTGCCGGTGCCGTTCATGCTATCGGTGGACTGGGTCGTCTGCGACGCCGCCGGTGGGTTGGACTGATCTTGAGAAGACGAAGTTTGCGCGAAGGCCGGAAACGCAAGCACCGCGGCCAAGGGCAAAGTGGCGAGTATACGACTGTTCATAACAACTTCCTCCATCTTGGGGGGAGCGTTTGGGGGCTCCACTCCAGCACGCCGAAACGGGCGTGTTGCGTGATTTTTAATTGCGTCCCCTAAAACTACCGGTATGCGCTGACGCAACCCATACCGAAAACCTCAAAACTTAGGCATCGCGACCGTTCCGGCGACTGCCATATCTATTACAGTTCAGATGCCAAAACCTGCTTTCAGGTTTGGGCGCTAAATGCTTGATATCTAAGACATTGTACCTCCGTTTCGATCTGGAGGGTAGTGTGCAGGACCTGGCGCAGGGTAATTTTGGCAAACCTGATATAAAAACTGCGTAGAGCGCCGAAGTTCAGGAGGGGAGATAAATCTTGGGATCGATGAATCTGGAAAATGCGTGGTGGACAGTGACATTGAGCGCACGACTGGTGAAACAAGTGCTGGTGTTAGCGTTAGCAGCGACGGTTTTCAGTGCCGATCGGGCTTCGGCGGAATCTGCAGCTGCGCCGGAAGAACCGGCGCCAGTGATGGCTTCCTCCCGGATTCCGGCCGATCACATGCGCCAGTATTCCGATATGGCTCTAACCTGGATGCAGGAGTACTTGCGAATCGACACCACGAATCCCCCGGGCCACGAGATGCGCGCCGTTTCGTTTTACAAAAAGATTCTGGACGAGGAAGGCATAGAAAGTCGCGCCTTTGAATACGCGCCCGGGCGTGGGGATCTGTGGGCGCGCCTGCCACACACGCCGGCAGAAGCCAAGCGGCCAATCATCCTGCTGAACCACATGGATGTGGTCACCAGCGATGCCACGCACTGGAGAGTCCCGCCGTTCAGCGGCGAGATCAAAGACGGTTGGCTGTGGGGCCGGGGCGCGCAGGATATGAAAGATGAAGGCCTGGCGCAATTGGTGGTGATGGTGATGCTGAAGCGGGAGAAGATTGAACTTGACCGCGATGTGATTTTCCTGGCTGTTGCCGATGAAGAAGTTCTGGACACGGGCACCGACTGGTTCATTGCGCACCAGCGCGATTTGCTGGAGAACGCGGAGTTCTTGATCAACGAAGGTGGAGAGAACCTGCTGGAAAATGGCAAGGTGAAATACGTGGGCGTGGATGTGGGCGAGAAGACGACGTTCTGGTTGCACGTGGCAGCGCGTGGGCGTCCGGGACACGCGTCGCGCCCCATTTCGGATTCCGCGCCAAATCGTCTAGTGCACGCGCTGGACCGCATTCTGGCTTACCGCACACCGCTGAAGGTGCTGCCGGTCGTCGAGGAGTTTCTACGGGACATGGCGCCGTACGAACCGCCGGAGCAGGCGCGAGAGTATCGCAACATCCGCAAGGTGATCGAAGACAAGAAGTTTCAGCAGGATGTGGAGAAAGACGAGTCGCTGAACTTTCTGCTGCGCGACACCATTTCTCTAACCATGTTTGGCGGCTCCGAACAAACCAACGTGATCCCGCCGGAGGCTTGGGCGAACCTGGATGTGCGCATTCTGCCCGGTGGAGATCCCAAGGCGCTGCTGGAGCAAATCCGGCGAGTGGTGGATGATCCAAACGTCACCGTCGAACCGCTGGACCCAGAGTTTCGCGTCGCCAATTATTCGCCTACGAATACGGCGTTATACGAGGCCATCCGCAGGGTCTCGGAGAGATATTTCCCAGGCGCTCCTGTCGTCCCGCACATCACCAGTGGGTACACCGAAAATCAGCGATATCGGCCTCTGGGCATCAATGCCTACGGTTTCACTCCTTATACGGCCACGGAAGAAGAAGGCAACACGGAGCATGGGAACGACGAACGCATTCGCGTGGAGGAAGTACGGCGCGGGCCGAGGATTTTGTTTGATGTGGTGGCGGCAGTGGCAGGAGAAAAGTGAATGTTTCGCGGCAGTGCGTTACGTCCCGCCGCAATGCTTCTCGTACTGTTCGATGATGAAATGATCCGTCATGCCGGCGAGGTAGTCGCAGACTACGCGGGGCACGGATTCTTGTTCCGCTTTCTTCCGGTAGTAGTGCGGCAGAGCTGAGGGATTGTTCATCCAGAAAGTGAACAGTTCGGTGACGATGCGCTCGGCGTCGTCTTTTTCTCCCGCCAGCGACACACTGTAATAGAGATTTTCGTAGAGGAAATCTTTGATCTGCTTGCGCTCCGCTTCCACTTCGGGGCTGAAAGCGGCTAATCGCTCCGGGTGCAGGCGAACATCGGCCAGAGTTTCGATTCCGGCCTGGATCAGACGCGCCTGCGTGTAGGTGATAAGATCGCCAGCCAAGCGATTGAACACGCCTTTGAGGGCCTCATTGAATTGCAGCTTTTCTGGCGCCTCGGGATAGATCTGCTCGACCTCGCAAAAGAAAGATTCAAAGACGGGAACGCCGGCGCGGATTTGGTCAAGCGTGAGCAGATGGGCCTCGTAACCATCGTCGAGGTCGGCTGTGTTGTAGCCGATTTCATCGGTCAGGTCGACGAGCTGGGCTTCGAGCGGAGGGCGCTGGTCCAGCAGATACTCCGCTAATTCCGGATGCTTCGCCGCGTCGTAATCCCGCGAGTGTTTGATGATGCCCTCGCGCACCTCGAACGTCAGGTTCAATCCTCGAAACGCGGCGTAGCGCTGCTCGAAATCTTCCACGATGCGCAGGGCGTGCAGATTGTGGTCGAAGAACAGGCCGTGCTCGCGCATGGCGGCGTCGAGCGCCTTTTCGCCAGCGTGACCAAAGGGAGGATGGCCGAGGTCGTGCACCAGCGCAAGCACCTCCGCCAGATCCACATTTAGAGCAAGCGCGCCCGCAACGGTGCGTGTGATCTGCGCTACTTCGATGGTGTGGGTGAGCCGGTTGCGGAAGTGGTCGGAATAGCGGCGGGTGAAAACCTGCGTCTTGTCTTCGAGACGGCGAAAGGCGCGGGCGTGGATGACACGGTCGCGGTCCCGCTGGTAGTCGTTGCGATAAAGATGAGGTGGTTCAGGGAAGCGCCGTCCGCGGGAATGTTCCACCTGCACCGCGTAGCCGGCCAGCATTCTCAAAGTCTAACAGGTGAGAGTACTGAGTTGCGAGTACCGGGTACCGAGTACTGAATCGATCCTCTTGCTCGGGACTCGCTACCCGGTTCTAATACTAATTACTGTTTCCCCGATTCTTCCTTGGCCAGGCGTACTTTGGCGGCGTCGAGCTTCGTTTGCGTGGCTGCAAACAGATCGCCGTCGACTTCCGCAGGCACGGTTTTATTCCATTCTTCCATCGCGCGCTCCCAGTGAGCGGCGGCCAGTTTCAGGCGGCCTGTCTTCTGGAAGAGGTCACCGAGATGATCCTGCACGGTTGGGTCTGAACCCATGCGCAGGGATGCCTTGTTGAGATTCTCTTCGGCGAGATCGTACTTGCCCAGTTTGAAGTAAGCCCAGCCCAGGGAATCCAGATAGGCGCCGTTGGTGGGATCAAGACTTACGGCCAGCTTAATATAGTTGAGTGACTCCTCGAGCTGCACTCCGCGATCGGCATTCATATAGCCCAGATAATTCAAGGTCACGGCGCTCTGCGGGTTGGCGGCGAGGACTTTTTTGAATTCCGCTTCCGCTTCATCGTATTTCTTTTCGTGCTCATAAGTGTCGCCGCGCAAGAAGAAGACGTACTCCTTGTCCTCGGACTTGGTGGAAAGCAACTCGGCCTTATTGAGAGCCTCCTCGGCGTCACTATAACGCTTGAGGCGTGTGTACATGATGGCCAGCCGAACGTAGACTTCGCGATCTTCCGGCTTGCCTTTCAGCAGCGAGCGCACGTCGGCGAGAGGCTTTTCAGGATCGCCGGTATCGGCGAGTTGTGCATCAAGCACCATGCGCAACTCCTGATCATCCGGCAGTTTTTGCACGGCCTCTTTGGCGGCGGCGGTAGCCTGCGGCCACTGCTTGGCTTCGCGGTAGGTATCGATCACGTCCTGATAGCCGGTTTTGGCATTGTCATCGCCGAGCGGGATCATTTTGCGGAAAGCGTCCACCGCCGCCGGATAGTTTTCCTGGTCGCGATAAACCATTCCGAGGCGCTCGATAAAAATTCCGCGATTGTTGCGGTCACCCTGGGAATAGCTGTTATCAGGCTTCTCCGTTTTCTTCAGAAGATCTTGCAAAATCTTGATGGCTTCGTCGTAGCGCCCCTGGGCTTCGTAGACGACCGCGATGTTGTAGGGAACTTCCAATGCATCGGGGACCATGGCTTCAGCTTTTTTCAGACCATCGAGGGCCTGATCGTACTTGCCCTGGCGGCGATAGATCTCGGACATGCGCAGGTAAGTTTGCGCGTCCTCAGGATTCGCGTCGGCAATCACTTTGTACTGATCGAGGGCGGCGTCGATCTGGCCATCGTTCAGGTAGTTTTCAGCGAGGCCACGGATGGCGTCGAGATTGTCGCGATCCAACTGAATGGCGTGTTTGTAAGCGTCGATCGCGTCCTTATAATCCTTGCGCTGCTCATAGGTGGCGCCGAGCGCGGCATACAGCTTGGCGGAACGCCCCGTATCGGGCACGGAACTGAGCACCTGCAGGGCGTGAGCAGTGTCACCCTCGTCGCTGTAGAGAAGGGCGAGAGTGGTAACGGCTTCTTCGGAATCGGGATCGAGCTTGACGGCGGTCTTGAGTTCGTTTTCTGCCTTCTGCGAGTCGTTATCCAGGCGATAGAGGCGACCGAGCAGAAGGTGGTCGTCCACATTAGTGGGCTCGATCTTGATGATCTGTTGGTACTGCTCGATGGCTAGCTTAAGCACGTTCTCGGAGCCATTGCCGTTGCCGGGCATATCGCCGAGAGAGCGTAAATAAATGCGGCCCAGCAGCTTGTGGGCTTCAAGATTGTTGGGATCGCGCTTGATGATATCTTGCGCTTCGAGCACGGCATCGCGGATGCGTCCGGTCTTGACGTAAAGTTCGGCGAGACCGGAGGTGAGAAATTCAGACGAGGGGTCAGCCTCGATGGCGAGCCGGTATTCTTCCATGGCCTTGTTGGCCAGTTCGCTGCGGCCGTAGGCGGTGACCTGCTCTTCGTACAAGTGCGCCAGCGTGTAGTGATAATAAGAAGCAGCATGGTCCACTTTGTGCGGCGAAGACTGCGCGGGCTTGGAGTCGGCCGCTTTGGACTCAGCTGGTTGGGCGGCAGCCGGCGCGGATGGACTGGTTTGCGCGGACGCGGCCGCTGCGAAGAAGGACAACATTAAAGCTGCGCGATAAATTCTATTCATGCTCGACCTGAGGACGCTGGAGTTAATTCCGAGAGAACTGTTCGTATTAGAGCTGAGCGCACTTCCTGAAACCATAGCCATTGGATGCAAGACCGCCGCGGCTGAGGTGCTTTAATTCTAACCTGTCAGCCATCCGATTGGGAAAAACTCTGCGAGACATCTGATAAACGGCAAAGCCGGAAGTACAGGGACTGCGGCGACTTGCACGCGGGAATTGTCAAGTTTGGTAAAGCCCATGGCTGCAATTACGGTGACGAGTAAGCCGCTCAGACTCGCCGAACCAGCGATCGCTTCGCTAGTGGCGGAAGTGGCGCACGCCGGTGAACAGCATTGCGAGGCCGAGGCGGTCGGCGGCTGCGATGACTTCGGGATCGCGCTGCGAGCCTCCGGGTTGGATGATGGCAGTGGCGCCTGCCTTGGCGATTTCCTCGACGCCGTCAGGGAACGGAAAAAATGCGTCGGAGGCGGCGACAGTTCCTTTCAGCGGCAATTGCGCTTTCATGGCGCCGATCTTGGCGGAATCGACGCGGCTCATCTGTCCGGCACCGACGCCGACGGTCTGTCCGTCGCGGGCGTAGACGATGGCATTGGACTTGACGTGCTTGCAAACTTTCCACGCAAACAGGAGCGCGCGAGTTTCTTCGGGCGTGGGGGCGCGTTGAGTGACAACTTTGAGATCGACGTCCTGCAAGGGTCGGGAGTCGGCGTCCTGCAAGAGGATTCCGCCGGAGATATTTTTAAGAATCCATTCTTGCGCTGCAGGCGCGACTTCGATTAGGCGGAGATTTTTCTTGGTGGCGAATCGGGATTTCGCGGCTTCGTCGAAGGCGGGAGCGGCAATCACTTCGAGGAAAAGCTTGTGCATTTCCTCGGCGGCTTCGGCGTCGATGAAGCGGTTCACGCCAATCACGCCGCCGAATGCGGAGACAGGATCGCATTCGAGAGCCCGCTTGTAGGCCTCGGCGAGAGTCTTGCCGGTGGCCGTGCCGCAGGGATTGGTGTGTTTGATGATGGCGCAGACGGGCTCGTCGAATTCCTGAGCGAGATCCCACGCAGCTTGCAGGTCCACGATGTTGTTGTAGGAAAGTTCCTTGCCCTGAATCTGGCGAGCATTGGCGACGCCAACGCCGGAGCCGTCTGAGTACATGGCCGCCTTCTGATGCGGGTTCTCACCGTAGCGCAGATCAAGGATTTTCTGGAAGGACAGGCGAAGCGTTTTCGGAAAAGTTTTGCCCGCGGACGGTAGATGGAAATCCGTGGGGATGCGTTCGAGCGTGGAAGCAATGGCGGAATCGTACGCGGCGGTAGTGGCGAAGGCTTTCTGCGCCAGGCGCCACTTAGTATCGAGCGAGATCGCGCCGTCGGTGCGGGCGAGTTCTTCGGCTATGGCCTGGTAGTCGGACGGCGAGGTGAGGACGGCAACATCGTGAAAGTTCTTGGCAGCGGAGCGGATCATGGAAGGTCCGCCGATGTCGATGTTCTCGATCAATTCTTCGAAAGCCACGCCTGGCTTGGCGGCAGTTTTCTCGAAGGCGTAGAGATTCACCACGACCATGTCTATCGACTGGATACCGTGCTCGGCCACAGCAGCGGTGTGTGCGGGATTTTCACGGCGGTACAGGATACCGCCATGCACCTTGGGATGCAGAGTCTTGACGCGGCCATTGAGCATTTCGGGGAAACTGGTGAGGTCAGAAACATCTTTTACGGCGATGCCTGAATCGCGCAGCAGCTTAGCCGTTCCTCCTGTGGAAATGAGTTCGATGCCAAGGCTCGAAAGCTTGCGGGCGAAGTCCACGAGGCCGGTTTTGTCGGTAACGCTGAGGATGGCGCGCTGGATCTTAGAAGTGCTGGAAGACATGATCGGCCTCGGATAGGAAATCCGGAGTGACCGAAAATTCTATCAGCAATGCGGCCATCGGTCGTTTGTCGGCTGGTACCACGGAATTTAGTTAGGTCCGGGAGGAATTGCGAACGACCAACGACCATCGACCCATGACGGCTCCTACGCTTTCGCCTTGGCCTTCAGTTTGACGTGGCCTTCGGTGAGCTCGACGGAGAATTCGACGCCCTCGCAGT
>Ga0208937_1000987_pt1 | contig 14599 bp, 12 predicted proteins | sample June2015DPH_11_5_FD_184705 | JGI IMG/M metagenome (GOLD analysis project Ga0208937, IMG submission 184705) | Peatland microbial communities from SPRUCE experiment site at the Marcell Experimental Forest, Minnesota, USA - June2015DPH_11_40... | ecosystem: Environmental > Terrestrial > Soil >...
GAAAAGCAGAACCGCGGCGACGACGCCGCCAAAGAGGATGCCGGTCAGAGGATTGATGCCGCCACCGAGGTCCGGCCTCTTGCGGGCTGCGGGCTCGATCGAGCCGGGTAAGGCAATGTCGCTCATGCGGACCCCCGTTCGTCCAAAGGGCCTCAACTCTGCGCATGCTTTGTGACAGGCAAATGAATGGGCAGCGGCGGTCCGTTTGGCGAATATTGGTCTGCGGAAGATTGCGCCCGCGCCGCCTGCTGTGCCCGCCGCCTCGGCAGGCGGCGGGCCGCCACAGCCTGGTGTCGTCTAGCGTGCGTGTCCGCGTGTCGTCCGCGTGGCTAAGTAGATACGCAACACTTTCGGAGACTCGACGAGGTATCTGCGCCACAGCCGCCGCGGCTCCTGCGCCAGCCGATAGGCCCATTCGAGACTGAGCTTCTGCACCCATTGCGGGGCGCGAACGCGAACTCCGGTGAGAAAATCAATCGCCGCGCCGACACACAGCGCGACGCCGTCGTGGCGGCCAAGTGCGGCAATCTCAGCCGCGATCAGCTCCTGCGCCGGGCAGCCGACGCATAACAACAAGATGTCCCAGGGTTGATTCATGCAGGCGCGCGCCACGGCGAACCGCAGTGCGGCGTCGCGCGCGAGGCCGGCCGGCGCCGGCAGGATGTCGAACGTCAGGTTGGGATAGGCGGCGCGCAGCGGCGCCTCTGCGGCGCGCGGCGGGCCGACGATGAGGAGACGTCGCCGCCGGGCGGCGGTGTTGTCGGCATTCAACGTCCACAGCAGTGCCGGGACGAGATCGCTGCCAGGGACGAGCGGCAACGCGCGGCTTTCCAGGCTTGCCAGGGCGCGCAGGATTCGACTGTCGCACAGCGACAACCAGGCGCCGCGATAGATCGGCAGCAATCGTGCCGGGTCGTCATGCACCGTGACGACGTGATAGGCGTTCGGCGTGACGAGGTAACGAAAAGGCGCGCCGTCGCGCCCAATGATCAGCCGAACCACCTCGCCGAGCGACAACAGGCAGAACCGCAAGCCGAGGAATTCAGCGTGAGGAGGTTTGGGCAGCCCGATGCCGGCGTCAGCCGACGGCATTCTGCCGCGGAACGAAGTGATCGCATGCATGGGCTGTTCGGTGCTGAGCACGCTTCGTGATAGGTCGGCGTTGCGACGGAAGAAAGCGCTCAGCGAAGTTTTCGCTGAGTATCATTAAATCGGCTGCGGCAAAGGCGTGACGCGCGTTGCACCGGTGCTGACGGTAGAGCCCTGACAGGACTATCCGCCGCCTGCAGTGGCGCCATCTTCGCGCGACCGCGTCGTTAAGGTAAACGCGCGGTATGATGAACGCGGCATCACGCCGCCACAGTGATCCGGCTAGAGTGCAAGCAAATTCGGCGGCATTTGAACGCGGCTTGTACATGAGTTTTTCGCGCACGCTGGTGGATTTCTCAGAAAGTTTTTTGCGCGGGCGTCTGCGGCCGTACCTCGACATCCTGGCGATGGGCTCGGGCGTGCGCGTGTTCGGCCTCATCGCGCAATTCGTCGTGCTGATCATGCTGAGCCGGTTCCTGCCCAAGGACAGCTTCGGCGATCTCATGACGGCGTTCGGGTTCTATCGGCTCGCCGGCGTGGCGCTCGGCGTCGGCGGCTCCCTGGTCTTGCTGTTTCACGTGTCGCGGCATCCGGGCGATATCGAAGCGGAAATCAAGCTGCAGCGCTTTTCATCACTGATGGGGCTCATTCCGTCGGCGCTCATCGCGGTTGCAGCGCTCTGTTTGTCGGAGCCCGTTGCCGGCGCGCTCGGCAAACCTTCGCTTGCTGTCTGGCTGCAGGATCTGGCGCCGTTTTTGGTGTTCAGCACCTTACTCGTTATCTCGACCGGCGCCCTGGAAGGACGCTCGCGAATTTCCGAATCGATCTTCTTGGGCGAGGCCGCGCCCAATGCGGTGCGGATCGTCCTGCTCCCCTTGGTCAGCGTGCTGAATCTGCCGGAGGCGTATGTCGCTCATGTCCTGACGCTGTCGGTGTTGGCGCCATGGCTATGGTCGTCGCGGCGAATGTGGAACCGTTCCGTGCGCGGTTGGCAAGCTTGGTCGGGGTGGGATTACCGCTACTGCGGCAAGTTTGTCGTGTCGACGCTGTTCGCCAATCAGCTGGGCGCCGCCGATATCGTCATTGCCAGCGTTCTGTTCTCGTCCGAGACCGTGGCCGACTACGCCGTTGCCGCGCGGCTGGCGGCGCTTTTCACGTTCTTTCAGATTGCCTTGCTCAAGCGCTTTGCGCCGCGCGCCGGGCAGTTGCTGCACGTCGACGATCACGCGGCGCTGCGCCGCGAAGTCGACCTCTGTCGCCGACTGACCGTCGCTTGCGTCGCGCTCACGATCGCCGGCGTGCTGCTGCTGGCGCCCCTGCTGTTGCCGCTTCTCGGCAACTATCTGGGGGCGCGCGGCCTGTTGACCTGGTTGGCGATCCCGTCCTTCGTTCAGGCATTCTACGCCACCTCGGACCGGTTGCTGATCATTGCCGGGCAGGCGAATGTGGCGTTGCTGCTGACGGCCTCGTCGTTCGCCGTTCTGACAACGACGCCGTTCGCAACGGCGCACTGGCTCGGTCCGTTGGCGATTGCGGCCGCCATGATTTTCTCCGTGCTGGCGTTCAGTCCGCTTGTCGCCGTGCGTACGCGGCAGTTGCTCGGAATTCAGACCATCGAGCCGCTCGACGGCGCGCTGATGGCCGCCGGATGCGTCGTGCTCGCCGGTTCGGCGATGGCCGGCTCGTATGCGAGCACGGTGCTGGCCTGCGGCGTTCTCGGCGGCATTGCCGCCTATTACGTCGTCACACTGGCAAGCTATTCTCGTCGCGCGGCGATGACTTCGGCGCGTGATTCGAACCTGCTTCCGGACAAGGTGTCGCGGTGAGTTTCAGCGATACCCGTCTCGGAAAGCCTATTGGGAAACGCCGGTCGCGATCGTGTCGTAGAGATCGAGCAACCGGTCGCGATAGCCGGCAGCGTTGAAATCCCGCTCCACCCAGCTGCGCCCCGCTGCGCCCATGGCCGCCAGGCGTGTGTCGGAAAGTTGCGCAAAACGCGTGAGCGCGGCGGTGAGCGCCTCGACGTCGCCGGCGGGATAGAGCACGCCGGTCTCTTCCTCGCGCACCAGTTCCGGAATGCCGGCGATGCGTGAGCCGATGACCGGGCGGCCTCCCGCATAGGCTTCGAGCACCACCATCGGCGCATTGTCATTGCACTCCGAGGGCACGACGACGGCACGCGCCGTCTGGATCACCTCGGCAAGCGCATCCTTGGTCAGATGACCGGTAAAAATCGCGTCGGTCCCGAGCTGTTGCGTCAACCGGCGCAGTTCCGCCTCCTGCGGTCCGGTCCCGGCGATTGTCAGCGGCTGCCGCGCCAGCGTCGCAGCCCGCAGCAGGGTGGCGACGCCCTTTTCCTCGTGCAGGCGCCCGCAGTAGACGAAACGGCGGCCGGCTGCGGCGTCTGGCTTGAAACGATCGATAGCGACGAAGTTCGGAATGTGAATGAAGCGCTCGCGGGCCCAGCCCCACTGCACCAGTTTTTCCAGCACGAAACGACTCGGCACGATGAAGCGGTCGACATTGTTCTCGTAAATTCCCAGCGCCCGGTGCAGGTACGCCTCCGCCATCACTACGCTGCTGAGTGCCAGCGACCCCTTGATGCAGCGGTGCACGGCCACATTGTAGAGCTTGCCGCCGCGACAGCGCTCGCAAGGCTTGTTGCCGGACATCATCGTATAGGCCGGGCAGGCGAGCTTGAGATCGTGAACGGTCATCACCACGGGAATGCCGCGTTGCTGCAACAGCGGCAGGACCGACGGCGACAAATGGTGATAGACATTGTGGACGTGAGCGATTTGCGGCCGCACCACCTGCAGCAACTCGCGCATCTTCTGCCGCGCCTGCATCGAGTAGATGACGCGCTGCGCCCGCAGCAATTTGCCGCCGAAACTGTAACTGGCGCCGAACTCGATCTCGTCCGGGAAGAAGTCGGCCCACGGCGTGGGCAGATTGAGCGGATGTTTCATGGCGAACGGAACGACCTGCCAGCCGATGTCTTCGAACAACCGGTTCTGCTCGAGAAACATGACCTCAGCGCCGCCGCGCGGATAGAAATAGTTGTGGATTGCCAACAGGCAGTTGGTCTTTTTCAACATCACCTGTTGTTCCTTGCAATCGATTGAAACCGCATGCCGACGATGGCGACGACCATCATGAACCAGACGGCGTTTCTTGTCGCGAACAGCGCCGACTCGAAACCGGACAGGTAGAGCTCGAACACCCAGATCTGGAGAAATAGGACGGTCAAAGCGGGGTCGGCGCCGAGCATGCGGCCCCGCCTGAAGTCGGCGAGCGGCTCGAAAATGATCCACATCGACGCCAGGACGAGACCGACAAGCCCCGTGGTCACGGCGAGGTCAAGATAGGCGTTGTGGGCGTTGGCCGCGAGATGACCCCAGGATTCCTTGGAGTTCCAGGCGGTCAAGAGATCGGGCGTTTCCCAAAAAGCCTCGAAGCCGAACCCGACCAAAGGCCGCTTGGCGATGCTCTCGAGGGTGAATGTCCAGATCTCGTTACGGCCGGTATAGGTCGGGTCGGGCAAGAAGTAATCGACGAGGGTTCTGATCGGTTCGAATGCCACCGAGCCGACGGTCAGCAGATTGATCACGATGGGCAGTCCCAGAACGAGCAGCAAGACGAAGAACGAGCCGCGCGTTCGCGGGATGAAATGTGTCGCGATCAGCACCAGCGGCAGCAGGATCAACGATGTCTTGGCCTGGGTGAAAATCAGAAATATCCCGGCAAGCACCACGATCGCGCGCCCGGCAAGGGCATTCCAGGCGCGCGCTGCGAAGATGCCGATAAAGATCAGCAAGACCATGCTGGCGCCGGCGCTGTTCTTGTGCGGAAACGGGCCACGCCAGCTGCCGGCATGTTCGGGCCCGAGAATATCGGTCACCTGATGAATTGACAGCTTCGGAAGAAAGATGACACCGAAGTAGCAGACTGCCAGCACGGCGAGAGCGCCCACCGCCAGCAAACGGGCAAAATGCTCGCGGCCGTAGGGCAGAAGCAGAAAGACCGAAGCCTGAAAGATTGTGAACGTCGCCAGCACAACGCGGCGCAAGGCGACATCGGCAAACGGCGACAGCGCAGCCGACAGCGCGAACCACGCCAATGTCATGACCAGCAACGGGGTCACGACACGAAGGAGCAGAGAGGTGCGCTTGAGCAACGCAAAAGCGCCGAGAGCGCCGGTGAGCAGAAGGGTAGTCGCCTGGCTGAGCGTGTCTCCCTGAAGGCTCGCCCCGACCGGTGCCGGATCGCTCAGATCGGTAAACGGCGCCACCGTGATCCAGGTCAACAGGAACGTGGCGAGAAAGAGCGAATCGCGGACGATGCGGTCGCCGCTGATCGTTGCCGGCGGCGCGGCTGGCCCCGTCGTCACGACCGGCATCACGAGATCGTATTCTCCCGCCGAGCCTGTGAACCCACCGATTCGCCTCGCCATTGGCTCCAAACCTAATCAATCTCTCGCGAGAACAAGCGCGAAACTCCACGCATAGTGAGCGCCTTTGTTGCAAAGAGCGTTAATCGCGAGCCCTCTCGCGCGGCCAAAAATAAACTGGGCGACAAGCGGCGATCACCTATTCTTCGTCTACCGTTGCGTCATGCTCACAAGCTCGGCTGCAGCCGCGTAGTCTGTCGGAAGTCCGTCACGAACGACCGTGCTTTCGATCCAGCGGGTCGGGTCGACGCGCGGGCGCAGCAGTCCCGGCCACATCGCCAGCGCGTAGAGATTCCACGATACAATCGAATAGGTGCCGAGGCGTACGGATCGCCAGCGCGCCGACATCAGCACGAACGGCGATAAGCCGACCGTCGCCGCTGTCACCGCCGCCAACGGCCCACCGCCGGTGATGAACGGTACGGCGAGCAGACAAAGCCACCAGGCATGAACGATGGACAGCCCGACGGCCTCCTTGCGCACATGCCGCAACAGAGAACGAAAATGGCCGTGGCCGATGCAGGCGCGCATGATTTCGCCGGTGCCGAACAGATAGCGTGTAGACCAGCGCTGCAGCAGCAAACGAAAGGCACTGCCGGAATGCCCGTTGTGGTCGATCGCCGGAAGATCGATGCGCAGCAGTTTCCAGCCCATGGCGTGCAGGCGGATACCCAGATCGAGTTCCTCCCAGCTGTGCAGATTGCGGTCACCGAAATAGCCCACCGACGCGATGGCTTCGCGGCGATAAACGCCGCCGCAGCCCAGGTAGGCGACTTCACCCGGGCGGCGGTTCATGTCTTCGGTTTTGGCGCGCCGGGCGTATTCAAGGCTTTCCAGTTCGCGCTCGACGATGATGCCGCCGACACCGCCGACGTCCGGATGGTCCTCGAGAATTCGGATAGCGGCACGAAGAAATCCATCATACAGCCGCATATCGCCGTCGATCAGACAAATGTAGCGCCCGGAGCAGTACTGATAGCCGAGCTGAACGCCGACGCCGCAGCAGCGTTCCTCGACGTTGCTCAATCGCACGATCTTGATCGGATATTCCGCAGCGATCTCGACGGTGCGGTCGTTCGAGGCGCTGTCCGCCAGTATCACCTCGCCGCTCATTCCGGAGAGGGCGGCGAGCGCGCTCTCGATCGCGGCCGCGATGTGCCGCTCCTCGTTGAGAGCCTTGATGAGGATGCTGACCGTCGGCGAAGGCACTTCGAGCATTTCCGACTCTCTATGCCAGGATGGTGCCGCTATGCGATGCTGATTCGTCATTGCTTCGCCGCGGACGCTGCACTCTGATGGTCCAGAGACCGTTCGGCGTGCGGAGCCGACTTCAGTCCGAGTGCGTCGGCGAGCGCCGGCTTGATCTCGTTGCTCGTCTCGCTACTGACAAGTGCGAAACCGCCGGTATCTCGATAGGTCCACACCGCCCATCGAAAACCGTGGGCTTCTGCCGCCTGGCGCACGTCACGCAACCATTGCGCACGCTCGGCGGCACGGCCGCCGAAGGCCTGCAGTTCGGTCTCCCGCGCGCCGAATTCGCCGAGCAGCACGCGGCTCGGCGGCACGCCTTGCGTTCGCGCCCAGTCGGCGACGCGATCAAAGGTTCTGTCAATCGTACCGCGGTCAAAGCCGGATCGCCGATAGTCTTCCAGCCGGCTCTGCGCGTCCCGGTACGCCAGGATTTTCTGCGGCTGCGTAAGGCCGGTTTTGGCGATCGCGGCGGCGGTTGCCGCGAGACTCTCGGTCAGCGGGCGCGCAAGCGCCGGATAGGGAACGTCGGCCAAGTGCCGGGCGTCATTCCACGGCGCGCCTTGATGGGTGAACTGATACGGGTCGTAGTAGTGAAACGAGAACAACACTGCCGGATCGCCGGCAAACGCGGCTGTCCGCATGGCCAGCAAAGCCGTTGCGGACGCCTCCTCGCCGCTTTCGAGCACGAGGCGGAGCCGGCTTGAGCGGTGCCGAACCGCGGCGTAGGCGGCTTCCAGCATGGGCTGCCACGCTGCCGGATGCACCGGGGGCTCGTTCATGAGATCGAGCGCCACCCTATCGGAATTGAGTCCATCAAGGAGATCGGCGGTACGCGCCAGCAGCCGCAAATAAGCTGGGAAAATCGGCGTCCCGACCCCGGCCGTAAGCACCTTTGCCGTGTAATCCGCATGCGCCTCGCTGGGATGGAAGTCGACGATCACCGCAAGGCCCGCCGCCAGGATCAGGTTGACCCGATCCATCAGGATGCGATCCAGCGCATCGCGGTGCTGTCCCTGGAATTGCAGGAAAGGGCCTGGATCCACCGCCAGCCGCACGAAATCGAAGCCTGTACGCTGCAACGTGCGCATTTCATCGAGCGCCGAGGCTTGCGACTGCTCCGGAAAGGGCGGGAAGGCAAATTGCATCGCCGGCCCCGGTTCAACGCGGGCCCAGTTCATCACCTGAGAAATGCCGATGCCGCGATGAAACGGCACGCCGGGATCGGCGCCATGGGCGGAATTTACATCTGCGGCGATGACGAGAAGCGACGCAGCGGCGAGCGCCAAAGGCCCGAGCATGATCTCAATTCGCTTGATGATCGTCATCGTATTCTCTGGTCGGCGTCGCGCTCACGCAGATAGCTGCGACGTGTGCGTCACTGACGCTCATGGCAGCCGATAGCTGCGTTATTTTAACTCCGCAGGTGCGTTAACGCTCTGCTTGTTACCGGTAACCTTAGCGGTGTCGTAGGCGGCTAGCTGCCTAGGCCGCCTCGGCGCCGGTCAGAACCACGCCGCGGACCTTGCGCGCGTCGAGGCCGAGGCGCGCGACGAATTGTTCGACGGCAGCTTTGCTCTGCTCGTCGGCTCTGGCGACCAGCAGGATATGGTCGACGAGCCCGGCGAAGAAGTAGGCGCTCGGATCGCGACCCAACTCGACCGCGGCAACGATCACCATGTCGAAGCGCCTGGTCTGGTCGAAGGCCTGTTTGACGTCGGCTTCACTGATCGGCCGGTCGCGCCGGCTGTTCGGTGAAACAAACGACGCCAGATTGAGGTTGGTCTCCCGATCGCGGGTGATCACGTCGGACAACCTTCGACGTCCGGTGGCGACATCGACGAGACCGGCCTGGTTTTGATCGGCGTCGATCGCCGACAACGTTCGGCGCTGCAGGTCCGCGTCGATCAGCAGCACGCGTTGCGTCGCCGCCGCCACCGCGGCAAACGCCAGGGCGACCGCCGCGGTGTCGTCCTCACCATCGGCAGTGACGATCAGGATCGTCGGATTGCCGCGGGTCTTGTGGCTTGCCCGCACCGCCTCGAGCACTTTGCGGATTTCCATGGCAAAACGTGAATTCGGATCCTCCGCGGCGTTCAAGCCGAACGAGGTATCGACGTTCGGCAACACCGCAAGCACCGGAACAGCGGGTGACGACGCGGCGGCCGGCCAAAGTTCCTTGGCGGCGCTCACCAATTTGCCGCGAACGGCGCTAATGCCGCCGATGCGAGGCAACGCGCGGCCGCCTGTGTCCCGCATGATGATGATGGCGGATCCGGCGCCGACCCCGAGCAGCAGCGCGCCCACGGCGAGCAGCAGATTCGACGGCGGGAAACTGCGGCGTTGCGGCAGTTCGGCGCGCGAGATCACGCGGATGTTCTTGGTGTCGAGCCGCTCCTGTTCGCCGGTCTCACGGGCGCGGACCAGAAACGACTCGTAGACGGCGCGGCTGGCCTGCACGTCGCGATCGAGCTCGCGCAACGTCACCATGGCCTCGTTGGTGGTGACCGCGCTGTGCTTGAGAGTTTCAAGATTAGCGGCCAGCGCCGCCTCGTTGGCGCGTGCGCTCTCGTATTCGCTGCGCGCGGCAAGCGCGATGCGATGGATCTCGTCCTCGACCATCTTCCGCAGCCGCGCCGCCTCGGCCTGGATTTCGATCACCGCCGGGTGGCGTTGGCCGAGCGAGGTCATCTGCTCGGCCTCGCGGCGCATGACCTCGGCGTATTGACTGCGTAGCGCGGTGATGGTCTGCGACTGCACCGCCTCCGGGAAGGCGCCGATCTCGTCCTTGGACAGTTGCAGGCGCTCGACCTGATCGAGACGCGCTTTTGCTGCCGCCGTGTGGGCGTGCGTCACGCCGAGTTGATTGTTCAATTCCGAAAGCTGCTGTTCGCTGACGAGCTGTCCGCTGGCGCCGAGGATGTTGTTGCGGGCCTTGAACGTCTCGACCCGATCCTCGGCCTCGCGCACACGATCCTTGAGCTCGTTGAGACGCGCCGACAGCGATTGCGAAATCTGTCGGGCGGCATCTGACCTGACGTCCGTTTGTTCCGCCAGATAAGCCTGCGCAACGGCGTTGGCGAGGCGCGCCGCTTTGTCCGGGTCTTTGCTGGTGACGCTAACGTCGACGACGTAGGTACGTTCAGCGCGTTTCACCTGGACCTTCCGCTTCAGCGCATTGAGCGCCCCCAGGGTAGGGTCGGCAGGGCGCGCGGCGCCGAGGCCGAAAGACCCCAGCAATCCGCGAAGGCTCCATGACGAGCCGACAAATTCCTGATCGCGGTCGAGCGACTCTGCGCTGACCACGCGGCGCAACACGCTGTCGGAGCCCAGCACCCGAACCTGGCTCTCGACCTGCAGCACGGCCGCGTCGTTGGTCTGATTGGCCGGATTAGGTTCGTTGCCCACCGCATGCAAATCGGTCGGGTCGATGAGAATCTGCGTCGCCGCCGTGAATCGATGCGGCACCGCCAGCACGACCACCACGGCCAGGAGGAGCGAAGCCGCCGTGGTCCACAAAATCGTTGTCTTGCCGCGCCAGAGGACGGACCAGATGCGCTGCAAGTCGATCCCGAGGGCGGGAGCAGGTCCGACGGTGACGTCCGCCGTGCCGGCGAGGGCCGATTGGATTTGGCGCGGTGCTTCGAACATCTAACCGACTCTCTTAACAGCAGCAGCGCAGCGCCGGCGCTCGGGTGATGCCAATCAACGCCGTCATCGACGCGTTACCCCACGGCGACTCAACGACAAGCGGCCTGGCACGTCCAGGCGACCCGCGCCGTTAATCAGTTCATAAGGGGTTAGGGTTAATGCGCGGTGTATGCCGCATTCTCAACCGGGTCGCGGCGGCGATGCCGGCGTGCCGATCAGGCGGCATTACCGGCGAAAGAGGCGAAACAGGGCGCCGACCGCGACGAGCAGCGCGACGGCCGGAATCCAGATCAGAACCGCGCCAACCAAGGCGAGCAGGATCACAGCGGCAATGACGCCGACGATCAATATGAGCAGCGCCACGCCGAGCGGCCCAAGCCTGGTGACGTAGATGCGATGCGTCTCGTCCGCTGCCGTTGAGAAGAACGGCTGCCGAGTCTGCCGGCGCCAAGCCTGCCGGCGCCAATCGGGCCGACGCGGGTTTCGGTCCGGCGGAATGATTTCCGGCTCTACGCGGGGCCGTTCCGGCTGGTCTGGATCGTCAACCATGGACTGAGCGCTCGGTGCCTGATCTGCGTCGGCCAACCGTATGTAAGGTTCACGCACGCCCCCACAAGCGGCGGGTTGCCGCTCTTAGGCGTGGTGGGTCCGTGTGTGATGATCGTGGAGGAATTTGGCCAGCTGCTCGCGCAGGCTTTCGTCCTGCTCGCCTTTGTGGCCGAGCACGACGGCCCGTTCGAACAAGGATTGCTGAAGTTCCTGCGGCAAATCGCTCCAAAGGTCCGCGGCCGCCGCGCCAAGGACGAGACAGTAACGCTCGGCGTTCCCGTCCGCCGCGACGTCATCCGATGTTCCGCTCATGACAAAACTTGACCTGCGCGCATCGAGGTATTGGATTTGCTCATCCGCCGTTGACGACCACCGGTAGCAGAACGGCGGAGTAGGGTCCAGGTTCCGGCCCTCATTAAGGCTGAGACGGCTGTTGCAGACGGATATCATGACGGCGCGCCGGGTGCGTGCTAGCGTTCGGGCATGAACGCAAGCAGGTTCGGCATCCCGCACTTTGGTCGTCGCGCAATCATCGGCGTTGCCGTTGTGGTGAGCCTTTGCAGCGGCGCGCTGGCGCAGGATTCGCCGGCCCTGAGCGATGCCGCCAGCGCCATGATCGGCGCGTGGGAATTCTCCAATGCCGATCATGACAAGATTTGCCGTTTCACGTTCCGTGCCGATGCCATGGCCGACGGCTATAAGCTCGACATCGACAAGAACTGCGCCAACCTGTTTCCCTTGACCAAGGACATTGCCGCCTGGGCGGTCGAGGCCTACGGCGCCTTGCGCCTGATGGATGGACGCGGCCACACGGTGATCGAATTGACCGAGGCCGAGACCGGCATCTTTGACGGCTTCCAACCCGGTGAAGGCCGCTACGTGCTGCAGAACGCGGCCGCAGCGCCGGTCCGCTCGGCCGAGGACATGGTCGGCGACTGGGCGATCGCGCGCGGGACCGGCAAGCCGATCTGCACGCTGACGCTGGCGAACAATGCGGCCGGCGCCGACGGTTTGGCGCTCAAGCTCAAGCCCGGCTGCGATCCGCTGGTCACCCGGTTCGGTCCGATCTCCTGGCGCTTCGATCAGGGCGAATTGGTCCTGCTCTCGGGGCGCGGGCAGGTATGGCGCTTCGAGGAGAACGACGCCAATACCTGGTTGCGCGTGCCGGAAAGTCCCGACCCGGTGCTGCTGGTGCGGCAATAGGCAGGCGAGTGTCCGAGGCAAAGACATGAGTGAGGCAACCGCCGCCTTTCGCGCCAAGCAAATCGGATTTCTTCCAGATCATTTGGGGCTCGATTGGATCGATCTGCGCCGAGGTTTTGCCCATGGCCGGTTTGAGATCGAAAAAAAGCACTTGGCGCCGAACGGCTATCTTCACGCCGCTGCGGTGGTTGGCCTCGCCGACACCGCTTGCGGCTACGGCTGCGTCGTATCGCTGCCGGAAGGCGCCGTGAATTTCACCACGGCGGAGCTTAAGACCAACTTCATCGGCACCGCACGCGAAGGCGGCATTGCCTGCGAGGCGCGTTTGATGCACGCCGGGCGAACCACGCAAGTGTGGGATGCGGAAGTTAAAAGCGAGGCCTCCGGCAAGACCATCGCGTTGTTCCGTTGCACTCAGATCGTTCTCTACAAAGCCGGCGGTTCATGACCGTGGCCTATCCTCATCGCCGCGCCGACTGCTGAATTGGGCGTTGCCTAGTCCCGTACCGATCGTCGGCACGCCCCAGCGCCTGACAGTCTCGATTTCGCGCGATCGTCGCAGCAGCGTCTCGTAGTGGCACACCTCGGTCCGCCTTATGAGCGGCGCTCGCGGCCCGGTCGCCGCTGAAAAAGCTTCTGAGAATGTTGGTTAACTCTTGAAACTGCGAGCTGATAGCGGAGATTTTGCTAGCGAGGTTCGAGAAGCATCAGCGCCCGTCCCGCGGCACGGCCCAGATGTTGCAGCGGCCTATCGGCCATGTCGCATTTTTTCCCCACCGAAGTTTGGAGCCATGCACGTAAACCGAGGTCGGTTTTTCGCTATTTTTCGTACCAGCGCGTTGGCGCGTTTACCGCAATATTCGACTTTACGCTGATCGTCGCGGCGAGCATCGCCACCGGCGTTGTTTATCATTTTCTGGCGTTCGATGAGTGGGGCGACGTCGACGCCTATGTCGTCATCGGCTGTTATTCCGGGTTGACGTTTGTCCTGCTGTCCAAATTGCTTGGCCTCTACCAGCCCAATGCTCTGCTGTCCGTCGGCGTTCAGATTCGCGGCATTGTCGCTGCCTGGGGCGCCGCTGTCCTGTTTATGACCTCACTGCTCTTCCTGCTGAAGAGTGGGGCGAACTATTCCCGCGGCGCAACGATCAGCTTCGGCTTTCTCGGCGTCGCGGTCATTGTCGCGTCCCGTTACGTCACCGCGTTCAATCTACGGCGGGCGCTGGCAAGTGGAACGCTGGGCGGGCAACGCGTTATTGTCATCGGCGACCCGGAAGAGCTTGCGGTCAAGTCCGAAACTCATTTGCTGCGAACCTATGGAGCGCGAGAGATCGCTCGTTTTGAACTGTCGCCCGCATCGGGCCCCACTCTGTCAAACATCGCGCATGATATCGAGGTCATTGATTCCGGTATTAGGGCGGCTCGCGCCAGTTACGCAGAGCAGGTGCTGCTGGCGCTGCGTTGGGTGGATACGGTGCGCACCGACTTCATCTGCGAACGGCTGCGGGCGCTGCCGCTTCCGGTGTTTTTGCTGCCGGATCGGTCCGTCAGCTCGATCCTTTCGCGCTCGAGCTGGGATGCTCGGGTACTCACCCCGATCGAAGTTCAGCGCGCTCCTTTGTCGGCGCGGGATTTGATCGTCAAGCGCCTCTTCGACGTCACGTTCGCCGGCATAGCCTTAGCAATATTTTCACCGCTGCTGTTGCTGACCGGCGTGGCGATAAAACTGGATTCCCACGGTCCGGTGATTTTTCGCCAACGCCGCCGCGGCTTCAACGGCCGCGAGTTCGCGATTTACAAATTCCGCACGATGACGGTTCAGGAAGATGGCGGCACGGTGCGGCAAGCGCGGCGCGACGACGACAGGGTCACCTGGCTCGGCCGCCTGTTACGCGCCAGCAGCATCGATGAGCTGCCGCAGCTCATCAACGTTCTGACCGGCGAAATGTCTTTGGTCGGGCCGCGCCCGCACGCCCTTGTCCACGACGATGAATACGGCAAGCTCATCGACAATTATATATTCCGGCATCATGTCAAGCCGGGCATCACCGGTTGGGCGCAAATCCACGGATTCCGCGGCGAGACCGCCGCCGTCGCCTTGATGGAAAAGCGAATTCAACTCGATCTGTGGTACATCAACAATTGGAGCTTGTGGCTGGACCTGCGGATTATTGCGCGCACCGCCGTCGAGGTGTTGCGGGGGCGGAACGCGTACTGAGCTCGGCGGTCCGGCGCGACCATTTATAAAGCTGAAGGGCGCAGGCAGTAGCTCACGATTTCGCGTCTTGTCGCTCAGTGACGCGCAGCCTGCGAACCGTCAATTCATCGACTTGCAACGCACCAATCCGCGCCTTCTTCAGGGCCAAACGCCCGATCGCAATTTGACCAATCGCCAGCGCACCAATGGCG
>Ga0208937_1000996_pt1 | contig 14465 bp, 15 predicted proteins | sample June2015DPH_11_5_FD_184705 | JGI IMG/M metagenome (GOLD analysis project Ga0208937, IMG submission 184705) | Peatland microbial communities from SPRUCE experiment site at the Marcell Experimental Forest, Minnesota, USA - June2015DPH_11_40... | ecosystem: Environmental > Terrestrial > Soil >...
GTGGCTCTATAACGCCGGGTCCGATGTGTTGGGCGTTTTGATCGCGCGGGCGACGGGACAGCCGTTCGAGACTCTTTTGCGAGAGCGCATCTTCGAGCCGCTCGGTATGAAGGATACCGGTTTCAGCGTGCCGCCTGCGAATATCGACCGCCTCGCGACCAGTTACCGTCCGAATTTCCAGACTGGTGCGCTCGAAGTCTATGACGAGTCCGCGGGCGGGCAATGGAGCCGCCCGCCAGCATTCCCCTCTGGTGGCGCGGGGCTGGTCTCGACCATCGACGACTATCTGGCCTTCGGTCTGATGCTGCTCAATAACGGCAAGCACGGCAGTGAGCGCATCTTGTCGAGGCCTTCGGTCGAGACCATGACAACCGACCAGTTAACGCCGGAGCAGAAGGCTGTGTCCGGCCTGGTCCCAGGCTACTTTGATGGCCACGGTTGGGGGCTCGGTGTGTCCGTCGTTACACGGCGCGTCGACGTGGCTGGGTCGGTGGGAAAGTTCGGCTGGGACGGTGGCCTGGGGACTTCGTGGTATTAGGATCCGAAGGAAGATATGGTCGGCATCCTGATGACGCAGCGCGCCTGGACTTCTCCGAGTCCTCCGAGCGTTTGTCTCGATTTCTGGACCTCGGCCTATCAGGCGATTGACGACTAATCCGGAAACGGCTAAGGCCGTTTCCCATCTCAAACCCTAGAACTCAGGAGCAATCAATGAACGGAAAGATGGCTCAGACAATCGCATTGGCAACATTCGCGCTCGCTCTCGTGCTGGGCGGGGCGTGGCAAGCGCAGGCACAGGAGCAAAAGGAACCGTATCCGAGCATGGCTCCGCTTGACCAATACATGATGGCTCGTCAGGCCGAGATCGCTCTGGCACAAAGCGCGGCCCCAGAGTCCATTTCACGCGATGCCGAAGTTTTGGTCCTGGGACCGCACGGTTACGAAACCGCGGTTAAGGGCACGAACGGCTTCGTGTGTATGGTGCTACGATCATGGATCGCCGGAACCGACGACCCTAATTTTTGGAATCCCAAGATTCGGGCTGCGATCTGTTTGAACCCGCCGGCCGTACGATCCTACCTCCCAATTACTGTGAAGAAGACAGAGTTGGTATTGGCTGGACGATCCAAAGCTCAAATGTCCGAGAGTGTCAAAGCCGCTTTCGACAAGAAGGAATTGTCGATGCAGGAGTCTGGCGCGATGTGTTACATGATGTCAAAACACTCATACTTGAGCGACCACGACGGGCACTGGCATCCCCACCTGATGTTTTTCGTGCCTCAAACCGACGCCGTATGGGGCGCAGATCTGCCAGGCTCTCCGATTCTGGCGTCTAAGGACACTCTGGATCGACTGACCGTATTCCTCATTCCGGTCGGCAAGTGGTCGGACGGAACGGATGCATCCACGGACGCGCACTGACTTCCCATCTCAGTAATGACCGTTTAAAAGGACTGTCGATATCCTGGTTGAAAGAAACAATCATGTGCAAAGTAATTGTTTCAAATCTCGCATCGGTGGATGGTTTCTTTGAAGGGCCGAACAAAGAGTTAGATTGGCACGTGGTCGACGACGAATTTCATGCATACGCCAAAGATATGCTGTGCAGGGCCGACTTCCTGCTCTTCGGCGCGGCCACTTACAAAGTGATGGCAGCTTATTGGCCGAACGCTCCGTCTGATGAAATCGCCGAGAGGATGAACAACCTGCCCAAGGTTGTCTTTTCCAAGACTCTGCAAAAAGCAACCTGGAATAATTCGAGACTGGTTAGCACCAGCATTCCGGAAGAAGTTTCGAAATTGAAACAACAGCCTGGCAAGGACATCGTGGTCTTGGGCAGCGCCAAGCTCGCATCGTTTCTCTTGCAATTAGGGATGGTCGATGAGTACCGTGTCATCGTCAACCCGGTTCTCCTCGGCAAAGGCAGGCCTTTGTTCACGGGCATAACAGAAAGAATCCGCTTGAAACTTCTGGCTACGAAAGTTCTTGTCTCGGGGGTCGTGATATTGAGTTACCAGAGAGCTTGAAAACAACGGAGACGGTCGAGCCGAGAGGAAATAAATTTCAACCAAGAGAGGAAGCGATGAGCAACGTACGAGTTCTGGTCGGCACGCGGAAAGGCGCGTTCATCCTGACAGCGGATGGCAAGCGCGAAAAATGGAACGTCAGCGGGCCGCACTTTGCAGGATGGGAGATGTATCACGTGAAGGGATCGCCCGCCGATCCGAATCGACTCTATGCGTCGCAATCCAGCGGCTGGTTCGGGCAGTTGATTCAGCGCTCGGATGATGGCGGGAAGACCTGGCACCAACCCGGAACGCCGCCCGGAGAACTTCCCGCGCCGGGTCCCCCGAAAGGCACCAGCAACAAGTTTGTCTACGACGTGTCTGCCGAAACTGGCAAGCCGCTCACCACGCACCAGTTCTACGACGGCACGCAGCATCCTTGGGAGTTCAAGCGGGTGTGGCATCTCGAACCATCGCTCACCGATCCGAACACGGTGTATGCGGGCGTGGAAGATGCCGCCCTTTTCCGCTCGACGGACGGCGGCGAGAACTGGCAGGAACTCTCCGGCCTACGGGGACACGGCACCGGCCCCATGTGGCAACCCGGCGCGGGCGGGATGTGTCTGCACACCATCATTCTTGACCCTAGCAACCCTGACCGAATCTTTATCGCCATCTCGGCAGCGGGCGCTTTCCGCACCGATGACGGCGGCAAAACCTGGACGCCGATCAACCGTGGACTGTACTCGAAATACATTCCCAACCCAACCGCCGAGGTTGGCCACTGCGTTCACCACGTTGCCATGAACCCGTTGCGTCCCGGCGTGCTGTTCATGCAGAAGCATTGGGACGTCATGCGCAGCGACAACGCCGGCGACTCCTGGCGGGAGATCAGTGGAAACCTTCCCACGGATTTTGGATTCGTCATCGACGTGCACGCACATGAGCCGGAAACGATTTACGTTGTCCCCATCAAGAGCGACTCGGAACATTTTGTTCCCGATGGCAAGCTGCGCGTCTTCCGCAGCCGAACGGGAGGAAACGAGTGGGAGCCATTGACGAAAGGCTTGCCGCAAAGCAATTGCTACGTCAACGTGTTGCGCGACGCCATGGCCGTCGATTCACTCGACAGATGCGGCGTATATTTCGGCACCAGCGGCGGGCAGGTCTACGCGTCGGCCGATGCCGGAGACAGCTGGGCCCCGATTGTGCGGGATTTGCCGGCCGTACTTAGTGTAGAGGTGCAGACCCTGGATTCAGAGAAGTCCACACATGGAGATGAATTATGTCTCGATTGAGGGAGATTGTGATGCCGTCAAGGGAATCCTCAATGGCTGAGGCGCAAATCCTGTTGACCGGCCTAGGGTTTGGCGAGTCGCCGCGTTGGCACGAGGGTCGTCTTTGGTTTTCCAACTGGGGCATGCAAGAAGTTGTTGCCGTCGATCTCGAGGGCAACAGCCAAGTCATGGTTCGCGTGCCGACCACCCTTCCATTTTGCATTGACTGGCAGCAAGACGGACGCCTGCTCGTCGTCTCAGGGCGCGAGAGCCTTCTGTTGCGCCAAGAACCTAATGGACAACTGGTGACTCATGCTGATCTGCGCGGCCTGTCGAACGAAGGCTGGAATGAGATTGTCGTGGACGGCCGCGACAACGTCTATGTGAACGGCGGACCGGGAATCATTGCACTGGTCGCCCCCGATGGCTCGGCTCGACAGGTGGCCGACGGCATCGCTTTCCCGAATGGCATGGCCGTAACGCACGATAACTCTACCTTCATCATTGCCGAGTCCCACGGCAGAAGACTCACCGCATTCGACATCACTGCGGACGGAAGTTTGTCGAATCGGCGGGTTTGGGCCGACGTTGACGGCCACCCCGACGGCATCTGCATCGACGCCGATCAAGCCGTGTGGTACGCCGACGTTCCCAACAAACGCTGCGTGCGCGTCCGCGAAGGGGGTGAGGTGCTGCAGACGATCAACGTTGATCGCGGCTGCTTTGCCTGCATGCTCGGAGGTGACGACAGGAAAACGCTATTCATCGTCGCGGCCGAGTGGCATGGTTCTGCGAAAATGATGGACGGGCTAGGAACAGGCCAAGTGCTCACCGCCGCCCAAGCGCCCGCACCAGGCGTCGGGTGGCCATAGGAAATATAGGTCGTCTTGCTCTCGTCGTAAACTGATACTCGGCAAGCGAATATGATCCGCGTCATACTCCCGCAGCATCTGCGAACGCTGGCGCGCGTTGGCAGCGAGGTGACGCTGGAGGTCGAAGGCCCAGTCACACAACGCTCGGTGCTCAACGCGCTCGAGGCCCGCTATCCCATGCTGTGCGGCACGATCCGCGATCAAGTCACGCAGGAGCGCCGGCCGTTCTTGCGGTTCTTTGCTTGCGAACAGGACCTGTCCCATGAACCCCCGGACGCCCCGCTGCCCGACTCGGTCGTATCCGGGTCAGAACCGCTGATCGTCCTGGGAGCCATCGCCGGAGGCTGATCGGCAATGTCCCGTCGGGACAGCGGCGGTCCTGTCTCAGTTTGCCGGCCTTGAGGAGAAGCCTCCGAGCTGCGCTCGGCCGGACAGCCGAGGGCGGCTGTCCCTACATGATCTCCGCGCAAGCCTTATTTGCCCGGACCGCATCCCGTCCGCTATAGTTTTAAGAGCCGTGTTTGGAGATTTCACCGCCACCGATCGCTGGACCAAGAAGCAGGTTCATTGCGTCTATCAAGCGCTGATCGTTGCCATCGCCACGCGTCACGCCGATGCCGTCGACATAAAATTTCTGGTCGATGGGAACACCGTCTGGGTGGCACTGCCGCACCCCGCTTGGGTGGAATACAAAAAGCGCACCGGCAAGGCCATCACCGATTCTTTGGCCGTTGAGATTGCCGGCCATTATTTGCAAGCGGCGCTCCAGGCTGGCGAAGGTTTGGGCCGCGACATGTACTCGCTTACGGTGGAGGAAACGCTGGCTCATCTGGAAGCTGTGGTCTCCGCCATGCAGGCGCCGGCCGCCGTCTGACGCAGCCACTTCGGTTGTGATCCTCGCACTTGGCAGGCCCCCCTTTCAGGCACAATACGGCATTTGCCTTTTGTCCTTTATTTGAGGAGATTTTATGGGGACCACAATGCAGGTCAGCGATGTGGCGGAGTTGCTCGGCGACGGTCGAACCCACTTCAATCTTTCTCCGGCTGAGCTGGTGGAGCACTCCATCCGCCGCAACGAAGCCAAGCTAGCCGCAAACGGGTCGCTGGTGGGCTACACCAACCGCACCGGCCGCTCGCCCAAGGACAAGTTCATTGTGAAGGACGCGGTCACCGCCGATGCCGTAGCTTGGGGCGCCGTGAACGCTCCCATGGAACCGGAGAAGTTCGATGCCCTGTACGAGCGTGTCATGGAGCACCTGCGCGGCCGCGAACTCTTCGTTCAGGATCTCTTCTGCGGGGCCGATCCGGAATATCGCCTGCCGGTGAGGATCGTCAACGAGTATGCCTGGCACAACCTGTTCGTACATCAACTTTTTCTGCGGCCCTCGGCGGAAGAATTGAAGACACATCATCCCGAGTTCACCGTGATTTGCGCTCCTGAGTTTAAGTCCGATCCCAAGCGCGACGGGGTCAACTCCGAGGTTTTTGTCGCACTCAACTTCTCCCGCAGAACAGTGCTGGTTGGCGGTAGCTCCTATGCCGGAGAGATGAAGAAATCCATCTTCAGCGTGATGAACTTCATGCTCCCGCCGCGCAATGTTTTTCCCATGCACTGCTCGGCGAACGTGGGCCACAACGGCGTGAGTGCGCTTTTCTTCGGTCTTTCCGGAACCGGCAAGACCACGCTTTCGGCGGATCCCTCGCGCTTGCTGATTGGCGACGACGAACACGGCTGGAGCGCTAATGGAGTTTTCAACTTTGAAGGCGGCTGCTACGCCAAGTGCATCAATCTCTCGCACAAAAACGAGCCGCAAATCTGGAATGCGCTGCGCTTCGGATGCGTACTGGAGAACGTCGTGCTCGATCCTCACACACGCATCCCGGACTACAACGACGGCAGCAAAACGGAAAACACCCGCGCGGCCTATCCCGTGGATTTTATCGATAACGCCGTGATCCCTGGGTTGGCGGGACATCCCAAGAATGTTGTGTTCCTGACCGCCGACGCCTTCGGCGTGCTGCCGCCCATTTCCCGGCTCACGCCCGAGCAGGCCATGTTTCATTTTCTTTCCGGCTACACCGCAAAGGTCGCGGGAACCGAAGCCGGCTTGCTGGAGCCGCAGGCTACATTCTCAACCTGCTTTGGATCGCCTTTCCTGCCACTGCCACCAAAAACTTATGCAGAAATGCTGGGGCGCCGCCTGCGCGAACATAACGCCCAGTGCTGGCTGGTCAACACCGGCTGGCAGGGCGGGCCCTACGGTGTAGGAAAGCGCATGGAAATTCCCTACACCCGTGCCATGGTGGATTCCGCCGTTGAAGGTCATCTGATTAAAGAGGAATTCTTGGTCGAGCCCACCTTCGGCTTCAGCATCCCAAGAGCTTGTGCGGGAGTTCCACCGCAGGTGCTCAATCCGCGCAATGCCTGGGCCGACAAGGCGGCGTACGACAAGGCTGCCGAAGACCTCCGTAAGCGCTTCGCCAAGAACTTCGAGAATTTCGACGCTCCACCAGAAGTAAAAGCTGCCGGGCCGCGAACTCGGAAGTAGCCGAATTCGTCCGACGGGTCTCGTATCAATCTACCCGTCGATCATCAGCATCAATTCATCAGCATCGATGAGCAGCATCAATCATCGATGAGGAACTATGTGGCGGCGGCATGTGATCGCAAGAGGTATTTTCTGAGTGGTTGATCCGCTGCTTGCCGAAACGGTGGCATAATACGTGCCAGGCTTGGCGCGGGTGGTCGCGGTGAGTTTAAGGACGCTGGTACCTGATCCTGGCACTGACAAAGTTGCTGGCGTGAACTGGGCGGAGATTCGGCTGGCCAATCCCCTCACAGAAAAGGCGATGGCCGCATTGAAACTCCCGCTGACCGTGACATTTAAGCCGATGCTGTCATTTGATCCGGCGGCGATGGCAAGAAAATTGGAAGAAGCGGTCGAGCGGTATGTGGGCGCGGCGGTAGCGTCGCTCCAGTGGCTCACAACTACAGACGCAGCGATGGAGCCGAGGCCGGTGGCTTGATCGTATCCCGGTGTCGCGTTGAAACCGGTGTGTCCGGGAACGCTGTTGTTGCCGCTGGTGATGTCGTGACAAACGGATGCTCCACCTGCCCTCTGCTTGCTGGCCAGCGAGTAGAACCCGGTATTGGCATTGTCTTGACGAGCCGCCGCATTCTGCACCACCAACGCCATCACTGCAGCAAACGATGCGGAAGCAGCCGACGTACCGCCTACGACATAGAGTCCGCCGTTCTGGTAGATGAGATAGCCATCGTGGCCGGCAGAGGTGAGAGAAATGTCGGGGACATCGCGCTTGCCGTCGGCCGGAACCCCCGTTCCTGTTTGCCACGAAGGCTTGGGATAGAGTGTGCTCGCGCCGCCGCCGCTGGCCCAAAGGCCGCCCGCGGTACTTTCATTCCAAGCGACCTCCGGTATATAGCTTAACGCTCACGCTTCCGTCCCCGATGTGTTAGAGGGCGACCAGTAGAGATGGATGGGAGGCGTCGTCGAACTCCGTGCCGCCGACGCACACACTGTAAGGAGTGGAGCAGAGACCGTTCACGCCGCGCCCGTGAGTAGCTCGCGAGGCGGATGGCGAATCGCATCCGGCCGCGCCGCTGTCTCCGGATGAGACGAATACCGTGATACCTTGCGCTGCCGCCTGCTGCCACAAGCTATCGATGAAACTGTTTCCCGAAGAACCGAGCGCGGCCTCGCACACGCCGAAGCTCATGCTCATCACCGGCGCCAGATTGTGGCTCACGATGTACTGCGCGGAAAGATAACTTCCGTCGCTCGAACTCGTGGATTTCGAGACGACAAACTTGATGACACTATCTTTGGCCACAGCGCCGGACCACTCCACTTCAAGGTCGGCTTCCGTCTCTTCGCCCGAGCTGACAATGCCAGGGTCGCTTCCGTTGACGATGATCTGCGGGTCGTTTGCGGGTAGGCCGAACGACGTGCGGAACTGGCGTACGTCAGCGACGCTGATGTTTGAGCGGGCAACGATGGCCCCCGACTGCCCGTTGCCATTGATGGATTGCTGATAAAGCGGGCCCAGATCGTAGATGGTGGCGAAATCTGCTGGGGCGAGTTCGGAGGGTGGTAGGGAGTCTGGATTCTGGCGGTGATGTCCTGAGGAAGAAGCGTTAAGAAGATTGTTAGGACTAGAAATGAAAAAACGCGACGGCGTGTGAGCGTTACAAAGAGAAGGGACATTCAACCTCCGCGGGCGATTTGCGGCTCTAGCTAGCGTTTCATCGGTAGGGATGAGTGCACACTTGAGGGATCAGCCCAACGTTTGAGAGTGACGGGCGTAACCAGCGCGCGGAGATGAGCGTCTCACGCCGTCTGTGGCGCGATTAGAAAGTCTTATCGCTGAAGATTTCGGCGGTGAAGGCTTGGAGGGTTGCGCCTTTTTGCCAGGCGTCCGGCGGGAGTCCAGCCTTGCGGCAGGTTTGCTGGAGGAAGGTGGTGCGGTCCCAATTGTGCTCGACGGGGACTTGAGGCAGCAGCAGGCCGCGGCGGCCATGTTGGCTGATGAGCAGGCCGTGGCGTCCGACTTCAACGGCTTCCGCTTCAATCGGCTGCGGAGGTGACAGAATGCTTAGCTCGATCTCGAGATGCGGTGCTTCGTCGTTGGTCACCGGTGGAAAGCGGTTGTCGTCAAAAGCGGCGGCGCGAGCGGTTTCCGCCACGGCGCGGTAGATCGAAGAGGTGGCAAAGACATAACCGACGCATCCGCGCAGTTCGCCATGCAGGTAGAGCGAAGTGAAGGCGCCGCGGTGCTCGGCTAGATGTGGAGTTGGGGGATCGAAGGAAATCTCGCGCAGCTGCAACGCGGAGGAAATGGAATCGTGCGCCAGACGCAGCAGCAGGGCACACTCTTCCGGAGAGAACTCGTGGCCGGCAACTTCCGAGGACGCAACGGCTGACAACGAATTATGTTGAAGGTGCGACATCGGCATCGGCCGCTCGCGGGGCCGGTTGAGTCTTGCGGCGACGGCTGAGAATAAACGCGCGGCGACGACGCTTGGAAACTTGCCGGTCAATCTTCGACCAGAATGCGGCAAAATAATCGACGGCGGAAATCAGCGAAACGCAGACCACGAACCAGATCGCTGCGTAGGCGATCCAGTGCACCGGGAAGATGAAATTTCCATAGACCGGCCACTCTTTCCAGCGGTGATCGAGAATGACGGCAACCACTGAAACGATCTGCACAACCATTTTGAATTTGCCCAGTTCGCTAGCTTCGATGGTAAATCCCCCGGACGCAGCGATGGAGCGCAGGCCGCTCACCAGAAATTCACGGCCAATGATGATCACGGCAATCCATGCGGGAACCAGGCTGGGATTGAACTGAACAAGGGTGACGAAAGCGGCGGCGATGAGAAGTTTGTCAGCCATGGGATCGAGCAGAATACCCATGGTGGTGATCTGGCCGCGCTTGCGCGCGAGATACCCGTCAATGCCGTCGGTCATGGAGGCAGCGATGAATATTGCCGAGGCTAGCAGCTCTTTGGTCCCGTGTTCGCTGCTGAAGTGGTTGGAAGACAGAATCCAGATCAGCAAAGGAATGCTGCAAATGCGGATCAGCGTGATGGAATTAGGCAGGTTCACCGCGGCTCGGCAAGTTTCCGGAAGGGCTGCCGGAACACATTTTTGATTATCCTCCACGCTGCGAGGGAACGCAATCAGGAGAATATGTAGTTAGGACCGAGACGTTCCGAGAATGATGGGCAACGCGGCGCCCGACTATTTCGGTGCTGCCGGGGTCATGGCAATGGGCTTCGGCTGCTTGGCAATGATCTGGTCTTTGATCTTGTCGTAGGTGGCTTGGGGAATGATCTTCTTATGGACCAGGTCGAGTTTCGTGCGATAGGGGCGGCCGGCAATGATTTTCTGGGAGTAGGCGTCGCCGATACCGGGTAGGGCCTTGAGTTGATCAGCGGTAGCGGTGTTGAGGTCGAGCTTGTCGCCTGCGGCCACCTTCGCAATCTGAGCCGGCGTCGCCATGGCCTCAGGCTTTGAGCCGGGTTCGGGTCCCTGCGCTGCAACGATAACGCTCGTCAACGAAACTGAGAACAGCAAAGCTAGAATCCGAGCTGTCAAGCCTCTGCAGACCGATTTCATAGACCCTCCAAAGCCTCAATGTTCCCTAAGCGTAAATTCCGCGCTGGCGGATGGTGTAGGCCACGCGATCAATGGCCAGCATATAGGCCGCGATGCGATTATTCACGCGGTGCGTCTCGGCGTAACGGACAACATCGCCGAAGGAAGAAACCATGATCTCTTCCAGTTGCTCGTTGACCACAGACTCTTTCCAGAAGTAGCCCTGGCGGTCCTGCACCCACTCAAAGTACGAGGTGGTGACGCCACCAGCGTTGGCCAGAATGTCCGGGATCACAAAGACGCCCTTGTCGGTCAAGACGTCGTCGGCGGCCGAAGTGGTGGGACCATTCGCGCCCTCCGCCAGAATACGGCACTTCACGCGATCGACGTTGCGCGAAGTGATGACGTTTTCGGTCGCGGCGGGAATGAGGATTTCGCATTCCGTGGTGAGCAAGTCGGCAGGATCGGACGCTTCTGCTCCAAGGAAGCCGTGTACCGTGCCATTTTTCTGGCGAAATTCGATGAGAGCGTTCAGGTCGATTCCGTTCTTGTTGTAAAGACCGCCTCCCACTTCAGCGATGCCAACGACTTTGTATCCGCCCTGATACATGAGCTGGGCGGCGTTGGAGCCTACGTTGCCGAAGCCCTGCACAATGACGCGGCTGCTTTCGCGCGACAGGCCGAGCTTCTTGATAGCCTCGTCGCACACCACCATCACGCCGCGGCCGGTAGCCTCGCGGCGTCCGCGCGAGCCACCGATATTGATGGGCTTGCCGGTGACGCATGCGGTTACGGTTTGCCGCATGTGCATGGAATAGGTGTCCATCATCCACGCCATGATTTGTTCGTTGGTATTGACGTCGGGAGCAGGGACATCCTTCTCGGGTCCGATGAATTCGATCAGCTCGGACGTGTAGCGCCGGGTCATGCGCTCGATTTCGCCCATGGACATTTTGTGGGGATCGCAGATCACGCCGCCCTTGGCGCCGCCGAAAGGAATGTTGACCACGGCGCACTTCCAGGTCATCCAGCTGGCGAGAGCGCGGACTTCATCGAGGGTGACGTCTGGGGCGTAGCGGATTCCGCCCTTGGCCGGGCCGCGCGCAATCGAGTGCTGCACACGAAACCCGGTGAAGACCTCGAGGTGCCCATCATCCATTTGAACGGGAATGTAGACCGTGAGTTCGCGGTTGGGATAGCGCAGAACCCTCCACAGGCCGTCGTCGAGATTGAGCTTCTGCGCAGCCAGGTCAAAGCGCGCCCGCTGCGACTCCCAAGGATTGCTTTCTTTGTCGACATGCGGCGGGGTAGTCATTGTGGTCATAAAATCTGGTCTCCGGAATGATTGCGGTTGAGGTGTTAGCCGATGCCGGATCGATTTCCCGGCGTAAGAGGGCAAACGTTCAGAGTATATGAGCCGGGACGGTAGGGAAGCAAGATGGAGGGGTGGTGGTGGGATAAGGCGGAAGACTCCTACAGGTTGATCTCCATCCCCTCCGCGGCGGCGCGCACTTTGGGATAGTAGTTGCGGGCTTCGTGCACGACCTTGTCGATGATGGCGTCGGTGTGGTCGGGATCGTGGTGAAAGAGCACGAGTTCTTTAGCGCCGCTTTCCATCACAACGTTGACGGCTTCGCGCCAATGGCTGTGTCCCCAGCCGCGGCGGCGCGCTTCGTATTCCTCCGGGAGATACTGCGCATCGTAGATCAGCACATCGGCGCCTTCGGCCAGTTTGCGCACAGCCTTGTCGAAAGCGGCGTCGCCGGGTTCGTTGTCGGTAGCGTAGACGAGGATTCCATCTTTCGTTTCGAGACGGAAGCCCATGCATCCCTGGGGATGGTTGAGCCACGCGGTCTGCAATTGGACGCCGTCCTCAATGGTGATGCGTCCACTCTCGATGTCATAGAAATCGCGCCGCGCTTTCATCTGGCCAATGTCGACGGGAAAGTACGGTGCGGCCATCTGATCGGCCAGAACTTGTTTGAGGCTGCGGGTTCGGCTGGAGCACTGGAAGAGGAAGCGGCTTTCCGCATTTGCATACAAAGGGCGGAAGAACGGCATGCCTTGTATGTGGTCCCAATGAAAATGTGAAACGAAGACGTGAGCGGAAAACGGCCGGTCGCCGAATTCACTTTGCAGTTGCTGGCCTAGGACGCGGAATCCGGTGCCGCAATCGAAGATGTAGATTCGATCGCCGAAGCGCACTTCGACGCAGGAGGTATTGCCCCCGTAGCGCATGTTCTCGGATTGTGGCGTGGGCGTGGAACCGCGCACGCCCCAGAACTTAATCCGCATAGGCTCGAGACCGCACACGAGGGCCCGCTTGCTTGTCGCTTCCTTGGTATCTTCGGATGATGGGCCGCGCCCCGTCAATTGCCGGGTTGGTTCCCAGCTAACTATTTCGCGGAGCTGATGGCACCGACGATCCGGCAGGGGAACCCGTCCCCTATAATGAACCGCGAGGCTGCGCTGAAGTGAGGCGGCCCTCATTTTTCGGATGGCTTATCTTTCCAATGGTTAACCCCGAGTTCAAGGAATTCTCGCGTCTGGCGCGGGCGGCGACGCTGGTGCCGGTGGTGAAATCGGTTAGCGCCGATCTGCTTACGCCGGTCTCCGCATTCCTGGCTATTGCGGAGAAAGAGCCGCATGCGTTTCTGCTGGAATCGGTCGAGCGCGGCGAGCAGATCGGCCGTTACACCTTCCTGGGCGCGCGGCCTTACATGCGGGTGCGGGCGCGCGGTTCTGCCATCGAGATTGAACGCGGACGTAAGCGCGAGCGGCGGCAGGGAAACGTTTTTCAGGTGGTGAAGCAACTGCTGAGCGAGCATCATCCTGCAGCGATGCCTGGGCTGCCGCCATTCACTGCGGGGGCAGTCGGCTATTTTTCATACGACGTGGTCCGGCAACTGGAAAAAATTGGCGAACATGCCAAGGACGATCTCTCTCTGCCAGATTGCGAACTGATGTTTTTCGACCGGCTGCTGGCGTTTGATCACTTGCGGCACCAGATCCACATTGTGGCGGCAGCGGACGTTTCGCGGGAAAATCCGCAGCGCGCTTATGACCGGGCAGTGCGGGACATAGCTGCGCTCGAGAGAAAGCTGGCCGCGGGATTGCGCCCCGCAATGTGGCGCAACCTGAACAAGGCTGGCGCGGGGAAGCTGAAGATCAATGCGGGAACTACTCGCGCTGCATTTCTCCGCGGCGTCGAGCGCTGCAAGGAATACATTGCCGCGGGCGACATTTTTCAGGTGGTGCTTTCGCAACGGCTCGACTTCATCCCCGGGGTTCAGCCGTTCGGCCTTTACCGCGCCCTGCGACAGGTGAATCCCTCGCCGTATCTTTATTTCCTGCGCATGGGAGAGACACAAATTCTCGGCTCTTCGCCCGAGATGCTGGTGCGTGTTACCGGACGCAAGCTGGAATACCGTCCCATCGCTGGGACACATCCGCGCGGCCGCGATGAGGCCGAAGACCTGCGCCTCGAGGAGCAGATGCGGAACGATGAAAAGGAGCGCGCCGAGCATGTCATGCTGGTTGATCTTGGTCGCAACGATCTCGGTCGGGTGAGCGAGTATGGCTCAGTCAAAGTGAAAGACCTGATGTACGTGGAGCGCTACTCCCACGTGATGCACCTGGTTTCCGCGCTGGAAGGAACGCTGCGAAAAGATCTCAATGCGCTCGATGCGTTCGCCGCCTGTTTCCCCGCTGGTACCCTGAGCGGAGCGCCCAAGGTCCGCGCCATGCAGATCATCGAAGAACTGGAACCCGTCCGCCGTGGCATCTATGGCGGTTCGGTGCTCTATGCCGATTTTGCCGGGAACCTGGATTCGTGCATCGGCATCCGAACCATGCTCATGCAAGGGAAACACGCTTACTTGCAGGCGGGAGCCGGCATCGTGGCGGATTCCGACGCGGCGAGCGAGTTTCAGGAATCGATGAACAAGGCGCAGGCGCTGCTAAGGGCGGTGGAAATGGCTAGGGGTGGTGGTGGTCAGTGAACAGTGGACAGCAACAAAAAGTTTGAGTTGCGCGTCATCAGGCTCTTCGTGGATTTTCCTAAGGACGGAGTTCTTGGCTGAGAGCCGCGCAACTGCCGACTGATCACTGGCCCCTGGCCACTGCCAGAAAATTCTCCACCAGCTTTTTCCCTGCGTCCGTCAGCACGCTTTCGGGATGGAACTGCAC
>Ga0208937_1000997_pt1 | contig 14459 bp, 14 predicted proteins | sample June2015DPH_11_5_FD_184705 | JGI IMG/M metagenome (GOLD analysis project Ga0208937, IMG submission 184705) | Peatland microbial communities from SPRUCE experiment site at the Marcell Experimental Forest, Minnesota, USA - June2015DPH_11_40... | ecosystem: Environmental > Terrestrial > Soil >...
AGTGTGAGATATACAGGCTAGTAGAGGCCGCGGCCGTTGAGGAACTGGTCGGTGCCGTCCCGGCCGCTGGGCTGAGCGGCGTACGACAGGGGCTGCGACCCGGTCGTCTCCGGCAAGGCATCGCTGGAAGCGACGCTGGCGAAACGCGGGTTGCGCGCGGGAGGCGGCGTCCACGTGGCCGGGACTAGCGGTGTCGCGGCCAGCTTGATGCTACCCGGGGGAGGCGCCGGCTCGTCCTGCCGCAGCGTTGCCGCCAGGATGCGGTCGTCGGAGCCTTCGATCGGCGCCCGCCCGACATAATCGACGCGCACCCACGTGGTGCCGCGATTGTGGAAATCCAACAGGTGCGCGGCCTTGGTGGAGACGTCGATAAGGCGGTCGCCATGATAGGGCCCGCGGTCGTTGACGCGCACGATCAGCGAGCGGCCGTTGGCGAGGTTGGTCACCCGCGCGTAGCACGGCAGCGGCAGCGTCGGATGCGCCGCCGTGATGCTGTCGCGGTCGAAGACTTCGCCATTGGCGGTCAAGCGGCCGTGAAAGTCGTCGCCGTACCACGACGCCAGACCTTCGGCGCGATAGCGCGGGTTTTCTTCCGGAACGTAGACGCGGCCGGCGACCGTATAGGGCGCACCGACTCGGTAGGTGCCGCCGCCTTTGGGCACCGGCTCGCCGTCAGCGACGACTCGCGGACTTGCGGCGACGCCGTAGCGGGGATCGATTCGGCTGGAGTTCGAGCAATTGGCGAGCACGAGACAAAGCGCAGCGCAGACGCCGATCGGCGCAATTCGTCCCCATGCCGCGCTGACCCGACCCCGCATCATCCCCCATCCCGTCGCATCAGGTATCAAACGCGAGCGTGGTCAGATTGTGGCGAAATTGGGCAAGAGGTTCGCGATAGTGAATGGAATGGAACCTTGTGAGGCGCGGGTGCCGTTGTCGTCCTGGCGGCGATCGAGGGTTCGCTCTTCCTACACTCCCGCGACGATCGGCACGCCGGAATAGAGCAGGATGAGCAGCACGACGAGACCGCCGATGAAAGCCCCGAAAATAATGTGTGACAATGTCCGCCAATTTGCCGTGAGTGTCTTTTCAACGGAGCCGATGAGTTTAATTGCAAGTTTCGACATTGGCACTGCTGCCTTTCTTACTGTTACTGGCTTTTCTTGGGGTCGATGGCGGGCGCGAGGCACCGCAGTCGGGCGCGATTAATCACGGACCGGCGAAAATGTCCATACCCCGTCGGCTCGGTTGGCCTCGCAAGGTGCCCGCGCTTCCGCGACGGTCACCGTCAGAGGAGAAACGTCAGCGCAGTGATGAGAAGGACGCCAACCGTCATCATCAGAATCTCAGTGGCGCCGAAAAGCTTGATCGTTTGCAAGGGCACCTCCCAAAGTGCCCCCGACCTCCCAAGATGCTAGTAAATACGCCAGAATGGGCGAAATTATGAAAGTGGAAACGTACGAAGCGCAAAAGGCGCAATGAGTCCCGATAAGCGACCTCAGCAGCGGAAGTTGCTAGCACGTTGGCAGAAGATATATCGGTAAGGTCTTGATTTTGCAGGCGTGGAAGGGTGGCCGAGTGGTTTAAGGCACCGGTCTTGAAAACCGGCAGGCGGGGTAACTCGTCTCGTGGGTTCGAATCCCACCCCTTCCGCCATGGCGCATCAGCAGCAAGGCTGGACGCTGCAGGCGTCACACCACGTTCCGCATTTTAGGCTGGATGCCGTTCTCGGCGCGGCGACCAAGCGAATATCCCGCCTCGAGCGCATCCATGTTGACATCGAGGAAGCCGCGCGGCGTCTCCGCTCGTACCGCGTGTGCGATTTGTTCGCGATCGCAGATGCCGCTGAGCGCGACCAAAGCGCCGAGCGCGACCATGTTGGTCACACGCTCGCTGCCCAGCTCCAACGCGGTCACGCTGAGCGGCAGGTAGTGACGGCGGCACTCCCCTTCCGGCAGATCCGGACAGAGCCTGGTGTCCGCAAGGACCAGCGCGCCCGGCTTGAGCAGCGGCCAGGAGCGTTGCACGGCCAGCCGGTCGAGCAGCACCAGATAATCGATGGCCGTCAGCAACGGAAAGTCGACCTCGCCGTCGGAGATCACCAAGTCGGCGTTGCAGAAGCCGCCACGCGAGGTCGGCTCGTAGGCTTGCGACTGGGCGACGCGCTTGCCGCTCGCCGCCATCGCGTCCGCGAGCATCTTGGCGCTCAGGATCAATCCCTGGCCGCCCGTGCCGCCGATACGGATTTCGATCCGCGATGCGCTCATCGCGGCGCTCCCTTGCCGACCGTCGCCGTCGTGTCACGCCGATAGGTCGCGCCGTATTCCGGGCGGTCGTTCTTCTGAAGGATGCCGGTCGGCAGCGTGTTCGGCCGGAACGGCGTGTCCACGGTGTCGCGATAGGCGCTCGGGCGCAGCTCGCTCTTCTGCCGCAGCATCATCTCGGGCGAAGAGCCCATGTCGTTCTTGCGCCCGAAGATTTCGGTGCAATCGGACAGCACCTCGACGAAGGCGAAGCCCGGATGCTCGAGCCCCGCCTTGATCAGCTCCTTGAGCTTCGGCACATGCCGCGTCACTTCGCGGCCGACAAAGCCGGCGCCGGCCGCTGCGGCGAGCGCGCAAGCGTCGAAATGCGGCTCGGTATTGCCGAGCGGCGTGGTGGTGGTGAGCCGGGTCTCCGACGTTGTCGGCGACACCTGGCCGCCGGTCATGCCGTACACTTCGTTGTTGAGCATGAGGCAGGTGATTTTGAGATTGCGCCGGCAGGCGTGAATCAAATGATTGCCGCCGATCGCGAGACAATCGCCGTCGCCGGTAATCACCACGACGCTGAGATCGGGACGCGCCAGCGCCAGCCCGGTGGCATAGGCGAGCGGCCGCCCGTGCGTGACGTGAAAGGTGTTGGCGTCGATGTAGGCCGACAGCCGTCCAGCGCAGCCGATGCCGGAGACGACCGCGAGCTTGTCCTTGTCGATGCCGAGCTCGTGCACCGCCCATAACAGCGCCCGCAGCGCGATGCCGTGGCCACAGCCCGGGCATAGGAAGTGCGGCATCATCTCCTTGCGGAGATAATCCCTGACGTCGAACTCCGCGGCCGTGTCGATGAACATCAGGCCCCCTGCGCGAGTGCTGCCGCGCGCGCGGCAATTTCCGCCGGTACGATCGGCTCGCCGCTGAACCGATGCAGGCCTTCGACCCGGGTGCCCGCGAGCACGCGCTCGACCTCGAGAGAGAGCTGCCCGGCATTCATTTCCGGCACCAGGACCGCACGCGCGGTCGCGGCGGCTGCGCGCAGCGCTTGTTCCGGAAACGGCCACAGCGTGATCGGGCGAAACAGGCCGGCGCGCACGCCATGCGCGCGGCACAATTCGACAGCGCGGTTCGCGGCGCGCGCCGTGATACCAATGGCGACAACCACGACATCGGCGTCGTCGCAATGCAGTTGCGCCGACGCATCGATCACGTCGCGATGCTGCTCCAGCTTGGAGAAAAGCCGCGACAGATTGCGCGCGACCGCCTCGGGGTTTTGCGTCGGGAAACCGTCTTCGCTGTGCGTCAATCCGGTCGTGTGCGTGCGATAGCCATCGCCGGGGCATGACATCGCCGGAATGCCCGCTGCATCGGCGGCGTAGGGCCGATAGTCCGCGCGCGGACCGCTCGCCCAGGTGCGTTCCGCGGGCACGCGATGATGCGTGACGTCGAGCGCGACGGTCTCGGAGAGTTGCGCGAGCACCTGGTCGTAGAGCACTACGACGGGTGACCGGAAGCTCTCCGCCAGGTCGAAGGCGCGAATGGTTTGGTCGAAAATCTCCCGTACCGATGCCGGCGCCAGCACGATGATCGGATAATCGCCATGACTGCCCCAGCGCGCCTGCATCACATCGGCTTGCGCCGGCCGTGTCGGCATGCCGGTCGAGGGGCCGCCGCGCATGACGTTGACGATCACGCAGGGAATTTCGGCACCCGCCGCGTAGCCGATGTTTTCCTGCTTGAGCGAAAATCCCGGACCGCTGGTCGCGGTCATCGCCTTGACGCCGCCCATCGAGGCGCCGATCACGGCCGCCATCGAGGCGATCTCGTCTTCCATTTGCACAAAAACGCCGCCGACCTCCGGCAGCCGGCGGGCCAGACGTTCCGCGATCTCCGACGACGGGGTAATTGGATAGCCGGCGAAGAAGCGGCAGCCGGCGGCGATCGCACCGAGCGCACAGGCGCTGTTGCCCGAAATCAGCTTCGGGGCGCTTTTGCCGGTCAGCGCGGTATCAACGGCGTTCATCGCGCGGCGCCTCCCTCGGAGACGGCGCTCGCCCCGTCGAGATGCACGCGGATCGCAAAATCCGGACACAGCCATTCGCACAGGCGGCAGCCGGTGCATTTGTCCGGTTCAGCCAGCTCCACGATGCGCTCGGCGTTCAGCCGCAGGCAGCGCTCCGGGCAGAGCTTTACGCAGATGTCGCAGCTCTTGCACCAGGCGGGCGTGATCTCCAGGCGCACCCGATAGGGCGCGTCCGCCGCCGGCGCGCGCGCCTCGCTCGTCTCGGCCGGGAGTAAGCCGGCGCGCGCCTGCTCGATCCAGCGGCGGCCGCGCCGAAACGCTTCGATGTTTACTGTCACGGTCTTTTTCGGCACGAACTGCGTAACCACTTGTTCCCAGTCCGCGACTGGAAAATGCAGCGCGGCGGACAGCGCCCCGAGCAACAAAATATTGGCCGCTCGTTCGTTGCCGAGCTCTTCCGCCATGCGGGTCGCATCGATGGCGTATCCCTCCGCCACATGCGCGATCACTTCGGCCTGCGTCTCGTGCACATAACGCATGGCCGCACCGGGGCGACGATCGCGGCAGGCGAACGGCGGCACGATGCGTTTGGTGTCGCAAATGAAGATGCCTGTCTCGGGCTTGAGATGGGTGAGCCAGCGCAGCCCTTCGGCCCATTCCAGCGCGATCAAAATATCGACTTCGCCCTTCGGGATGGTCGGCGACCAGACCTGCCGGCCAAAGCGCACGTGGCTGAACACCGCGCCGCCGCGCTTGGCCATGCCGTGCACTTCGCTCTGCTTGACGTCGTAGCCCCGCTGCTGCGCGAGCAATGCGATCAGCTTGGAGACCATGATGACGCCTTGGCCACCCACGCCCACCACCAGAACGTTGAGCGGTGCGCGCGCTGGGTCGGCGAGCACGATCGGTGTCGCCGCCGCGCCGGCGAGTTGAGGATCCGAAGGCCTGCGGTCGCTCATGGCTGCACCATCGCGCTAGGCTTGATGCAATCCACCGTGCAGACCTGCGCGCAAAGCGTACAACCGATGCAGAGCGACTGGTCGATCTCGATCTTGTGCCGGCCCTCGAACGACTGGCCGCTCCAGCTCAAGGCCGGACAGCCGAGATTCATGCAGGCTTGGCAGGCATTGCATTCCTCGGCGATCACCTGCAGCGGCGGTCCCTTGATCTTGACCGGATCCAGCACGCAGGGCCGATTGGCGATGAGAACCGCAACGCCGCGGTACGCGATCGCCTCGCGCAGCGACTGATACATCGCCGCGAGATCGTAGGGATCGACCGAACGAACCCAGGTGACGCCGACCGCGCGCACCAGCGCTTCGTAGTCGACCTTGGGGGCGTCCTCTCCGCGCAAGGTTTTGCCGGTGCCGGGATGATTTTGCCCGCCGGTCATTGCCGTCACGTGGTTATCGAGCAGCAGCACCACGAGGTTGGCCTGGTTGTAGACGGCGTCGATCAAGCCGGGAATGCCGGCATGCAGGAAAGTCGAATCGCCGATCGTCGCCACGATCGGCTTCGGCTCGCCCGCCTTGGCCATGCCGATGGCATTGCCGATCGAGGAGCCCATCGACACCGTGGTGTCGATGCCGCGCAGCGGATCGAGGCAAGCCAAGGTGTAGCAGCCGATATCGCCGGCGACGCGCGCGCCGGATGCCCGCACCGCCATGAAGCTCGATGTGTGCGGACAACCGGCGCAAAGCACCGGCGGACGCGCCAGCGGCTCGGGCGCCCAGGTGCTGCGCTCGCGGCGCGACGGTAGAATACCGGCCTGCTCGAATCCGGCGCGCACGAGCGCGGGATCCAACTCGCCCACGCGCGGGAAAAATTGTTTGCCCTCTACGTCGAAGCCGAGCGCACGGATCTCCTTTTCGATCACCGGCTCGAGCTCTTCGACGACGAACACCCGCTCGACCGACTCGCAGAAGCGCCGCAGCAGTCCTTCCGGCAGCGGCCAGGAGGCGCCGAGCTTGAGCACGCTGGCGTCGGGCAGGACCTCGCGCACATAGGGGTAGCAGGTCCCCGCCGTGACCACGCCGAAGCTTTTGTCGCCGGCCTCCCAGCGGTTGACGGATGCATCCTCGAAATAGGCCTTCAGCCGCGCCTCGCGTTCGAGTACCGCGCCGTGGCGCGGCCTGGCGTAGGCCGGGATCATGACGTTCTTCGATGGCCGTTCGAGGAAGCCGCGCGCCGGCGGTTCGCTACGAACGCCGACCACGACCGGGCTTCGGGTATGCGACAGTTGCGTCGTGCCGCGGACGATGACCGGCGTGTCGAAAGTTTCGGAAAGCTCGAAGGCGAGCTTCGTGAAATCGAGCGCCTCCTGCGCATCGCTCGGCTCGAGCACCGGCACGCCGGCGAGCACGCCATAGAGCCGCGTGTCCTGCTCGTTCTGCGACGAGTGGATGCCCGGATCGTCGCAGATGGCGAGCACCAGCCCGCCGTTTACGCCGATATAGGTCAGCGACATAAAGGCGTCGGCGGCTACATTGAGACCGACGTGCTTCATCGCAGCGAGCGCTCGGCGGCCGGCAAAAGATGCCCCCATCGCCACATCGAGGGCGACCTTCTCGTTGGTCGACCATTGGGCGTGGACATCCTCGGCCGGGTAGGTTGCCAGGGATTCAAGGATTTCGGTGCTGGGCGTGCCGGGATAGGCAGCGGCGACCTTTACGCCCGCTTCCCAGGCCCCCCGCGCAATCGCTTCGTTGCCGGTGAGCGGGCGAGCGCTCGCAACAGCGCTAGACGGCAGTCCGAAAGGTTCCCCCAGCGGGCGCAATGCCTCCCCCTCTGCGACAGGGTCTGTCGCCTGCAAGCCCATCATTCGCAAATGGGGGGAAAAATGTATTTGCGTTAAGTCAAAGCCGGTCCCGGCGCGACCGGAGGCGCGATACGTGCCAGCGCCGCAATGGCGGGCGGCGTTTTGCCAGCCCCTACACCGTGCGCTGCGCCCGGTCCTTTTCGTTCTGCGCCTTGATGGCGTCGCGCGCCGCCTGCCATTGCGCGTCGGTCCAGTGCCGCAGCTCGTAGAAATTGGAGCCGGTCGCGTGGCTCTGGCCGCCGTCAAGGGTGATGGTCTGTCCTGTCAACCAGTCGCAGCCGTCGGAGATGAGGAACGTCGCAAGATTTTGCAGCTCCTCGATGCGGCCGACCCGTCCCATCGGATTGGTACGCTCAGTGCGCTCGGTCGGCCCCGCGCCCGGACTGAGGCGCTTGCTTGCGCCTTCGGTCGGAATGACGCCAGGCGCGATGGCGTTGAGCCGGATGCCGTAGTGGGCCCATTCGGTGGCGAGCGACATGGTCATGGCGTGGACCCCGGATTTGCTCATGACCGAAGGCACCACATAGGGGCTGCCGTTATAGACCCAGGTCACCACGATCGAAACGACGTTGCCGCGATGCCCGCCGGCGATCCAGCGGCGGCCGACCGCGTGGGTGACGTAGAAGGTGCCGTGCAACACGATGTTGGCGACGGCGTCGAAACCGCGCGGGCTTAAATCTTCGGTGCGGGAAATGAAATTTCCCGCGGCGTTGTTGATCAGGTCGGTGAGCGGACCCGAGGCGAAGATGTCGCCGACCATGGCGTCGACCGCCGCGGCATCGCGGATGTCGACCCCATAGGCGCTGACCTTGCCGCCGTGCTTGCCCATGAGTTCGGCGGCGGTCGCCTCGCACACCGATTTGCGCCGCCCGCAGATGAAAATCTCGGCGCCGAGCGCGAGAAATTTTTCGGCCATGCCCTTGCCCAGCCCGGTGCCGCCGCCGGTCACCAGGATGCGCCTGCCGCGCAACAGTCCGTCGTTGAACATGCCCTGCCCTTCTCAACCGTAGGAAACTTGCAATGGGTCGGACTCTTCGATCCTTCAAATCCCGAGATAGCGTTGCTGCACGTCGCCGGCATTCGCCAAATCCCGCGAGTTGCCGGTCCACACCACGCGGCCGCGCTCGATGATGTAATGGCGATCGGCGATGCGGGTCAGCGCGTCGACGTTCTTGTCGATGACCAGGATCGACTGCCCGGCGGCGCGCAGCAGTTCGAGACAGCGCCAAATCTCATCGCGGATCAGCGGCGCAAGCCCTTCGGTCGCTTCGTCGAGGATGAGGAGCCGCGGGTTGGTCATCAGTGCGCGCCCGATCGCCAGCATCTGCTGCTCGCCGCCGGAGAGCAGGTTTGCCATGCTGCCGGCGCGCACGGCAAGGCGTGGAAACAGATCGTAGACCTTCTCCATCGTCCACGGATCGGGGGCGCCGTTGCGGTTGGCTGCGGTGGCGAACAGGTTTTCGCGGGTGGTCAGATTGGGAAAGACCTGGCGGCCTTCGGGCACCAGTCCCAGGCCGAGCTTGGCGATGCGGTACGGCGGCAGTTCGCGGAGTTCCGTGCCGGCGAAGCGGATCGAACCCGCCGCCGGCCGCGTCAGCCCCATGATCGAGCGCACGGTCGTGGTCTTGCCCATGCCGTTGCGGCCCATCAGCGACACCATTTCGCCCGACCCGACGGCGAGCGATATGCCGAACAGCACGCGGCTCAAGCCGTAGCTCGTTTCGATATCGGCAACTTCGAGCAGCGGCGCCTCAGTCATGGCCGCTACTCTCTTTTTCGCCGAGATAGGCTTGGCGCACTGCGGCATCGGCCTTGATCTCCGCCGGCCGGCCCGAAGCAATGACGCGGCCATAGACCAGCACGGTGATGCGATCGGCCAAGGCGAACACCGCGTCCATGTCATGCTCGATCAACAGGATGGTCATGGCGCCCTTGAGCTGGCGCAGCGTCGCGACCATTTGCGCGGATTCTTCCGGCCCCATGCCGGCCATCGGCTCATCGAGCAGGAGCAAGCGCGGCGTTGTGGCGAGCGCCATGGCGATTTCCAGCTGCCGGCGCTCGCCGTGGCTCATGCGGTCGACGCGCACCTGGGCGCGCGCGGCGAGGCCGACGCGGGCGAGCGCCGCCTGCGCCGGCTTGCGCAAGGCCGCTTCCCGCCGCGCGTCGCGCCAGAAGCGAAACGAGTGGCCGCCATGCGCCTGCGTGGCCAGCGCGACATTCTCCAGTGCGGTGAAGTCGGAAAACAGCGAGCTGATCTGAAACGACCGCGCGAGTCCGAGCCGGCTGCGGCGATGGACCGGAAGCCGCGTGATGTCGCTTCGCTCGAAGCGGATGGCGCCTTCCTGCGGCGCGACCTCGCCGGCAAGCAAGCTCACCAGCGTCGTCTTGCCGGCGCCGTTGGGGCCGATGACGGCATGAAATTCTCCCGGCGGAATGTCGAGCGTGATGGAGTCGGCGGCAACCACGCCGCCGAAGCGCTTGGTCAGGCGGTCGATTTGCAAGAGCGGGCTAGTCATGGCGCCGCCATTGCAGCAACCCTTCGATGCCGCCGTGTAGATAGATCGCGACCAGCAGCAAGACCGGTCCAAGGACCAGGTCGGGATACTCGGTGACGCGCGACAACGCCTCTTCCAGCAGCAGAAAAGCCGCTGTTCCAATCAGCGGCCCGAACAGCGAGCCCGAGCCGCCGAGCACGACCATGACGATGAGGTCGCCCGAGCGCGTCCACTGCATCAGCGCCGGGCTGATGAAACTAGTGTGGTTGGCCAGCAGCGCCCCGGCCAGCCCGCACAGCGCGCCGGCGATGACGAAGCAAACGAGCTTGTAGCGGAAGGTCGGAAAGCCGATCGCCCGCATGCGCCGTTCATTGGAGCGGGTACCGCGGATCACCAGGCCGAAGCGGGAATTGATCAGGCGCGAAACCAGATAGATGCTGGCCAGCAGCAGCGCGAAACACAGATAATAAAACACCGTCTTGTTGTTGAGATCGATGAGATTGCCGAACCCGCTGCGCTGGTAGATGGTCAGACCGTCGTCGCCGCCGTAGCGCTCGAGCCCGATCGCCACGTAAAAGATCATTTGCGCAAAGGCCAGCGTGATCATGATGAAATAGACGCCGCGCGTGCGTAGGCTGAGCGCACCGACCACCAGCGCGTACAACGCCGAGACCGCGATCGCGGCCGGCCATTGCACGAAACCGGAGCCGATGCCCTCCTTCGCCAGAATGCCGACGGCATAGCCGCCGATGCCGAGATAGGCGGCATGGCCGAAGCTCACCATCCCGCCATAACCCATGATCAGGTTGAGGCTCACGGCGCCGATCGCCAGGATCAGCACGCGGGTGAACAGCGTCATCACGAAAGAGTCGCCGCTCAGCGTCGTATAGACCGGCAGCAGCGCCAGAATCGCCAGCATGACCACGATGAATGCCGTGCGCCCGTTCAGCCGGAGCAATGGTGCACGTTCGAGCGGCGGATCGAAGGAAGCGGTCATCTGCTCGCCGCCGGGAACAGTCCTTCCGGCCTGAATATCAGAACCGCGGCCATCAACATGTAGATCGACATCGAAGACAGCGCCGGCCCGAGCGTCGCCGCGGCGTTGGTGCTCAACGCCAGATGCAGCATATCGGGCAGGAACGCGCGGCCGAGCGTGTCGATCAGGCCGACGATGAGCGAGGCAACGAAGGCGCCGCGGATCGAGCCGATGCCGCCGATGATGATCACCACGAAAGCGAGAATGAGAATGTTCTCGCCCATGCCGATCTGGACCGTGAGGATCGGCGCCTGCATCACGCCGGCAAAACCCGCGAGCGCGGCGCCGAGGCCGAATACCAGCGTGTAAAGGAGATTGATGTTGACGCCAAGCGCCGCCACCATCTCGCGATTGGCGGCACCGGCGCGGATCAGCATGCCGATGCGGGTGCGCATCACCACGACGTAAAGCAGCGCCGCGACCGCCACCGTGGCGAAGATGATGACCAGCCGATAGACCGGGTAGTAGATGCCGGGGATGATTTCGACCCCGCTCAGCATCTGCGGCGGCAGCGGCAGCGTCATGCCCGCCGGTCCCCAGATCAGCCGCACCAGCTCGTTGAAGAACAGCAGCAGGCCAAACGTGCCGAGCACGTGATCAAGATGACTGCGCCCGTACAGCCGCCTGATGGCGACGACCTCGAGCACCATGCCGGCCAGTAGCGAGGCGACAACGGCCAGAACCAGGGCGGCGACGAAGCTTCCGGTCACGATCGCGAAGGTGGCGGCGAAATAGGCACCGAGCATATACAGCGAACCGTGCGCCAGGTTGACCAGGTCCATGATGCCGAAAACCAGCGTCAGCCCGGCCGCCAGCAGAAACAGCAGCATACCGAGCTGCACACCGTTGAGGCATTGCTCGATGAAATACAGCATGGCCTCGGCAGCTATTCCATGGCGCCGTCACCCAGTAAAGGCGCGGGGCCTTTTACCGGATGACGGCCTTCAGGCATTTGCCGGATGGCAAAAACTATTGCCCCAGCTTCATCGGGCATTGGTCGTGGAATCTGTCCTGATCGTCCTTGACAATGGTCGCAACGGTCTTGAGCACATAATCGTCGCCCTGCTTCACCGCATCCTGGAGGTAGAAATTCTGGATCGGGATGTGGTTGTTGCCGAACTTGAAGTTGCCGCGCACGGACTTGAAGTTGGCCTTCTCCATCTCCTTGCGCATGCCCTCCTTGTCGGTGAGGTCGCCCTTGACCGCGGTGACGGCGCTGTCGATCAGCGATACCGCGTCATAGGTCTGCGCGCCGTAGAACGAGGGCCTCGACTTGTACTTGGCGATGTAGTCGGCAACGAATTTCTTGTTGGCTTCGTTGGGCAGGTCGTTGACCCATTCCTGCGCGCCGGGAACGCCGACCGCGAGGTCCTTGAGCCGCGGCAGCGACAGCTCGTCGATGGTGAACACAGTGTAGAGCGGGATCTGGCCCTTGAGGCCGGCCTGCACGTATTGGGTGATGAACTGCACGCCGGCGCCGCCGGGATAGAACACGTAAATCGCATCCGGTTTGGCCGCCCGCGCCTTGGACAGTTCGGCCGAGAAGTCGAGCTGGTCCGGCCAGCGGGTGTATTCCTCGCCGACGATCTGGCCCTTGTAGGTGAGCTTCAGGCCTGCGAGCATGTCCTTGCCGGCGGCATAGTTGGGACCGATCAGGAAGGCCGTCTTCACGCCCTTCTGATTCATGTACAGGCCCATCGCCTCCGGGGTCTGGTCGTTGTTCCACGATACGGAGAACACGTACGGCGAGCACAGCGCGCCGGAGAGCGGGGAAGCGCCGGCATTGGCGTCGACCGCCATAGTCTTGCTGTCGACCAGCGTCTTGAGCGACGCCAGCAGCACGTTCGACCAGATATAGCCGGAGATGAAATCGACCTTATCGGACTCGATCAGCTTGCGGGTCTTTTGCACGCCGATTTCGGGCTTCTGCTGGTCGTCCTCGTAAACGACCTCGACCGGCAGGCCGCCGAGCTTGCGGCCGTGATGGTCGAGCCCGAGCTCGAGCGCGTTGCGCATGTCGTTGCCGATGGCGGCGGTCGGCCCGCTGAATGTGCTGATGAAGCCGATCTTGACCGTCTTCTGCTGGGCCATGGCCGGTCCCGCGACAAGCGCGAGCGCGGCGGCGGCTGCGATTGCTCTCCTCATTGCGTGCATCCCTCTGATTGCCGCGATTGTTAAGGCGGGCTATCTCGCGAGGCGCTGATTTGACCCCGGCGGCGCGCGCTAATCAAGCCGAACCTGCGGCTTGGTGAATCGGGCGGGCGCAGCCGCCGGCCTCGCCGCGGCCTGGCAATGACCGAACAGCCTGAATTACCGACCCGATGCCGCTGGTGCATGCGCCAGGCGTCGCCATATTGCGGCGGTGCGTTCCCCAAGCGTCAAATGGGCGCAGCGCAGTCGCAAACACCCGATCCTGGGCCGTGACCGCCCGGCGAAAGGCAACGGGCATGGCCCAGCATCTCGACTTCGGTCTCGACACCTTCGGCGATATCACCGCCGGCCTCGACGGGCGCCCCCTGAGCCACGCCCAGGTCATCCGCAATGTCATCGAGGAGGCGGTTCTCGCCGATCAAGTGGGCGTCGATGCCTTTGGCGTCGGCGAGCATCACCGCGCCGACTTCGCCGTGTCGGCTCCCGAGGTCGTGCTCGCGGCCATTGCTGGCCGCACCAAGCGGATTCTTCTCGGCTCGGCTGTGACCGTGCTCAGCTCGGACGACCCGATTCGGGTTTTCCAGCGGTTTTCGACGCTCAATGCCGCCTCCAACGGCCGCGCCGAGGTCACGGTCGGGCGCGGCTCGTTCACCGAGTCCTTTCCGGTGTTCGGCTACGATCTTTCCCAATACGAGGTGCTGTTCGAGGAAAAACTCGATCTGTTCGCGGCCTTACTGAAGGCGGACACCGTGACCTGGGAGGGTCGGCTGCGACCGCCGCTAAAAGATCAGCGCATCTTCCCGCCGATCGAGTCCGGGTCGCTGCGGACCTGGGTCGGTGTCGGCGGCAGTCCGGAATCCGTCGTCCGCGCCGCGCGCTACGACCTGCCGCTGGCGCTTGCCATCATCGGCGGCGATCCCAAACGGTTTCGGCCTTATGTCGACCTCTACCATCGCGCCTTTGCCCAGTTCGGCCGGCCGGTGAAGCCGATCGCCGTGCACTCGCCCGGTCATGTCGCCGATACCGATGCGCAGGCACGCGAGGAATACTGGACCGGCTACAAGGCCATGCACGACAATATCGGCGCCGAGCGCGGCTGGCCGCCGCTCGGCCGCGCGCAATTCAACCAGGAAGTCGAGAGCGGCGCGTTGTATGTCGGCGGCCCGGAAACGGTCGCGCGCAAGATCGCCGCAACCGCCAAGGCCCTCGGCCTCTCGCGTTTCGATTTGAAGTACAGCGCCGGGACGTTGGCGCACGAGAAGATGATGCACTGCATCGAGCTTTACGGCAGCAAGGTCGTGCCGCTGGTGCGGGAGATGCTGGCTTAGTCGAGCCTTTGCATGCCTGGAGGGTCACGTGGAAGCAAAAAAATACAAGTCCTTTCGGTTCACGAATAACTTTTAGTTGGAGCGCTGAATGGTTGCTTGATGCTGACGTTTGTGGCGCTTGCTCAAAGCAAGGGGCTACAGTTTCTGGCTTACGAAAGCGCGGCTGAGGGGTTACTGGAAAACGTCGACGGCAAGTATCGGATCACTGAAGTCAGCGTTCAGCCAAATCTAGCATTACAGTTGCGTTTTCTTTTGACTTCTGAATCCATGGGCCACCATGATTCGGAGGATCATGGATGGCGGGAGCATCGGTCGAGACGACGCTTGAGCTTTGGGCATCGTCGTTACGGGATGTG